>Ga0074195_1000054_pt1 | contig 298482 bp, 212 predicted proteins | sample EPASupsiteHSE623_FD_64525 | JGI IMG/M metagenome (GOLD analysis project Ga0074195, IMG submission 64525) | Bioremediated contaminated groundwater from EPA Superfund site, New Mexico - Sample HSE6-23 | ecosystem: Environmental > Aquatic > Deep subsurface > Groundwater > Contaminated ...
GTGGTCGGCCCGGGCCACCCAGATGGCGGCCTTGGGGAAGATCGGCTTGCCGTCCGCGTCGTTGATCCCGCCCATGTGGTCGCCGTGCAGGTGGGTGATCACCACCGTATCCACCTGGGCCGGGTCATAGCCGGCGGCCTTCAGGTTCTCCATCGCATAACCCAGGGTGGGGCCGAAGAGCTTGGCCGTGCCGGTATCGACCAGCACCAGGTGATCGCCGGTGTTGATCAGGTAGGCGTTGACTGCGGTCTGCATCTTGGGATTGCCGACAAACATCCGGGCCAAGAGCCGGTTCAGGTCGGCCGGTTTGGCATGATGCAGGAGTTTGGTGTCCAGTTCGATGGCGCCGTCATAGAGCGCGGTGACCTCGAACTGGCCCAAGGGCATGCGGTAATAGCCGGCGACCTGGGTCAGGACCTTGGGCGCAGCGGCCTGGGCAAGAGGGACGAGGCCCAGGAGCAGGATGGCGGCAACGATCAGAATGAACGCATTGTGTTTACGCATGGTTGCTCTCCTTAGGAAAAGTCGATGGGTTAGTGCAGACACTCTCAACAAACTGCCACGATTTTTCATCGTGGATTGCGCCCATTATATCTACGGTTCCCGGATCAGCCGCAGCAGTTCCTCGGCCGAGATCTTGGCGCTGGCGTCGGTTTCGTCGAGCAGGCTGTCGGCGAGGTCGCGCTTTTCGGCGTGCAGGCGGACGATCTTCTCCTCGATGGTGTTGCGGGTCACCAGCCGGTAGACGGTCACCGGGCGCTGCTGGCCGATGCGGTGGGCCCGGTCCGAGGCCTGGTCCTCCACCGCCGGGTTCCACCAGGGGTCCATGTGGATGACGTAGTCGGCGGCGGTGAGGTTGAGCCCCAGGCCGCCGGCCTTGAGGCTGATCAGGAAGAGATCGCCCTGGCCGGCCTGAAAGGCCTCGACCTCGCGCTGTCGTTCCCTGGGCGGGGTGGAGCCGTCGAGATAGCGGTAGGGGACGGCGCGGGCGTCCAGGTAGGCGCGGATCAGGTTGAGATGGCCGACAAACTGGCTGAAGACCAGGGCCTTGTGGCCGTTTTCCAGCAGTTCGGTCACCACCTCGCCAAACAGGGTGAGCTTGGCGCCGGCAAGCTCGCTCTCGGGGAGGATCAGCCTCGGGTGGCAGCAGGCCTGGCGGAGCCGGGTGATCTCGGCCAGGATCCGCATCGGTTTCTGGCCGTTGGCCCCTTCCTCGGCTTCGATCCGCTCCAGGGCCTTGCGCCGCAGGGCCTCATACAAGGCGGTTTCCTCGCGACTCAACTCCACCTCCAAGACCACCTCGGTGCGGGGCGGCAGTTCCTCCAGGACCTGGGATTTGAGGCGACGGAGGATGAAGGGCTGGACCAGTTTTTTCAGCCGCCGGCTGGCCTCGCGGTCGTTCTCCCGTTCGATGGGCCCGGCGAAACGGGTGTTGAACCGCTCCCGTGACCCGAGCAGACCGGGGTTGATGAAGTTGAACAGGGTCCAGAATTCGCCGAGATGGTTTTCGATGGGAGTGCCGGTGGTCACGACCTTGAAGGGGGCCTTGAGGTGCATGGCCGCCTGCGCGCGCTTGGTGGCGGCGTTCTTGATCGCCTGGGCCTCGTCGAGGACCACGGTCTGCCAATCCACCGCGGTGAGGAGGGCGGACTCCTGGTGGAGCAGGCCGTAGCTGGCCACCACCACATCGAAGGGGCCGAGGTCGGCAACCCGGGCCTGGCGGTCGGTGCCGCCAAAGGGGACGAGGTTGAGGGTGGGGGCAAAGCGTCGGGCCTCGGCCAGCCAGTTGGCGCAGACCGAGGTCGGGGCCACCACCAGGGTCGGTCCCTCCGGCGCGCGGTGGAGGATGGCCGCCAGGGTCTGGACGGTCTTGCCCAGGCCCATGTCGTCGGCCAGGCAGGCGCCGAAACCGAGATGCGCCAGCCGGGCCAGCCATTGAAACCCTTCCTTTTGGTAGTCGCGCAGTTGGGCCTTGAGGGTCGAGGGGGGCCGGGGCGTGAGCGTCAGGCCCTCGCGGATGCGGGTCAGGCGCTCGTACCACTGGGGGTCGGCATCGAGGTTGCCGACCTGATGGGTGAAATCCTCCAGGGCCAGGGCCGCCAGGGGATGCACCCCCACCTTTTTGCCCCGCCGGTCGGCATAGGCGGCCAGCTCGTCCAGCCGTTTGCGCAGCTCGCGGGAAAGGGCGACAAACTGCCCCTCGCCCAGGGGCAGGAAGCGATGGGGCGTGGTCTTCAGCAGGGCGAGCAACTCCTGGATGTCGAGCACCCGTTCCTCGTCCAGCCGCAATCCGCCCCCGACCTCGAACCAGTTGGTTGCCCCGCGAAGACGCAGGTGCAGGTCGGCAAACGACACCGGTCTGCCGAGTTTGAGTTTCTCGCCCTCGGGCCACTCCACCAGGGTGTCGCCCCGGTCCTGGGCCTCCCGCAGTTCCAGCAGCACCTGCAGGGCCTCCTCGGGCGTTTCCGGAAACCACTGGCCGTCCATTTCCGGTAGGGCGGCGAGACTGGGCAGGCTGCGCTCCAGGTTGGACGCCCGCAGGGTTTCCTCCCGCAGGTCGCGCTCGGCCTGGCATCTGCGGCCCTCCACGTCGGCCATCAGGTTCTTGGCCCCCTGGCCGGGTCGGAGGTAGGGCCCGCCTGGGGCCAAGGGTCTGACCAGCATTTCCAGGCGGAAGCCATTGCCATGGGGCACGAGATGCATTCGGGGCATGGAGTCGGCGGTGACGGTCTCCACCGAGTGGGCGGTTCCGGGAATGGTGGAATGGACCGTGACCAACGAGGCCATCGAGGCCAGAATCTGCGCCATCTCCTCCTGGGCCGAGTCCGGAAGCGTCAATCCCTTGGTGCCGAGAATCCGGACCAGCCGACGATGGGTCTCGCTCAATTCCACCACCCGGTAGCGGGTCCGGATTTCCCGTACCAGCACGTACCGTTCTTCGGTGGCGGTCTCCGGCAGGAAGCGGACGGTCAGCTTCTTGCCCTTGCCCTGCACCAGGACCTCCGGTTCGCCCTTGAGCACCTCCACCGGCGTGGTCGGCGATTCGGCCAGAAAGAGCAGAGGGTGACCGACCAGGGCGGGCAGGACCCGCTGCAGATTGAATTCCCAATGGTGGTTGTAATAATACTCCACCCGGCGGATGGCGGTTTGCAGCGGCCGGTCGGCATCGGTGAGCCCTTCGCACTTCTCGCCCTGGGCCAGGCGCTGGAGGGCCACCGGCCGCCCTTTGCTCCAGACGCCTTTGGTGCTGAGCCGTTGTTCCAGGGGGGCGATGGTCTCAAGAGACCCTTTTTTCGAGAAGCCGAGGAGATAGACAATTCGGGTTTGGGGGGTCCCGGTGGGTTCACGGGCGGTCTTTACCGCCCCTTCCTGGAGCGCCATCTTCAGCGCGCGCAGGCTTTTTTGCCAGGGCTCCTCGATATGGACGCCCGCGCTCAGCGGCACCAGGCCCGAGGAAGCGCGGACGGTGGCCAGGAAATCGCGACGGTCCGCGGTTTCCTTGTCCGCCCGGCAGAGGAGTTGGGCATACTCCATGGCCAGCCAATCCTGGCCGGCGGCGCGGGCCTTGAGCAGAAAGCGGTTGAGGAGGGCGATCTGGTCACGTTCCAGCCGGCCGGCGATGGCGAAGAGGGCCAGGCAGGCAAAAAATACCTCCAGGCCGGTCCGGTTGTTTTCACGCGTGCCGAGGAGCTCGGTCAGTACCCGCTGCCCGCTTTCGGGTGGGTCGCCCTTCTGATTGCCGAGCAGATAACGCAGGGCCTGCATGCAGTTGGTGATGGCCGCATCCCGGGGGCGCAATCGGATGAACCGATCGAAATACTCGTCGGCCTTGGCGAGGCTGCCCGCATCCCCCCGGCGTAGCAGCGCCAGGAGAAAGAAGGGGGCGGGCCAGTCGTGGAAAAACAGGGTGCGCTTGCGCTGCCGCTGGCGCAGTTCCTTCAGGTCCGCCTCGAAGGCGGCCACCGCGTCCTCCGGCCGGCCCTCGATCAGGGCCAGCCAGCCGCTCAACCCGGCGGAAAAATTGCCGGTCAGCGGGCAGAGCACCTCCGTGAGCAGCCGCCGGGCATCGGCGATCCGTGCCGCCAGCAAGAGATGGGTGATGAGGTTATGGGTAAAGGCGACTCGTTCCTCCGGTGGGACGGTCGCGGGCAAGGCCGGGGGATTGAGGGCGTAGTCCGTGACGCCCGGATAGGTGGTCAGGTGCCAGCCGGAGTTGGAGAGAATCCAGGAGAGAAAACGGATTTGCCAGAGGGGCGGCAGGGTGGCGAACCAGGCGGGATCAAAGGGGGAGCAGAGGATCGGGATCAGGGGATGCTCGAATCCGTCCAGCGAGGAACACCGCTGGCGGAGCAGGTCGAGCCCGGTTTCGATACCGCTGTTGTTGCCCTCCATCAACGCCAGGCGTAGGTCCCGACGTATCCGGTGGCAGATGGAGATTTGTTCTCGTTGCGACAAGTAGATCCGAAAGGCGGCAACAGGCAAAACCGTGCGGATCGCCCGCGCCAGGGTCCGGGCTCGGTCGGGTTGGTCGGTGTAGAGCCGTCGCACGACCGGTTCCTGAACAATGGGATCGACCACATTCTTTTCGGTCAGGAGTTCTCCAACCCGGAGGTTGGCCTGGTAGGGGGAGAGGCTGCGGACCGGTTTGCCGGTGCTGGTATTGCGCGGGATCATGCCCGCTTCGGTGCAGACCTGGAGCAGGGCGGTGGGGATCAGGGGCTCGTCGGCCAGGGCCAGGATGTGGAAGACCAGGCATTCCGGCTCTGAAAGCCGGTCGACCTGTTCCAGGAGGAGCGCGATTTTCAGGTCAAGGGTGGACGGCGGCATGGCATACGGGCACGGAGGAAAGAGGGCACGGGCGTATCGTTCGGGCGGGCAGGTCGGGGCCGGACGTTGGCGGGCGTGGCCCTGGAAAAGACGGTCCGGGATTCACCGGAGGATGAAACCCAGGGCCTTCAGGTTCTTGGCCCAGGGGCCCCAGGGACCGCTCTCAAAGGAGGCGGTCATTCGTTTGGGGTCGAAGAGGACCTTGGCGTCCAGGTCGAGGTGGCATTTGCGGTCGTAGTTGGTATGGCTGATCCGCAAACTCCAGGTGCCGTCCTGATTTTTGTGCGCCTCTTCCACATAGGCCGGATGCCCGGTGGGCATGTTGCGGCCGGAATTGCCATCCAGGATGATGACGGCGCCGACGGTGGGGGCCGAGGTGGTGGCGCCATTCTTGCGGGCGCAGGCAAACCACTCCACCGGGCTGGTGTTGCCCATCTGGCAGGTCTTGAAGCCGGTGCGGCAGCGGGCGTAGATCAGGCTTTGCGGCTGGCAGAGGCCGGTGGTCTGCACCACCTTCGTTTTCGGGGTGGGGGGTGTTTTGGCGGCGGTTTTCGGACCTTTTTTGGCGGTTGTTTTTGGGGTTGCCTGGGCCGTCTTGCCGACCTTGCCGCTCTTGGCCTTGCCGTCCTTGAGGGCGACCTGGGGCTTGACCACCTTGGTGGTGGTCACCCCCGGTTGGAGATGAAAACAGCTTGCCCGGTTGCGCTCGCTCTCCCGGATGGCCTGGTCGTCCCGGCAGGTGGGGCTTGCTTCGGTCGCGGTTGCCTCGGAGGCGGTGACCGTTTCTTGATCGGAAGCCGCGTGCTGCCGGGGCGGTTCGGAGGGCGGCGCGGTGTGGGCCGAGGGCCTCGATTGGCCGCAGCCGGCGGCCAGGAAGAGAACGGCGGCGAGGGCCACAAACGGTCGGCAGGGGCGGGGGCTGGCCATGGTCAGTCTCCTTGGTGAAAGGGGCGGTCGGGGTGGAGGCGGCCGTCGGCCAGGGTGAGGCACCGGTCCATGGCCCGGGCCAGGTCCATGTTGTGGGTGACCATGACCACGGCCAGGCCGAGATTTTTGCTGAGTTCGCGCAACAGTTCGAAAACCCGGTGGCCGCTGGCGGCGTCGAGGTTGCCGGTGGGTTCGTCGGCCAGGAGCAGGGCCGGTTCCATCACCAGGGCCCGGGCCAGGGCGACCCGCTGCTGCTCGCCGCCGGAGAGCTCGCCGCTGCGATGGGTAAGCCGCTCGCCCAGGCCCACCCGCTCGAGCAACTGCTGCGCCTGGTCCTGGAGGGCAGGTCGCGGCCGGCCGTTGATCAGTCCCGGCATCATCACGTTTTCCAGGGCAGTGAATTCCGGCAGCAGGTGATGGAACTGGAAGATGAAGCCGATGTGGCGATTGCGGTGGCCGGCCAGGTCCGGCTCGCTTGTGCCGGTGAGTTCATGGCCGCGGAAGAAGAGTTGGCCCGAGTCCGGCGCGTCCAGGGTGCCCAGGATCTGGAGCAGGGTGGTCTTGCCCGAGCCCGAGGCCCCGACAATGGCGGTCATCTCGCCGGGATGGACCACGAGATCGACCTGGTCGAGCACAATGATGGTGTCGTTGCCGCTCTGGTAGGAGCGGCAGAGTCCGGTGGCCTGGAGGAGCGGCGCGTCATTCATAGCTGAGCGCCTCGGCCGGCCGGATTTTTGAGGCCTTCCACGAGGGGTAGAGGGTGGCGGCCAGGGTGATGAGGATGGCGGACACCGCGATCACGGTGACGTCGAGCGGCACCACCTTGATCGGCATGGTGGACATGGGGTAGACGTTGCTCGGCAGCTCGATGATCTTGTAGCGCTTGAGCAGCCCGCAGAGGCCCAGGCCGCTGGCCACGCCCAGTACCGTGCCCGCCAGGCCGATGACCATGCCCTGGTAAAAGAAGATGCGCATGATCGCCCGGGTGGTGGCGCCCATGGACTTGAGGATGGCGATGTCGCGGTTCTTTTCCATGACCACCATGATCAGGGCGCTGATGATGTTGAGCGCGGCCACCAGGATGATCAGGTCCAGGGCGATGAAAATACCCAGCTTTTCCAGCTTGAGGGCGGCGAACAGGTTGCGGTTGAGCTGCATCCAGTCGCGCACCGAGTAGCCCTGGCCCAGGGCCTCCTGGATGGCGGTGGCTGTCCGGGCGGCCTGGTCGATGTCCCGGACCCGGACCTCGATGCCGTGCACCCCGCGGCGGAGGTCGGTGAGGCTGCGGGCGGTGTCGAGGGTGATGTAGCCCATGGTGGAGTCGTACTCGAACATCCCGGTCTCGAAGATGCCCGCCACCACGCAGGTGCGGATCTTGGGCAGGACCCCCATGGGCGAGAGCGGCCCGTTGGGCGAGATCAGCCGCACTCGGTCGCCGAGGCCGACCTGGAGCTGGCGGGCCATGTCGCGGCCCATCACGATGGCCGGCACTTCGGCGGGCCGGTCGAGATCGGTCAACTGGCCGGCGACCATCTTCTGGCCGATGCTGAGCACCCGCAGGGCGCTGGCGGCGTCGATGCCGCGCAGGACCACGCCGGTGGACTGGGTGGCCGAGCTGATCAGGGCCTGGCCGTAGATGTAGGGGGTGGTGGCCTCGACCCCCTCGATTGCCTCGATCTTGGCCGTGACCCCCTCGGTGTCGGTGATGGTCGAACCGAAGCGCTGCACCAGGGCATGGGCGTTGACCCCGATGATCTGGTCCCTGAGCCCCTCAGTGAAGCCGGTGTAGACCGACAAGACCACGATCAGGGCCAGCACCCCCACGGCCACCCCGAGGATGGAGATGACGGTGATCAGCGAGATGAATTTCTGCTTGCGCTTGGCCCGCAGGTAGCGCAGGCTGACGAACCACTCGAAGGAGGCCATGGCGTGGCGGGCGCCCCGGTTATTCGCCGGTTTCCGCTTTCATCTGCGGAAAGAGGATGACGTCGCGGATCGAGGGGGCGTCGGTCAGGAGCATGACCAGCCGGTCGATGCCGATACCTTCGCCCGCCGCCGCCGGCATGCCGTATTCCAGGGCGCGGACATAGTCGCGGTCCAAGACCGGGTGGATCTCGTCGTCCTCGCCGCGCTCGTCGATCTGCTTCTGGAAACGCTGCAACTGGTCGATGGGGTCGTTGAGTTCGGAAAAGGCGTTGGCGATCTCCCGGCCGGTGATGAACAGCTCGAACCGGTCGGTGACCGTGGGGTCCTCCTCGTTGCGCCGGGCCAGCGGCGAGACCTCGGTGGGGTAGGAGGTGATGAAGGTGGGGTCGATCAGCTTTTCCTCGACCAGGAGTTCGAACAGCTCGGTCTTGGCCTTGCCGGGCCCGGCGCCGGGCTGGAGTTCGATCCCCTTTTGCTTGACCAGGGCCATGACCGCGTCGTCGTCCTTGAGGATGGCCGGGTCGATGCCGCCGATTTGGACCAGGGACTCTTCCATGGTCAGGCGTTGCCAGGGCGGCGCCAGGTTGACCGCCAGGCCCTGGTAGGCGATGTCCATGGAGCCCGTCACTTCGTGGGCCAGCCAGGAGATCATCTCCTCGGTCAGGTCCATCAGGTCGTGGTAGGTGGCGTAGGCCTGGTAGAATTCGAGCATGGTGAATTCCGGGTTGTGCCGGGTGGACAAGCCCTCGTTGCGGAAGTTGCGGTTGATCTCGAAAACCTTCTCGAAGCCGCCCACCAACAGCCGCTTGAGATAGAGCTCCGGGGCGATGCGCAGGTAGAGGTCCATGTCGAGGGCATTGTGATGGGTGCGGAAGGGCTTGGCCGTGGCGCCGCCGGGGACCGGCTGCATCATCGGGGTCTCGACCTCCATGAAGCCGCGGTTGCTGAGGAACTCGCGGATCAGGCGGATGATCTCCACCCGCTTCTTGAACACCTCGCGCGCCTCGGGGTTGACGATCAGATCGAGGTAGCGCTGGCGGTAGCGGGTCTCGACATCGGTGAGGCCGTGGAATTTCTCCGGCAGGGGCCGCAGCGACTTGGTGATCATCTGCAAACGGGTGGCCTCCAGCGACAGCTCGCCGGTCTTGGTCTTGAACAGCTTGCCCTCGATGCCGGCGATGTCGCCCACATCCCATTTCTTGAACAGGGCGTATTGCTCTTCGCCCAAGAGATCGCGGCGGGCATAGATCTGGATGCGCTCGGAGGCGTCTTGGAGGTGGAAAAAGGCGGCCTTGCCGAACTTGCGCATCGACATTACCCGGCCGGCGACCCGATAGACAATGCCCGACTCGTCGTGGCACTCGGCGGCGAGCAGCCGGCCCTGGGGCAGGATATCCCCGATGGGGGTGGGGTTCTTGAAGGTGTTGCTGAACAGGTTGACGCCGGCCTCGGCCAGGGACTCGGCCTTTTCCCGTCGTTGGGTGAGAAGATTGCTGGTTGTTTCCATTGGGCTCTGGGTAGGAGGGATTTGTCGTGGGCTTGGCCCGCTCCTACCCGCGAGCACAACCGGGGGCTGTAGGAGCGGGCCATGCCCTCGATGTTGGGAGGTTTTATTGTTTGTTGTGGCCGGCCGATTCGGTCCAGTCATGCTGGTTCGGAACAAACGGGCAAAATAGTGCGTGGTGCCGGCGATGTCAAATCCTTTCAAGGAGGGCGACGGATTCAAGGTGATGGGTCTGGGGGAACATGTCCACCGGGACGAGGCGGGTGAGCCGGTAACCGCCCTTGACGATCACGGCCAGGTCGCGGGCCAGGGTCGCCGGATCGCAGGAGACGGAGAGGATGTGCGCCGGGTGGAGCAGGGGCAGCAGGGCCGCGTCCTTGCCCAGCCCCTGACGGGGCGGGTCGAGGAGGACGGCGTCGAAGCGGGCCTGGGCCGCCACCAGCGCCTGGAGTTGTTGCTCGACGTCGGCGGCCAGGAAACGGGCGGTCAATCCGTTGGCGCGGCTGTTTTCCTTGGCCCAGCGGATGCTCCGACCGTTATGCTCGACACCGGTCACCGCCATCCCGCGCATGGCCAGGGGGATGGAAAAATTGCCCATGCCGCAGAAGAGATCGAGGACGGTGGAGGATGGGGATGGCGGCAGACAATCGAGAGCCAAGGCGATCAGCCGAGGATTCTGCTCGCTGTTGACCTGGAAAAAGCAGCGGTGATCCCAGGCGAGCCGATAGGTGCGCCCGAGCAGGGTAAAGGATTGGGACAAGGGGACCGGCGGTACGAGGTCGGGGCGGCGACCGGGTGTCTCCAGGATGACCTCGTCGGCGAGGGGGCGCAGGGACGCAGTTAGGTCGGCCGCCAGGGAAGCCCGCTGACCGGGGCGCGGTTGGAGCACCAGCACCACCCGGTCGTCCGCCGGGCTGTGGATCAGCTCGATGGCGGCGATGCGCTCGGCCAGTTGCCGGGACCAGCCGTGGTCGGCCAGGGCGGCGATCACCCGGTTGATCGGGTCGACCGCCAGCAGGCAGCGCCGGATGGGGACGACAGTGTTGCTGGCGGTCGCGTGGAAACCGAGCCGGCCCGCCCGGTCGAGGTGGAGCCGCACCCGGGAGCGGTAGCCGAAGGGGCGGGGCGAGGGCAGGGTGGGTTGCTCCGGCGGCAACTCCAGCCGGGCCCGCTCCAGGGATTCGCGCAGGATCCCCGCCTTGATGCGCAACTGGGCCGGATAGGAACCATGCTGGAGATCGCAGCCGCCGCAGCTCCCGTAATAGGGGCAAGGGGGCACCACCCGTTCCGGGGAGGCTGCCTCGATCCGTACCAGGCCGGCTTCCATGAACCCCCGGTGCACCTTGGTTTCGCAAACCGTTACCGTCTCGCCCGGCAGCACGCCCGCCACCATGACCACCATGCCGTCGGCCAGCGTGGCCAGCCCCTTGCCGCCGGCGATCACCTTTTTTATGGTCAGTGTATGTTCCATTTGCGCATTTTAACAGTTTGATGGTAGTATATTCAAGTAATGATTGAAAATATCGTCGATTAGGTGGATAGTCGCGTAGGCGTTTGGCCTAGCAACTTATCAACCTCACAGTCCAATAACCGAACAGTCTAACATGCCCACACCGGCCAAGGTAAAAATCCTCATTGTCGACGATGAACGGGTGCACCGCTTCATGCTGCGGTCACTGTTCGCCGAATGGGGCTGGGACGCCACCGAGGCGGACGACGGCTCCACCGCCGTGGCCGCGGTCGAGCAGGGACCCTTCGACGCCATCCTCATGGACGTGCGCATGACCACCATGGACGGCATGGAGGCCCTCAAGCGGATCCATGTCATCAACCCGGCCATCCCGGTAGTCATCATGACCGCCTTTTCCTCGGTGGATTCCGCCGTGGCCGCGATCAAGCAGGGTGCCCACGATTATCTGACCAAGCCGCTGGATTTCGACCGGTTGCGCACCACCCTGGAGGTGGCCATGGGCCATCGCCAGCGGGAGACCGAAGCCCTGGACATCGGCCAGCCCTTCGGCGACGACGGCCGGATCATCGGCAAATCGGCGCCGATGCAGGAATTGTGGGAGATGATCGTCCACGTGGCTCCCACCGAGGCCACGGTGCTGATCAACGGTGAGTCCGGTACCGGCAAGGAGCTGGTGGCCGCGGCCCTGCACCATAAGAGCCTGCGCCACCAGGGGCCCCTAGTCAAGGTCAACTGCGCCGCCCTGGCCGAAACCCTGCTCGAATCCGAACTGTTCGGCCACGAACGCGGGGCCTTCACCGGCGCCGACCGCCGCCGCGAGGGCCGCTTCGTCCAGGCCCACGGGGGCACCCTTTTTCTCGACGAAATCGGCGAGACCTCGCCCGCCATGCAGGCCAAGTTGCTGCGGGTGTTGCAGGAGCACGAACTGCAACGGGTCGGCGGCCAGGAGACCATCAAGGTCGATGTGCGCATCCTCTGCGCCACCAACCGCGATCTCGCGGCAGAGGTGGCGGCCGGTCGTTTTCGCGAGGATCTCTACTACCGCCTCAACGTGGTCGAACTCTGGGTGCCGCCCCTGCGCGAGCGTCAGGGCGACATCCCGCTGCTGGCCAACTATTTCTTCTGCGGTTTTGCCGAAAAGAACGGCCGGATCGTCAACGGCATCACCCCGGAATGCATGGATGTGCTCAACCGCTATCCCTGGCCGGGCAATGTTCGCGAGCTGGAGCATTCCATCGAGCGGGGCGTGATCCTGATGCGCGGCGACTATCTCGATATCACCGCCCTGCCGCAGACGATCCAGCGCTGGGCCGGAATGAACGCCCCCAAGGAGACCGAGGAACCCTCCACCCTGAAGGAGGCGGAAAAGGTCCTGATTCTCAAGACGCTCGAGGAAACCGGCGGCAACCGCAGCGAGGCGGCCCGGCGGCTCCAGATTACCCGCAAGACGCTCTTGAATAAGTTGAAAAGTTATAATATAAGCTGATGCCGAAAAATGTCGTGGTTGCAACTGGCTGCGGCGAAGTGCGATCCTGTCTGAACGTGCCCGACCTTGACGTGAGCCCCCGGATATTCCCAGCGCGGCCCTGAACCGAATGAAAAGAGCTTCCATCCTGTTGCAGGCCGCGTACGCCGTCTGCCGCCTCCTGATCCGGGAGCGGGATCTGCCCGCCCTGCTCCAGGGGATTTGCGACCGACTCACCGGAGAAGGGGCGTACCGCTCGGCCCTGCTGGTCCTGCTCGACCAGGAGGCGGGCGGGATGATCACCGCCGAAACCGGACTCAGCCAGCAGGTTGCCCCGATCATGGCCGAGTTGCGCGAAGGCAGGCTGCCCGAGTGCGGCGCCCGGCTGCTCCGGGTCGATTCGGACGAGGCCACTGTCTGCTCCGGCGGTCACTGCACCCTCTGTACCGTGGCCGGCAACCAATCCCCGCCGCTGGCCTTGTGCGTCCCCCTCCGCTGTAGTTCCAGCCTCTCCGGTTTTCTTATCGTCCATCTGCCTCCGGCCATCGAACCGTCGCCCGAGGAGGTCGGGGTCGCCACCGAGCTGGCCGAGGCCGTGACCCAGGTCTTGCGGCAACTCTTTGTCTTCGAGGCGGTCAAATTCAAGGAACAGGAGCTGCGCCAGGCGGAGGAACGCTACGAACTGGCCCTGCACGCCTCCCAGGCCGGCCTCTGGGACTGGAACATCAAGACCGGCGAGATGTACACCAGCCCCGACCAATGGGAACTCCTTGACTACCGGGAAGGTGACGAGGCACCGGGCACCTCCCGTCGTTTCATCCATCCCGAGGACCGGGAGCGGGTGCTGGCCGTGCTCAACGAACATCTCACCGGCAAAACCGACGAGTATCGGATCGAGTACCGGGTCCGGGAGCAGGACGGCGAATGGGCCTGGTTCCTCGACCGGGGGAAGGTGGTGGAGCGGGACGAAAACAACATGCCCATCCGGATGACCGGCACCCATCAGAACATCACCCTGCAAAAGAGGCAGGAGCAGGCGTTGGCGGCGGTGCGGCAGCAGTTGCACGACGCGGTCGACGTCGAGCGCAATTTTCTCCAGACCGTGATCGACAGCGCCGGCGACCCGGTGATGGTCATCGATCTCGACTTCAATCTGCTGCTGATCAACCAGGCCGCGGCCCGATTGGTGCGCGGCAACGGGCAGGTCGCGACCCTCCGGGGCCAGAAGTGCTATCATCTCTTTGGCGGTGCCGACGTCCCCTGTCAGGACCCGCGCTTTCCCTGTCCGGTGGCGGCGGTCAAGAACCAGCAGCGGCCGGTCAAGCTCATGCACAACCCCTTTCACGGCAACAGCGTCAACAACACCTTTGAGCTGGAGGTCTCGCCGCTGGCTGACAGCCAGGGGGCCCTCTACGGCATCATCGAGGTGGCGCGGGACGTCACCGACCGGCTGCGGATCGAAAAAGAGCTGCGCGACAGTCAGTCGCACCTCTACCGGCTGGCCCACCATGACACCCTCACCGGCCTGCCCAACCGGCTGCTGTTTCGCGACCGACTCACCCAGGCGATCAGCAAGGCCGGACGCAACCGCACCGGCGTGGCCATCCTCTTTCTCGATCTGGACCGGTTCAAGCACATCAACGACACCCTGGGGCACGATGTCGGCGACGACCTGCTGGTCGAGGTGGCGGCGCGGCTGCAACGGCAGTGCCGCCAGTCCGACACCGTCGCCCGGCTGGGTGGCGACGAATTCGTCTTTGTGCTCGAAGCCGTGGGCAGCCGCAAGGATGCGGCGGTGGTCGCCGAGAAGATCATGGCGGCCCTGACCGTGCCGATTCACGTCAAGGACCATATCCTCGCCATCACCACCAGTATCGGCATCGCCCTGTTCCCCGAGGATTCGGACGAACTCGAGGGGGTGATCAAGTGCGCCGACACCGCCCTCTACGCGGCCAAAGAGATCGGGCGCAGCAACTTTCAATTTTATCAGCTGGATATCGCCAAAAACGGTCAACGGCCGCAACTGGGCGAGCGCCAGTTCCGGGAGGCGCTCCAATCGGGCGGCCTGCGCCTGGACTACCTGCCCCAGTTCGAGTTGCAGGGCCGTCGGCTGGTGGGCCTTAAATCGCTGTTTCACTGGGATCATCCGGAAATGGGCCTGCTGCTGCCCGGCGCCTTCCTGGCTGCGGCCGACGAGTGCGGCATGCTGGCCAACGTCAGCCGGTGGCAGATGGAGGAGGTCTGTCGGGATCTGCGTTCCTGGCACGAACAGGGGCTGGCCTGTGTACCGGTGACCGTCACCCTGACCTCCCGCCAACTGCTGCACCCCGATTTCCTACCCATGCTCGAACGCGCGCTGGGTCGGTATGCGATCAATCCCGGCCTGCTGACCCTGGAGCTGCGGGAGCGGGCGGTTGCCAATGCCGCGGCCCAGGCCCTGGACATCCTGGCCCGGATCGGCGGTCTCGGTCTCGGGCTGGCGGTGGACGATTTCGGCGTCGACCGCTGTCCGCTGGCCCGTCTGCAGCAGGTGGGGGTCAGCCGCCTCGCCGTCAACCGCGAGTTGCTCGCCGCCGTGCCCGCGGACCCGGAAGCGGCCACCCTGGCGGCGGCGGTGGTTGCCCTGGGCCACGCCTTGGGCTTGACCGTGCTCGCCGACGGCATCGAACGAGAGGATCAACTCGTTTTTCTCCGGACCCACGGCTACGATCAGGGCCAGGGCCCCCAATTCGCACCCCCGCTCTCCGGAGCAAAGGCCTCGCTTCTTCTCCGCCCCCCGGCAATGGGCGATTGACGCCTGCTGTCCGCTGTGGTAAGACCCCTCCTTGCTTTGCTCGAGGAAACGGGCATCCGTGCCCCTCAAGCTGCGGTTGCCGCGATCACGGTTTCATTGCCTGAAATATTTTAGTTAGCTGAGGACAGAATAAATTCTGTCCCACAGATTTTTTTTAGTTCTGACGAACGATTAGGAATGCGTACGGATATTTTGCACATCGGCGCGGGTGAACTGAATTACGAGATCCGCAATATCGTCTGTGTCGGCGAGAAGCTCCAGAAGATGGGGGTCCAGGTCAACTGGGAGAATATCGGCGACCCCATCGCCAAGGGCGAGCAGGTTCCGGCCTGGATGAAGGCGATCGTGGCGGAAGCGGTGCACGAGGACGCCACCTACGGCTACAGCCCGACCAAGGGGTTGCTGGCGGCGCGGGAATATGTGGCCGCCACCACCAACAGTCGCGGCGGGGTCCAGATCGACGCCGACGACGTCATCTTCTTCAACGGCCTGGGCGACGCGATCTCGAAGGTTTACGGCTTTCTCAAGCCCACGGCCCGCATCCTGGTGCCCACCCCGAGCTACACCACCCACAGTTCGGCCGAGGCGGCGCACGCCAGCGACCAGCCGGTAACCTACATCCTCGATCCCAACCACCTCTGGTATCCGGATCTGGAGGACATCGAAAACCACATCAAGTACAACCCGGCGGTGGCCGGCATCCTGATCATCAATCCGGACAACCCCACCGGCGCGGTCTATCCGGCGGACGTGATGCGGGCGATTGTCGAGATCTGCGAGAAAAACGACCTGTTCATCATCTGCGACGAGATCTACCAGAACATGACCTACAATGGCACGGTGTCGGCACCGCTGTGCACGGTGATCGGCAATAAGGTGCCGGCGATCTGCATGCGCGGCATCTCCAAGGAGATGCCCTGGCCGGGCAGCCGCTGCGGCTGGATCGAGACCTACAACCGTCGCCGCGATTCCATGTTTGCCACCTATGTCCAGTCGATCCTCAACGCCAAGATGCTCGAGGTCTGCTCGACCACCCTGCCGCAGACCGTCCTGCCCCGGATCAAGGCGCACCCCGAGTACCAGGCCCACCTGCGGAGCCGGATCAAGCGCTACGAGCGCTACTCCAACCTGGCTTACGACATCCTCAAGAACGTCAAGGGGCTGTTGGTCAACCGCACCAACGGCGCCTTCTACATGAGCGCGGTGTTCGAGGAATGGGTGCTCAACCACCAGCAGACCCTGCCCATCGAGAACGACGAGGTGCGCGAAACCGTGGAGCGGTTGGTTTCAGGATCCAATATCCAGCCGGACAAGCGCTTTGTCTACTATCTGCTGGCGGCCACCGGCATCTGCGTGGTGCCGCTCTCCTCCTTTGCCACCGATCTCCAGGGGTTCCGCATCACCCTGTTGGAGAAGAACGAGGACGACTTCGTCGAGATCTTCAAAACCATTGCCAGCAGCATCAAACGCTACGTCAATTCCCATCAGACCTGCGCCCACTGCGAATAACGGACCGATTTTTCGGAGCTGTCGCAGCCCCTGTCGCCCAGCCGGCGACGGGGGCTTTTTTTTGCGGGGACCCTTTTGTTTCCTGCCGTTTTTCCTGGAATTTTTATCGATGTTTTCCCGGGTAAATCCCCGTGTCCTTCCCTTGACACTGGTTTTTGCCATACTTATTGTTCGCACCAGATTTGACCGGCCCGGACGTGCATTTTCCGTGGAGTTCGGGCCGCAATCAGGGGATGAGGACGTCAACACCAGAACAAGGAGAACGTAGGTGGCAGAAGAGGCAAAAGAACAGGAGCCTGCCGGCGAACAACCCGCCGTGGAGGTTGCCGAGGACCAGGGCGAGGCGATTGTTGCGGAAGCGGAAGAGAGTCAGGAAACCGAAGCTGAAGCCTTGCAGCGGGAATTGGCAGAGACCCGCGATCAAATGATGCGGATCGCGGCCGAATTCGACAACTTCAGGAAACGGATGGAGCGGGAGAAGAGCAAACTGCTCAAATATGCCGGTGAGAACATCCTCCGCGACCTGCTGACCACCTTGGATAACCTTGACCGGGCTGTCGAACAGGGCAACACCGCAGCCGAAGACGACGGCAAGAAATTGCAGTCCATGCTGGAAGGGATCGATCTGACAAGGAAAGGATTGGTGGCCACTCTGGAGCGGTATGGGGTCGAGCCGCTGAACGCCGTTGGCCTCGCCTTCAATCCGGACGAACACGATGCCCTGACCATGGAGGCCAGCGCCGAGGTGCCCGCCAATCATGTCCTGCGGGAGTTCGCCAAGGGGTACCGCTTCAAGGACCGGGTTTTGCGGCACGCCCAGGTGGTGGTTTCCAGCGGACCGGAAAAAGCGGCTTGACAGCGCCCGGTTCGGTTACACAGTAGCAAAGAGACAGCAGCAGCGATTTTTCAGGCTTGCGGGCCGAGTATCAATACAGGAGAGACAGGAGATTGGAATCATGGGAAAAATTATAGGAATTGATCTGGGGACCACCAACTCGTGCGTGGCCATCATGGAAGGTGGTGACCCCAAGGTCATTGAAAATACCGAGGGCAACCGGACCACGCCGTCCATCGTCGCTTTTTCCGATAACGGCGAACGGCTGGTCGGCCAGATTGCCAAGCGTCAGGCGGTCACCAATCCCACTCGGACCCTGTTCGCCATTAAACGACTGATCGGCCGCAAGTTCAGCGATGCGGAGGTGAAGAAATCGATCGGGGTCAGCCCCTTTGCCATCGTGGAGGGGCCAGGAGGCGACGCCGTGGTGGAGGTGGGGGACAAGACCTACACCGCCGCCGAGATCTCGGCCATGATCCTCGGCAAGATGAAGCAGACCGCCGAAGAGTACCTGGGCGAAACGGTCACCGATGCCGTGGTCACCGTGCCCGCTTATTTCAATGACGCCCAGCGTCAGGCCACCAAGGATGCGGGCAAGATCGCCGGCCTCAATGTCCTGCGGATCATCAACGAACCCACCGCCGCTTCCCTGGCCTATGGTCTCGACAAGAAGGGCGAGGAGAAGATCGCGGTTTTTGACCTCGGTGGCGGCACCTTCGACATCTCCATCCTCGAGATCGGCGACGGTGTCTTCGAGGTCAAGTCCACCAACGGCGACACCTTTCTCGGCGGCGAAGACTTCGACATGCGCATCGTCAACTGGCTGGCCGACGAGTTCCGGCGTGACCAGGGGGTCGACCTGCGCAACGACAAGATGGCCCTGCAACGGTTGAAGGAAGAGGCGGAGAAGGCCAAGAAAGAGCTGTCCACGGCCATGGAAACCGATATCAACCTGCCGTTCATCACCGCCGACGCCACCGGGCCCAAGCACCTCAACGTCAAGCTGAGCCGGGCCAAGCTGGAGAGTCTGGTCGACGACCTGATCGACCGCTGCGAAGGTCCCTGCCGCACCGCGCTCAAGGATGCGGGCCTCAATCCGGCCGACATCGACGAGGTCATCCTGGTGGGCGGCATGACCCGCATGCCCAAAGTGCAGGACAAGGTCAAGGCCATCTTCGGCAAGGACCCGCACAAGGGCGTCAACCCCGACGAGGTGGTGGCCGTGGGTGCGGCCATCCAGGGCGGCGTGCTCAAGGGCGACGTCAAGGACGTGTTGCTGCTCGACGTCACCCCGCTGTCGCTGGGCATCGAGACCCTGGGCGGGGTCATGACCAAGCTGATCGAGAAGAACACCACCGTGCCGACCAAGAAGAGCCAGGTCTTCTCCACCGCCGCCGACAACCAGCCAGCGGTCTCCATCCACGTGCTCCAGGGCGAGCGCGAGATGGCTGCCAACAACAAGACCATCGGCCGCTTCGAACTCGCCGACATCCCGCCGGCGCCGCGCGGCGTGCCCCAGATCGAGGTTACCTTTGACCTCGACGCCAACGGCATCCTCCATGTGTCGGCCAAGGATCTGGGCACCCAGAAAGAACAGTCGATCCGGATTACCGCCTCCTCCGGGCTCTCCGAGGCCGAGATCGAGCGGATGAAGAAGGACGCCGAGTTGCACGCCGAGGAGGACAAGAAGCGCAAGGAGCTGGTCGAGGCCCGCAACAACGCCGATTCCATGATCCACATGACCACCAAGAGCCTGAAGGAACTGGGCGACAAGGTCGATGCCGCGACCAAGGCCAATGTGGAGAAGGAGATCGAGAACCTGAAGAAGACGATGGAGGGCGAGGACACCGCTGCCATCAAGAACGCCACCGATGCCCTGACCCAGGCCTCGCACAAGCTGGCCGAGCTGATGTACGCCCAGGCCAAGGGCCAGCAGGGCGGCGATGCCGGTGGCGGCGCGGCAGGTGCGGGCGCGGGTGCCGCCGGCGGCAAGCGCGGCAAGGATGACGACGATGTCGTCGATGCCGATTTCGAGGAAGTGAAATAACCGGCACGGCTGGACCAGGTTGGCCGGCCACAACGAATCAGGCAAGGTCGGCACTCCGGCATGGCGCAGCTACCGGAACCAACATCGTTCATATAAACCACTCCGGCCCGCCTCAGGCGGGAGAGGGGAGTTTGGGGAGCACGGTCCATTCCGTGCTCCCATTTTTTTTGCTTTTGCGCTATAACGCTCCGGTCATCCGGACAACACGTTTATTTTCAGCACGGGAACCCCATGAAACGAATACTCTCAGGCATCCAACCTTCGGGCAAGCTGCATATCGGCAACTACTTCGGCATGATGCAGCCGATGATCCACCACATGGAGTCGGCGGATCTTTATGTGTTCATCGTCGATCTCCATGCCCTGACCTCGGTCCAGGACCGTGACCGGCTCCGCCAGGGCACCCTGGAGGCGGCGGCCGACTTTCTCGCCCTGGGCCTCGACCCGGACCGCTGCACATTCTGGGTGCAGTCGGATGTGCCCGAGGTCTGCGAGCTGACCTGGATGCTGTCGGTGCTCACCCCCATGGGGCTTCTGGAACGGTGCCATGCCTTCAAGGACAAGGTGGCCAAGAATATCCCGGCCAGCCACGGCCTCTTTTCCTATCCGGTGCTGATGGCCGCCGACATCCTGCTTTATCAGTCGCAGGTGGTGCCGGTGGGCAAGGATCAGAAACAGCACGTGGAGGTGGCCCGGGACATCGCCATCCGCTTCAACAACACCTATGGCGAGACCTTTGTGGTGCCGGAGCCGGAGATCAGCGAGACCACGGCCATCGTGCCCGGTCTGGACGGCCAGAAGATGTCCAAATCCTATGACAACACCATCCCCATTTTCCTCGATGAAAAAGCCCTGCGCAAGCGGGTGATGGCCATCCAGACCGACGCCACCCCGGTCGAGGCGCCCAAGAATCCGGACACCTGCAACCTCTACGCCCTGCTCAAGTTGTTCGCGCCCGAGGAGAAGATGCGCCAGGTGCATGAGCTCTACGTCAACGGCGGCGCGGCCTACGGGTATCTCAAGCAGGATCTGTTCGAATTGATCAACGACTATTTTGCCGCGGCGCGGGCCCGGAAAAAAGAATTGCTCGATAACCCTGATTATCTGCGCCAGATCCTGGTCAAGGGGGCGGAAAAGGCCCGGGCCAAGGCGACGGTGACCCTGGATTTGGCGCGGGATAGGATGGGGTTGAAATACTGAGAGGTGGTGTTGACGGTAGGCTGTCAGGTGATGAGGTCGCCGGCGAGAGCTTGAATCGATATCGTCTGAACATCACAATAAAAAAGGCGGGGAAGAATCCCCGCCTTTTTTATTGGTTGCTTGGAGCGATCGCTCAGAAACTCACCAACTCGACGTCAAACACCAGCCAGGCATTGGGTGGAATGACCCCACCCGCACCCCGCTCGCCGTAGGCCAGTTCGGGCGGGATGATCAGGGTCCGCTTCTCGCCCTTGGTCATCTGGCCGAGGGCCTCGTCCCAGCCGCGGATCACCCGACCGGTGCCCACCGGAAAGGCAATGGGTTCGCCCCGGTCATAGGAGCTGTCGAACTTGCGGTTGCCGAGCAGTAGGCGGCCGGTGTAGTGGGCCTTGATCATGGTGCCGGCAGCGGGCGCCTTGCCCTCGCCCTTTTGCTCGACCTGGGAGTAGAGTCCGGAATCGCTGCGGACCGCCTTGGGCCACTGCTCCTTGATCATTTTCTTGATCTTGTCCTGTTGCGCCTTGACCGCCTCGGCCTCGTGCTCCTTGATCGCGGCCAGGGCGGCGTTGAAGGCGGCCTGATCGGTCTTGAAGGCCTCTGCCTCCTTGCCGACCCGGATGATGGCGATCTCCTTGATGGTATCCCCCTTGTCGATCTTGTTGACCACTTCCTGCCCTTCCACCACCCGACCGAAGACCGTGTGCTTGTCGTCCAGATGGGGGGTGGCGACATGGGTGATGAAGAACTGGCTGCCGTTGGTGCCGGGTCCGGCATTGGCCATGGAAAGGACACCGGGGCCGTCGTGGCGCAGGCTCGGGTCGAATTCGTCGGGGAAGGTGTAGCCAGGGCCGCCGGTGCCGGTGCCCAGGGGGCAGCCGCCCTGGATCATGAAGTTGGCGATCACCCGGTGGAAGGTCAGGCCGTTGTAGAACGGGGTGCCGGTGGGTTTGCCGCTGCCGCCCAGATGGAGGGTGCCCTGCGCCAAGCCGGCGAAATTGATGACCGTCAGCGGCGTTTTGTTGTAGAAGAGTTTGAGCAGGATGTCGCCCTTAGCGGTGGTGATTTTGGCATACAGTCCGTCTTTCATTTTTTTTTCCTCGGCAGAAGATGCGGGTTGTCCGGAACAAAAGAGCAGCACGGGCAGAAGCAGGAAGATCAACAGTCTGTTCATGAACGGTCTCAGGCCATAACATTTTGTTTTCCGGTGACGAAAGGCTCTCCGGCGGTTTTTGGCAACGGAGAGTCGCGATGTGAAACAGGGCCTGCTTACAAAGCCCATGGCTCCTTGTCAATGAAAATGAGGGCAGGCGCGAAGCGAGGTCTTGTCGGGAGCCGGGAGGAGAGGGTCAGCTGCGCAGGCGGCAGTGGAGCAGCGTTGAGAAGAGCAGTGCCAGGGCGAGCAGGGTGATGGCCAGGCCGCCGGCCAGTCCGGTCTGGCCGCCGACCAGCAGTTCGCCCCCGAGCAGGGTGCCGGTGGCCTGACCGAGGTAGACCACTGAGGTGTTCATCGAGGTCGAGGCCGAGGCGGCGAGCGGGTCGGCCTCGATCAACCGGGCCTGCTGGGCGGCGATGGCCGGGCTCATGCCCATGCCCCAGATGAACAGGGTGGCGCCGGTGAGTGCCAGGAGGGTGGGTTCACTGATCCACAGCACCAGGCCGAGGAGGATGACGCCGAGAAAGGTGCTGACGGTGGTGCGGACCCCCAGCAGGCCGACTACCCGGGTGGCGGTCATGGTGCCCAGGATGCTGGCGCACCCGTACACCGCCAAAAGCATGGCGGTGGTGGGCGGATCGGTGGCCAGCCGGGATTTGAGTTCGACGACGATGTAGGGGTACTTGATGTACTGCCCAGCGATGGCGAGGCTCGATATGGCCAGGATGCCCCAGATCCGGCCGGAGGTCAGCACATTGCGCCACGCGGCCACGGGAAGGCGATGGGCCCGCAAACCGGGCGGCAGGGTGATGAAAACGGCGGCGGCAGCCAGGGCGCAGGCGGTACCGAGGAGGCCGTAGGCCGTCTGCCAGCCCGCCAGCGACCCGATCAGGTTGACCAGCGGGATGCCGATGGCCGAGGCCAGGGACCAGCCGAGAAAGATGAAGGTAATGGCGCTGGCCCGACGCTCGGGCGGGATGAACAGGGGGAGGGCGCTGGCGGCCTGGGGGGTGAAGGCGGCGACGGCCGGGATCATGATCAGGCGGATGGCCAGGAGGGCATCGAAATTCGAGACCAGCGCCGAGCAGAAATGACCGAGGCTAAAGAGCAACAGGGCGCCGACCAGAAGATGGCGGCGGTCCATCTTGTTGGAGAAAAAGGCCAACAGCGGCGCCTCGATGCAGAGCAGGGCCCCGCCGTAGGCGATCAGCGTGCCGACGGTCGCGGCATCGACTCCAAAGGCCAGGCTCAGGTCGTTGATCAGGCCCGCCGGCGCCAACACGCCGGTACCGATGACGAAGTTGCCGGCAAGAAGGGCCCAGAGGGTGGGGGCGTGCGAACGGGGCATGGGTGGGCTCGGGTGAGGTGGTGTGGTTACAGGGGGGGCCGCAGAGGTTTGGGGTCGGCATCGGTTGTCGACCATAGGGTGATCCTTGGTTTGTTGCAACAGTTATCAGGGCTGTGCATTGGTCCGTCGCCACCCCCGCTCCATTTTGTTGCCGCACCCCCGGCAAACGGGGTTGACTGCACGAGGGGTTCCCGGTTATATAAATAGATTTTTTTATCGACAACAACCCACGCTGCGGGAGGGCAAGGGGGCAGTGCTGCACCAATTGTACAGCAGTCTCGGGGCAAGCGCGTATCCGCTGCTGGTGCTTCTCCGGCCCCTGATAGCGGCCCTTGGCGGCCGCTTCGCCTACGGTTTTTCGCAGCGGCTGGGATGGTATCCCGAGCAGGCGCTTGCCGAGCGAGCCGGCTGCCGAACCGTCTGGCTGCACGCCTCCTCGGTGGGCGAGGTGCAGGCGGCCATCGTCCTGGTCACCGCATTGCTCGACACCGACAGCGCATTGCGAATCGTGGTCACCTCGACCACCGAGCAGGGGCATCGGCTGGCGAAATGCAGAATGGGGGCAACCGCCACCTGCCTGTTGGCGCCGCTCGATCTGCCGCCGGCGGTGCGCCGCGCCCTGCGAACCCTGCGGCCGGATTGCTATGTGTGCCTGGAGACCGAACTCTGGCCGGTCATGCTCGCCGAGGCCAAGCGGGCCGGGCTCCCGATGCTGCTGCTCAACGGCCGCCTGTCGCCGCGCTCGTTCGCCCGCTATCGGCGTATTCGGGGGTATATGGCCTCGCTCTTGGACGGATTTGGGAGCGTGGCGGTCATCAGCGAGGCCGACGGCGGGCGGTACGCGGCCCTAGGCGTGCCGGCGGCGCGGATCCGGGTTTGCGGCAACCTGAAATACGACATGGAGGCAGCGGCGCCGGACCGGGTGCGGGCCGCGAGCCGGCATCGGCTCGGCGTGACCAGCGAACGGGTGTTGCTCTGCGGTTCGACCCACGAAGGGGAAGAGGCGCAGCTCATGGGCGTCTTCCGCGCCCTGGCGGCGCAAAGCCCCACGGTCTGGGTGATCGCCCCCCGGCATCTCGAACGATTGCCGGCGGTGGAGACCCTGCTGCGCCGATCCGACCTGCCCTTCGATCGTTTTTCCCGGCTGGCGGCAGACGGCCGGCGGGCCAACGTCGTGGTGGTCGACACCATGGGCGATCTGGCCGATCTCTATGCCGGCGGCGATTATGTCTTCTGCGGCGGCAGCCTGGTGGACCGGGGCGGGCACAACATCGTCGAGGCGGCCCGCTGGGGTCGGGCCGTCTATTTTGGGCCGCACATGAAGGATTTCCAGGACGCCGCCGAACTACTCATCCAGGCGGGAGGCGGGTTTCAGGTCGCCGACGCCGCTGGGCTGACCGATCTGCTCCTCGCCCATGCAAGCGACCCGGATCGATACACCCTTGCCTGCCATCGCGCTGCCGAGATGGCGGCCCGTCAGCGGGGCGCGGTGGCGCGACAGGCGGATCTGGTGCGCCAGATGCTGGCCACCCGGTAAGGGGGCGAGTTTTTTCTGTTGCCGTCGATTGGCTCCACCCGTGACCATGCTTATTATGGTGTGACTGCCGTTTGCGGCGCCACACCCGATGCACCACTTCACGATCAACACCCTCGGTATTTCCAGGAACAATACAAGCAATGAAAGCATTAATCGGACTTGAAGACGGCACGGTGATGACCGCGCGATCCTTTACCGGACCGGGCGAGGCCGTGGGCGAAATCGTATTCAACACCAGCATGAGCGGGTATCAGGAGGTGTTGACCGATCCCTCCTACACCGGCCAACTGGTGACCATGACCTATCCCCTGATCGGCAATTACGGCGTCAATCCGGAGGACATGGAGTCGGCGGGGGTCCACCCCCGGGCCTTTCTCGTCCGCGAGTATCAGGATCGGCCGAGCAATTACCGGGCAACCGGGACGCTCGCCGATTTCCTCAAACAGTACGGGGTCCTGGGGGTCGAGGGGCTCGACACCCGGATGCTGACCCGCAAGATCCGGACCACCGGCGCCATGCAGGCCCTGGTGACCACCGAGGATCTGGACCCGGCATCCGTGGTGCGGCGCGCCCGTGAGTGGCCGGGCCTGGTCGGCCGGGACATGGTCGAGCGGGTGGCCTGCGTGGCCAGCTACCGCTGGGAGGGCAACACCCTGGTCACGGCCAGCGGCTTTGCCGAAGGGCCCGGATTCAAGGTGATTGCCTTTGATTGCGGCATCAAATACAATCAGTTGCGCGTGCTGACCCGCAAGGGCTGCCGGGTGCTGGTGGTGCCCGCCACCACCTCGGCGGAAGAGGTGCTGGCCCTGCGGCCGGACGGCGTCTTTCTCTCCAACGGTCCTGGCGATCCGGCCGGGGTACGGGGCGTGGTCGGCAACATCCAGAAAATGCTCGGCAAGCTGCCGATCTTCGGCATCTGTCTGGGGCACCAGATGCTCGGGCTGGCCTACGGCGGCACCACCTACAAGCTCAAATTCGGCCACCGGGGCGGCAACCAGCCGGTCAAGAACCTGATCACCGGCAAGGTGGAGATCACCTCGCAAAACCACGGCTTCTGCGTCGATCCGGCCAGCCTGCCAAAGAGCGTCGAAGTCACCCACATCAATCTCAACGACGGCAGCCTGGAGGGCATGCGCCACCGGGAGTGGCCGGTCTTTTCGGTCCAGTACCACCCTGAACACGCCCCCGGTCCCCACGATGCCGAATATTTGTTTGACCAGTTCGTTCAACTGATGCAGCAGGCGAGCTGAACGCTCGGCGGAAAAGGAAGAAACAAGATGCCTAAACGCACGGATATACATAAGATACTCATCATCGGCTCCGGGCCGATCATCATCAGCCAGGCCTGCGAGTTCGACTATTCCGGGGCCCAGGCGGTCAAGGCCCTCAAGGAAGAGGGCTACGAGGTGGTGCTGATCAACTCCAACCCGGCCACCATCATGACCGATCCCGGCCTGGCCGATCGCACCTACATCGAGCCGATCACCCCGGAGTGCGTGGCCAAGGTGATCGAGCGGGAGCGCCCCGACGCCCTCCTGCCCACCCTGGGCGGCCAGACCGGCCTCAACACCGCCATCAAGGTCGCCGAATTGGGCGTGCTCGAAAAATACGGGGTGGAGCTCCTGGCGGCCAACATCGAGGTCATCCGCAAGGCGGAAGGGCGGGAGGAATTCCGCGACGCCATGCGCAAGATCGGGCTCAAGGTGCCGGAGTCGGCCATTGTCCACACCATCGACGAGGCCATGGAGGCCGGCGAGCGGATCGGCTTTCCGATCATCGTCCGCCCGAGCTTCACCCTGGGCGGCACCGGCGGCGGCGTGGCCTACAACCGGGCCGAACTCAACAAGCTGGCCAGCTCAGGCATCGATCTGTCGATGACCAACGAGGTCATGCTCGAACGCTCCCTGCTCGGCTGGAAGGAGTTCGAGCTCGAGGTGATGCGCGACAAGAACGACAACGTGGTCATTATCTGCTCGATCGAGAACGTCGATGCCATGGGCGTGCACACCGGCGACTCGATCACCGTGGCCCCGGCCCAGACCCTGACCGACCGGGAATACCAGGAGATGCGCGATGCGGCCATCGCCATCATCCGGGAGATCGGGGTGGAGACCGGCGGCTCCAATGTCCAGTTCGCGGTCAATCCCGTGGACGGCGAGCTGATGGTGATCGAGATGAATCCGCGGGTGTCGCGCTCCTCGGCGCTGGCCTCCAAGGCCACCGGCTTCCCCATCGCCAAGATCGCCGCCAAGCTGGCGGTGGGCTACACCCTGGATGAGATCAGAAACGACATCACCCGCGAGACCTACGCCTCCTTCGAGCCGACCATCGACTACTGCGTGGTCAAGATCCCGCGCTGGACGTTTGAAAAATTTCCCGAGACCGAGGATATCCTCACCACGGCCATGAAGTCGGTGGGCGAGACCATGGCCATCGGCCGCACCTTCAAGGAGGCCTTCCAGAAGGGGATGCGGTCCTTGGAGGTCGGGCGGATGGGCTTTGGCTTCGACGGCAAGGAGGACATGGCCGCGCTCCATCAGGACGACCTCGAACGCGGTCTCAACCGGCCCAACTCCAAGCGGATCAGCCATATCTTCGAGGCCCTGCGGCGGGGGATGGCCATTGAGCGCATTTACGAACTCAGTCAGATCGATCCATGGTTCCTGCACAACTTCAAGCAGTTGGTCGACAAGGGCTGCGAGATCCGCGGCCGCGGTTTCGCCGGCCTGGATCGGAACTATCTCTACGAAGTGAAGCAGCACGGCTTTTCCGATGCCCAACTGGCCATCCTGACCGGGACCTCGGAGGACGATATCCGCAATCGGCGCATCGAGCTGGGCCTGGAACCGGCCTACAAGCTGGTGGACACCTGCGCCGCCGAGTTCGAGTCGTATACGCCGTACTACTATTCCACCTACGAGCAGGAGGACGAATCCCGGCGGAGCGACCGTAAGAAGATCATGATCCTCGGCGGCGGTCCCAACCGGATCGGCCAGGGCATCGAGTTCGATTACTGCTGCGTCCACGCCTCCTTTGCCCTGCGCGAGATCGGCGTCGAGTCGATCATGGTCAACTCCAACCCGGAGACCGTTTCCACCGACTACGACACCTCGGACAAGCTCTACTTCGAGCCGCTGACCCGCGAGGACGTGCTCAACATCATCGAGCGGGAACGGCCGGACGGGGTCATCGTCCAGTTCGGCGGCCAGACGCCGCTCAACCTGGCGGTACCGTTGGCCAGAAAGGGCGTGCCCATCATCGGCACCTCGCCGGATGCCATCGACCGGGCCGAGGACCGCAAGCGGTTCCAGCAGTTTTTGCAGAAACTGGGGCTCAGGCAGCCGGCCAACGGCACCGCCCACACCCTGGAAGAGGCCCTGGCCGTGGCCGGCGAAATCGGTTACCCGGTGGTGATGCGGCCCTCCTACGTCCTGGGCGGCCGCGATATGCGCATCGTCTACAACGAGCAGGGCATCCGCAGCTTCATGGCCATCCCCGGCATGAGCGGCGGCGAGCACCCGGTGCTCCTGGACCAGTTCCTCAAGGATGCCATCGAGGTCGATGTCGACGCCATCTGTGACGGCAAACAGACAGTGATCGGCGGCATCATGGAACACATCGAGGAGGCGGGGATCCATTCCGGCGATTCGGCCTGCGTCCTGCCGCCCCATACCCTGTCGCCGGTGATGATCAAGGAGATCACCGCCGCCACCAAGGCCATGGCCGAGGAACTGGGGGTGATCGGCCTGATGAATGTCCAGTTCGCGGTCCAGGGCCAGACCCTGTTTATCCTTGAGGTCAATCCCCGGGCCTCGCGGACCGTGCCCTTTGTCTCCAAGGCCTCAGGGGTGCCCCTGGCCAAGATCGCCACCAAGGTGATGCTGGGGATGAGCCTGGAAGAGCTCGGCTTCACCAGGGAAAAAGTGCTGCCCCACTGGGCGGTCAAGGAGGCGGTCTTCCCCTTTGACCGGTTTGCCAACGTCGATACCCTGCTGGGACCGGAGATGAAATCCACCGGCGAGGTCATGGGGATCGACGACGATCTCGGCCTGGCCCTGGCCAAATCGCAGATGGCCTCGAACTCGCAGTTGCCCCAGAACGGCACGGTGTTTGTCAGCGTCCGCCACGGCGACAAGGATGCGGTGGTGCCGGTGGCCAGGAAACTGGCGGAATTGGGCTATGGCATCCTGGCCACCCGGGGCACGGCCGCCCGGCTCAAGGAGAGCGGCATTGCCTGCAGCGAGGTCAACAAGATCTCCCAAGGACGGCCCCACATCCTCGACAAGATCCAGGACGGCCAGGTGCAGTGGATCCTCAACACCTCGGCCGGCAACCGGACCACCGAGGATTCGTACATCATCCGTCGGGCGGCGCTCGACTACCACATCCCCTACACCACCACCATCACCGGCGGTCTGGCCATGACCCTGGCCATGGAATCGATGCGGCGCCAGGAGGTGGGGGTCAAGACCATTCAGGAATTCGCAAAGTTCATTGACTGAAGGGAAATCGATGTTAGAGTTGCTCGTTGAACTGAAAAAGAAAAAATGATTGGCCCCAGGCCGCCGGATTTTCCCGAAGACGATTTGCGTGGAGACTTTTTTTGAATACCTTTTATAAAAACCTCAGTATGTGGCTGGTCATCGGCCTAACGATGATTCTGCTGTTCCAGTTGTTCAACAAGCCGCAAACCCAGTCCAATTCGATCACCTACAGCGAATTCTGGTCCAATGTGGAAAAGGGGGCGATCAACAAGGTCAGCATCCAGGGCGCGGAAATCACCGGCATCGGCAAGGACGGCCGTCCCTTCAAGACCGTGGCTCCCGACGACGCCGGCCTGATTCCCATGCTGCGGGAGTCGGATGTCGACATCCAGGTGAAAAAGCCCGAGGAAACCCCCTGGTATCTGACCCTTTTCGTCTCCTGGTTCCCGATGCTGCTGTTGATCGGGGTGTGGATCTTCTTCATGCGCCAGATGCAGATGGGCGGCAAGGGCGGCGCGCTGTCCTTCGGCAAGACCAGGGCAAAACTCCAGGGTGAGGGCGAGGTCAAGGTCACGTTCAAGGATGTGGCCGGCATCGACGAGGCCAAGGCGGAACTGGAGGAGATCATCGATTTTCTTCGCGATCCGCAGAAGTTCACCAAGCTCGGTGGCCGTATCCCCAAAGGGGTGCTCCTGGCCGGCTCCCCCGGCACCGGCAAGACCCTTTTGGCCCGCGCCATTGCCGGCGAGGCCGGGGTGCCCTTTTTCACCATTTCCGGCTCCGATTTCGTCGAGATGTTCGTCGGTGTCGGCGCCTCGCGGGTGCGTGACCTGTTCAGCCAGGGCAAGAAGAACGCCCCCTGCATCATCTTCATCGACGAGATCGACGCGGTCGGCCGCCATCGTGGGGCCGGCCTCGGCGGCGGCCATGACGAGCGCGAGCAGACCCTCAACCAACTCCTGGTGGAAATGGACGGGTTCGAGGGCAACGACGGTGTCATCATCATCGCGGCCACCAACCGGCCCGATGTCCTTGATCCCGCGCTGCTGCGGCCCGGCCGGTTCGACCGCCAGGTGGTGGTGCCGGTGCCCGACGTCAAGGGCCGGGAGATGATCCTTGATATCTACGGCAAGAAGACCAAGCTGGCCGCGGACGTCGACATGGCGATGATAGCCCGCGGCACCCCCGGTTTTTCCGGGGCGGATTTGGAAAACCTGGTCAACGAGGCGGCCCTGATGGCGGCCCGGGAAAACAAGGAAGAGGTCGACGCCTCCATGCTGGAACGGGCCAAGGACAAGGTGATGATGGGTGCGGAGCGCAGGTCCATGATCATCAGTCCCCGGGAAAAGGAGATCACTGCCTACCACGAGGCCGGTCATGCCTTGGTGGCGCGGCTGCTGCCCGGCACCGACCCCATCCACAAGGTGACCATCATCCCCCGTGGTCGGGCGCTCGGTCTGACCATGCAGTTGCCCCTGGATGAAAAATACACCCATGCCCGGGGCTTCCTGCTCAACACCATCGCCATTCTGTTCGGCGGCCGGGTGGCGGAACAACTGGTGTTCAACGAAATTACCACCGGGGCCGGCAACGATATCGAGCGGGCCAGCGAGCTGGCGCGCAAGATGGTCTGCGAATGGGGCATGAGCGACGAACTCGGGCCGCTGGCCTACGGCAAGAAGGAGGAGCACATCTTCCTCGGCCGGGAGATCGCCCAGCACCGCGATTACAGCGAGCTGACCGCGCAGAAGATCGACGCGGCGGTCAAGCAGATCGTGGTCGAGGCCAACGACAAGGTCACCCGTCTCTTGCAGGACAACATGGACATCCTCAAGGCCATAGCCGACGAGCTGTTGGAACGGGAGACTATCATCTTGGACGATATGGACCGGATCATTGCCGGTCTGCGGGGCGGGCAGGTCGAGAGCAAGGCGGAAGCCATGACGGATACCGCCGAAGCTTGAACCGATAACGATGGGGTAAACCAAGGTGGGTGTCTTCTTCAGCGAAGACACCCACTTTTTTTGGTGGAGGTTCGGCCATGCAGCATCAGGCCCAGATCATGGGGATCCTCAACGTTACCCCGGATTCGTTTTCCGACGGCGGCCGCTGGACCGGCGAGACCGCCCTTGAGGCCCGCATCGGGCAATTGCTGGCCGAAGGGGCGGACATCATCGACGTCGGCGGCGAATCGACCCGGCCCTTTGCCGAGCCGGTGAGCGTCGAAGAGGAGCTGGCGCGGGTGCTGCCCGCCATCCGCGGCATCCGCGCCCGCAGCACGGTCCCCGTTTCCATCGATACCACCAAGGCGGCGGTGGCGCGGGAGGCCCTGGCCGCCGGCGCCACCATGATCAACGATATCTCGGCCCTGCGCCACGATCCGGCCATGGTCGAGGTGGCCCGGTCCTTTCAGGGACCGGTGATCATCATGCACATGCAGGGCACGCCCGGCGACATGCAGGTAGCCCCGCGCTACGACGATGTGGTGGCGGAGATCAACGGGTTCCTGGCGGCACGGATCGGGTGGATGGAGCGCCGGGGTGTCGGCCGCGACCGGATCATCGTCGACCCCGGCGTCGGTTTCGGCAAGACCCTGGAACACAACCTGGCGATTCTTCGCAGCATCCGGTCATTCAGGCAGCACGGCTGTCCGGTGCTGATCGGCCATTCCCGCAAATCCTTTCTCGGCCAACTCCTCGATGCCCCGCTGGCGGAGCGTGATGGTCCCACCGCCGTGGTCTCCGCCCTCTGCGCGCAGCAGGGAGCGGACATCCTCCGGGTGCATGATGTCCGGTCCACCCGGCAGGCGGTACGGGTGCTCGATGCCCTGACGGCCGGGACCTGACCTCCCCTTCGGTCTGCCGCTCCCCTCCTGTCACTTGGGATGCTCCGGCGGCAGGGGAGTCCTGGTCTCCGGGGCCGAAAGCTCGACCGGCACGGTCAACTGCTCGCGACCCCGGCCGATGTGCACGGACACCACTTCCCCCGCTTTTTTGTCGAGCAGGCTGATCTTGATATCCGCGATGGTGGTCACCGGCTGGCCGTCGACGGCGAGGATACGATCCCCTTGTCGCAACCCGGCCTTGCCTGCCAGGCCATGGGGACTGATGGTGTCGATCCGCACCCGGCCGGCCTTCTCCTGTCCGCCTTCTTCCTTGAGGATCACGCCCAGTTTCCCGGCCGGGGTCAGTTCCATCGCCGCGGCGAACATGAGGTAGTCGACCTGTTGTTCGCTTAAGTCCGTGTCGCCGGCAACGGCCACCACCCGCTGCGCCATCCCTCCCATCCTCCTCTTCACCCGCGGCGGGATGCCGTTGTCCTTGACCACATGGCCGTTGCCCGCGAGCACGATCAACTGGTGGCCGGGATAGCGGTCCAGGGCCTTGACCACCGATTCGGCCATGGTTTCGTCCCAAATGGCCTGGGCCTGCAGGAAGCCGCTGAACCCGGCCCCGTGGGGGGCGTCATGCCGGCTGTGCACCGCTTGCAGCCGTTGTTGGTAGCCGGGGAGGTCCAGATCCCGCGTCCCGGCCATCTGCGCCCGCTGTTCCGGGGTCAGGCTGTCGGTGGAACCGGAGGCGAAGACCTTGCGGGTGATGGCCTTGTCCAGATTGAGGCCGACGAGCGGCAGGCGTTGCGACCTGGCATAGGCAAGGATATCGCGATACAACCGGTAGTCAAAGCCCCAGACCCCGAAATAGTTACTGGCCTTGATGAACTCGCGTTCGTCGATCGTCCCCCGGATGTAGGCGTCGAGGGCCTGCTGGCTGGAGCGGGGGAACATCTCCAGGCCGATCGCCAGTTTTTTGTTCCGGGCCTGCAAGGCCTGGATGAGTTGCAGTTGGAGCAGGTGGTTGCCGTAGTCGGTGTGGGTTTCGCCGATGTAGAGCACCCGGGCCGGCACCAGTTCGTCGACGATTCGGTCGAAGTCGCGTCTGGCCTGCATGGGCAGGCCCTGGGGTTTGTCGATCAGGGGCAGGACGATGCCGTTGGCCGAGGCGGCCATTGTTTGTTCCAGATTTTTCCCGCCCTTGAAGCGGAGGCGGGATGAGGCGCCGTAATGGTCGAGCTTGGCCCCGGCTTTTTGACTCTCCTCCACCGAAGCGCTGTCCACCAGCACCATCACCTCCTCCGGATTGAGGGGCGAACGGCGGACATCGAGGGTCAAGCCCTCGGGGTTCTTCGGCGGATCGGCGAACAGGGCGCGGCGCAGGGGCGAATCGCCCAAAAAAAGCCAACTGCCCCGGGCCAGGTCCTTGTTGCCCACTTCCGCGGGGGCGGCGATGCGGCATCCTGCCTGGCGGAAGGCGTCGATCAGGGGCTGGTAGTCGGGGCGCAGGGCGTCGGGCGGGACGATCACCGTCTTCTCGCCGGCGCCGAGGAACTGCGACCAGGTGGGCGGGAGCTCGGCGGGATCAAGCCGGCGCATCAGATCGTATTCGCCGTCGACGACCAGGGCGGTGGGCAGGCTGTCCAGTTCCAGGGATATACTTTTCCGGGCCTCTACCGTGGTCAGGGTCTTGGTGACCTCGCCCCTGAGCGTGGTGATCCGGACCGGGATGTCGAGCTGGTAGGGTTCCGGCGTGCGCTGCACCAGGTCGAAATCGAGCACGGCCCGTCCCTGGCGCTGGTCGATCTTGATATTTTCGATGGCCATGTCGGGGAGATCGGTCCGCTCCAGCCATTGCCGGAAAAAGGGGCCGAGGTCTTTGGGGGTGTGGCGGGCAAAGGCGGCCTCCAGGTCCTGCCAAGTCGCCCGCTGGCCGCGTTTCTGCCCGTAAAAAGACCGCAGCCCGGCCAGGAAGGCCTCTTCACCGACATGAAGGCGCAGCATGTGCATGACCATGGCGGCCTTGTCATAGCCGACGGCCCGGTTCACCCGGGCCATTGGCTGATGATCGCCGCCGCTTTGAAAGGTGTTGAGCGCCATGGTGTTGTCCGGATGGACATAGGCCCGGTAGCGAATGAGTTGGCCCTTGCGGAAAGCCGGGCCCCGGCCGGCCTCCTCGGCAAAGCGCTGATCGGCGAGATAGGTGGTCAGTCCTTCGCACCAGTTGCCATCCGCCTCGCTGACCTGGACGCTGTTGCCCAGCCAGGAGTGGAGGATCTCGTGGCCGAGCGAGCTTGCCATGACAAATGGCAGGCGGAGCACCGCCTGACCGAGCAGGGTGAAGCCGGGCAGGCCGTAGCCCGTGGGCAGGCGGTTTTCGACGATGGCAAAGCGCTTGAAGGGATAGGGGCCGATCAACTGTTGGAAGCGTTCGATCAGGTTGGCGGCCTTGGTCAGATAGGCGGAGGCCAAAGCCGCATCTTCCCGGAAGAGGTAGGTGGCGACCGTGACACCGGCCAGTTGTTTCGTTTGCACCACATAGGGACCAGCGGCAAAATGGAGGCTGCGGAGGGGCTGGGTAGGGGAGAAGGTTACCTGTTTACCTGCCTGGACCATGGTGGTGGTGAGGGTGTCGGCCTCGGTGATCGCCTCGAAATCCCGGGGCAGAGCGGCTTCCAGGGAGAAGAGCAGGTCGCGGTCGGCGATGGGGTGCCAGAATCCGGCCAGGACGATGGCGTCGGTCGCGATCCGATTGTCGGTGGCGCCATCGACCGCGGGTTGCAGCCGCCAGGAGAGGGTCAGTATTTGTTCGCCGGACGCGGGCGGCAGGGCCAGGGCATTGTCGTCCGACATCTTCAGGAGCCGCGGCGTCATCCCCTCCTGTTCCAGGACCAGACCGGTGATTTGCAGGGGGCCGCAATCAAGACGCAGGGGGGTGTCCGCGGGGAGCACCACCTGCGAGGTGCCGTTGACCGCGCCCTCCTTGAGATCGAAACTGAGCGAGATCCGGTGACGCGGCAGGGAGGCGGCCGCCGCCGGGAGGGCCAAGGTCAGCAGGCAGGCCAAGGCGGCCAGGAGAAGACAACGCTTGGGAGAAAGAGGAGGGCTGTTCATAGGATTTGTTTCCATGCAGGAGGAGGCGAACAGGGGCGTCCCGTTGTTACCGTCGGGGCTCCGAAACGAGAAAAGCGGGTTTTTGCGACGATATTTCCCTTTTCCTTGACAACATAAGGTGAGTTGGATACGTTTTTCCGTTTTTTCGTCAACGGTGGCACGGGGTTGTCGACCGTTGCCTCGTTTAGTGCGTGTTGTGGTCGTGCCGCTCTCCGCAGATGCATCCGCCGGGAGGCGGAAACCGATTTGTCGACCGGGCCGGCTGGCCGGCATGGGCGGGGACGTTGTTCGCTCTTGATTTTTCACCTTTCTTATCAATGAGGACGATACCATGAAGCAATTCAAAATTAAAACGATCAATGCCATTGCCAAGGAAGGGCTGGCCCTGTTTAGCGAGCGATTCACCGTCAGTTCCGACGAATCCCATCCCGAGGGCATTGTGGTCCGCAGCTCCAAGGTCGATCTCTCCGCCTTTCCCGAACTGCTGGCGGTGGCGCGGGCCGGGGCCGGGGTCAACAATATCCCGGTGGAGGAGGCCTCGGAGAAAGGCATCTGCGTTTTCAACACCCCCGGCGCCAACGCCAATGCCGTGGTCGAGCTGGTCTACACCTCCCTGGGCATCTGGCTGCGCAATGTCGAGAAGAGCATCGAGTTTTGTCAGGGGCTCTCGGGGATGAACGACGACGAAATCAACCGCGAGGTCGAGGCCCGCAAGAAAAAATTCAAGGGCGAGGAGATGGTCGGCAAGACCCTGGCGGTCTTCGGTCTGGGCAAGATCGGCGTCGGCGTCGCCAATGCCGGTTTGCATCACGGTATGCGGGTGTTGGGCTTTGACCCTTTTCCGGCCATGGACAACATTCATCACCTGTCGCCTGAAGTCATCCTGGCCCGTTCCCGCAAGGAGGCCCTGGCCGATGCCGATTTCATCTCCGTGCACATGCCGCTCAACAAGAACACCAGGGGCTATGTTACCGAAAAGGACTTCCTCGAGTTCGTCAAGGACGGCGCGGTCCTGATCAATTATGCCCGCGGCCCGATCGTCGACGAGGATGCGGTGCTGGCAGCCCTGGCCAACGGCAGACTCCGGGGCCATATCTCCGATTTTCCCTCGGTGAAATTCCTTGGCCACGAGAAGATCCTGGTCACCCCGCACCTGGGGGCCTCCACCTCCGAGTCCGAGGAAAACTGCGCCACCATGGCGGTGCGCGAGCTGAGGAACTACCTCGAATTCGGCAATATCGTCCACAGCGTCAACTTTCCCAACATCGAGACCATCCCCACCGTGGACGTGCACACCCGCCTGACCGTGATCAACCGGGATCAGCCCGGCATGATCGGCATGATCAGCAACATCCTGGGCGGCGAAAAGATCAATATCATGAACTACACCAACAAGAGCAACGGCACCTTGGGCTACAACATCATCGACTGTGCCGGTCCGGTGCCCGAGGAGGTGCAAAAGAAGATCGCCCAGCAGGAGGGGGTCTTGCGGGTCCGGGTCATTCCGTTGGAGATCCGGGGGCGGCAAGGTTGAAGGTGGGTAAAAACTATCCACTTCAGCGTTGAAAAACGATCAAAACGTATAAAAAAGTTGATCGCCTAACATTCTGATAAATTGATTTTTTTTATCATCGACCGACAAAGGGCCAAAACCAGTTAAAAATATTTAACTTTTTTTGTTGTCGCCCTAAGTGTTTCCGGCTGGGGGGTTGATTCTATCTTATTGAAATAGTTTTATCTTTTTTTATTCGGGGAGTTCCGGGGAAAACGGCACGAACAATGCTTTAAAAAGAGTAATTCTTCATCTCTTCTCTCCTTTTCCGGCTTGGTTCCTTGTGGATCAAGCCGGTTTTTTTTGAGTCATGCGATTGGACAGCACCATTGTCTTCCTGGCGGCCCAGCCGAGTTATGAACAACCTTCGCTGGACACCGCCGTTGCTGGTCTGTTGGCCCCGATGGTTGACGGCACCACCGTGCGCACCCTCCGGGTTCTGCTCAAACCCAACCTGATCACCACCCGCAACGGCCTCTTGGCCTGCACCGACAGTCGGCTCCTCCTGGCGGTCGCCCGTTGGTTCATGGCCAGAGGCGCCCGAGTGACGGTGGGCGATTCTCCTTCCTTCGGTTCGGCTCGATCGGTGCTGGAGGCGATCGGCGCCTTGTCGGGCCTGCGCCAGCTCGGGGTTCCCGTGGTCGAGTTCCGCCGGGCCAGGGACCTGACGTTGCCCTGCGGGCAAAAGGCGGCGATGGCGGTGGCATCCCTGGAATGCGACCTGCTCGTCAACCTGCCCAAGGTCAAGGCCCATTCCCAGATGCGGGTGACGCTGGCGGTGAAAAATCTTTTCGGCTGTCTGTCCGGGTTTCACAAACCCTGGTGGCACATGGTCCATGGGGGCGAGGATGGCCGGTTTGCCGAACTGCTGGTGGACTTGCTGGCGGTCCTGCCGGCCGGCTGTACCCTGGTCGACGGCATTGTCGCCATGCATCGGACCGGACCGGTGCACGGCGAGCCCTATCCCCTGGGCGTGCTTGCCGGTGGCGTCAACCCGGTGGCCGTCGATACCGCGCTGCTCGCCCTTGTGGGCATCGATTATCTTCAGTCACCATTGTGGTGTGCGGCGCATCGCGCGGGCCTTGCGGGAACAAAGATGGAGGAGTTGGTCTTTCCCCTGGCCGGGCCGGAAACGCTCGCTGTCCAGGGTTTCTCGGTACCCGAGGCGTTGGGACCGGTCCGTTTCAATCCCTTCCGTTTCGGGAAAAACTCCATGAAACGGGCGCTGCTTCGTGCCCTTGGGCAGTAACAAGCGTCCATGACTTGAGGAAAGTGTATGATTGATTTACAAGGAAAAGTTGCCCTGGTCACCGGTGGTTCGCGGGGGATCGGCAGGGCTGTGGCCAAGCGGCTGGCAGGACAGGGGGCTGAGGTGGTGATCAATTATGTCCGGCACCGGACCAATGCCAGTGAGGTGGTCGCTGAAATCGAGGGCCAGGGCGGGCGCTGTCTGGCGATTCGCGCCAATCTGGCCGACGAGGACAGTCTGACCGCCCTCTTCGACGAGGTGCGCCGCCGCTATACTCGTTTGGATATCATCGTGTCCAACGCCGCCTCCGGGGTGCTCAAACCGGTCATGGAGTTGAAAAGCCGGCATTGGGATTGGGCGGTCAACATCAATGCCCGTGCCTTGATGCTCATCACGCAGCAGGCCCTGCCCATGATGGCGAGCGGTGGCCGGATCGTTGCCATCTCTTCAATCGGGGCGGTTCGCGCCATCCCCAACTACACGGTGGTGGGGGCTTCCAAGGGGGCGCTGGAGTCGCTTGTCCGGCATCTGGCCGTTGAACTGGGGCCGCGAGGCATCACCGTGAATACGGTCAGTGCCGGGGTGGTGGAGACCGATGCCCTGAGCAAGTTTCCCAATCGCGAGGAAATTGTGGCCGCCGCCATGGCCAGGACCCCGCTCGGGCGCTTGACCACGCCCGGGGATGTGGCCGACCTGGTTCTGTTTTTGTGCAGCGACCTGGCGACCATGATTCACGGGCAGACCCTGGTGGTTGACGGCGGTTATGCCATTCATGGGTAAGCCTTTTCCGCAAGGTTGGTCTGATAACCGGTCGTTCGGTAGTTTGCATTGAAGAGTTTGCGCAAGTTGAGTATATTTCTTCTTTTTACTTAAGCGATGGCACCGCTTGTCCGCAACCGGAAGCATGTTTCGGAAAACAGCAGGCTTGTCCTTTCCTGAACGATCAAATCAGCCCTGAAGAAACGGGCTTCTTTTTTTGATTTATTTTATTCACTCCACAAGGAGACACCATGTCCACACATCTCTTTACTTCAGAATCGGTCTCCGAAGGGCATCCGGATAAGGTTGCCGATCAGATCTCCGACGCCATCCTCGACGCCATCCTGACCCAGGACAAACACGCCCGGGTTGCCTGCGAGAGTCTGGTCACCACCGGCTTGGCCATGATTGCCGGCGAGATCACCACCTCTGCCTGGGTCGACATGCCCCAGATCGTCCGCGAGACCATTCGGGAAATCGGCTACAACTCCTCCGACATGGGGTTTGACTGGCAGTCCTGCGCGGTCCTCACCTCCATCGACAAGCAGTCCGCCGATATCGCCCAGGGGGTCAACGAGGGCAGCGGCCTCGATCTCGACCAGGGGGCCGGCGACCAGGGCTTGATGTTCGGCTATGCCTGCGACGAAACCAGCGTGCTCATGCCCATGCCCATCACCTATGCCCATTACCTGACCAAACGGCAGGCCGATGTCCGTAAATCGGGGGTGCTGCCCTGGCTGCGGCCGGATGCCAAGAGTCAGGTGACCATCGAGTATGTGGACAATATCCCCAAACGGATCGAGGCGGTGGTCCTTTCCACCCAGCACAGTCCGGAGATCAGTTATGAGGCCCTGAAAGAGGCGGTGATGGATGAAATCATCAAGCCGGTCCTGCCGGCGCAGATGATCGATGCCAACACCAAATTCTTCATCAACCCTACCGGCCGGTTCGTGATCGGCGGTCCGGTCGGCGACTGCGGCGTCACCGGCCGCAAGATCATCGTCGATTCCTACGGCGGCCGCGGTTCGCACGGCGGCGGCGCCTTTTCCGGCAAGGATCCCTCCAAGGTCGACCGATCCTCTTCCTACATGGGGCGCTACGTGGCCAAGAACATCGTCGCCGCCGGTCTGGCCACCGAGGTCGAGGTCCAGGTGGCCTATGCCATCGGCATCTCCAAGCCGGTGTCGATCAACGTCAAGACCTTCGGCACCGGCAAAATCACGGAAGAGCGGTTGGTTGAAGTGGTCGGCGAGGTCTTTGACCTCCGGCCCAAGGCGATCATCCAGCAGTTGGACCTGCTGCGGCCGATTTACCACAAGACCGCGGCCTACGGCCATTTCGGCCGGGAGCTGCCGGAATTCACCTGGGAGCGCACCGACAAGGTCGAGGCCCTGCGCGCGGTGGCCGGGTTGTGATTATTTGAACCAAGAGTCGCTTCCCTTGGCGGGAGCGGAGGAACACACATGACTGATTACAAAGTAGCGGATATGGGCCTGGCCGAATGGGGCCGCAAAGAGATCGCCATCGCCGAGACCGAGATGCCCGGCCTGATGGCCCTGCGGGCGGAATTCAGCAAGAGCAGGCCGCTGGCCGGGGCGCGGATCGCCGGCTGTCTGCACATGACCATCCAGACGGCGGTGCTGATGGAGACCCTGGTCCATCTCGGCGCCGAGCTGCGCTGGTCCTCGTGCAACATCTTCTCCACCCAGGACCATGCCGCCGCCGCCGTGGCCGCCGCCGGGATCCCCACCTTTGCCTGGAAGGGCGAGACCGAGGAGGAGTTCTGGTGGTGCATCGAGCAGACCATCTTCGGCCCCGACAACTGGCGGCCCAACATGATCCTCGACGACGGCGGCGACCTCACCCAGATCATGCACGACAAGTACCCGGAACTGATGCGGGAGATCCGCGGCATCTCCGAGGAGACCACCACCGGCGTCCATCGGCTCTACGAGATGACCAAGCAGGGCAAGCTGCTGGCCCCGGCCTTCAACGTCAACGACTCGGTGACCAAGTCGAAATTCGACAACCTCTACGGCTGCCGGGAATCGCTGATCGATGGCATCAAGCGGGCCACCGACGTGATGATCGCCGGCAAGATCGCGGTGGTCGTCGGCTACGGCGATGTCGGCAAGGGCTGCGCCCAGGCCCTGCGCGGCATGGGGGCCACGGTCCTGGTGACCGAGATCGACCCCATCTGCGCCCTGCAGGCGGCCATGGAGGGCTACCGGGTGGTGACCATGGACGAGGCAGCGCCCAAGGGCAACATCTTTGTCACCTGCACCGGCAACCTGCGGGTGATTACCCGGGTGCACATGGAGGCCATGCCGGACCAAGCCATTGTCTGCAATATCGGTCATTTCGACTCGGAGATCGATATCGCCGGCATCCGCAGCCTGCCCTGGGAGAACATCAAGCCCCAGGTCGACCATGTCATTTTCCCCGACGGTAAGCGACTGATCGTGCTCGCCGAGGGGCGGTTGGTCAATCTGGGCTGCGCCACCGGCCATCCCAGTTTTGTCATGAGCAACTCCTTCACCAACCAGGTGCTGGCCCAGATCGAGTTGTGGACCAATTCCACGGCCTACGGGCACCAGGTCTATTTCCTGCCCAAAAAGCTCGACGAGAAGGTGGCCCGGCTCCATCTGGCCAAGATCGGCGTCCAGTTGACCACCCTCACCCAGGAACAGGCCGACTATATCGGCGTGGAGGTCAATGGCCCGTTCAAGCCGGAGCATTATCGGTATTGATCTGTTTCTTCGTTGATTTTACGGGATATCGGGCAGGGTGAGGATTCACCCTGCCTTTTTTTTGTCGAGAGGGGATGACGATGACCAAGACGGGTGAGATTACGGTGATCGGCGGCGGGCTAGCCGGCTGCGAGGCGGCCTGGCAGGCGGCCAGGCGGGGGGTGCGGGTGACGCTTTGCGAAATGAAGCCGCATCGGTTCAGTCCGGCCCACGAATTATCGCAGTTGGGGGAGCTGGTCTGCTCCAACTCGCTCCGTTCCAATGCCGTCGATTCGGCGGCCGGCCTGCTCAAGGAGGAGATGCGGCTGCTGGGTTCGCTGGTGATGGAGGTTGCCGAGCGCACCGCCGTGCCCGCCGGCACGGCCCTGGCCGTGGACCGGCAGCAATTCGCCGCGGGGCTGACGGCGGCGATCGAGGCCCATCCCCTGATCACGGTCCTTCGGGAAGAGGTGACCCGCATCCCCGAGACAACGGCCGGCCCGGTGGTCCTGGCGGCGGGTCCGCTGCTTTCCGGCCCCTTGGCCGAACATCTCCAGGCATTGACCGGCGGCGAACACCTTGCCTTCTACGACGCCATTGCCCCAATTGTCGACAGTGACAGCCTGGACCGGGAGGTGATCTACCGTAAGTCCCGCTGGGACGAGGAAGGGCCGGGCGATTACCTTAACTGTCCCATGGACCGGGCCCAGTATGAGCGGTTCATCGGGCTGCTCGGCGCGGCCCAGACCGTTCCCTTGCATGCCTTCGAGGACCCGAAGTATTTCGAGGGTTGTCTGCCCATCGAGGTGATGTGCGCCCGGGGCGCGGATACGCTCCGTTTCGGGCCGATGAAGCCGGTGGGGCTGGCCCATCCGGCCACCGGCGCCATCCCCCATGCCGTGGTCCAATTGCGGGCGGAAAATCGCGAGGGCACGGCTTACAACCTGGTGGGCTTCCAGACCAAGCTGACCTATGCCGAACAGCAACGCATCTTTCGCACCATTCCCGGTCTGGAACGGGCGGTGTTCCTCCGCCTCGGCTCCATCCACCGCAACACCTTTGTCTGCGCGCCCCGGGTCCTCGATGCGACCCTGCAAGTGCAACGGCTGCCGGACCTGTTCATCGCCGGGCAACTCTCCGGGGTCGAGGGGTATATCGAGTCAGCGGCCATGGGGCTGCTGGCCGGCATCAATGCCAGCCGTCTGGTGCTGGGCAAAGAGTTGACGACTCCGTCTCCAGCCACGGCCCATGGGGCCCTGCTCCATCATTTGACCGCATCCGATCCCGCCCATTTCCAGCCCTCCAACGTCAATTTCGGTCTCTTTCCGCCGATTGTCGGGCGGAAAATGCCCAAAAAAGAGCGCAGCCGTTTTCGGGCCGAACAGGCCCTGGCGCTGATCCGGGAGTGGCGGCGAACAGTCTCCTCTCAGGCTGAGGTCGGCTCTTCCTCGACAAATCCCCAATAGGGAAAATCGAGCCGATAGGAGGCGATGCGACCCGGACTCTGCTCGCGGCTGGCCACCAGCCAGAGGTCGTTGCGGCGCGTTTCCGGCGGGGCGTCGGCAAAGGGGTCCCACTGGGGCAGGAGCACCATGGCGTTGTCGGCGGAATAGCCGATGTCGCCCGAGCCCTTGAACGAGCCGAGCTGGGGTTGACGGTCGAACTGACCGTCCACGCCCCGTTCGAGTTCGGAGATCACCAGGAACGCGGCCCCCAGCTCGTCGCGGATCGCCTCCAGTTGGCGCAGCCAGCCGTCGATGCCGCTGCGCTGCTGGCTGATGTCCTTGAACGGCAGCTTGTGCAGGCTGTCGATCACCACCACGGTGTAGTCGGTATTGGTCTCGTGACGGAGGAAATCGATGTGCCGCCGCATGGTCTCGGGCGAAAGCTTGCGGTCGTTGACCACCCGCAGCCAGGTGAGCATGGCGTGCAGTTTCCGTTGTGCCTGGGCCAGTTGCTGGCGCTCGGCGGCGGCCAGCCCGTTGTCCCTGATCCGGTCGACGGCCAGGCGGCTTAAGCGGCTGAGGATGCGGAGATAGATCTTTTGCCGGCCGTTTTCGAAATCGTAGTAGATGACCGGGATCTTGCGCAGGGCTATCTCCGAGGCGATCTGGATGAAAAAGGCCGATTTTCCCGCCTTGGGGGTTCCGCCCATGATGTTGATGCCGTGGATGCCGTCCAGGGCGCGGTCCATGCGGGCGAAACCGCTGGTCAGGTTGGCATAGGCGGCGCCGGATTCCTGGCGCAGCCGGTCGTGAAAGGCCTGGTATTCACCGGCCGGCGTGGCAAAGGGGGAAAAGGCCCGCGCCTGGCTGAGCAGGGCAAAGACCTGCTGCTGAAACTGGGGGCCGGTCTCCGTGGCCATCCGGAAGATGGAGCTGTGGCGGACGGCCTGCTCCGGCCAGCGGATGATCCGCACCTTGTAGCCGGTTCGGGTGGCGAAACTTCGGGCCATGGCCTCGGATTCGGCGGTGTGGTTGACCCAGAGGAAGAGGGTCCGGACCCAGTTGAGCCGCAGGGGATCGAGATGGTCGAGATCCGCCGCCGTAGGCACGGCGATCCCCGGCAGGCCCAACTGTTTCAACGGCAGCAGGTTCTGTTCGCCCTCCACCAGGAAGAGGGCGCCGTTTTCGCAATGCTCGATCTCCGGGGCGTTGAACAGGCGGAATTGCTCGCTGGCAAACCGTTCGTCGCCGTACCAGAAAAAGTCCTCCGGCCGCTCCGGATGGACGCAGCGGGCCGAGTAGCAGTTGCCGTCGGGCTGGAGATAGGGGTAGACCAGGTAGCGGCCGTTGAAGCCGATCCGCAGTTCGGCCAGAACCGAAGGCGTGATCGATGCCGCCTGAAAGAAATCGAGCGACTCGCCGGCGAGTTTGTCGGTGAAGCCGCCGAGTTCGTGGTTGATGTTCTTCACCGGATATTCGACCTCGCGGCCGAAGTAGTCGCGATCCGGGTCGAAGCCCGGTGCACCGGCCAGGCTGATGGCGCTGAGCCTGGCGAAATGCAAGGGGAATCCGCCAGGGACGCATCGGTTGAGGCAGCGGAAATAGCCGTGGAAAAAGCTCTCCTGGTTGAGGTAGACCGTCAGGATACCGACCTCTTTTTTCCCTTGCCGGGAGCAGAACGGGCAGGGCGCCTGCAACACCCCATTTTTCGGGACGGATTCGGGAAACTGGCGGAGATAAAAGGCGGTGACTCCATCGGTCATGGCGAATTGTTGCACCTCGCTGGCATTGCTTGACGGTTGCCGTTCGGGAGCGGCGCGTTCGACGCCCTCACCCGGGGAAAAGGGTCAGCGTCCGGGGGAAGAGCCGTTCCCCGACCGGGACCAATGCCGGCCAGAGACGGCGGTGCCGGGGGAAACGGCGGGTGGTGCGCAACGGCTCAACCCAGGATGGCCTGCAAGACCTGCTGCTCCAAGGGGTGGTCGAATCTGAAATGGACGGAAAAGTCGTTTTCCAGGATATGGAACGGCTGCACGCTGATGACCAGACCTTTCAGATGCAGGTACTGGGCTTTGCCGCCGACCGGCAGCACAACCTGCATCCGTCTGCCCAGTAACAGCCGGGCGTTTTCCTGGCGGGAGATGCGGATGAGAAAGGCCAGCCCACCCAGCGAGATGTCGGCGGTTTCGGCACGGAAGCCCCGGCCGATCGGGTTGTCGAGGTTGCCGATCGGCTGCACCTGAATTTTGCGCGCCAGGTGGAAACGTTGATCCTGGCGTCGCTCAAGGCCCTTTTTCTCGAGCATGGCGCGGATAGGGTTGCTGGCGCGGTAGTACTCGTGCAATTTGGCCCGCAATCCCGGATATTGTTCCTGCCAGGCGTTGAGAGCCGATTGTTGGAGCACCTGGACCCTCGACGGGGTGAGCGAGGTGAGGGTCACGGTCCAGAGGGAGGGGGTGAAGAAATTTTCTCCGGCAATCTGCCCCCGACTCAGGGTGGTGATGAACAGCTCCCGCGAACCGACGAGGTGTGAAACCTTGATGCTGCCCTGGGTGATGAAAAAAAGGGCGTCGTTTTTCTCGCCCTGGGCCACGATGGTCTCTTCCGGCTTGTATCGCCGCTCGCTGAACTCGTGATAGATGGTCTGAAACTCCTCCGAACCGAGTCGATCGGTCAGTTTGGCCCAGATTTCGAGATCTTCTCCCTTGATTGCTCCCTTTTTTTCTTGCTCGATGATCTCGCTGGCGCGGATGATCTCGCCCAGGGCAAGGCTGTCGATTTCATAGATGCGCTCCTTGAGTCGCTCCGCGGTCTTGAAATCGCCGCTGCGGGCGGTGGCCGCAATCAGCTCCACCAGTTGCCCCTTGGCCTGTTCGCGATCCCCTTGGGCCACCAGGCGAAAGACGGCCGCCTCCCTGGCTGCGACGGAATCCGCGGCAGCGCCGGCCGGTAGCAAGGCCGCATGTGCATCGGCCGGGACGGGCTCGCAGGTGTCCTCCTCCTCCGGCCTCCGCTGGTTGGCCGAGAGGGTGCGGATCTGTTCCAGGGCCACGCCGGCGGCCTGCCGGACTTCATCGCTGTAGCCGACAATCCCGAGGACATTCTTGCTCTGCGCCACCCGGCTCAAGGGCGCCGTGGCCCGCCTGGAGCCGATGGCGCCCAGGGTCTTGCAGATGGCCAGTTGCAGGTCGTTCTTGTTTTTTGGTTTGTTGCTTTCGAGCAGGTCGGTCAGGGGGCGGACAAACCGTTCGTCATGGTTGGCAGCGATATGGTGGACCACCCTGATCTTCAGGGAATCGTCAACGGTCTGGAGGGCATGGAACAGGAAGTCCTTGAGGTCCTCGCCGCCGATTTTGATGGCGGTGTTGATGACCTCCTGCTGCACGCGCAGGTCCGGATGATCGATGAACGGCTTGATGGTGGTAAAATGAGCCGGGTTGCCGATTTCGCCGAGCAGGCGGACAATGTTGCGGACGACAAACCACGGCGGGTCTTTTTGCAGTTGTTCCAGAAGGATGGAAAGAGCGGGATTGCCGGTTTGTTTGATCAGGGCCAGCAGCCGTTTTCGCTCGGACCGGTTTTCATTGTCGATCAGTTGCTGCAATTGGAATTGTGCCGACTCGACCCCCATCTCGATCAACAATTTTCCGGCCGCTTCCCGATGGGTCTCGGAGTGCAGATAGAGTTGCAGCAACTGTTCCAAAACCGGTTCCGGACTCAGGTCCTTCAAGGTGGCCAAGGCATGCTGCCGGACCAGCGGATTGACCTCGGCCGAAGCCGTGGCGGGCGCGGAGAGCACGCGGAGGACATGCGCGGTTTCTCCGGCCGGGGCATATTTTTTCTCGGCGAGATAATGGCCGGTCAGCCCGCCGATGGCAGCCATGGTCTGCTGCACCGCCGGTTCATCGACACCTTGGCGCTGTACTCCTTGCCGCAGGGCGGGCAGCAGCTTCTCGAGTCGTTCCCACTGACCGATCTGGGCGAGTTGTTCGCCGATGGCGGCCAGGGTATGGAAAGCGGCATGGCGGATGGCGGGGACGCCTTGTTGCAGGGCAATGGCTAACTGCATGAGGAGATTGTCCGCAATCGCCCCCTTGTTCTCGAGCAACAGGTCGCGGACCGCTTCCGGAAGGGCCTGTTGCAGGTCGTTCTGCTCAAGGACCGCAAGATCGCCCCACATCAGGTTCTCCAGGCTGCTCTTGATGGTGACCTGTCGCTGCTCCTCCTGTTGTTGCTTCCGGTGTTGATACAGTTCGACAATGGTCCGCATTTTTTCGCTGCGGGCGGTTTGCTGCAATCGCTGGTAGGCCTCTTCGATCTCCCGGTCCTTGAGGTTTTTCAGCGGTGAGGTGGCACGCCCCTCGGCGAGCTCCCGAAAATGATGGGTCAGTTTTTCCAGCTTTTCCTCGGAAAGGTGGGTGATGACCTGCTGATACAGTTGTTCGCCGAACAAACCCTTGTACCTTCGCACCAGGAGCAGGCCCAGTTCCCTTTCGTCCAGGGTGGCCAGTTCCGAAGCGACCTGGCTGGCGACCTGCGATTGCTTTTCGATGTCGAGCAGGGAATCGTATCGGTCCAGCATTCGTTCAAAAGAGGCCGGGTCGATCCCGCCTCCGGCCGGCTGGGACGGTTCCACGGCTTGTCGGGCAGCGGCAACCAGAACCGGGGCCGACCATGCCGGCTGCTGCAAGCGCGTGATCAGCCGGTCCGGCAAGGTGGGCAATTGTTCCGCCGGGGCCTGAAGCAACCGGGCGTCGAGATTCTGGGCGATGACCCTGGTGATCTCCGGGCCCTTTTTGGTCTGGGCAAGGCGTTTGAGGACGGCATCGTCGGCGGGCTTGAAGTCGGGATCCTTGTCCTTGCCGATCTGGAGGGGGATGTCGCTGGTGAGGGTGGCGATCATCCGGTTGAGCTGTTTGGGGGTGAGGTGTTCGACGGTCTCGTCCAAGAGTTCGTCGGAGACCTGGCCGATGACCTGGCTGTAGAGCTGTTCGCCGAAGAGGCCCTTGAATTTCTGGGCGAGGATGTTGCCCAGCGCCAGCCCCTCCATGGAGGCCAACTGGGCGCCGGCCTGGCGGGCGACCTGGGTCTGCTGCTCCTTGGAGAGCAGTTGCTCGTAGTGGCCGAGCATGCGGTTGAAGGCGTTGAAGTCGACCCGGCCCTCGGCCTGGATTCCAGGATCGGCGACCTGCTGGGCCGCGGTGGCGAGCACCGGGGCGGACCATTCGGGTTGGCTGAGCCGCTGGCGGAGGTGGTCGGGGAGCTGGGCCAGGGTAGTATCGGGGTTGAGCAGCAGTTGCCGGGCGTCGAGATTCTGGGCGATGACCTTTTTTACCGTCGGTTCCTGTTCCAGGACGGTCAGCCGGTGGAGCGGATTGGTGTCTGCCGTCATCCCCTGGGTTTCTCCGCTGCCTTTGGCCATGGTCTGCTGCGCGACCAGATTGGAGATCAGGGTGTTCAACTGTCGCGGCGACATCTGATGCAACGTTGATCCCAGCATCGCGTCCGCATCCGGCGTCGTTGGCAAGGTGGCGACCAGTTTGGCGAGCAGGACCGGATCGAGGCCGGACAAGGCCCGCGCCGATTGCTCGATCTCCTCGCTATGTTTTTTATAGTCGGTTTCCTTGCTCAGGTTGTGCAAGAAGTCGATCACACCCTTGGTCACCTCCTCCGGGTGTCGGTGAGGAGTACCTGCCGCTGGCAAGCGGTCGATCAGTTCTTGAACCAGTTCCGGCGAGACGCCCTGCACGACGTTTTTTTCCGTCTTGCCGAGCACGAAATTGGCCAGTTCCTCGTCGCTGATGTTGAGCCCGGAACCGATCAGCTCCTCACGGACCACCTGCTCCCCTTCACGGATCGCGACATACCGTTTGGCATCGGTGGAAACGGAGGCGATCCCGGCCTTGTCCAGAAGGGCGGCGATGGGTTCCGACAGTTCCTTTTCCCCCAGGAGAACGGAGAGCACCTGGATGAACGCGGCGCACTCTTCGAAGGAGAAGTTCGCACGAAAGGTGAAGGAATGAAGGTTCAACCGACCGAACAGGGTGATCAGACCCTGGATCTGCGGCCGCGCCTGGTCCTTTTCCGGCAGGGGGTCGCCGCAGACGAAAATTTTGCCATCGGTGAAGGCGATGGTCACGGAATCATCGGTCTCGCCCGCCAGCAGCACCTTGAAGGCCTTGAGCACGAAATCGTTGCTGCGCTGCACCTGGGGGTTGGTGGCGGGATATAACCGCATGGTCCGGAGGGCGGTGTACAGCCTGACGGGAAAATCGAGGAGGAGGCTGCTTCGATCCGGGGCTGGGGCGAGAGGAGGAGAGGTCATGATGGTTCCGTCATTGCCGAGAGCCTGTGAGGTAAAGCGTCGCCACCCGTGTCGGGAGAACGATGCGTCGGACGAGAGAAGAAAGTTCGATTTTATGGAAGGATATCACAAAGTTTTTAGCCAAGTCAAGAAGGGCGAGGCGTGCGGGAGCATTGCCGGCAACATCCCGGTTCATGGGGTGCGAGGGCGACGAGGCAAAAAGGGGGATCAGCCTCCGTTCAGGAGACCGTGGGTCAGGAGCGATTGGACAACAGCATGAACCGGTAGGCCAACCACATTGCTGCACGAGCCGGTGAGCGACTGCACCAAAAAGCTCCCGATCCCCTGGATGCCGTAAGCCCCGGCCTTGTCCATGGGTTCGTCGGAATCGACGTAGGCGCGGAGAATCGTCTCGGCAAAGACGCCGAAGGTGACCAGGGTGGTGACCGCATCCACCTCCTCGATGTTCCGGCTCCTCGCGACGAGGGCGAAACCGGTGATCACCTCGTGCGTCTGCCCCTGGAGGGCCATGAGCATGGTCAAGGCCTCCTCGTGGTCACGGGGCTTGCCGAAGATGCGGCGGTCAAGGGTGACAACCGTGTCGGCGCCGATGACGCAGGCCTCGGGGTGGGCATCCCCGATCTGCCCGGCCTTGGTCGCCGCCATCCGCCGGGCAAAGGCGCTGGGGGATTCACCGGGTTCGGGGGTTTCGTCGATGGTCGCCGGCATAATCCGGAAGGTGAGGCCAAGCCGGGTGAGATATTCCTGGCGGCGGGGAGAGGCCGAGGCGAGAATGAGCGGGCAACGGGCAATAAACATGGGAGCAAGGTTGGGTCAGGAGGAAAAGACAGGGGGGTGGTAATGGATCTGTTCGAGAACCAGGCCGCAGGCCGGGGCAGTGGGGCCGGCAACGGTACGATCTTTGGCCGCGAGGATGGCGACCATGTCGTCCGCCTCTCGTTTCCCGAGGCCGATGTCGATTAAGGTGCCGGCCAGGATGCGGACCATCTGGCGGAGAAAACCGTCCCCGGTGACACGAATCGACCAATGATCGGCGCGACCGAGAACGGGAAGGCAACTGGCACGGGTGAGCGTGCGGACCGCGCCGCGGCCGTGGGTTGCCTCCCGGTCCCGGGAACCGGCGCGCTCGAAGCTCGAGAAGTCGTGACTGCCGATGAGATGGGTCAGGGCTGGTTGCAACCGTTCCGGGACAAAGACGCCGGGACAATGCGCCTGGTAAAGGCGGCTGGCGGGCATCTGGACCGGGCCGGTAAAAAAATCGTAGCGATAGGTTTTGCCGAGAGCGCTGAACCGGCTGTGAAAGGTAGCCGCTGCCGCCTCCGCCCCGCGGATGCGGATATCCTCCGGCAGCAGGGCATTGAGCCCCTTGAAAAAGGCCACCACCGGAATGGCGGCGGTGGTGTGGAAATGGGCCACCATGCCCAGGGCGTGGACCCCGGCGTCGGTGCGCCCGGCGCCGTGCAGGGTGATCGGTTCCTCGCACAGGCGGGCCAATCGGGTTTCCAACACTTCCTGGATGGTCGGCTCGCCCTGTCGCTGCCGCTGCCAGCCGTGGTAGCCGCTGCCGTCATAGGCGATCAGCAGCCGGATGGTGCGCCGCATCAGGGAAAGAATGGAGCGCCCAAAAGACCCATGGTTTCGGGGAACCCGTTCATGAGGTTCATGTTCTGCACCGCCTGACCGGAAGCACCCTTGACAATGTTGTCGATGGCCGACATGACGATCAGCCGTCCGGTGCGGAGATCCTTTTGCAGGGAAAGATCGCAGCAGTTGGACCCGCGCACATGCTGGGTTGCCGGCGGGACACCGGCAGGCAGCACGCGCACAAAGGGCTCGTTGGCATAGGTCTGTTCGTACAGGGCCTGCAAATCGGCGGTTTTGCCCTCACCGGTGAGCGCGACGTAGATGGTGCTCAGAATGCCTCGGGAAATGGGGAGCAGATGCGGGGTAAAGGAAACGGTTACTGGCGTGCTCGCGGCGAGGGAGAGTTCCTGCTCGATCTCCGGGATATGTCGATGGGTGCCGCCCACCTTGTACGGTTTGAAGCCGTCGGCGACCTCGCAAAACAGGGTTCCCACATTGGCCCCCCTGCCGGCGCCCGAGGTCCCGGATTTGGAATCGATGATCAGGGTGGCGGGATCGATCAGGCCGGCGCGCAGCAACGGCGTCACGGCAAGGATGACCGAGGTCGGATAGCAACCGGGGTTGGCGGTCAGCCGGGCGGTTTCGATCCGGTCGCGATAGAGTTCGGGCAAACCGTACACCGCCTCGCCGAGCAACTCGGGGCTGGAGTGTTTCTGGTACCAGGCCTCGTAGACCGCGGCATCATGGAGGCGGTAATCGGCGCTCAGGTCGACCACCTTCTTGCCGGCGGCCAACAACTGGGGAACGATGTCCATGGCGGTTTGGTGCGGCACGGCGGTGAAAAAGAAGTCGGCCCGGTCGATGAGTTCATCCGTCGACAGGTTCTCGCAGACGAGATCCACCCGTTTACGCAGGTTGGGAAACACCTCGGCCAGTGGTTTGCCCGCATACTGCCGCGAGGTGGCGACGGTGAGACGAACTTCCGGATGACCGGCCAAAAGCCGGGCCAATTCAACCCCGGTATACCCGGAGGCGCCAACAATACCGACACGCACCATGATGGGATTCCTCACTCTGGATCAGTTGCACAGGGGAGTCTGTGAAAAAAAAAAGGGAATAACGAAGCCTCGTTATTCCCTGGACACGTAATAATGCCGGAAGAAAATCGTCGCGATCAGCTCCGTCAATCGCGCGATTAACGCTTGGAAAATTGGAAGCGGGCGCGGGCGCCGCGCTGACCGTATTTCTTCCGCTCTTTGGCTCGCTGGTCGCGGGTAAGGAGTCCAGCCCTTTTCAGCGGCAGGCGCATTTCCGGATCCAGTTCCTGCAATGCCCGGGCGATGCCGTGCACCAAGGCATCGACCTGGGCCGATTTGCCGCCGCCCTTTACCGTGGCCTGGACGTCGTATTGATCGATGGTCTCGGTCACCGCAAAGGGTTTGGCCACCTTGGGCTCGAAGAAGATATTGCCGAAATACTCGTCCAATGCCATCTTGTTGACGGCGAGCTTGCCGCTGCCGGGGGTAATCCAAACTCTGGCTATTGCTGTTTTCCGTCTGCCGGTCGCGTATGTCTGTTCAGGGGCCATTTTTTCTCAATGCTCCGTAATCAAATCTCGAGATTTTCCGGTTTTTGTGCCTGATGGGGATGATCCTTGCCGGCGTACACTTTCAATTTCCTCAATTGGGCGCGACCGAGCTTGTTCTTCGGCAGCATGCCCCGGACCGCCATCCGGATCAGTTCCTCCGGCTTCTTGGCCAGCACTTCGCGGGCGGTCTGGGTTTTGATGCCACCGGGGTACCCGGAATGGTGGTGATAGACCTTGTCGTCCCACTTGTTGCCGGTGAGATGGATTTTTTCCGCATTGACCACGATGACGAAGTCGCCGTTGTCCTGGAAATTGCAAAAAGTCGGTTTGTGCTTGCCGCGCAGGCGACGGGCGATTTCGGTGGCGATGCGCCCGAGAACCTTACCGTCGGCATCGGCCACGAACCATTTGCGATCAATCTCAGTTACTGGCGTGTAATAGGTTTTCATGTTCCGCGCCTCAACACTTGAAAAAAAAAGGTCCGAACAGAGGTCCGAACCTGGGAGTCTCTTTGGAGCGGGAAACGAGATTCGAACTCGCGACTTCAACCTTGGCAAGGTTGCACTCTACCACTGAGTTATTCCCGCTCTTGATTATTCGTAACAGCCGACGAACTTAACAAGTTTGCCGGACTGGTGTCAATAAAAAATTGTGTCGGCAAACAAAAACCGATGCGGGGTCCCGCAAAAACCACTCCCAGAAGGCGGAGAACTGTTGCCAATCCCGAAAAAGAGGAATAGTATGCGGTTTTAACTTGCTTATTATTCTGGAATTCTTTGCGGCAAACGATAACAGGGGCGCGAAGTCCGGGCAAAAGGTTACGAAAACGACCGCTTCCGGCTTGATCACCCCACCGGCAAATCAATTGAGTACGGCCGCAGGCCGATAAGGGACCCAACCATGGCAGAACCCACCGCCCGCGCGGCATCCGTCCAGCGGACCACCAAGGAAACCGACATCCAGCTCGCCCTGGTGCTCGACGGCACCGGGCAGGTCACTATCCGCACCGGTGTCGGCTTTCTGGACCATATGCTGACCCTGATGGCGGTTCATGGTTTGTTCGATCTCGAGATCATGGCTCGGGGCGATGTCGAGGTTGACGACCACCACACAGTCGAGGATCTGGGCATCTGCCTGGGGCAGGCCTTTGCCCAAGCGCTGGGCGACAAATCGGGCATCTATCGGTACGGCCATGCCTATGTGCCCATGGATGAGACCCTGGCGCGGGTGTGTGCCGATTTTTCCAACCGGCCTTTCCTGCATTACCAGGTGGAGATCAGGGAAAGCAAGATCGGCAGCTTCGACGTTCCGCTGGCCAAGGAATTTCTTCGCGCCTTGGCGCTTCATGCCGGACTGACCCTGCATGTCGATCTGCTCCACGGCGAAAACGGGCATCATATCCTCGAGGCGGTCTTCAAGGCCCTGGGGCGGGCGCTGGCAGCGGCCGCCGCGCCGAATCCCCGGGTCCGCGGTCAACTTTCTTCCAAAGGCATGCTGTAACATTTGCTGGCTCCGTAACTACCCAGAAACCGAAAAGTCACGCACTGCAATAACACGTGTTACGGAGCACGGAACGTCGTTCTCGAGGGTTTTTACGAGAACGACTATCTTGACGAACATCGGACTGGTTATGACCTAGCCGGTCAGGGCGACTCCATCTTCAAATAATCAATAAAGGAGGAACAGGGTGACGATTTTAACGCAATTGAAAATGGGATTGGCGGTGGGTTGTCTGATCGTTGCTGCGGGCTGTGCGCCCAAGGACAGTGCTGTCCCTGCCGCCAACGAGCCCACGGTCGCTGTCTCCGGGATTGTGGTGTTGCCGGTGCGGTCTGCCGTCGAGCCCGAGGACGGCTTGTCGATGGCCGAGGAAAAGATGTTGCAGGACGGCAGCCAGGTGTTGGACGGTCTGATGAAGCAGGTGCTGGCGGGCAAGCCGGGGATCCGTTTCGTCACCGCTTCCGCCCCGACCGGCAAAAAAGAACCGGTCAACAATCTGGCGGCGGCCCGACGGATTGCCGCTCAACACGGCGGCAATGTCGTCCTGGAGACCACCCTCAGCCGATACATCGAGCGGGTCGGCGGCGAATACGGCGTCAAGCAGCCGGCGGCCGTGACCTTTGCCTACCGGCTTTACGAGGTGGGCGAGGGACGGGTGCTCTGTCACGGTCGGTTCGATGAGCAGCAGCAGTCGCTGATGGAAAATCTCTTCACCCTGCCCAAGGCAAAAAGCCGGGGATTCGTCTATTTGACCGCCGAGGAGCTGGCGCGCGACGGCTTGCAGGAAAAATTGGGGCAGTGCACCTATCTTGGCGGCCAGTAACCGGTTTTCCTGCGGTTGATCCGAAACGTGCGGTTGTCGCGGGATGTGAACCGGCGCGTCGGCCGGGCCATGCATGACTATGCCATGCTGGCCGATGGCGACCGGGTCCTGGTGGCGGTTTCCGGGGGGCTCGATTCGCTGGTGCTGGCCTGGTTGCTGGCCGACTGGCGAAAGAAGGCCCCCATTGGTTACGACCTGACCGCCGTCCACGTCGACATGGAGGGCGGAGCCGACGGTCCGGGGGGGGCGGCGCTCCAGGTCGGTAGGTTGGTCGAGTCCCTCGGGTTGCCGTTTCATATCCTGCCCGCCCGCTGGCGGCCCGATCCCCAAACGGCGCGGGCGGATGCCGGCGGCCACGATCTCTGCTTCCAATGCGCCCGGTCCCGGCGGACGCAACTCTTTGCCCTGGCCCGGGAATGGGGGTGCACGACCATCGCCTTCGGCCATCACCGCGACGACATCATCGAAACCTTTCTCCTCAACCTCACCTGCGCCGGCAACATCAGCACCATGGTGCCCCGCCAGGATCTCTTTTCCGGCCGCCTGACCCTCATCCGGCCACTCGCCTACCTCGACAAGTTCGAGATCGAAGCCATCGGCCGTTGCCTGGGCATGGAGCCGGTCCGCTCCGCGTGTCCACTGCGGGAACAGACCCGGCGTCGCGATATTCACCGGATAGCCGAGCTGCTTTATCAACAGATCCCTGGCGCCAAGGAGCATATCTTTGCCGCCCTGGGCAATGTCCGCCAGGAATACCTGCTCAGGCAGACCGGCGGCCGGCGGCCCTGATGCCCACCGGCATCGAGGGGCCGTAGGGGGAGATCGATGCGGCTGGCAATCCTCGCCGACATCCATGGCAATTATCAGGCCCTGCTGGCGGTGCTGGCCGACATCGCCCTGATCGGTGCGGACCGGATCGTTTCCCTGGGCGACAATATCGGCTACGGCCCGGAGCCAGAAGAGGTGGTGCGGACCCTGGACACCTACCGCATCGTTTCGGTGATGGGCAACCACGAGCTGGCCCTGGTCGATCGCAGGTATTGCAGCCGGTTGCACGCCACGGCCCGCGAGTCCCTGACCCTCACCCGCGCCTTGCTCAGTCCCGCCTCGCTGGCGTGGCTGGAAGGGCTGCCGCCCTTTCTCCTTGACGACGACGTTCGCTTCGTCCATGGTTGCCCGCCGCAATCGATGACGACATACCTGTATGCGCCCACGGAAAACCTGCTGCGACGGGTGTTCGCCGCCTACCCGGAGCAGCTCTGTTTCGCCGGCCACACCCACGATTTCGGGTTCTATCGACTGGACGGCGGCGCCATCACCAGCAGTCCCTGGCAGGGAGAGCGGCAGCGACTTGAGCCGCAGGCCCGCTATCTGCTCCTGCCCGGCAGTGTCGGCCAGCCGCGCGACAGGCTCAACTGGCATGCCAAATACCTGCTGTGGGACCGGGAGGCCGCGACCGTCGAGATCCGGACCCTGGCCTACGATGTCCACACCACCATCCGTCTGCTCGGCGAACGCGGCTTCCCCGTGAGCAACGCCCAGCGCCTCTTTTGGTGAACCTATGCAGCACATCGGCAGATATCAGGTCATCCGCCGCCTCGGCAAGGGCGGCATGGGTTCGGTCTACAAGGCCATTGTGCCGGTGATCGACAAGGTGGTGGCGATCAAGTTGCTCGATCCCGGCGAGCTGTTGGCGGACATCCTGGGCGCGGACCGGCTGCGGGAGATCTTCACCGTCGAGGCCCAAACCATGGCCGCCTTCAACCAGCCTTTCCTGGTCACGGTCCACGATTTCGACCACGACGACCAGGGCAGCCCCTTTTTCGTCATGGACTACATCTGCAACAATCTCGGCGAGATGATCGGCGAGACCTTTCGCATCGAGGAGGATTCGCGCATCATCCGTCCGGCCAAGGTGCTCCATTACGGCCACCAGATCCTGGCGGCGCTCGATTTTTTGCATCACCACGACATCGTCCACCGGGATATCAAACCGCAGAACATCCTGGTAACCGACGAGGACACCATCAAAATCTGCGATTTCGGCATGGCCCTGGTGGGCGGGGTCGCTTTTTCCGGGCCGAACAACATGCAGATCGGCTCGCCCTGTTACACCCCGCCGGAACAGCGAAAAAACCCCCAGGGCGTGGACGGCCGCGCCGACCTCTATTCGGCGGCGGTGCTGCTCTACCGCATGCTCACCGGCACCCTGCCCGGCATGCAGAGTTTCCCCCTTTCCCTGATCAATCTCCAGTATGATCGCTCTTGGGACGATTTTTTCGCCAGGGCCCTCTGTTGGCAACCCGAGGCGCGGTTCCAGTCCGCCGCCGAGATGATGGCCGCCTTCGAGCGACTCACCCTGGGCGAGCCGCCGGCCGCGACCGTTTGTCCGTTGCCGGTTCCCGGCGCGGAACCGGTGCGGCTTCGTAGCGAACCGGTCAATGTCTGCCGTTCCCGGGGTCAGGTCCACTTTGCGGTCAATGGCTTGTTCCGACCCGTCGCCCCGGTCTGCAATCGGCTGGATATCGGCGAGGAAACCGTGCGGGACCTGGCCACCGGCCTGATCTGGCAGCTCCGGGGCAGCCGCTACCCCCTGACCTTTGCCGACGCGCAGACCCAGGTCAACGAGTTGAACGCCTGCGGTTTTGGCGGCTGCGGGCAGTGGCGGCTGCCCACGGTCGATGAACTACTCAGTCTCCTGCCGGCTGACGGCGGGCAAGGGCCGTTTCCCGAGTTCTTGGATCGGCCGGCGAAATGGTTGTGGAGCTGCGACCGACATGGACACCACGAAAGCTGGTATGTTAATATGGACATGGGCTTTGCCGGGGTCCAGGACGTCAACTGCCTCAACCATGTCCGGGCCGTGGCCACGGCGTGTTGACGCAGTGGCGGCCCCCTTCATTCTTTACCGGTGAAAACAAACAGATGGAATATCCTGTCTCGCATTATTTTCTGGTCCGTTCCCAGTCCGGTGAGTTGGCGGGCCGGCATGTGAAACAATATCTTCGCGGCAATCAGTTGATCAGCTATGCCGAATTTTTCGTCCGGCCGGAGGAAATCCTCAACGGGGCGGACGCCCTTTTCTGGCCGACGCTTGCCCAGGGACTGGCCGCCAACGACCGATTTGCCCGGCGGATGCTCGATCACCTCAAGGAAGAGGGAGTGACCACCCTGGAGCAGTTGCCCGACCTGCAGCAAGGGTATGTCACCAAGGTCCTCCACACCCTCACCCACCTGCTCGATGGCTTTATCGGCGTCGATTCGGTCTTCTACAACCTGACCGAGGATTCCCACCGGGTGAGCGCCGGGCTGCGCGAGGCCATCCGGTCAACCCCTGCCGTGTATTGGCTGGTACCGGTCCGCACTGGCAAGCTTGCGGCCTCGGTGCTTCATCCGGTCAATTGAGGCCGTGCTTGCGTTCCAACGCTGGAGCGTTGAAATGATCAATCAAATTTGACAACCTCGTGCAAACCCTTGGAAAGAAACCCCGCACACACGAAAACAATACGTTGCGGAGCACGGAACGTCGTTCTCGCGTTTTTTTGCGAGAACGACAAACTTGAGGGTCCGATGTCATCCTTTTTGTTTGGTTCCATCCGCAAGAGTCTGATTGTCCTGGTGCTGCTGGCGGTCCTGCCGGCACTGGCCATTTTGCTCTATACCGGCCGGGAGCTGCGCAGCCGGGTGGTGCATGACGCCGAGAACTACGCCCTGCGTCAGGTGCAGGCCATGGCCGCCCACCACGAGCGGGTGGTGGACAACGCCCGTCTCTTGCTGATGACCCTGGCCAAGTCCGCGGAGGTGCGGCATCTCGATGTTGCCGCCTGCCAGGCCCTGCTGGCCGACATTCTGCCCCGCAATGCCGCCTATGTCTCCCTGCAACTGGCCGACGGCGAGGGCCGCATCCTGGCCGCCGCCCCGGCCGGACGCACCGAGGCCATCGGCGCGGCCCCCTTTTTCAGCACCGCCATCCAGAGCGGCGCCTTTACCGTGGGCGACTACACCCTGCTCCAAGCGGAACATCGGGTGGTGGTCCATTTCGCCCAGCCGGTCCTGGGATCGGGTAATCTGCCGGTGGGGATGCTGGTGGCCGACTTTGATCTCAACTATTTCGGCCAACTCTTCTACGACACCCATCTGCCGGAGCGGTCGGTCTTCACCCTGACCGATGCCGGCGGCATGCGCCTGACCCGGTTTCCGGAAACCGGGAAATACACCTGGGTGCGCGATCTGCCGCAGATGGTGGCCCGCATGTCGGGCCGGGACGAGGAGGGCACCTTCCTCGAAACTGGGGTGGATGGGGTCAGCCGTCTGTACAGCTTCAAACGGCTCCATTTTCAGGGGGCCTCCTTTCCCTATCTGATGATCCGGCTGGGCATTCCCGTGGGGCAGGCCCTGGGCGAGGCCCGGTCCGTCATCAACCGCAATGTCGGCCTGCTGGTCCTGGCCACGATCCTGGCCCTGATCACCGCCTGGTTTGTCGGCGAGTTCACCATGATGCGCCGGTTGACCCGCCTGATCGAGGCCACCGCCAAGGTCAAGGCCGGCGATCTCGGCGCCCGCATCGGCGCCGACGCCGGCGTTGGCGAACTGGGCCAGTTGGCCGTCGCCTTTGACAGCATGGCCGAGGGGTTGGAGCAGAAGGAGCGGGAACGGTCCCTGGCCGAGGAACGGTTGCGCCGTCTCAACGAGGAGTTGGAGGAGCGAGTGGTGCAGCGCACCGAGCAGTTGGCCGGTGCCAATCGCGACCTGCAACAGACCCTCGAGGATTTGCAGCGGATGCAGAAACAGTTGGTGCTTTCCGAAAAGCTGGCGGCCCTGGGCGAGTTGGTGGCCGGAGTGGCCCATGAAATCAACACCCCGGTGGGGGTGGCCCTGTCCGCCGGATCGACCCTGGCCGAGAAGAACCGGGCCCTGGCCGAGCTCTTTGCCGGAGGCGAGATGAAGCGTTCGGACCTGACCCAGTTTCTCGACGACTCCCGCGAGGGGACCGAGATGATCCTGGTCAATCTGAACCGGGCCTCCAATCTGATCCGCAGCTTCAAGATGGTGGCGGTGGACCAGGTCTCGGAACACCGTCGGGTGTTCAACGTAAAGACCTACATCGACGAGGTCCTGCTCAGCCTGCGGCCCAAACTCAAGAAGACCAGCCATCGGGTCGAGGTGGCGTGCGCCGAGGATTTGGTGATCGAAAGCTATCCCGGCGCCTTTTCCCAGATCCTGACCAACCTGATCATCAACTCCCTGACCCATGGTTTCGAGCCGGAGCAGGCGGGGACCATCCGCATCGAGGTGGGCCGGACCGACTCCACCCTCGAACTCCGTTACATCGACAACGGCAAGGGCATGCCCGCCGAGGTCCGCGACCGGATTTTCGAGCCCTTTTTCACCACCGCCCGCAGCCATGGCTCCACCGGGCTGGGGCTGCATATCGTCTTCAACATTGTCACCCGGACCCTGGGCGGCGCCATCGTCTGCGAGAGCGAACCGGGGCAGGGGACATCCTTTCATGTGACCATGCCCGTTTGAGGCGGGGAATATATGGCCGATCCCGATGACATCCTGTTCAAGGACGAACCCCCGGAACCGACCCGGAGCCCGAGCCTCCGCGGGGACGCCAACGAGCCGTGGAAAATCCTCATCGTCGACGACGAGGCCGACGTCCACAGCGTCACCACCTACATGATCAAGGGGCTGGATTACCTGGGACGCCGATTCGCCTTCCTCCATGCCTACAGCGGCCGGGAAGCCCGTACGCTCCTGCGCGAGCATCAGGACATCGCCGTGGTCCTCCTCGACGTGGTGATGGAGACCGAGGACAGCGGCCTGCAATTGGTACACTACATCCGGGAAGAACTGGACAACCGCACGGTGCGGATCGTGCTCCGTACCGGCCAGCCCGGCAAGGCCCCCGCGGCCAAGGTGATCCTGGAGTACGACATCAACGATTACAAGGAAAAGACCGAACTGACCCTGGACAAGATGCTGGTCACGGTCATCTCCGCCCTGCGCAGCTACCACTTCATCACCACCATCGAACATAACCGCATGGGGCTGAAAAGGATCATCGATGCCTCGACGGACATCTTCGAGCGGCAATCCCTGCAAAAGCTGGGCAGCGGTGTGCTCGATCAGTTGACCGCCATCCTCCGGTTGCGGGAGGACGGTATCTCCGGCTACGCCTCGGGCCTGACCGCCTCCGGGATCGAGGGACAATCGGTGGTGCTGGCGGGCACCGGTCAGTTCGGCCGCTATGTCGACCGGCCGATCAGCGAGATCGGCACCGATCTGATGCAGACCGCCCTGGACCGGGCCCGGTCCCAGCCCCACGGTTTTTATTGCGAGGGCGGCAAATGCGCCTGGTATTTCAAGAGCCAGACCGGGTCGGAGAATTTTCTCTACCTGGAGATCGCCAAGGAACTGGACGAAAACGACCACGATCTGCTCGAACTGTTCTTCACCAACGTCTCCCTGGCCTTTGACAACCTGTTTCTGCACAAGGGCATCGAGGACACCCAGAAGGAGATCATCTTCCACATCGCCGAGACCATGGAGTGCCGCTCGGCCGAAACCGGCAGCCATGTCCGGCGGGTGGCCGAATACGCCCGCCTGCTGGCCCTCAAGTACGGCCTGGGCGAGGAGGAGGCGGAGATGCTCAAGCTCGCCTCCACCCCGCACGATCTCGGCAAGATCGGCATCCCGGATTCCATCCTCAACAAACCCGGCCCCCTGACCCCGGAAGAGTATCTGGTCATCAAGACCCATGTCTACCGCGGCCACGACCTCTTGAACAACTCGTCGAGCCCGATCATCCGGGCCGCGGCCAACATCATCCTCCAACACCACGAGCGCTGGGACGGCGAGGGGTATCCCCAGGGGTTGCAGGGCGAGGAGATCCATATCCATGGCCGGATCATCGGCGTGGCCGACGTCTTCGATGCCCTGTCCAACCGGCGGGTCTATCACGAGGCCTGGACCTGGGAGGCGGTCTTCGCCCATTTCCGGGAACAGCGCGGCCGCCATTTCGACCCCAGACTGGTGGACATCCTCCTGGAGAACCAGGAGGCGTTCAAGGCCATCTGGGCCCGTTACCACGCCGTCGGGTTGCAGTTTCCCTGATGGCTCGAAGGACGAACCCCATATCGTTTTGCCCCCACAGGACCACCTGCTTTTGCTTGAATTTGTGCAGCGATCCGGGGTAAGAGAGGGGGCTGAACACCAACCGCGGCCGACGATCCGCACAACCAGCGACAGAGGAACGGAGAGATGGGAAAAATCGGGAGGAATCACCCCTGCCCCTGCGGCTCGGGGAAAAAATACAAGCACTGCTGTCTGGCCGCCAAGCAGACGGGGGCCATGGGCAGCCCGACCAATCAGATGAAGGTTTCGCTGGTGGCGGCGATCGAGAGGATCCAGGACCAGGCGGTGGAAAAGAAGGCCACCTTCCATGAACTCGGCGTCTTCCTGTTTTTCAGCGACCATGAAGGGGACGCCTGGATGCTGGAGAGCACCGAGTCGGATGCGGTCCAGATCGCCAGGGGCGGCGAGCGGCTTGAGGTGCCCATCGACGAAAATCCCGAAACCATCGAGATCAATTTCAGTCACACCTTTGCCATCCGCGAGCGACAACTTGTTCTCACCGGATACGCCGACAAGGTCGAGGTCCTGCTCGACCGGGCCCCCACCTCGCAGATCCACGCCGCCATCCGGCGGCTGCACAAACGGTATCCCAAGGAGATGCTTGCCCGAATGCATGTGGAATCAAGCATCGGCGGGCCCGAGGCGTAAACGTCGCCCATGGACCGGTGGCGAAACGGACCCCGACTCCTCCCCGTGACCCTGGTCATGGGGGGGATTTTTTATCAGTCGCACCAACTCGGCACCAGCTTTTCCCTGCCGGAAATCGTCAACATCGACAAGCTGCTCCATGCCCTGGTCTACGCGGGGCTCGGGCTGGCCTTCCTTTACGCCCTGCCGCCGCCATGGCGGCACCGACACCCCTGGCTGACCATGGGCACGATGGTGCTCTTCTGCCTGAGCTACGGGGTCTTCGACGAGTGGCACCAGTCCTTTGTTCCCGGCCGGATAGCCAGTGGCGCCGATGTGGCCGCCGATGTCGGGGGCGGATTTTTGGTGGTGATCGGCAATTTGGGGTGGAGGCGATGGCGGAAAATGAAGGGGGACCGAGGGGCACCATGAGCCTGCTTGTGCTGGATGAGCGCCGCCATCTTTTCTACGAGCAATACGAAGGGGAAGCCGGACGCCCCTGCCTGGTCTTTCTCCACGAAGGGTTGGGGAGCGTGGCCCAGTGGAAGGATTTCCCCCGGCGCCTCTGCCGGCGGACCGGCTGTCCGGGGCTGGTCTACGATCGGCTCGGCCACGGCAAATCCTCGCCGCTCGTCCAGCCCCGCGCCCTTGATTATCTTCATCAGGCCGCCACCGATGAACTGGCGAAAGTGGTGGCGGCGCTGCTTCCCGAGCAGCGGTTCATCCTGGTCGGCCATTCCGACGGCGGCTCCATCAGCCTGATCTTCGGCGCGACAAAACCGCCGCTCCTCCTGGGCATCGTCACCGTCGCCGCCCATGTTGTTGTCGAGCAGGTCAGCCTGGACGGCATTGTCCACGCTCAGGCGGCCTTTGCCCGCGGCAAACTGAAAAAAGCGCTGGGCCGCTATCATGGCGACAAGACCGAAACCTTGTTCCAGGCCTGGGCCGAGACCTGGACCAGCCCCTGGTTCCGCGGCTGGTCGATCGTCGACCTGCTGCCGTCTATCATCGCGCCCCTGCTGGTGCTCCAGGGTCGCGACGATCAATACGGCACCGCCGCCCAGGTGGACGCCATCGTCGACCGATCCGGAGGCCCGGCCACGCCGCTGTTGCTGGAGGACTGCGGCCATGCCCCCCACCTGGAATTCCCCGAACTGACCCTGGACCTGATGGCCTGCTTCGTCAACCGGGTGGCCCGGTAAAGGAGACTAAATAGGGATGATATCCGACCTGTTTTGCCCATATTTTGGGATGATGTCTGCCTGTTTCCCGATGCGACCGTCTCCTGGAAGTACACGTGAGACAACTGCCTACGTTTATTTGCGTTCAAATAACTCAGTGAAAAGCAGCGCACGTATTTCGTCCCGATGTTTAGTGAACTGTTGGGAGGCAACTTCAATTTCCATATCAGTCGTCGGATCTTTACCTCTAATTTTATTGCAGAACTCAATGAATGACTGAATTGCCTCCCATGTGGTTTTGCGATTTATCTCAGAGAGAAATGGCTCTAGCCCAAAATATGTAGTTTCAAGGTCGTCAATAAACTTGTAGTGGTCTTCCTTCTGTCGCCAAGCTGCACTGTAGAAGCTATCTGACAGGAGACGCATCAATTTAACGTAACTCTTCTGCTTTTCGGGAAATGTGACTTCAAATATTTTCAAAACGGCTTGAGACCGCTCCGTCCAGTTATTCAAAACATAACCACTGAGCACACCCATCAAAGCGATGGATGCAGAAAGCAGTGGTATTCCAATTTCTTTAAATCGTGATTGGTTAGTCATTGCTAGGCGTTTCACAACGTTTAAGGTAACCGGGCCACCGGAACGCGAAGCGCGGAGGAGGTACGGTTGACTGAGAGACTATGCGTCATGGCAGCAACCAACTGAAAATAAGGAAATAAGGGGACGTTATATCTATTTTCCGCTTTCTTATTTCACCCAGTTTTTTGTCGTTTTACGGTTCGCCTCAAAGAAAGCTCAAGCGATTGAGAGAGAAATCCAGGAAAAAATAGGGACAGTGCCTATTTTCTATATTTGACATCTATTCCGTCGTGTCGGTACACTCCAACCTCTGGCTGAGTGCTCGGAAATTTCCTTGAACACATTGCAGGTGACTTAACGTAATGGTTATGCTCGAATTTTTAAAACACCTAGACCGGGATCTCCGCGATGCCTTGCTGGCACAGCTCCGCAATCTATGGACTCATGCATCCACTGCGCTTGAAGGCAACACCCTAACCCTTGGGGAGACCGCCTTTGTGCTGGAAGAAGGTCTCACTATTTCCGGCAAGCCCTTAAAAGACCATATAGAAGTTACAGGACACGCCCGCGCCATCGACCTGATTTATCGTCTTGTAGAAAAGGGTGTTGACCTCATGGATGACGACTTGTTCGCTCTTCACCAGACTGTGCAGACCGAGCAGATTGTCGATGTTTATAAACCGTTGGGTGCCTGGAAGGTTGAACCGAACTCAACCGTGATTGTTGATGGCAACAAGCAGATCGTTTTCGAATATGCTTCGCCAAAAGATGTTCCTGTGCTCATGAAGGCTTGGCAGGACTTTTTCGCCAGAATTAACAAGGAAAAAGCTCTAGACAAAGAAAAAGTCCTGTCATGCTATGTTGAATTGCATGCAGCTTTTGTCAGAATTCACCCTTTCTGGGATGGCAATGGTCGAATGGCCAGGCTCCTGGCTAATATTCCTGTCCTCAAAGCGGGCTTTCCACCGATTATTATCCCGCAAGAACGCCGCAGAGAATATATCCAGGCGCTCTCGAAATATCACCTTGCCGTGGGAACGATCACAGCGGGGGATGATTTGTTGCCGGCAATTGATAAGCTGGATGATTTCAAACGATTTTGTCAGGAATGCTGGTTTGAATCCTTGAAGTTGGTGGATGAGGTCCACAAACAACAACGAAAACGAGGGCAATAGCAAGGGGGTCACCGCAAGATCCAATTTGGGCCAGCGCCTGTTCTTTAGACGTCTACCGCATTGAAACAATATTCCCACCGATGCCTTTACAGGCAGAAGGTTGACCGCATTGTCTGTTGGCCGGCCAAAGAAAATAAAATAAATGGTCGCTGTCCTCGCTGTCCCCATTTCTCTATGCCTGACCTCCACAAAAAACGGCCCCGGATCGCGTTGGCGATCAAGGGCCGTTTGTTTTTTTTTTGCTTGAGAAGAAAAACCGGCAGAAAAATCGGGGCTATTTTCCTGCCGCCAGCAACCGGGCCATGTCCTTGGCAAAGTAGGTGAGGATGAGGTCGGCCCCAGCACGGCGGATGGCGATCAAACTCTCGGCCATCACCTTCTCCCCGTCGATCCAACCCTTTTCCGCCGCGGCCTTGATCATGGCGTACTCGCCGCTGACCTGGTAGGCGGCGATCGGCAGGTCGAACTCGTCGTGCAGGCGGCTGATGATGTCGAGGTAGGCCAGGGCCGGCTTGACCATGAGGATGTCGGCGCCCTCGTCGACATCGAGGGTGGCCTCGCGCAGGGCTTCCTTGCTGTTGGCCGGGTCCATCTGGTAGCTGCGGCGGTCGCCGAACTGGGGGGTGCACTCGGCGGCGTCGCGGAAGGGGCCGTAGAAGGCGGAGGCGTACTTGACCGCGTAGGACATGATCGGCACCATGTGGAACGAGTTTTCGTCGAGTACGGTGCGGATCTCGCTCACCCGGCCGTCCATCATGTCCGAGGGGGCCACCATGTCGGCCCCGGCCTGGGCGTGGGACAGGGCGGTCTTGGCCAGCAGCTCCAGGGTGGCGTCGTTGTCGACCTCGTTGCCGGCCAGACAACCGCAGTGGCCGTGATCCGTGTATTCGCACAGGCAGACGTCGGTGACCACGGTCATCTCCGGCACCCTGTTCTTCAACTCCCGGATGGCCTGCTGGATGATGCCGTTCTTGGCATAGGCGCCCGAGCCGAGGCCGTCCTTTTTCTCCGGCAAACCGAAGAGGATCACCGAACGGACGCCCACGCTCAGGCAGTCCCTGGCCTCCTTGACCAGTTGGTCCACGGACAGGCGGAAGACGCCGGGCATGGAAGAGACCTCCTGGCGGATGCCCCGGCCGGGGAGGACGAAAAGGGGATAGATCATCTGTTCCGGCGCCAACCGGGTTTCACGGATCATGGCGCGGAAGGTCTCGGTCTGGCGCATGCGGCGTGGGCGGTATTCGGGGAAAACCATGGGGTACCTCGTGGGGGAAGGTTGTTTCGGGAGCGTCGGGAGAAATCTCGGGATTTCTCGATCTTGCGGTCGAACGAACCGACCGGAAGGTGTCAACTTGAAAGTAAATCGGAATTACTTGATGGCAATGCCCAGGGCCTTGACCTTCTTGTGGAGGTGACTGCGTTCCATCCCGATTTGTTCGGCGGTTTTTGAGATGTTGCCGTCGTTTGCCTCCAGTCTGGCGAGCAGATACTCGGTTTCGAACCGGCGGCGGGCCTCCTTGTAGCCGAGATGGAGGTACGCCGGGTCCGTGGCCCGGGACGGCGGTTGCAGCAGCGGCGCGTTGCCGAGGAAGAGGGCCACGTCCTCGCCCACGATTTCGTCGCCGGGGGTCATGATCACCAGCCGTTCCACCAGGTTGCGCAGTTCGCGGACATTGCCCGGCCAGGCGTGGCGCTGCAACAGGTCCAGGGCCGAGGCGGAGAACTGTTTGCGGCCGATGCCTTTGCGGCTGAACTGGTCGATGAAATCGGCCACCAGCAGGGGAATGTCCTCGCGCCGGTCCACCAGGTCGGGGACCACGATCGGGACCACATTGAGACGATAGAACAGGTCGGCCCGAAAGGTCCCCTTTTCGATCTCCTCTTCCAGGTTTTTGTTGGTGGCCGCCAGCACCCGGACATCGACCTCGATGGTCCGCGAGCCGCCGACCCGCTCGAATTTCTGCTCCTGCAGAATGCGCAGCACCTTGGCCTGGCTTTTCAGGCTCATGTCGCCGATCTCGTCCAAGAAGAGGGTGGAACCGTTGGCCTGGTCGAACTTGCCCTTCTTGTTCTCCGTGGCCCCGGTAAAGGCCCCCTTGACGTGACCGAACAGCTCGGATTCGATCAGTTCCTCGGGAATGGCGGCGCAATTGACCGCCACCATCGGCTGGGCGGCCCGGCGGGAGTGGCGATGGATGGTCTGGGCCACCAGTTCCTTGCCGGTGCCGTGGCCGCCCCGGATCAGCACCCAGGCGTCGGTGGGCGCCACCCGCTCGATCTGCTGGCGCAGTTGCACCATCAGGGGACTGCTGCCGGTAATGCTGATCGGTGCCGGACCACTCTCCCGTAGCAGTTGATTCTCCCGCTCCAGTTGCGCCAGTTGCAGCCCCTTCTTGATCGAGAGGATGGTCTTGTCGTAGGAGAGCGGTTTTTCGATGAAATCGAAGGCGCCGCTGCGGGTGGCCTGGACCGCGGTCTCGATGGTGCCGTGGCCGGAAATCATGATCACCGGCAGCGAAAACCGTTGCCGGATCAGCTTCAAAGCTTCGAGACCGTCCATGCCCGGCATCCAGATATCGAGCAAAATCAGGCGGATGTCCTTCTCGTCCAGTAGTTGCATCCCTTCGTCGGCGGAAGCGGCGGTCAGCGGCGTGAACCCCTCGTCGGCCAGGATGCCCGCCAGGCTGTCACGGATGGCGACCTCGTCGTCGATGATGAGAATGGTGTCGGGCATGGGGTGCGGTCCGGCGGGCAACAAGGGATTCGAAAAACGTCTGCGCGGGAGGCGATGCTACGCATTCGCCTGAGTCTGGCCATCATAGCAGGTATCCAGCGGCAGCTCAACCGCAAACACCGCGCCAACGGGCGTGTTGTCGAAGACGCGAATGGCGCCGCCATGTTCGCTGACAATGGTGTGGGCAATGGCCAGGCCCAGGCCGGTGCCGGATTTGCGGGTGGAAAAATAGGGCTCGAAGATCCGCAACTTGACCTCGTCGGCAATGCCGGGCCCGTCGTCGGCCACTTCCAGCCGGACCCGGTCTCCATCGAGGCCGAGGAGGGCGACCGTGATGGTGCCGCCGTCGCCGAGGACGGAGACGGCGTTGTCGAGCAGATTGATCAGCACCCGTTTGATCTGGACCGCGTCGAAGCAGAACTCGGGCACCTCGGCATCGATCCGGCTGGCGATGGTCAGGTGGCGGTGGGCCTCCTGGTACAGCAGCACCATTTCCCGCACCAGTTGGCCGAGGTCCTTGCGCTCCTTGCGCAGCTTGGGCATGCGGGCGAAATCCGAGAACTCGCTCACCAGTTTCTTGATCTCGTCGACCTGGTTGACGATGGTGGCGGTGCACTGGTCGAAGATCTCCCGGTTGTCGACGATGGTGTCCAGGTAGCGTTTGCGCAGCCGCTGGGCCGAGAGTTGGATCGGGGTGAGCGGGTTCTTGATCTCGTGGGCGATGCGCCGGGCGACCTCCTGCCAGGCGGCCAGCCGTTGCGCCTTCTCCAGGTTGGTCAGGTTGTCGAAGACGATGACAAAGCCGATGGGTTGCTGCCAGTCGTCCACCATCCGGGTGACGTTGACCTGGAGCGAGAGGGTCTCGCCGCGGCGGATGGTCACCCGCAGGTGGCGCTCGATGGTCGGTTTGCCGGTGGCGAGGAGCTGGTTGAGGAAACTCTCGACAATCAGGACATGCTGCTTGGGCAGGGCGGTGTGGAAATCCTTGCCCAGGAAGGCGGCGGGCTCGATGGCCAGCAGCTCCTCGGCAAAGCGGTTGATGGTGGTGATACGGCCCGCCTCGTCCAGGGCGATGACGCCGGCGGCCACGTTCTCCAGGATGGTCTCCAGGTAGCGGTGGCGCTGCTCCGAGACCTCGTTGCTGTCCTGGAGCGCCCGGTGGGTCCGGGCCAGTTGCCGGTTGGAAGCGAGGATCTCCGCGGTCATGGAGTTGAAGGAGTCGATCAGCATGCCCATCTCGTCGTCCGCCTCCTTCTCGACGATGAAATCCATGTCTCCGTCGGCCACCCGTTTGGTGGCCTCGGCCAGTTTCTTGATCGGCCCGGTGAGGCCGCGGGCGATGTAGAAGCCGAACCAGATCGCCCCGAACAGCACCAGCAGGGTGATGATCAGCAGCATGATGATCAGGCTGAACTTGATCGGGGCCTTGAGCATGACCAGTTGCTGATAGCCGGTGATGCCGCCAGAAATGGATTGCATGGTTTCGAGCCGGGCCGCGGGCACCAGCACGGTGGTGATCAGAAACCAGGTCTGCGGGGTTTCCAGGTTGACCTGCACCGGCACGATCGCCTCGATCAGCTCGCCGATGGCCGTTTTTTGGGTGACCATCTCGGTGCGGTCGAAGGCGGCGGTCAGCCGCAGGGCCTCGGAGGGAAGCGCCGGCGGGGCAATGGTCGCCAGCCGCGGTCCCGTGACCGAGACCAGCGGGCGTCGTTCGCCGTCGAGCAGGAGAATGGAGTCCGGTGCCCCCGGCAGATCGATTTCCAGGGTCTTGGCAAAGAAACGTTCCAGGGCGGCCAGATCGGTCAGATTGAGGGTGCCGCTCTCCAGGATCGAGGCCAGTTGCCGGCCGGTGTACTCGGCCTGCTTGGTGCTGTCGTCGAGGGTGGACTGCGCCAGTTTGAGGGAAGCCTGGAGCGAGTCCTCCACCTGGGCGTTGAACCAGTAGTCCATGGAGGTGGAGACGAACCGCAGTGCCACGAAGAAGAGAATGGCGGTAGGGATCAGGGAAAGCGAGACAAAACAGATCACCAGCCGGGTGCGCAGCCGGGCGCCGAGGATCTTTTCCTGGCGCTCGAAGACCAATTCCACCAGGTTGCGCAGCACCAGGTAGAGCATGAGCAGCAGGAGGAGCCCGTTGACGTTGATCAGGGCAAAGATGAGGATGGTGCTGGAGATGGGCAGGTTGAAGTCGCCGCTGAGCAGGCCGCGCTGGACATAACCCAGCACCGGAATCAGAAGGAGGCAGCAGCCAATGACGATCCGGACCAGCCGCTGTTTCTTTTTTCGCTGTTCCGCGGTGAGCATCGGGGGCGGGAGGGGCGGTCAGTACCTGAATTCGATGGTGCGCCAGTCGGTTTCGAAATCCCACAGCGCGGAGAGGGGCAGGAGGCGGTGCATGCCCAGGGGCAGGGAGCCTTTTTTCAGGGTGACCTTGAAATGGATGGCATAGGGGGCATCAGGAACCAGCTGGGCCAGCGCGATCACCTTGACCCCGTTGAGTTCGGCCATCAGTTGCTTGGCCTGGTCGAGATTGGCGGTGGTCACCGTTTTGTCGCCCTGGTCGGAGAGCACGACCCGGTACTGTTTGCTGGGCTCGTCGTAGGACAGGGTGTGGGTGACGGCCGACTCCACCAGGGTGGTGTTGAGCCACTTGCCGCCGGTCTTGACCAACTCCATCTGATAGGTGAAGACAACGGGAATACCGTTCTTGACGCCTTCGATCATCTCCGGGGTGAAACCGTTTTTCACCGTGGCAAAGAGCAGCAGGTCGACATCCGAGGTGGTGACGATGATGTCCTTGATTTCGGGCGTCTCTTCCGTGGCGGCCGACAGCAGGCCGGGATGGGCCAGCAGCAAGAGACCGCAGAGGAAGAACAGTCGGATGGGGAAAAGGTTCATTGTCTGGTTAAAGGCCGCCGTGCCTGTGCTTTGTAAGGGGAAGCTGAAAATATACCCTAGCAGCATATACCTGATCGACAGACTTTTGTCCATGACAAGGACCGGTCCGGCGGCGCGAAGTTGCGAGCGTTGCGGCTGCGGGAGCGGGGTTGCGTATCGAGGCGGAAACACGGCAATAAATGGCGCGTTTACCATTCAACCCGGAGGATGTTGTCCAGGGGCCGGACCCGGGCGAGCCGGATGCGGACGATGTCGCCGGGATCGACCGGAAAGGCCGGATTGGGGGGCAGGTCGACGTCGAAGAGACAGTCGCAGAGCAGGAGATTGACCCGTTTCGGGCCGACGCCGACCACCAGGGCGTTCACCCGCTGCCCTTCCTTGGCGGCCAGGTAGCGCAGGATCCAGTAGCGGTGCCGCTGCTGGCGGATGGCATTGGCCCGGCCGAGGTTCTGCTGGATGACGCCGGTGAAGGTCTTGCATTCCTCGCCGGAGAAAAGGATCCCGTGGCCATGGATCATGTGGTTCAACTGGTGCTGCATGGCCAGATCGAGGAAGCGGCGGATCGGCGAGGTGATGGTGGTGTAGCTGTTGAGACCGAGGCCGCTGTGCGGTTTGGGGTGCGAGGTCAACTCGCCCCGGGCAAGATAGCGCCGCTGGTGGGCGATGTCGGCCAGGCTGTTCTGGACCCCGGCGATGATGCGCTTGCGTGGCGGCGGCTGCGAACGGAACAGGCCGGGGGCCTCCCGGCCGGCCAGGTAGGCGGCGGCCAGGCCGTTGGCCAGGATCATCAGCTCGGAGACCAGGTTGCGGGCCGGGGTGTCCACCGGCGAAAGGTAGACCTGGATATGGTCGCGGTCACGGATGTCGAGGTTGACGTCGGGCAGGGAGAGCAGGAGCGCGCCCCGGTCGACCCGCTGCTGGCGCAACTGCTGCCGGACCACGTTGAGGGCCGCGAGATCGGGGTCCCGCTCGATCAGGTTGTCGGCCTCGCGGTAGCTCAACTGGCGCTTGACCTCGATCACCGCCGGGACCACGGTGGAGTGGACCACCGTGCCCTCCGGCGTCAGGGTGACGAGAAAGCTGATGGTCGGGCGGGTCTTGCCCTGGATCAGGCTGCACAGGTCGAGGGACAGCCGTTTGGGCAACATGGGAATGTGGCCCTCGGGAAAATAGATCGAGGTCGCCCGCTCCCTGGCCTCGGCAAAGAGCGGACTCTTGACCGGCACATAGTAGCTGACGTCGGTGATGTGGATGCCGACCTCGACCTGGCCGTTTTCCTTTTTGACGATGTGGAGGGCGTCGTCGAAGTCGCGGGTAAAGAAGCCGTCGATGGTCAGGGTGGCCAGGGCCCGCAGGTCCTTGCGCTTGGGATCGGCGAGCAGCTCCTCGGCCGTGGCCTCCCGCAGGGTTTCGGCGATCCGGAGGCAGGGTTCCGGGAATTCCACCGGCTGATCGGACCGGAGCAAGGGCAGGTTTTCGTCCGGGTCCCAGACTCCGGCCTGCACCAGCAGCTCGTAACCGGCATGGGGCGAGGTCAGGCCCGCCTTTTTCAGGACCTGGCGGATGAACTCGTCCTCGGGGGCCTCGCTGCCGAACAGCACCGACTGGGCCAGCCAGTTGAGGACACGCTCCCGGTCCGGCCATTGCCCCTCGTCGACCGGTTGGTGGTGCATGATCGCTTGCAGACCGCTCGCCGCCTGTGCGAGCAACTGGGCCTTTTCCGCTTCCCGTTGCCGCTGCTGCCGCAGGTGCTCGACCTGTTCCGGGGTATGGGCGACGATCTTGCCGTTCTTGTATTTGAAGAACAGGGAGTCGGCAAAGATCGCGCGGAGGAAGGCGGCGCGCTGGTCGTCGTTGACTAGGCCGCCGAAATGCATTTCGGTGAGAAAATCGGGGGAGAATTCGTTGTCCGGTTCTTCGCAGACGATCTCCCACAGCGGTTCCAAGTCGATGGTCTCGGCCAGGGTGAGGCGGCCGGCGCTGCGTTCCCGCAACAGGGCGGCGGTCGCCTCCCGGCTGGCGTTCTGCGGAAAGAGCTGGTGCGAAACGCTCAGGACCCGGGCTTCCGGCAGATTGATCTCGCGGCCGTTCTGACTGAGCAACTGGATCTTCTTCTCGGCCACGCCGGAGACCAGGCCGCAGAAGAATTTGCCGCTGTCGATGAATTCTATGAGGCTGCCGGGGGCGATCATCGGTTTAACGCATTGCGAAGTTCGGAGGTCATGGTAAGGTATGGTGGATATCAAAAAGATCGTTCTCGTGAAAAAAGCCGCGAGAACGACGTCCCGTGCTCCGTAATGTCCTGTTTTTTCGTACTACAGGTACTGTTTTTAAGGATGGTCACGAGGGTATCAGGATTCAATCGCTTTGTCATTACTTTCTTCCTCGTTTCTTCCCGCAAGCCGCCAAAAGGAGAAGCCCTTGCCCAGTTCGCCCTACCACTCGGGAGTCGTGGCCATCATCGGCCCCCCCAACGCCGGCAAGTCAACCTTGCTCAACCAACTGCTCCGGCAGAAGATTGCCATCGTCACCCCCAAGCCGCAGACCACCCGCAACCGGATCATGGGCATCGTCACCGGAGAGGGGTATCAGATGATTCTCTTGGATACCCCCGGGCTGCATGCGGCCCGGGAGGAGATGAATCGGCAGATGGTGCGGGTGGCGCTGGAGAGCCTGGCCGAGGCGGATGCGGTGCTGTTCCTGGCCGACAGCACCGATATGCCGGCGGCCAAGTTGGAACAACGGGCCGAGGAATTCCGGGGGTACCTGGCCAAGATTGCCTGCCCGGTGGTCCTTGCCCTGAACAAAATGGACCTGTTGCCGCCGGAACGGCTGCTGCCGGTGATCGACTGGTACCGGAGCCTGCATCCCTTTGCCGCCATCGTGCCCATCTCGGCCCTCAAGGGGGCGGGCGTCGACGGTTTGCTGGCGGAACTGGTGGGATTTTTGCCCCAAGGGCCGCAGTATTATCCGGACGATATCCCCACCGATGCCACCGAGCGGTTCATCGCCGCCGAGATCATCCGCGAGAAGATATTCCTGCTCACCCGCGACGAGATCCCCTATTCGACCGCCGTGGTCATCGATGCCTTCGAAGAGGGGGAGCCGGTAGTCATCCAGGCGACGATTCTGGTGGAGCGGGATTCGCAGAAGGGGATTCTGGTGGGGCAGAAGGGCAAGATGCTGACAGCTATCCGCAAGGGGGCCACCGCCGATATCGAACATCTGCTGGGCTGCCGGGTGCGCCTGCACCTGTGGATCAAGGTGAGCAAGAACTGGACGGCCAACGCCACCGTGCTCCGGGAACTGGGGCTGACCTAAGGGCCTGTTCGCGTTCGGCGCCCAGCCGATGTCTTGTCCGGCCGTTGTTTATTTTGCCCGCCGCTGTCCCGAGGCGAGACCTTTGAGGATGATGAAGGCGGAGCGCAACTGGTTGTCCTGCTCCAACCGCTTGGTCATCTGCCGGATATCCTCCATCTTCTGGAACGCTTCTTCCTGCTCGCCGCTCTCGCCCGCTTCGCCGGCACCCTCGCTCTGCTTCTTGCCGCTCTTCTCGTTTTCAAAATGGCGGGGCAGGTCCTTTTCCCTGACGCTCTTGCCGGGTGGCGGCGATCCGTCGACGGGGGCGTCGGCGGCCGCGTTCAGCGGCACCACCATGTCGGGCTTGATGCCGGTGGCCTGGATCGAGTCGCCGCTGGGGGTGTAATACTTGGCGGTGGTCAGACGGAGGCCGGCCCCCTCGGGCAGCGGCAGGATGGTCTGGACCGAGCCCTTGCCGAAGGTGGTGGTGCCCAGGACGATCGCCCGCTTGTGGTCCTGGAGCGCGCCGGCGACGATTTCCGAACCGCTGGCCGAGCCGCCGTTGACCACGACCACCATGGGAAAATCGGTGTAGCCGTCGTCCGGATGGGCCTCGAACACCATCTGTTCTTCCTTGTTGCGGCCCCTGGTGGAAACGATGACCCCCTTGTCGAGAAAGATATCGGCCACCTTGACCGCCTGGTCAAGCAACCCGCCGGGATTGTTGCGCAGATCGAGGACAATCCCCTGGATTTGGTGTTTCTTCTTCAGGTTCTTCAAGCCGTTGCGCAGGTCCTTGGTGGTGGTGGCCTGGAAATTGGAGACCCGGATGTAGGCGAAGCCGGGTTCCAGTTCGGCGTATTTGACCGAGATCAGGGGGATGGACTCGCGGATCAGGGTGAAGTCCTTGGGTTCCTTCCATTCCTGACGATGCACCGTGATCGTCACCGGCGTCCCCTTGGCGCCACGGAGTTTCTTCACCGCCTCCAAAAGGGTCATGGTCTTGGTGAGTTCGCCGTTGATGCGAATGAGCTGATCGCCGGATTTGATGCCCTGCCGGTCGGCCGGCGTGCCCTCGATGGGGGCCACGGCGGTGAGCACCCCGTCGCGCATGGAGATCTCGATGCCGATGCCGGTGAAACTGCCTGAGGTCTCCTCTTCCAGATCCTTGAAATCCTCGGGGGTCATGTAGGCGGAATGGGGGTCGAGCGAGCCGAGCATGCCGTTGATCGCGCCGCTGATCACCTTGCTGGAGTTGATCTCGTCGACATAGTACTGCTGGATCAGGGTCAGGACATTGGCAAAGGTTTCCAGATCCCGGTAGATGTCGCGCTCCTGCTTGTTCTCGTTGGCAGACGAGGAGGTCCAGGTACAGCACAAACCGATGAGCAGGAGACAGAAAAGACGTTTCATGGTGCAGCGGCGAAACCGGATGGAAGAAATGGAGAAAAAACCTCGGGGAAGCGAAATCGACGCAGGAGGCAAAGAATCCGCAACGGACGGAGACTTGTCGGGAACCCTATGATTGGCCAGCTTAACGAGAAATACGGGGTGAGGCAACGGTTATTGTGCCTCTCCCGGAAAAACAACGGATTCGGTGTCGTTCAGCGGGTGGGCAGCGTTCCCGGCTGTATCCAGTCGAGGGGATTTTCGGGTTGGGCGCCATGGCGGACCTCGAAATACAGTCCTTGGCCGAAAAGGGTGGAGAGATCGCCGGTGGTGCCGATGACCTGTCCCTGCTTGACCGCATCGCCCTCCCGGACCAGGAGGTCGTCGAGCCGGGCGGTGACGGTGTAGTACTCTTGATCGTGCTCGACGACGATCACCTTGCCGTAGCCGCTCATGTAGCCGGCAAAGATGACCGTGCCGCCATAGACGGCGAAGACCTCGGCCCGGCTCGGTGGCACGATGGTGAGGCCGTTGGCAAAGGTGGTGTCCTCCTCTTCCGGGACCGGTTCCTGGAAACGGCGGACGATCTTGCCCCAGACCGGCGGCGGCAGTTTTTTCCTGTGGGCGGTGAAACCACGGGGCTTTTCCTCGGACGCTTGACCGGGTCTGGCCAGGGTGGCCAGGAGCGCGGTCTCCGCTTTTTTCATCTCCCGCACCGCCTGTTCATACAGCCCCTTCTCGGTCCGGATTCGTTGCAGCACCGCATTTTTTTCGGCGGCAACCTGCTGGAGCAGGCCGTTTTCCTGGGCGGCTTCGGCCAGGAAGTGCTCCTGCATCGTTTTCTCCAACTCATGGGCCCGCTTGGCGCGATCGATGTCGACCACACTGGTGCGATATTCGGCGAACACCGCCTGATCGTAGGTGACCAACGAACGAAAGGCGTCGTCGGCCAGCATCAGCTCAGGCAAGGTCCGGTTGGAGAAGACGATGTTAAGAAACCCTGTTTTTCCGAGTAGATAGAATGAACGAAGCCGTTTGATCAGGTGTTGGCGCAGGGCCTCGTTGTTCCGGGTGATGGTGGCCAGCTCCCGCTCCTTGGTGGCGATCACCCGTTCCTGCTCCCGCAGCCGGTTGTGCAGGGCCTCGATCTTAGCCTGCTGGCGGCCGATTTTGTCGTCCAGCGCCGCCAGTTCGTCGAGCACCGAGCGCTCTTCCTTGCCGGTCTGGGCGATTTTCTCCTCATGGCTGGAGAGTTCCTGCCGGAGTTTGCCGATAGTGATCGCGCTGGTCTGCTGGTCTACTTCCTGCTGCGCCGAAGTCTCCTTTGGGCTGTCGTGGCTGGGAGGAGCGGTCTTCAGGCCTTTGGCCGGTTCGGCGGCGGACACGCCCAGGGCCGGAAGGCTGGCGAGCAGGAGGACGACGACGAGGCGGCGCAGCATGGACGGCGGCATCAGAGGTGGAGAAACCGTCTGATCGCCGAAAAGCTGCCGACGACGCAGAGCAGGGTGGCGATGCCGATGATGGCGAACACCGCCGGCCAATCGAAAAAGACGAAGGGCAGCAGAGTGATGGCGGCCGGGCCCGCGAACTGGAGGGTGATCCAGTTGAAGAGCACCAACAGCGCCCCCATGCCGCAACCGGCGCCGATGCAGCCCTGGAGCGCGCCTTCGAGCAGGAAGGGCATGCGGATGTAGTTGTTGGTGGCCCCCACCAGCCGCAGCAGCTCCAGCTCCTGCTGCCGGGCGAACAGGGTCAGGCGGATGGTGTGGGCGACCATGAAGGTCGTGGTCATGATCAACAGCGAGCCGGAGAGGATGATGATCACCCGCATCAGTTGGATGAAGGCGTAAAAACGCTCGATCCACTCCTTGCCGTACTGGACCTTGAGGACCCCGGGCAGGGTCTGGAGGTAGTCGGAAAATCGCTTGATCCGGGAGAGGCTGTCCAGGGACCGCACCGGATAGACTTCGATGGAGGCCGGGAGAAAATCGGTGGGCACGCCGGTGAGCACGTCGCTGTTCTCGCCCAGGATGTGTTCGAACCGCTTGTAGGCCTGTTCGCGGCCGACGAACTCGATGCGGTCGACCTGGTCGAACTTGAGGATCTTGCGCCGGTATTCCTCCTGGAGGGGCGGCGCGGGCTCCTCGTCGAGATAGACCACCAGCCGCAGGTCGTCGTCGAGTTCCTCGCCGATATGGAGCGCATTGGAGTAGATCAGGTAAAAAAAGGTAAAGATGAGCACCGACAACGAGACGGTGAACAGGGTCATGCACTGCGACTTCCAGGTGTGCAGCATGTTGCGGCAGGTGTGGCGAAGGACAACGGCCCAGAATCGCATGGCTCAGGTCTCCTCGAACATAACCGGGGCATCCTCGTCCGCCTCGCCGCCTTGGTCCGGCGCCTCGTGCGGGGACCGGAGCCGGCCGAAACGGAGTTCGATCACCCGATGCGGGGTGTCCTGAAAGAGCGAGCGGTCGTGGGTGGCGATGACCAGGGTGGCGCCCTTGCGGTTGAGCTGCTTGAAGAGGGCCATGACCCGGCCGGTGGTTTCAGCGTCGAGATTGCCGGTGGGCTCGTCGGCCAGGACGATCTCCGGGTTGTTGGCCACGGCGCGGGCAATGGCCACCCGCTGCTGTTCGCCGCGCGACAGCTCGCCGGCACGGGTGTGGTATTTCCTGGTCAGGTCGAGTTGGGCGAGCAACTCCCGGGTCCGTTTCTCGATAAAGGAGCGGGGACAATACACCACTTCCATGGCAATGGCGATGTTGTCGGCCACGGTCCGCTCGGGCAGGAGCTTGAAATCCTGGTAGGCCATGCCGACCTTGCGCCGCAGCAGGTGGATGTTGCGCTGCGGCAGCTTGATCACGTCGATGCCCGCCACATCGACCATGCCCTTGGTCGGCTTCTCCATGCGGCTGATCAGCCGGAGCAGGGTGGTCTTGCCGGCACCGCTCATGCCGGTGAGAAACACCAGTTCGCCCCGGGCAACGGTGAGGGAAATGTCGGTAATGGCCTGGACATCGGGGGGGTAGACCTTGCTCACCTTGATCAGGTCGATCATGGTGCTGGGAGGAGACGGTTCCGGGTTCATCGGTGCGTGACGCTCAAGAGGGGTGGATGGAGCCAGATCGGGCCTAGGGCACGCAACCACGGACGACCCGTGCCTCTGCCCCTGCCTGTCAGGTTGTATATCGTAAAATATTCATCTTTTCAAGTTTATAGCTTTTTGCTCGGCTTGACCAACAGAAAAGCGCGCCGGGGTCGCTTCCCCTGGCACGGGCGGCCCGGTCGACGGGCAAAAAACGTTTACGACTTAAGAGGAGCCCGGTTATAGTGCAGTGCCGGGAGGGCTGCTGCCCACACCCTGGCACGGTTCGTTCGGGCGATGCGGTTGCCATGCTGACAAGGAGAAGGCGAAGATGCGGTACCAAGCGGTTCTTTTCGATCTGGACGGAACCCTGCTCGACACCCTGGAGGATCTGGCGACGGCGGCGAATCGGGTCCTGGCCGCCAGGGGCTTGCCCGTGCATCCGGTGGCCGCCTTTCGCACCTTTGTCGGCGACGGACTGCCCACCCTGGTGGAGCGGATGCTGCCCGCCCATCTGCGCGCGACCGCGATGGTGGCGGAGGCGGTGGCTGCCTTTGCCGAGGAATACGGCCGCAATTGGCATGAACGTTCCGCCCCCTATCCCGGCATCGAAGCCCTGCTCGATCAATTGACGGTCGCCGGTGTGCGCTTGAGCATCCTGTCCAACAAACCCGACAGCTTCACCCGCCTCTGCGTCCACCACCTGTTGCCCCGCTTCCATTTCGATCCGCTGCTGGGGCAGCGTTCCGGGGTGCCGAAGAAGCCGGACCCCGCCGCAGCGCTGGAAATCGCCCGCCTGCTCGATTTGCGCCCGGCGGAGATCCTCTACGTCGGCGACAGCGGGGTCGACATGCGCACGGCCCGCGCCGCCGGCATGGAACCGGTGGGCGTACTCTGGGGCTTCCGCGACGCGGCCGAACTGCAACAGGCAGGCGCGCATCGCCTCGTCGCCCGCCCCGAGGAACTGCTGCCCATTGTTTTCTCCCCGTAACCAGCATGTGGCTGGACCAAGATTGGCCGGCCACCATCAACAAGGAAAGCTCGGCACTCCGGCATGGCACCGCCACCGGAACCAACATCGTTCATAGAAACGCTCACCCTTCAGGTTGCCCACCGTGCTCACCATCGATCCTGCCCTGCTCAGCTCCCTGGCCCATCCCTGCATCGGGGCCTTCATCGGCTATCTCACCAACAAGATCGCCATCCGCATGCTGTTTCGGCCCCTGCGGCCCTGGCATCTGTTCGGGGTGCGGCTGCCGATGACCCCTGGCGTCATCCCCTCCAAACGGCATGAACTGGCCATCAATATCGGCGAGATGGTGGGGCGGCATCTTTTGACCAGCAAGGATATCGGCGCCGCCATTTCCGACGAGCCGTTTCAGGAGCATCTCGCCCTGCTGGCGGACCGCAAGGTCCGGGAGCTCTTCAAGCGGGATCTCGGTCCCCTGCCGGACCTCATCCCCGGCCGTTTCCGGTCCTATTTCCAGGTCGGCGTCAAGACCCTGAAATACCAGGTGGGCGAGGCGGTCAACAGTTATGTGGCCAGCCCCGGATTCGAGGAGAAGATCACCGCGGTCATCGGCAACCGCCTGGAGGGGATGGGCGATCAGGAACTCGACACCCTGCTGACCGCGGAAAACCGGCGTGAGGTCTATCTGTTCGTCGACGAGGTGATCCGGGCGCTCCTGGGGAACGAGCAGACCGAGATCTGGCTGGCCGAGCACCTGGCCGCGAGCCTGCGCCAGGCCGCCGGCCGAGGGGGCACCATCGGCGACCTCATCCCGGATCAGTTGGTGGCCCTGGCAAAGACCGTGCTCCGCACCCATTCCGCCCCCCTCCTGCAACGGATGGGCGCGCAACTGTCCGACCCGGTTTTGCGCGCCCAGGTGATCAAGGGCATCCTCGGCGGGGTCGATCATTTTCTCGAAACCCTGGGGCCGGTGGGGGCCATGGCCCGGGGGTTCCTGGAAATGGACACCTTCGAGCAGAAGATCGGCGCCTATCTGGACGAGAAGGAGGGGGATATGGCCGCCTGGCTGGCGAATCCCGAGGTCCGGGAGCGGATGGTGGCGGTGCTGGAGGACAGTGTCGATACCCTGCTGCACAAACGGCTCGACGGGTTGCTGGCCGATGTGGACGAGGAGCGGCTGGCCGGGCTCTGCCGGGCCGTGGCGACGCAGTTGTTGGCCGCCGCCCGAGGTGAAGGGGCGCGCACCGGACTGCGGGCCCTGCTCCACGTCGGGCTGGAACACCTGCTCGATGGCGGCCGGCGGTCGCTGGCCGACCTGGCCGGTCAGTTCTTTCCCGGCGACAGCGGCCGTCAGGTGCGCGAGGCGATCATCCGGGAATGTCTGGCCCTGTTCCGGTCCGGTGCCAGCGAACGGCTGATCCACGCCATGGTGGGCGTCATGGTCGACGGCCTGCTCGCCCGGCCCCTGGGCCGGCTCTACGATATCGTACCCCACGGCATCCGCCAGGGGCTGATCGAGTACACCATTGTCGCCACCAACCGGATGCTGCTCCAGGAGGTGCCGGGGGTGGTCGAATCCCTGAATCTCAAGCGCATCGTCATCGACAAGGTCGATTCCCTCAACCTCCTCCAACTGGAACGGCTACTGCTGTCGATCATGGAGCAACAGTTCAAATATATCAACCTGTTCGGGGCGATTCTCGGTTTCCTCATCGGGCTGATCAACCTGGCGGTGGTCAAACTGGTGTAGGGAACCGGCCCGGCCGGCTGCGCCGCACTCGATCCGGTCGAAACCACAAAGCCCTGTCACCATCGGTGACAGGGCTTTGTGGTTTGATCTGAAAGTGGGGTGCCGGTGGAGCGGTGCCATCCGGAATACCGACCTTCGGAGGGCATTGTGGCCGGCCCATCTGGTCCAGCCCTGCTGGTTGTTCGACCGAGCGAGGCGCCGCTTACGGGGCCATCACGTGCAGCTCGATCCTCCGGTTTTTCTGCCGCCCTTCCGCGGTGCCGTTGTCGCCGACGGGGCTGTCCGAGCCATACCCCTTGGCGGTCAACTGCGCCGCGGCCACGCTCTTGCCGGTCAGATAGCTGACCACCGTCTGGGCGCGTTGGGTGCTGAGGTTCTGGTTGCGTTTGGGATCGCCGACGCTGTCGGTATAGCCGGCCACCTCGACCTTGGTCCGGGGGACCTGGGCGAGGATGGTGGCGGTCTGGTCCAGTTTTTTCTGGGATTCCGGGGTCAGCACCGCTGTTCCCGTTTTGAACACAACCCCTTCAAGGACGATACCTTTCTGCGCCGGACATCCCAGGGGGTTGACCGGGGAGCCGGCGGGGGAACCGGGGCAGAGGTCGGCACCGTCGGCCACGCCGTCCTGGTCAGCGTCGACCACGGCGCCGGCCGCCGGTTTGTTGGTGGCGACGGCTGGAACCGGGACAGGCGTCGCGGGAGCGACCGCCTGGAAGGCCTTGGCGAGGGTCAATTGTTTCTGCAGGTCGTCGATGGTGACCTGCCCGGCGGTGAGCGCTTGCTGCAAGCCATCTTTTTCGGTCTGCAGGACCTGGGCCTTCTTGATGGCGGCCTGGGCCTCCTCGGTCTTGGCCTGCACCGTCGCCGTGGCCTCGGCCAAGCCCTTTTTCGCCTGGGTTGCGGCCCCTTCCATCTGGGCGATCTGGTCGCGGAGGGTGGCGACCTGCTGGTTGAGGTTGGGGACGAGATCCTGCTGGGCCTGCAACAGGTTCTTGTCGGTCAGCTCCTTGATCCGGGTCTGGGCCGTGGCCAGTTCGCCCTCCAGGGTCTTCACCTTGCCGTTGCTGGCGGTGAGCGATTCGCTGTATTTCTTGCTCGCGGTTTCGGCTTCACCCGCTTTCTTTTCCGCCGCCTGCTTGGCGGCCTGGGCCTCGGTCACCTTGGTTTCCAGGGCGACGATTTGCTCGCGGGTGCCTTCCAATTCCTTGATTTTGCTCTCGGCCGCGGTCAGGGCTTTGCTCTTTTCATCAAGCGACTTTTTCAGGTCGTCGACATTTTGCACCTGGGCCTGGGTGGATGCCAGTTGTCCCGCCAGGGCCGATTTTTCCGCTTCCAATTGCTTGGCCGCAGCCCCGCTGGCCTCGATCTGCTTGGCCGCCTCGGTCAATTGGGTCTGAAGGGCGGCCAACTCCTCCCCTTGTTTCGCCGCCTTGTCCAGGGCCGCGGTCTTTTCCGCCAGGGTCTTGTTCATTTCCTCGTTCTTGGCCTGAAGGGCGGCCATTTCCTTCAGCTTGCCTTCAGCCTTGGCCAGGGCGGCGGCCTGGGCCTCAAAACCGTTCTTCATGGTCAGCAGGTTGTTGTGATCGGCCTGCAAGGCCTCCAGTTGGCTGCTCAGGCCCAGTTTCTCGTTGCTCAGCGAGGTGAGCTTGGCCGCCAGCTCGTTGATGTGCGCCTGAACGGTGCCCAGGGCGGCTTCCTTGTCGTTGAGTTGGGCCTGGATACCGTTTTTGCCCTCCAGGGCCGCGGCCAGCTTCTGCTCGGCCTCGGTGAGGGCGGCCTGCGCCTTGGCCTGGGCCGCTTCGAGCGTTGCCACCTTTTGGCGGGCCGCCTCGGCCTCGGCCTTGCACTGATCCCGTTCCTTGGCGGCCTGGTCGTCGCTCTTGCCGAGGTCGGCCACCTGCTTGCTCAGTTGCTCGATCCGGGCGGCGGCCTCTTTTTTCATCTGCTCGAATTCCCTGGTGCGTTCGTCGAGCAGATGTTGCACCGTGGCCACGGCCTGGGGCTGGGTCGCCACCTCCTGCTTAAGCGACTGGACAACGAGCATTGCCTTGTTCAGGGCCTCGGTCTTTTCCTGCAGCGTTTGTTCCACCGCCGCTTTCTGTTGGCTCAGGGTGGCGGCCAGTTGTTCCTTCTCCGCGCTCAGCCGGATCAGGGCCTCGGCCTTGCGCTCGGCCTGTTCGAGTTCCGCCTTGGCGGCGGTCAGTTTGTCCGTGGTCTCGGCAGCTTGCGTCTTCAACTGGTTCGACTCCCCGGTCCGTTCCTGCACCTGGAGCTGTGCGCTCTTGAGCAGGGCCTCTTTTTCCTTGATGAACGCTTCCGCCTGCAGGCCGGCGGCCTTCATCTGTTCGATCTGCTGCCGCAACTGCTCCAGAGTTGTTTTGGCCTGGTTGAGCTCAGCCGCGGTTTTCTCCTTGTCGACGCTCAGGATCTTGATCCGGTCAGCGCTTTCCTTGAGCATCTTGTTCTTGGTTTCGACAATGGCGGCTTGTTTGGTGGTGAATTCCTGACGCAACTGTTCCTGGGTCATCTTGGCCTGGTTGAGCTCGGCCGCGATGGTATCCCGCTCGACGGTCAACTTCTTGATTTGCTCGGCATTCTCCGCAAGCTGGTTGTTTTTGGCCTCGACCCCGGCGGCCCCCGCCTCGGCTTCGGCCAGCAGGGTGCGGTATTTGGCGGCGATGGCCTCCTGGGTGTCGAGCAACTGGTGCATCTGCTGATCTTTCTGCGCGATTTCTTCGTGCAGCTTCCGGAGTTCCTCGCTATTGACCGCCGGGACCTCTGTCGCCAACTGGACTGGCGGCGGTTCGACAGCTTTGGGGAGGGGCGCCTCCGGTGGCGGTTGCACCTGGTCGGTGGCCGTTGTCGGTGCCGGTGCCGCCGGTGCGGGGGCGACCGCTTCCGGCTGGGCGGCCGGAACGACGGCTGGGGGCGTGCTTGCCGCCGGGCTCTTGACCGACAGTTGTTGCGGGGGCGATACCTGGGCCTGGTCCTTGGAAACCGCGGTTTCCTTGATCATCTTGCTGTGAAAATTGGCGAGCACGACGTAAGCCGCGACGCCGACGATGGTGAGGAGAATCAGACGGATTTTCATGGTGTGTGTGGTTGGGTTGAGGTCATGTATGCAAAGGTCTACGCGCCGTTATCGACAGGTTTGAGAAAAAGCGTGGCCAGCGGCGGCAGCACCAGCGATAGGGTGTGGTCGAAGGTGTGGCAGGATTGGGGCAGGGTGGTGACGGTCTGGCCGTTGCCGACCCCGCTGCCGCCATAGATGTCCTGATCGGAGTTGATCAGCTCCCGGTAGGCCCCGGCCCTGGGCACCCCGATGCGATAGCCTTGCCGCACCACCGGGGTGAAATTGCAGACCACGATCACGAAATCCTGGGAATCCCTGGCGTAACGGATGAAAGAAAATACCGAGTTGTCCGGATCGTTGGCATCGATCCAGCGGAAGCCGTTCCAGTCGAAATCGACCTGATGGAGGGCGGGTTCGTGCCGGTAGACCAGGTTGAGATCGCGCGCCAGCCGCTGCACGCCTTGGTGACGCGGGGTGGTCAGGGCCTGCCACTCCAGGCCGGTGTCGTGGTTCCATTCCTGCCACTGGCCAAATTCGCAACCCATGAACAGGAGCTTCTTGCCCGAGTAGCCCCACATGAAGCCGAGATAGGCCCGCAGGTTGGCGAATTGCTGCCATTCGTCGCCGCTCATCTTGTTCAGCAGCGACCCCTTGCCATGGACTACCTCGTCGTGGCTGAGCGGCAGGACGAAATTCTCGTGGAAGGCGTAGAGCATGCCAAAGGTCATGTGATGGTGATGGAATCGCCGGTACAACGGGTCCTTGGCCATGTAGCCCAGGGTGTCGTGCATCCAGCCCATGTTCCACTTGAGGCTGAACCCCAGGCCGCCGAGGTAGGTGGGCCGGCTGACCATGGGCCAGGAGGTCGATTCCTCGGCCACGGTGAGCACGCCGGGAAAGATGCCGTGGACCACCTCGTTGACCTTGCGCAAAAAGCTGATGGCGGCCAGATTCTCCCGGCCGCCGTACTCGTTGGGGACCCATTGTCCCGTTTCCCGGGAATAATCGAGGTAGAGCATGGAGGCGACCGCGTCGACCCGCAGACCGTCGATGTGGTATTTGTCGAGCCAGAACAGGGCGTTGGAGATGAGAAAGGCGCGGACCTCGTTGCGGCTGTAGTTGAAGATCAGGGTGCCCCAGTCCTGGTGCTCGCCCTGGAGGGGATTGGCATGGGCGTACAACTGGGTGCCGTCGAAGCAGTTGAGTCCGGCCCCGTCCTTGGGGAAGTGGGCGGGCACCCAGTCGAGGAGCACGCCGATGCCGGCGGCGTGGCACTCGTCGATAAAGAACATGAAATTTTCGGGGGTGCCGAAACGGGAGGTCGGGGCGAAAAACCCCAGCACCTGGTAGCCCCAGGAGCCGTCAAAGGGGTGTTCGGCGATGGGCATGAGCTCGATGTGGGTGTAGCCCATCTCCTTGACATAGGGGATGAGGGTGGCGGCCAGCTCGCGGTAGGAGAGGTAGCGCTGGCCCCACTGGGCATCCGATTCCCGGCGCCAGGAGCCGAGATGGACCTCGTAGATCGAAATCGGGCAATCCAGGCCCTGACGATGGGGGCGGTCGGCAAGCCATTGTTCGTCCCGCCATGGGTAGCGGTCGAGATCGGCCACCACCGAGCCGGTGCGGGGCCGTTCCTCCATGGCGAAGCCGAAGGGGTCGGCCTTGTCGAGCTGTTCTCGCTGCTGGGTGGTGATCCGGTATTTGTAGACGGAAAATTCGCGCAAGCCCGGGATGAACAAGGTCCAGATGCCGGTATCGGACGAATGCATGGGGTGGCGGGTCGGGTCCCAGCCGTTGAAGTCGCCGATGACCGCGACCTGGCGGGCATTGGGCGCCCAGACGGCAAAGACGACGCCGTCCGTGTCCGCAAAGCGCACCAGGTGGGCTCCCAGTTTTTCGTAGGCCCGTTCGTGCGTTCCTTCGCTGATCAGATAGCGGTCGAAATGGCTGAGCCAGTCCGCCGGGACGGCTTTTCCGGCCGGGATGTCGCTTTTCATCGTCAGGTGCGCCTCGTGTCGAGTCAAGGTTTGCAAAACTTGCTCAACTTACCGCATCAACCGATGAATGTCATGGGGAAATGTCGGTTTTCTCCCGACAACGGCCATCAACGCCGGCGCTTTTGGGCGGGCCGGGTTATTGCGCCGCACCGCCAATCAGCGCGGGCTCAGGCAATGGTGGAGGATGGCGGCGACCCGATCCGGGGTGTAGTCGGCGAGCCGCCAGATGCGGGCCAGGCCGCTGGTGTTGGCGGCGATCCGGGGGATGTCGGTGGCCGGGATGTCGAGATCGTCCAAGGTGAGCGGGGCGTTGACGCTGTGTAGCCACGCCTGGAACCGGGCGATGGTCCGGTCGGCCGTTGCCTGCGGTTCCAATTCGGACAGGCCGAAAAGCCGCCGGCCCAGGGTTCCGATCCGGGCCGCCGCGGTCCGGTGGTGGGCGCGCAGCCAGCCGAGCATGACCACGGCCAGGCCGGCGCCGTGGGGGACATCGTAGAGTCCACTGAGAGAGTGCTCGATCAGGTGCATGGGAAAGCCGACCCGGCCCAGTCCGGCGCTCGTGAGACCATTGAGGGCCAGGGTGGCGGTCCACATCAGGTTGGCGCGGCCATGGTAATCGAAGGGGTCGCGCAGGCAGCGCTCGCAGGCCACCATCGCGTTTTCGATCAAGCCCTCCATCAGCCGGTCCTGCACCGGGGTATCCGGATCGGCCGCGGTCAGGTAGAATTCGAGCACATGGCTGATGGCGTCGACAGCGCCGTAGACCGTGTACTCGGGCGGCACGGTGCAGGTGGTCCGGGGATCGAGGATCGAGGTCCTGGGGTGGAGCAGCCGATGGCCGAAACCGAATTTTTCCCGGGTGTCGTCGTTGGTGACGACCATGCCCGAGTTCATCTCCGAGCCGCTGGCGGCCAGGGTGAGTACGGTGGTCACCGGCAGAACGGTCTTGATCCCTTTCTTGCCGGTGAAGAATTTCCAGACGTCGTGTTCGACCGGGGCGCCGGCGGCAATGGCCTTGGCGGTGTCGATGACCGAGCCGCCGCCCGCGGCCACGATCACCTCGGCCCGGTGGGCCTTGGCCAGCCGAATCCCCTCGCGGACATGCGAGAGCAGGGGGTTGGAGCGCACACCGCCGTGCTCGGCCACCTCCAGCCCTGCCGCGCGCAGCGACGCGACGATGCGGTCATAAAGGCCGTTTCGCTTGAGGCTCGATTGGCCGTAGACCAGCAGGGCCCGCTCCCCCCAGGGTCTGGTTTCCGGGCCGATGGCCTCGATGGTGCCCTGACCGAACAGGATCTTGGTGGGGTTGTGGAAGACGAAGTTGTGCATGGCGGACAGGTCGCAAATCTATGAAAGGATGAACAGGTGCGGGTGCCGGGATGCCCACTCACCAATAATGCCAGTTGCCGGTCGAATAGACAAACAGGGCCAGGGTGAGGTTCGTTACCGCGTGGGCGGTGATGGAGGCGATCAGATCCTTCCTGCTGACCCACAACCAGGCCATGAGCAGGCCGTAGGCCACGGCGGCCGGCCATTCCGCCATGCTGTGGCCGGCGGTGAAGGCGGCGGTGGCGAGGAGGACCGCCGGCCAGGACCAGGCGCCGGGGGCGACGTCGTCGATCGAGCGGCGGTCCAGGGCAATGTGGAGCGGCTCCGATTCGCCCGCCTTTCGCGCTTGGTCCCATTGCAGGGCCAGGCGAAGGGCGAATCCCCGCATCATCAGCTCCTCGAACAGCGGCACCAGCAGCCCGGCACTGACCAGGCGCAGGGAAAAGCCCCAGAGCGTCCAGGGCTTGGCCTCTGCCGGATGGACAAAGGGGGTGAGCAGGACCAGCCACAGGAGCAGACCGGCAAGGCCGGCGGCCCCACCGATCAGGAGGGAATCTCGCGCCGAACGGGGTCCGGCGAGGGGGCAGTACCAGCGCCAGGCCCAAAACAGCAGCAGGGTGACGACCACAAGACGGACCAGATAGCTGATCTCGGTCGAAAGCAGGGAAACCGGAATCGAGGCGATACCCACATAGGCCAGGTAGGGCGCGGCATAGGGCAGGATGAGCTGGCGGTTGGTGGTCATGGGCTCGGGGGGCGGAAGGTGCGATCAGTGGGCCGACGGCCCCGCGTTCTTTGCCGCCTGCTCCGCCTTGTCCCGTTTGCGGGTGCGGATGAAATCGAGGATGGCCCAGGTCAGGAGCACGCCGCTGGCGATGCGATTGAACAACTGGTGCTTGAGCATTTCCGGATCTCCGGTGAGCCAGCCGTCATAGAAGCACCAGAGGCCGAAGCCGGCCAGGAGGACGGGAAAGACGTAGGGGCTGATCTGCGGCGGGGCGGGAGGTCTCTGTTCCGTCATGGCGTCGCCTGGTGGGGGTTGGGGTTGTCGGATGGAGGGCCATGGTCGAGGGCGCGGCAGAGGCGGACAAAATCTTCCAGGGTGAGCGTTTCCGCCCGGACCGAGGGCACGAGTCCGGCCGCCTCGATGCAGCGGGTCAGCGTTGTTTTGTCCGGCGTCAGGCCGGCGCTGGTCAAGCCGTTGAGCAGGGTCTTGCGCCGCTGGCCAAAGGCGGCATGAACGATGCGGCCCAGGAGGACGCGGTTGAAATCACCCAGGGCTTGCACGCGGACAGGTTTTGGCTGAAAACCGATGCGGATCACCAGGGAATCGACCTTGGGCCGGGGGTGAAACTCCGCCGGATTGACCGCCAGGAGCGGCCGGACTTCGGCGCAGGCCGCGAGCAGCACCGTGGGGGCGCCGTATTCCTTGGTGCCCGGCTGGGCCATCAGCCGCAACGCCACCTCCTTTTGCAGCATGACCACGGCAAAATCCATCAGGTGGGCCTGGTCGATCAGGCGAAAGAGAAAAGGGGTCGAGATCGAGTAGGGCAGGTTGGCCACGATCTTGAGCCGCTCGCCCGGCGCCACCAGGGAGGCCAAGTCGACCTTGAGGACATCGGCGTGGATCAGTTCGACGTTGGCGGGCAGGTCCTGCTGCTCCTGATGGAGCCGGACGATGCCCGCATCCGCCTCCAGGCCGACCACATGGGCACAGGCGGCGGCCAGCGGCCGGGTGAGGGCGCCGAGACCGACCCCGACCTCGATCACCCGGTCCTCGGGACCGACCCCGGCCAGATCGACGATCCGTTTCGGCGTTCGCTCGTGGACCAGGAAATTCTGCCCCAGCTTCTTGTGCGGGGCCAGCCCCTGGCGCTTGAGGAATTTTTTGGTCGGTACGTGGGTCATGGCGAAGTCAGTTGAGCGGCGAGCGGGAGTAGGCATCGGTGTCGGCCTCCACCAGGTGGCCGCCGAGGAAGCGAAAGTAGCCGGCCAGGCCGATCATGGCGGCGTTGTCGGTACAGAATGCCGGCGCGGGCATGAACAGCGCAAGCCCCTGGGCCGCGCAGCGCTCGGTCAGCACCATCCGCAACCGGGGATTGGCCGCCACCCCGCCGCCGATGACCACCCGCTGGTGGCCGGTGTGGGCGGTCGCCGCCAAGGTCTTGTCCACCAAGACCTCGACCACCGCCTCCTGAAACGAGGCGCAGATGTCGGCCACGGCCGGGCTGTTGCCGCTGCGGCGCTGGCTGTCCACATGGGCGGCCACCGCGGTCTTGAGGCCGCTGAAGCTAAAATCGAGGCTGTCCGCCCCCAGGCGGGCGCGGGGAAAGGCGATGGCCGTCGGATCGCCCGCCGCGGCCAGGCGGCTGATCACCGGTCCGCCGGGATAGCCGAGACCGAGCAACTTGGCCACCTTGTCGAAGGCCTCGCCGGCGGCGTCGTCGCGGGTGCGGCCCAGGCGGGTGAAGGTGAGGGGATCGTCGACCGCAAAGAGCGAGGTGTTGCCGCCGGAGACGATCAAGGCGGTGTAAGGAAAGGCGGGTTGGGGGTCTTCGAGCAGGCAGGAGAGGAGATGGCCGGCCATGTGGTCGACGCCGACGCAGGGCAGGCCGCGCACCAGGGCCAGGGCCTTGGCAAAGGTGAACCCGACCAGGAGCGAGCCGACCAGGCCGGGCCCCTGGGTGGCGGCGACCAGGTCGATGTCGTCCAGGGTTACGCCGGCTTGGGCCAGGGCCTCGTCGACCACCGGCCGGATCATCTCGATATGGCGGCGCGAGGCCAACTCGGGGACAATGCCGCCGAAACGGGCGTGGATTTCGTCCTGGCTGCTGATCACCGAGGAACGCACCCGATTCTCGGGTTCGAGGACGGCCGCCGCCGTGTCGTCGCAGGAGCTTTCAATGGCAAGAATGAGCATGGGCCGCCGGTTGCAATCGATCCTTTTCGGTGTTATCAGTATAGCCTGTGTCGGTTGCCGTTCGTCTTTTTGACAATGACAACCATTTTCTCGCGAGCACCATACACAATGAACCAAAAAAATACCACCATTGCCCCATCGGGAAACGGCCTGACCGATCTCTTTTCCCGTTCCATTTCCTACCTGCGTCTCAGTCTCACCGACCGCTGTAACCTCCGCTGCCTGTACTGCGTCACCGAGGAGGAATCGAGCGGCTGTCTGGCCAAGCTCACCCACGACGAGCTGCTCACCTACGAGGAGCTCTTGCGGGTGGTGCGGGTGGCGGTGGCCATGGGTATCACCAAGGTCCGACTCACCGGCGGCGAACCCCTGGTGCGCCGCAATGTCCTGAGCTTTATCCGCGATCTCACCCGGATCGAGGGGCTGGGCGACGTCCGCATCACCACCAACGGGGTGCTGCTGGCGCAGTATGGCCGGGAACTCTATGACGCCGGCGTGACCAAGGTGAATATCAGCCTTGATTCCCTGCGGCCGGAGCGGGTGGCGGCGATCACCGGGGTCGACTGCTTCGACCGGGTCTGGCGGGGGGTGGAAACGGTGCTGGCGCTGGGGTTCTCGCCGGTGAAGCTCAACATGGTGGCCATGCGCCACATCAACGACGACGAACTGCTCGATTTTGCCCGGCTGTCGCGGCGGCTGCCGGTGCAGGTGCGGTTCATCGAGTTCATGCCCATCGGCGAATCGAGCCGTTGGAACGCCGATACCTACATCGGCGCCGACGAAATCATGGCCCGGATCGCGACCCTGGGCGAACTCATCCCCCTGGAGAAGGGGCGTAACGACGGTCCGGCCCAGGTCTTTCGCCTGGGCGCCGATGCCGCCGGTTCATTGGGCTTCATCAGCCCGATCAGTCATCATTTCTGCAACCGCTGCAACCGGCTGCGCCTGACCTCGGCCGGCACCCTGCGCTCCTGCCTGCTCCACGACGAAGAGGTCGATCTCCGCGCCGTGCTCCGCAGCAACCCCACCGACACGGCCATCCGCGAGGCCCTGTTGACCGCGATCCGCAACAAGCCCCAGGGTCATCAACTGGAGGAGCGGTTGCGCCGCACGGGCTCCGACTGCCACGGCCGGATGTCGCGCATCGGCGGCTGAAGGCCTCACCCTCCACCCGGCGGCCGTGTCCGGCAACGGAACGGTCCCCGCGTCTGCCTCCGCGTTCGGTGGAACAAACCGCCCCCATTGCCATTGCGCGGTCAATCCCGGCCGCTGAGGGCGGCGGCCACCGCCGCTCCCAGGACCTTGAGGCCGTAAGGTTTCTGCACATATCCGGTTGCCCCGAGCCGCAAGGCCTGCCGCACGTCGTCGTTTTCGGAAAAACCGCTGACGATCAGGGCCTTCTGGCCGGGATGGAGGCGGAGGAGCCGCTCGTAGGTTTCCCGGCCGTTGATGCCTGTCCCCATGAGCATGTCCAGCAGCACCAGATCGACCCGGTGGTCGGCGAGATAGGCGAGGGCCTCCTCGCCCGAGACGCAGGCCACGGTCCGGTAACCGAGGGATTCGAGGCTCTGGCCGGCGATCTCTCGCTGCAGAGATTCGTCGTCGACGATGAGGATCGTTTCGCCCTGTCCCCGGACGACCGCGGCCTCCTCGTGCGGTGTCGCTCCCCCCTTCTGCTCCGAGGCCGGGAACAGGAGGGTGAACACCGTGCCCTGCTCGCCGCTGGCGACGGTCACGGCCCCCTGATGATCCTGCATGGTGTTCCAGACCACGGCCAAACCCAGGCCGGTCCCGCTTCGACCCAGCACCTTCTTGCTATAGAAGGGTTCGAAGATATGGTCGATGTCCGCTGGCGCGATGCCGGAGCCGGTGTCCGCGACCTCAAGGGCGACGTATTTGCCTGGTTCGATGCCCAGTTGTCGGGCCGGGCCGCGCCCCAAGTGCTCGTTCCGGGTGGCCAACGTGATCCGGCCCACATGCTCGATGGCCTCGGCGGCGTTGGTCACCAGGTTCATCAGGCTCTTCTTGACATGGACGGGCGAGCAGGACAGCGGCCAGAGGTCGTCGGCAAAGCGGGTGGTGCAGACCACGCCGGGATGGCGGGCGAGCAAGGCTCTGTGTTCGGGCGAGGCCAGGTATTCCTCGGCGAGGGTGACGAGGGAACTGGTCTTGCGTTCGCTGCTGACGCCCCGGGCCACGGTCAACAGGTCGGCGACCACCGCCGCCGCCCGTTGCCCCGAGTCGAGGATGGCCAGGACCGGCTTGCGCAGCGGGCTGTCCGGCGGTAGCTGCATCAACATCAGATCCGGGTAGCTGACGATCCCGGAGAGGATATTGTTGAGATCGTGGGCCACGCCGCCGGCCATGAGACCGATGGCTTCCATCTTGCGGGCCTTTTGCAGTTGCGCCTCCATGGCGGCGTGTTCGAGTTCGGTCTCCTTGAGGCGGGTGATGTCGTCGTAGACGATCACCACCTCGCCGGTGGGAATCCGGTAGAGATGGCCCTGGTGCCACCGCTGGTACCCTTGGTCATCGTAGGGCGTTGGCGGCAGGTGCACCGGCTCGCCGGTCAGCCAGACCTGCTGCATGGTGGTCAGGAGGCCGGTGGGAACGACGCTGGGGAAGCAGGCGGTCAGCCGGCAGCCGAGGACCTCGTTCCGCCGGCGCGACTCGATCCGTTCCGCCGCCGGATTGAAATCCTTGACCACAAAATCCCGGCCTTCGTCGAGGGCGGCCAGAACGCCGACCCCGCTGCTGGTGTGTTCGAACAGACTGCGGTAGATCGATTCGTGCAGGGCCCGCTCTTCCTGGGCCTGCTTGAGCTCGGTCAGATCGATGTGGAGACTGTAGCGCTCCTGGTGGCCCTGCGAGACGTTCACCGTGAAGTAGGAGACGAACACTTGCACCGGGCTGCCGTCCTGATGCCGGAACCGGGCCTCGCCGCCGGCGATGGGCACATCTTCGTCGATCCATTGCCGCAACCGCCGGCGCAGGGCGTCTTGCCGGGTCGGATCGGCGACGAGGTCTTCGACGGTTTTGCCTGCCGCTTCGGATGTGCTGCGGCCATAGAGTTTTTCACAGGCGCGGTTCCAGAAAAACACCCGCCGGTCGCGGTTGAAACCTATGATGCCCACGTTGGGCAACTCGTCGGCGATCCGGCGAAAACGCCGTTCGCTCTCACCCAGTTGCGTGGTGCGCTCGTCGATCTTCAACTCCAGGTCGTCGACCAATTCCCTGATGCGTTCGCTCATCATATTGAAGGTCCGGCCCAACTGGCCCAGTTCGTCGGGGGGCAATTCCGCGGCCGTCACCTGGAGATTGCCTTTCCGGAGCTGAGCGGTGCAATCGCCGAGGGTGGCGATCCGCAGGGTGATGTTGCGGGCGATGAAACGGCTGATCAGCAGAGCGGCGCCGACAGCGACCAGGGCCATCGTCGTCAGGAGGATGACCGCGGTCCGGAAGGCGCGCGAAACCTGGGCCTGGGCATTGTGCACCGCGATCCCGGCCTCATTGATCAGCGTCTGGGCAACGGGTTGGGCATTGCCAGCCTGGAGGTTGAAGTCGTTGAAGGTGTTTTTGATCGCCTGGTTGACGGTCAGGATCTCTTCGCCCGTTCTTTTCGCCTCCTCGACCAGGCGGTGCAGGCGGCGTGCTTCCGTCGGGTCGAGGGCCGCCGCCGTCGCGTCGATTTGCCACCGCAGGTCGTTGAGCGTATTGAACGCCGACTGCATGTGGTGTCGCTGACGCGTGATCCGGTATTCCTGGGCAAGGCTGCGCAGCTCGCGGCAGAGGAGAACCAGGGGGGCAAAGGAGGCCGAGGCGTTCCGCAGTTCGGCCAGCAGGCGGTCGAAGCGGGGCTCCAGTCCCTGCTCCGGGGCGGCGAGGCGGGTAACCAGGTCGATGGACGCCAGCGAGGTGTCGGCAAACCGTTTGGCCGAGGCCAGGTAGAGGTTGAGATCGACGTGGTGTTCGCCGAGATTCTTGCCGACCTCCGTCACAGCAAGCATCTGCTGCAATTCGGTGCTGGCGGCCACGGCTTCGGCGATCAATCGGACCGAGGGCAGGGCGAACTGCCCATGGGCCTCGGCGAGTCCAATCCGGCTGTACTGGAGGAAAAAATCGCCATGAAGCCGCCGCGCTTTTTCCAGCAGCCGGTCCATGTTGAGGACGGTCCGCTCGATGGCCGTGCAGGTGGCGATCGTCTGTCCAGCCTGGTTGGCGAGATGGAGGGAATACAGCCACAAGGCGGTGATGCTGAGGAGAAGGAAAAAGAGCAGGCCGAAGCCCAGCCGCAGCTTGCCGGCAATGCCGAGGTGCCGCCGGGAAGGGAAAGGGGTGCTCATGGTCGACCCGGTTCGGTTTGGGGAGGAATGGGCGCTTCCTGCCGGGTGGGGGCATGGGTGAACAGGACGTTTTGTTGCAAACCTGCCACCCCGGCCCCGGGGTCGTCCAGACGGAGCACATCGAACCTCGGTTCGGCGCAATCGCCGAACCGGTCGCAGGTGAGACTGCCGGTGACGCCGGCGAAGTTCGTGCTTGCATACAGAAAGCGCCGCAAGGCCTCTCGACCGACCAGCAGGCTGCCGTCTGCCCGGCGGATCACCGTGTGTTCGATGGCGGTGAACAGCAAGTCGACCGCATCGTAGCCGCTCTGGTAATAGCTGGTGGCCGGAGCGACCTTGAAGGTGTCGAGATAGACCTTGGCCAGTTGGGCGCTACGGGGGGTGACGGCCGGGCTGGGACCGACGAAATACATCCCCCGGGCCAGCTCGCCCACGGCGGCCAGGAACGAGCTTTCGACCAGGGCGCCGTCGCTCATCAGGGTGAGTTGGTGCAGGTTCTTGTTTTTCCGCGCCTGGGCGAGGAGATGGTTGGCCTCGGGTTGAAAGAGCGGGAAAAAGAGGAGGTCGGCCTGGACGGTGGCCACGGCGGCGAGCAGCGGGCCCATCTCGCTGTCTCCCTTGGCGACCGAGGCGTCAAGGACGACGGTGCCGCCCAGTTGGGTGAAGGTGCGGGCGAAACCGTCGGTCAGTCCCCGGGTGTAGATGTCGCCGTCGTTGACAGTCGCGGCCTTGCGCTTGCCGAGAGTGGTGTAGGCATAGGTGGCGGCGGCGGAGCCGGCATGTTCCTCGTTGGGCGCGGTCCGGAAATAGCCGGCCTGCCAGTTGGGCGCCCGCAGGCCGCCGATGGCAGTGAGGAAGGGGGCGCTGTTGTTGCCGGAGATCATGGTCAGGCCGGCCGTGGACATCACCTTGGCGGCGGTGGCGGCATCGCCGGAACACGTGGTGCCGAAGATGGCCACCATCTTCGGATCGGCCACGATCTTGAGCGCAGCGTTGGCTCCCCCCTCGCCGGTGCAGCCGGTGTCCTCGGTCTGCATGCTGAGCGGATGCCCGGCCACCTGCCCGTCTCTCTCCCGCACGGCCAGTTCCAGGCCGCGGAGCTGTTCCTGGCCCAGGGGGGCGACCTTGCCGGAAAGGGCTTGGAGGACGCCGATCTTGATTGGTTCGCCGGGGCCGATAACCACGCAGCCCAAGGGATCGACGCAGCTCGGTTTCGGTGGTTCCTCGCCGCAGGAGACAAGGACAAGGCAGAGGAGCAGACCAAGAAAAGGAGTGCTGTGTCGTGCCTTTGCCATCAGGGTTTCTTGAAGATGCAATGCGGTGACGGGCATATTCGTTAAGTCCCAACAGGTTGGTTGAGGGTGAATATGTTGCTCTTCTTCATCGTTTCAAGGCGTCACGCGACAACCTGCTCCCGATGGAGACCGACCATGATGCGACCCGCTTTTCGATCTGGGTGAATTCAACCTGTCGATCAGCAAAGAGTCCTCGGTTGGATCGCTCGATGGTTCGAGGCCATGGGTAGTGGGCTCGTATTCTTTCTTCCCGATAAAGATATTCGGTCCACAGGGGGGGCACCCTCTCCCGGTAAGTGCTCAAGGAGGGGGAACGCCGTAAGCAACAAAAACCGTGGTCATGGCAAAGGTTGTCGGCCTGGAGATGACATGTTCCAATTCATGGAAGAGTGCGATTGTTTGGGGATCGCATTCACCGGCACGTTCCAGCACTTGGCGCTTGAAACTGTAGACAATCGAAAAAAAAGCGTGCCGACCGAGAGCTGACGCCGTTATCGGGACATGCTGCACGTTGACTTCCTGCAGACCGATTGCTTGCAGGTAACCATAGAGTTTCCGACCGACATGCCGATCGCCGCCGGCAGCGGCTTGGGCCACGGCAATACGCTTTTCAAGATCCTCCAGTCCTGCCGGCGCCGGATGCACAATATTCGTGCGGTCATCGACATCGACCACGACCACAACCCCTCCCGGACGGGTCACCCGGCGCATCTCCTTCAAGACTGCCAAAGGATTGGGCAGATGCTGAAAGAGCAGCCGCGCGTAGCTGAAGTCCACCGCGCCGTTGTCCAAGGGAATCCGGTCACCTGTCCCCTTGAGAAAACGGCACCGTTCAGCAAAACCCTGACTGGCAATGAGCGTTTCAGCTTTGACGCGTAACTGATCTTCGGGTTCCACGCCGATAACCACGGCTGACGGTAGACGTTTGGCCAAAAGCAAAGAGGTCATGCCCGGTCCCGAACCAAGATCAAGCACCGTGGCCCCATCATGGAGGCCGATGCTGTCAAGGACGGAAAATTCGATTTCTTCGCCAATCGTTGCCTGCGCCACCAACCGTTTGAATTCACTCTCCCGGTCACCGAGACTCTCGAAACGGTACGAATCCAGGCGACTGTTCATCATCGTCGTGTTCGGATCGTGCAACCGGGTGGGCCGGTTGTTCCCCGCTTGATCAGCCCCACTACCAGAAAGGCAACCGACTGTTTCCGCGAAATGGACAAAACGAGTGGCCAGGATTTTCAATAATTTTTTTGCAAGCGTGAAACCAAGGGCGGGATCGGCGCGCTCTGCACGTTCGAGCAGGTCAGAGGGAAAAAGCAAAGCCTGGGATCGTTCAAGGGCGACAAGGCTGACGGTTCGCCGTTCTCCGCCCAGACTGCCTATTTCCCCGAACAGCTCCCCGGGCTGCATAACGTAAATGATTCGGGAGGGGCCACTGGCGGAGAACTCAACCCCGAGACTCCCCGACATCAGTACCCCCATGCCTTGTTCGGTTTCACCGCGACGGTAGATGTGTTCGCCTTGAGAAAAAGTGATTTCCGTGAGACGTTGCCCCAAGATTCGCTGTTCGTCCACCGAAAAACCGGCAAAGAAATTATTCCTTCCCGCAGCAGTATCGTCCGGCATCATGTGGGCCAACCGGGCCCAGAGGTGGTGCGGTTTTTTTCGGCCAAAAGCCGGATTCTTGAATGCAGGGAACTGATTGATCAGCTTTCGGGCGGCTGCACCTTTGTCGTCAATCGCAGAGGGGCACAATCGTGCCAGCGGACTTTTAATTTCTTCGAGATAGGCCCGATCGCGGGCACAATGGACGATGGGGACGCGTATCCCGGCATCGATTCTGAAATTCTCCGTGTAGGGCCGGTAGCCCAACTGATAATAGAAAGAAATGAACTGGAGGGAGCAATAGGAAATGCCCACCAAAGCCCCTTGGTCAAGACAGAGGCCATAGAGCGCCCCAAGAAGGAGCGAAGCCACTGTCCTTCCTCGGGCTTCAGGCGCAACGGCAAAATGTGAAAGGTAGTAGACTTGCTCTCCGCCGAACAGCTTGATCAATTCGACTGTCCGGAGTTGCGCCTGGAGCTTCTCGGGGAGTGCTGTATTGCCGAGCATGTTGACCCGCACGCACCCTTGGATCCGACCCGACGGGTCGATGGCAACAAAGTGTTGCGCCGTCTCATCAAGTGCGTCGTGCAAGAGACGGTGTTCATGATCCATCCCCTCCATGGAGCGATGGAATTCATCCGACCAAATCTCGTACAAAAATCGATAAATCCCCTCCCGTTCGCGCTCGTTTTTCGGTCGAATCACCTGAATACTCATGCCGTTCTCCAAAAGATGACGCCTTGGAACTTGAAAGAGAATCGCATCCTCCGTGAGGATGCGTTCCGACCATCAATCGCAGCGGTGAATCGTTTGGGTGAGGGTTTCCCGAACCTTGGTAGCTAACTCTTTGATCGTGAACGGTTTCTGGATCATGCGGACATCCGTGTCCAGAAATCCCCGGTCGGAAATAATATTTGCTGTGTAACCAGACATATACAATACCGGCAATTCAGGGAAAAAAGCTCGTATCCGGTTGGCTAGATCGCGTCCGTTCAATTCCGGCATAATCACATCGCTGACCAATAAATCAATCGATTCTGGATGTTGTTCCGCTATCCGGATGGCTTCTGCAGGTGAATTGGCTGCCAGAACCCGATACCCCAGGTGACTGAGCATGGTCGTTGCCAACTCAAGGATGCCGATTTCGTCTTCCACAAGGAGGACTGTTTCGTTATGGCCATACAGTACTTCAACCGGGTTGCTGGCGAGGATTTCGTAAGATTCACCGGTGGCCTTCGGCAAATGAATGAGAAAGGACGTTCCTATGCCCGGTTCACTTTTGACATGAATCATCCCTTGGTTCTGCCGGACAATACCATAGACGGTTGCAAGGCCTAAACCTGTCCCTCGGCCAATAGGCTTGGTGCTGAAAAAGGGTTCAAATATTTTGTCGATCATCTCCCTGTCGATACCCATACCGTTATCGCTCACCACCATTTGTACGTATTCCCCGGGAACGAAGCCCGGGTGCAGGGCACAATATGCCTCATCGACTTCGATGTTCGCCGTTTCAATGATCACCTGCCCAATGCCATTGATGGCGTCTCTGGCATTCACGCAAAGATTGGCGAGAATTTGATCGATCTGGGAGGGATCAATCTGGATGGGCCAGACCTCGGTGCACGGCTTCCACACCAGTTCGACATCCTCCCCAATCAGGCGCTTCAGCATGGTCAGCATGCTGTTGACGGCTTGGTTGATGTCCACTATCTGGGGAGCAACGGCCTGGCATCGGGCAAAAGCGAGAAGCTGGCGGGTCAGGTCCATGGACCGGCGGCCGGCAGTGTAAATTTGTTGAATATATTTATAAAGCAAATCTCCTTCCGTTACATTTTCTAAAGCCAGTTCGGCATATCCCATGATGACATTGATCATGTTGTTGTAATCATGGGCCACTCCCCCTGCCAATCGACCGACCGCCTCCATCTTCTGAGCCCTGACCAGCTGATTTTCCATATCCATCCGGTGCTGTTCCGCTTGACCAAGGCGCAGACTCATTTCATTGAACTCCTCGACCAATTTGGAATAGATTTTGGTCGAGGATGATGCAAGGCGATAGGAAAAATTGCCATCGCCAATCTGTTGAAAGGCCTGGAGCAAACCCTCGGCAGCGACCTCTTCCAGGGCTGACTCCGGCAACCCGCAAAAAAGGGTCCATTCGACGCCGGGGACATGGGTGTAGCAGAAGATCCATCGAGTACCCGCGGCATCGGTTATCGGCAATACATCCCTTTCTTGCGCGAGGAGCTTGTCCATTTCGATATCTGCCCACTGTCCGCCCTGTTCCGTCAGTGCATGCAGAAAAACCTGCCCCTTGGGCTGATCGATTTCGGCACGCAAGTTGTCATGAAGCAAAAGCATGCCCATGTGATCGACAATGAATTGCACTTGCTCGGGAAAGGGTTTGGTGAGGTCAAAATCTCGATAGAGGTAGCGAACGGGCAGGTCAATGCTCCATAGACCGATAAATTCATCACTGCGCCAGACAGGGATTGAAACGGAAAGGATCAACCCTTCACCGGCATAATCGATGGTGGGTGGCGTCCATTGAATCTGCCGTTGAGGATTGTTTTCGGGACAAACGGAGCGGTGGGTATGGTAGGTCGTCCAGTCGAAATTACTGGGAATTGCCGTACATTGATCAATATAGGGGTATTGCAGGGCGGTGTTGCCGGCATCCTGATAATAGATCCAGCCCACATCTCCCAAACGATCATGGATATGTTTGAGATGCGGACCGATACCACGATGACAGTACAGATGCCGACGCGCCCTGGAGTCTGTGCGCAAATCCTGTCCCCAGGAAAAACTGATGGCATCAGCCGGCGCGGTCCCCTTCCTGAACGCATCAACCAAGGTTCCACTTTGAAAAAACCCGTCCTTATCCACAGTAAAATCTTCGGCTTGCAGCCAGGCGTCTATATTCTCCTCAGTGTCCTGATTGAGGTTCAAGAGCAGCAGCGTGGTCCGCTGAAGTTCCTCAAGGGCATTGCTTAGACGGTCTATCTGTTGGGTAAGAACAGCACGATACCGACTAAGATGCCATCTAATCGCCTCAATTTCATTCATGTACCCCTCGTTTCGTTGGAGAGCTCCGATCCGGATTGTTGATAAAAAATGCAAAAAGGAATGAGAACATGCGGTAATATGGTGTAATCACCAAAGAACAACGAACCGCATCAGGGGTCTTCATGAAGGCAGTGTGCCACGAACGGTTTGCGTTGCAAAGTCTTTTTGGCACCGGCGGTTTCGAGGCGGCGCCATTAACCCGATCACGGGCTGGTGCCATTACGTCGGTCAGGAACGGGCTCCACCAGACCGGTCACAAGGTGGAACTCTCAAGGCGAGCATGAAATGAATCCGTAGAGTCGGTCAGTAATATCCATTACCCCGCCTCGTTATGTTCTGAATTGTCGCAGGGTAGGATAACGTCGAACACTGTTTGCCCCGGCTTGGAGAGCACGTTTATCTCGCCCCCATGGGCATGGACAATCCCGTAGGAAACAGATAACCCAAGACCGGTACCTTCAACTTCGGCCTTGGTAGTGAAAAAAGGTTCAAAAATATGATCCAACATTTCAGGCTGGATGCCAACACCATTGTCCTCTATGGATATTCTCACCGAATTGTTATGCAATTTCGTGGTGACGGTCAGCACATTTTCTGATGCTGCCATGGCCTCTATGGCATTGAGCAGTAAATTCACAAACACCTGCCGCAACTGATCTTCAACGGCCACAATCATGATATCGCGATGAGTATACTTTTTTACAAGTACAACTTTTTTTCTTGCCAGCAAGCTGCGGTGGAAAACAAACAGGTCATTCAACATGTCATGAAGGCTGAATGCCCTCTTCCTCCCTGAAGTAGGACGATTAAACCGCTGCAGATTGCGAATGAGACCCCTCATTCGATCACATTCTTTTTCAGCCGCTATTAATGTTATCTTGTCATCCTGGGCAAGACTTGATTGTTGCTGTACGTCACGAATAGCAAACTTCACGCCTAATAACGGATTGCCAAATTCATGGGCAATTGAAGAAACCAGCTTGCCTATGGTCTCCATTTTGTGCGCATGATGCAGTTGGCTTTCAAGTTTTTTTTGCTCACTGATATCCCGCGCAAAATGAAGGAGAGCCGGGGCATCATTCCATAATATCGGAACGGCATTGAGCTGAACCCATATTTCTTTCGCGCTTTTATTGAGGATTCTAAAGGAGGAGGTGATCGACTCTCTTGTTCCGCACATCGTTTCTTGCGAACTGCTGCGGACCGTATTTCTATCATCGTGGTGGACGATGTCTAAAAATGAAAGAAGAGCCAGCTCTTTTTCTGAATATCCTATTATTTTCATGCACTTGGGGTTGGCAAACTGAATGCGCTCATCCTGGGTGATAAAAATGGCATCATTGGCATTCTCAAAAAGAAGGCGATATTTTTGTTCACTTTCACGCAGTGCTCGTTCCGTCTGCAAACGGGCCCCTTCCTGTTGTTCAAGGGCAGTGGCCATTTCATTATAGCCTTCAATGAGCACATTCCATTGGCCATCATCATGGCACTCTTCAAGACGATGGGTCAAATCCCCCTCCCGGATTCTATCAAAGGCGATTCTGATTCTCCGATTAATCGCCTCGATCAAACAGTATTTGGGAACCGTCGCAAAGAAAATCCAATTGATGTCAGGAACAGCCCCGTAATACGCCAATAGGTCCTGACCATTTGCCCCATTTAATTGCAGTTCTCCTACTTTCGACTTCATTATCTCTATTGGATCAAGATTATTGAAGTCACCGCCAAGATTTTTTATATTCTCCTGAAAAAAGCTGCCTTTTTCTTTGTCAATTTTCATGGAAATCGAGGGATGGGCAACAAAGGCTCCTTCATGGTTGATCAAAAAATTTTCCTGTCCCGTCACATAGGTCTCCATGATATGGTTCTGCGAGAGATGGCGCATCGGGATATCGATGCTCCACAGGCCAATGAAGACGTTGTCCTGATAGACGGGAATGGAGACGGAAAGGATGAGCCCCTCCCCGGCATAATCTATGGTTGGCGGAGTCCAACGGATGGCTCGGTCGGGGTTGGAAGAGGGTTCGACGGAAACATAAGTGTGATAGGTTGACCAGTCAAAATCAGGAGTTATAGCTGTTGCTTGATCGATATACGGGTATTGAATCGCGGTATTGGTGATGTCTTGATAATAAATCCAGGCTATGCCCGGCAGGCGGGAATGGATTTCATGCAGGAATGGCCCGATATTTCGGAGGCAATACATTCTGCAACATGCTTCGGGGTGATCCTTGAGATTCGGATTCCATGAATAGCTGATGGCATCCGCCGGGGCTCTTCCTGACCGAAAGCGTTCGAGGAGGGGGAGGCTCAGCCAAAATCCATCGGCATCAATCCCGTAACCTTCATTCGCAAACCAGTCATCGACAGCGACCGGATCAAACCGTTTTTCCTGAAACAGGATGAGTGAAAGCCGCTTGAGTTCGAACAGCGCATCGTAATACCGGGTAATGTTCGTTGCCAACAGGGCAACCGTTCGATCCACCTGTTGTTGTATGAGGTCAGACTCCTTCATATTCCTTTAATCCCTGGCCCCCCTTGTCACTAACCAGAGTAATCGGCAGGCCCCTTGCTTTTTCAAATTATACTTTCTTGTTCGGTTCCTCGTCGTTGGGCGTAGATCTGATCCCTGTGGACATCAACTCCACAGCAAATGACGGAGAACTACCAATATAGGGCAAAACGAGGCGGGGGAATAGAGGAATCTGGTGGGCGGCGACGGATATCCATCCGTCTGTCGGGGGAAGGGGAGCGGTTGGTTCCGTCAGCCCTGGCGGCGGCGTTCGAGTTCGTTCCAGCGGTCGTAGAGCTGTTCGATCGCGGCCTGCGCCTCCTGCTGCTCCTGCCAATAGCGCTGCAACTGACTCGGATTGGCTACCACCTCCGGCGTGGCCATCAGGGCCTCCAACTCCTCCAACCGGGCTTCGGCCACGAGAATTTTTTCCTCCATCTGGTCGTATTCGCGTTGATCCAGGTAGGAAAGCTTGCCGGGTTTGGGCTTGGCGGCCGGTTTTTCCCGCACGACCGGGGCGTCGGCCGACTCCTTGCGTTCCCGCTCCTGGAGCATGGCCAGCCACTGGTCGTAGTCGGCGAAATACTCGGTCCGGCCGGCGCCGTCGAAGCCGAGCACCAGGTTACAGACCCGGTCGAGGAGGAAACGGTCGTGGGTGACCAGCACCAGGGCGCCGGGGAACTCGCATAAACTCTCTTCGAGGACATCGAGGGAGGGGATGTCGAGGTCGTTGGTCGGCTCGTCGAGCAGGAGGATGTCGGCGGGCCGGAGCATCAGCCGGGCGATGAGGATCCGGGCCTGCTCGCCGCCGGAAAGCCGGTAGACCGGGGTATCCAGTTGATCGGCCCGGAAGAGGAACCGTTTGGCCCAGGTGACCACGTGCAGGCTCTGCCCCCGGTAGACGATGCTGTCGCCCTCCGGGGCCAGGGCACGGCGCAGGGTGGTGTCCGGTTCCAGCTGTTCCCGGCGCTGGTCGAAGTTGACGATGCGGAGGTCGTCGGCGATGGCGATGGTGCCCTGGTCGGGCTTAAGGCCGGACTGGCGGGCGGCGGCGGCCAGGATCCGCATCAGGGTCGATTTGCCGCTGCCGTTGCGGCCCAAGAGGCCGAGCCGCGTGCCGGGGGTGAGGCTTACGTCTAGACCTTCGAAGAGGGTGAGGCCGTGGAAGCCTTTTTCTAGGCCAATGGCGGTGAGCAGTTTTTTCGTTTTGCGGCCGGTGGCGTCAAAGGCGATGCCCACCTGGCCGACGGAGCGGTTCCGGGTGCGGACCTCGCCCAGTTCCTCCTGGAGGCGGCCGGCCTCTTCGATCCGGGAGCGGGCCTTGGTGGTGCGGGCCTTGGGGCCGCGACGCAGCCATTCGGTCTCGCGGCGCACCCGGTTGGCCAGCCGTTCCTCCAGGCTCTGGCGCTGGCTGAGAAAATCGGCTTTTTTGTCGAGGAAATCGGCGTAGGTGCCCCGGACCTGGAACGAGCCCTCGGGATAGACCGGCGCCAGTTCGATCACCCGGTTGACCGTGTTTTCGAGAAAGCGCCGGTCGTGGCTGACCATGAGGACCGCGGCCGGGCTCTCGGGTAGGGTGGCGCCGAGCAGTCGCTCCAGCCAGAGGATGCCCTCGATGTCCAGGTGGTTGGTGGGCTCGTCCATGATCAGGACTTCGGGGCGGGCAACCAGGGCCCGGCAGACGGCCAGCCGTTTGCGCCAGCCCCCGGAGAGCAGCCGCACCGGCTGCTGCGGGTCGGCGAACCGGGCGCGGCTCAAGAGGGCGTGCACCAGGTTGTACTGCTCGGCCTCGTCGAGTTCCAGACCTTGGCAGGCGGCATAGAGGTTGTCGGCGCAACCGGCATCCTCGTCAAACACGTCCTCCTGGGGCAGGTAGCCGAGGCGCAGCAGTTTCTGGACAAAGACCGTGCCGCTGTCGGCCGACTCCAGACCGCACAGGATCTTGAGCAGGGTCGATTTGCCCGAGCCGTTGGGCCCGATCAGGCCGATGGTGTCGCCAGGGTTGACCACCAGGGTGACGCCGGTGAACAGGGTCTGGGCGCCGAAGGCCTTGGTCAGTCCCTGGCAACTGAGAAGGGCGCACATGGCAGCAAGAGGTTGGGTTCGGGTGCGTTGAGAGGGCTCTCAGCCAATCCCGCCGTTGAGATTGACGTCGTCGGCCCGGGGATAGGAGCCGAGCAGCTCGAAATAGGCGCAGATCTGGCGAAGGATGTTGCAGGCCTCGTAAATGACCGGGTCTTCGATGTGGCCGATCATGTCCAGGAAGAAGAGGTAGCTCCACTGCTTGTCCTTGGTCGGCCGGGACTCGATCTTGGCCAGGTCGATATTCTTGGCCGAGAGAATGGTCAGGATCTCGTTGAGGGCGCCGGGGCGGTTGATCAGGCCGATCAGGATCGAGGTCTTGTCGCAGCCGCTCTTCTTGGGCGACTTGCGGCCGATAACCAAAAAGCGGGTGGTGTTGCCCTGATAATCCTCGATCCCCGGAACCACCACCTGGAGGCCGTAGGTGTTGATGGCCAGGGAGCTGGCGATGGCGCCGACATTGGGGTTGTTGGCCGCCATCTGGGCGGCGGTGCCGGTGGAAAAGACGTCCAGGGTGGGGATCTTGGGCAGGTTCTTGCGCAGCCAGTTGCGGCACTGGGCCAGGGGCTGGGAGTGGGAGGCCACGGTCTGGATGTCCTCCATGTTGCCCGAACGGTTGACCAGGTTGTGGGTGATGGCCAACTGGATCTCGCCGCAGATCTTGACCTTGTATTTCAGGAAGGCGTCGAGCGAATAGGTGACCGCGCCCTCGATGGAGTTCTCCACCGGCACGATCCCGTACTTGACCCGCTCCTTTTCCACTTCCTCGAAGACCTCGGCGATCGACTCCATGGGCAGGTATTCGGCGGTCTGCCCGAAGTATTTGACCCCGGCCAGATGGGAGAAGGTGGCCTCCGGCCCGAGATAGGCCACAGTGGCCTTGCGCTGCGACAGGCGGCAGGTGGTGATGATCTCGTGAAAGATCGAGCGCAACGCCTTGTAGGGAAAAATGTCGTTGTTGTTCTTGCGGAGCCGTTCGTAGATCTCCAGTTCCCGCTGCGGGTCCCATTTGGCCCGGCTGGTTTCGCTTTTGAGGTGGCCGATGGTCTTGGCGCAATCAAGACGTTCCTTCAAGAGCTCCAGAATGGTGTCGTCGATCTGGTCGATGCGCTGCCGCACCTGGGGGATGTTTGGTTTTTCGTCCATGGTCTTTGCGTGATGGAAAGAGGAGATGCTCGGGGCTACAAGGCTCTGCCCAGGCAAGGATACGCTGCCATTGCCTGATTAAAACCGCCACTATAGCATTGTTGGCAGGTTATGGGAACACTTAAGGCGGCCCGGACCGTTTTGCCCATCCCGGCGAACGGGGGGGCGTCAGCGATTTCTTTTTTCGCATTTGAGAATTATTCGCTTGCGCTGAGAGCGGCGATCGGGTAAATAGAAAAATCTACATTATCTGGCATGTTCCTTTTCTGATATCCTGCGTCTTCATTCCGAATCCTTCGATACCTGAAAAGTTCTTGCTGACCACCCCCCTAGAGGGAAGGAGAGGCATGAAACTTTTCATCGGCAGTCTTCCTTACAATATCACCGAATCGGAATTGTCCACATTGTGTGGCACCTTTGGTACGGTCGTCAGTGCCAAGCTGATCGTCGATCAGTTCTCGGGACAACCCAAAGGCTTTGGTTTTGTCGAAATGTCCAACAGATCGGAAGGGCACAAAGTGATGGATGGCCTCAACGGCAAGGAATACAACCATCGCAAGCTGGTCTGTAACGAAGCCAAACCACCGGCTAAGAAAGGCCAGAGGCGCCGATAAATCATTTTTCCGCAGACTTTTCCCAACAACCGCACCGTGCGCCCGTCAGGCACCGGCCCGATGGGTGTAAATCGACCAGGTTGCGGTTGGCCGTCATCTCCCCACGATCCATGTGCTGCCCAACTGCGGCAGCTCCTCATCAAAATTTTAAGCAATCGGAACACATCCGCCACCAGGCGCCGGTCCTGCCCCCTGCGGAACGGGTTTGCCGCGGCCGCCGGTCGTTTTGCATCCGATTGCTGGAGCGTCAATGAGTTTTAACCTTTTTTCCTTGAATCCCCACCTGCTCCAGGCAATTCAGCACTGCGGCTATACCGCGCCAACCCCTATCCAGCAACAGGCCATTCCCCCCATTCTCGAACGCCGCGATCTCCTTGGTCTGGCGCAGACCGGCACCGGCAAGACAGCGGCCTTCGCTTTGCCGATGGTGCAACATCTCATGCAGAGTCCCGGAAAACATGTTCGGGCGTTGATCCTTGCTCCCACCAGGGAGTTGGCTGAGCAGATCAACGAGTTCGTCTGCACGATGACGCGCAACACCCGGCTGCGCAGCGTCGTCGTTTACGGCGGGGTCAGCAAGCAGGCGCAGATTACCAAGATCCGCAACGGGGTCGATATCGTGGTGGCCTGCCCCGGCCGCCTGCTCGACCTGCTCAGCGACAAGGCCGTCGACCTCGGCCAGGTGGAAACCCTGGTCCTTGACGAGGCCGATCACATGTTCGACAAGGGCTTTCTCCCCGATATCCGCCGGATACTGCGGCAGTTGCCCAAAGAGCGCCAGTCCCTGGTGTTTTCCGCGACCATGCCCGCCGAGATCCGGCATCTCGCCGAGGATATCCTGCGCGATCCGGTCACCGTGCAGATCAACCCCACCCGCTCGGTGGCCAGTATCGCCCATGTGCTCTATGCGGTCGAGCAGGGCCAAAAGACCGATCTGCTCATGCACCTGCTCAAGGACGAGGAGATGGCCACGACCTTGATTTTTACCCGCACCAAGCACAAGGCCAAAAATCTGGCCCTGAAACTGGCGCAGTCGGGATTCAAGGCCACCTCGTTGCAGGGCAACCTGTCGCAGAATAAACGGCAACAGGCCCTGGACGGCTTCAAAAACGGGGCCTTCAATGTCCTGGTGGCCACCGACATTGCCGCGCGCGGCATCGATGTCGCCGGCATCTCCCATGTGGTCAACTACGACATGCCGGATACCGCCGAGGCCTACATCCATCGGACCGGACGCACCGGCCGGGCCTCGCTTACCGGCGAAGCCCTGACCTTCGCCACCGGCGAGGATGGACGGATGATCCGGCTCATCGAGCAGGTCATCGATGCCAGGCTGCGCCGGCAAACCGTCGCCACGCTGCCCCCGGCCCGGCCGCTGCCGCCGGAAGTCCGCGAGGAGAAAACACGACCGGGAACACCGTCGCATACCCCCCGAAAGGGTGGGAAGGGCGGGTCCGAAAGTCGCCCCCGGCGCGAGTCTTCTGCCGGTTCGAGCGTTTTTGGCTTTACCCGACGTTCGAAATGATTGAAAAAAACAACGAAATGCCGTTCCATTTTGATGGTACGGTAGAACACCATGGTCCCAAGGCGGGGCCAATCACAAAATGTGCGCCCCGCGCACCACAGAAGAGGAGTAGTAACAATGGCTGAAGGAACTGTAAAATGGTTTAATGATTCTAAGGGTTTTGGCTTTATCGCTCAGGACGGCGGCAAGGACGTGTTTGTCCATCATTCCGCCATCCAGGCTGACGGGTTCAAATCTCTCCAGGAAGGAGAACGCGTGAGCTTCAATGTGGTCGATGGCGCCAAGGGTCCCGCAGCCGCCAATGTCGTCAAAAAACGATAAGTAGTCTGTTGAGAGCGCGTCCCACCCTCCGGGGTGGGACGCATTGCGGAGGTATTGTTCGGCAACTACAGGCGGGGAGACTGCGGCGATGAAACGCACCAACTACAAGCAGGAAAAACGGCTCAAGGAATTGGAAAAGCAAAAAAAGAAGGAAGCTAAGAAAGAGCGGAAAATAAACCGTGACAAAGAACAGCCGGAAGGGGAGAACATGGAGCCGCAAGAGGAGACGATGTAACCTGTCCCGCTTGCCCTCCTCCAGTTTTTTCCTTCGCTGTTACCTGGCGGTTTCGCGGGGATATTGGGCCAACGCCATCCGCAGATCGGCATGGATTTCTTCCACGGTTTCGTAAAAAACATCGGCGCCCGCCGAAAAATGCAGGAGGATGTTGTTGAGCACATCCGGAATGTAGGGGAAGAGCTTTTGCAGATTGACCACCCGGTTGCGCGCCAGCAGCGAAAAATCGGCGGCTGAGAGCGAGCGGACCACCGGATCGCCCATGGCCGGATCGGCCAGGATTTCGCGAGGGTGATAATCGCCCCGGCCGGTAAGGTAGATCAGAATGTTGCCCAGCTCAAAAAGATCGAGGGCAAAGGGTTTTTCCGGCAGATAAAAATCGTAGTCAAAGTCGATCCAGTAAAAAAGACCGGTATTGCGGTCGACGAAGACATGGTCCCGCCGAATATCGCCGTGGCGGAAACCGTTCCCATGGAGAAAGGCGATCGCCTGCAGGCAACCGAGGAATTGATCGAGGATTGCCGGCAGTTCATTGAAAAAATAATGCCGGTGCGAACTGCCGGTATGAATCACCTTGTCCATCCGGTTGCCGCCCACCGGTTCCAGGACCCGCACCAAATTGCCAACCGCATCCACCAGGGTCTCACCTTGCATGAAGTGGGGGCGCCCCTGCACCAGTTCCAGAATCCTGGCCTCTTTTTCCGGGCTGCGGTAGCAATTGACCGCAAACTGCCCGAGTCGCATGGCAAACGTTTCCCTGAATTCCAGTTTGAGAATGTAATGGGCCATGGTGGCCAGATCCACCACCTTGGGTACCCAGGGCTTGATCTGTTCATCCACCCCGAAGCGCCCCTCCTTGGTATAGGAGGTGATCAGGAAATAGCGATCCTCCACGGCGATGACGTCGCCGTAATCGATGGAAGTAAAATCGGTGGTATCGGTATAGACCCGGGAAGGCCGGCGCATGCTGCGGGTAACCCGGTGCTCCTTGAGGTTGCGGGCGACGGTTTCCGGGAGCACGGCAATGGTCTGGTAGGCTGCCATCAGCCGATCACCCACACCGCGATGTCGCGGCCGTTATGAATCAGGGCATTGGAGATCGAGCCGAAGAGGAATTCCTCGGCCTTGGAAATGCCGCGCTTGCCGACCACGATGGTGCCGTATTCCTCCTGGGTCTGGAGTTCGAGAATAGCGGCGCTGATCGATTGCGCCCCGGCGATCCGGCACCGGGTGGTGATCGCCTGCGGCGCCACGCCGTGGGCCTGGAGGATCTTTTTGGCCCGGGCGAACAACAGCTTGGCGCGCTCCTCCTGATCCATCTTGTATTCGTCTAGGGTGGCGCCGGATTGGTAGTAGTCGGGTGGAGGTTCGGGATAGATGTGGAGCAGGCAGAGGTGCACGCCGCTCAGATGGCCGGCGATACTGCCGACATATTCGACGGCATTGATGGAGCGGGGGGAATCGTCGACGGCGATGATGATCCGTTTCCAGTCACTCATGAAGACCTCCTTGCGGGCAGCGGGAACGCGGTACATCCGGCAACATTCTTGCGGGCTCTTCCTTGAACATAAGTCTGTCCGGCGGGAGAAACAAGGCGTTCTCCGGCGATCGGCCGGGAGGGGTCCGGTGGTCCGCCCGGCTCAGGCCTCGACCCGGCTGGCGGCATGGACAAAAAACAGCCGCCAGGATTCGGAGACGTTGAGGATCGTGGCGCCGATGGTCTTGCCGCCCCAACCCGTCCGCTGCCACCGCGGTTCGATGCGGAGCACCGGCAGGCCGGGATTGTCGCTGGAAAAAACGGTCAATTGGCCGGCTGTGCGGTAGAGCTGTTCGGGAAGATTGCCCAGACAGATGCCGGCCGGCGAGATGTTGTCGATCCGGGCGGTGGCGCAGAGGCAGCCGTCGGTGACACGCACCGAGGTATTTTTGAGCGGGATGCGGGGCTGGCGGCGTTGATCCGCGGTTATCGACGGATGATCGGGCAATTCGGTTTTTGGAGCCGAACCGGTCCGGGAAAGGAGCCTCCCCGCGACATCCAGCCATTGTCGGTGCACGGCCCGCAACAGCCGCTTCAGGGACGGTTCGGATGGGGTGGGATGCGATGTTTTTTCGGGGCGAGACGTCATGTCGTTCCCTTGTCCGTGGCACCGGAAATATCGGCGCGTGCTTTGTCTTGGCATCCGGATCGTTTTTCTTATTATAGAAGCTGAATCGGTGAAGGCAAAGAAAAGAATCAAGCGAATTGCGGCCGGGGACACGGTATGATCGTGTCATGGTGCAACAGCCTCTATCGGTGGGGCTTTTTGCGATTCCCCGTTTGGGCACCGAGTGCCAGGAGATCGACATGAACGACGTGATTGTGCTGGCGACCGGCAACCGCCACAAATGCGAGGAGATGCAGGCCGCACTCAGGGGACTCCCGGTTTCGCTCCGTCCGCTGGCGGATTTCGATCCCCTGCCGGCGGCGATCGAGGACGGAACCACCTTCGCCCACAATGCCCATGCCAAAGCGGCCCACTATGCCCAGCTCTTGGGGCTGCCCTGCCTGGCCGACGATACCGGCCTGGTGGTCGACGCCCTCGACGGCCGGCCGGGGGTCCATTCGGCCCGGTATGCCGGGCCGGCGGCAACGGGTGCCGAGAATTGCGCCAAGCTGCTCCGGGCAATGGCCGGTCGCCGCAACCGATCCGCCCATTTTGCCTGCGTGCTCACCCTCGCCGCCCCGGATGGCCAGGCCCTGTCCTGGGAAGGCCGGTGCGACGGCGAGATTCTTGCCGACCATCGGGGATCGCACGGTTTCGGGTACGATTCCCTGTTCCTCCTCCCGGAATTGGGCAAAACCCTGGCCGAGATTCCGTTGGAAGCCATCGGCTCCTGCAGTCACCGGGGTCAGGCCCTGGCCCGATTCATTGCGGAATTCGACACCGTGCAGCGATGGCTCCGGCAGCGGATGCCGGCCGCCAGCCCCTGCCCAGGCGACCAGGGGCGGAAGCAGGCACGCTGACCGTTCGCGGAGCCCGGCAAACCGGGGCTTAGTTCCCTTTCTTTTTGGTGACGGTCATTTCGCACCGGTCACAGTCAAACGCCAATACATACTCGCCCGTCCGGTCGGCAAGGGTGAACGGCTCGGCGGGTGCGGGTTTGCTCCCCTTCGACCGGGGGCAAAGCCCGAGCTGGGCCTTGAGGCAGTATTTGGTGGTCATCAGGGCGCTGCCCGCCACCTGGCCGGCCCGGAGACGGTCGGGGTCGATCCGGGTGACGCCATGGCGCCGGTAAAAGGCCATGGCCCTGGTGTTGGTGATGTTGTCGCGGTAGTCTACCAAAGCGGAGGGCCAAGGGTACTCGTTGGGGACACACCGCCTGCTCTCCCTGACGTAGGCGGCGAGTCGCCTCTCCAGATGCTGGGCAAAGGCCTCGCGGCGCAGCTCGTTGAACGCGGCGGCGGGAATGAAGAGGTCGGAGCTGGTCTCCAGGACGACAGCGCTGACCGCAAAGACCGTGCCGCCGGTTTTGGCGAGCTGCCGCCGCGCCAATGGGGCGAACATCCCGGCCTTGGTTGCCGGCGCCTTGGCGGCGACGAGGGCGGTGGTCGACCCAATGCCATCCTCGTCGAGGAGATCGAGCTGCAAGCCGTCGTCGCGTTCGCGCAGGGTCAGGGTGACGGCAAGGGTGCGGCAGAGGTCGCTTTGTTCGAGCAGTTTGTTGAAGGCGATATCCAGATTCCGAAACACGGTTGCCCCCACCGGCATGCGTGCCAGAGCGGCGCCGTCCCTGGGGAAAACGGTCCGGCCTTCGACCCGGTTCACCCGCAGGCCCACCAGATGGGCGTCGCGGTCGAAAAAGCAGAGGCCGTCGCCGTTGTGCACGGCCTCGCCGCCTTCGATGGCGAACGATCTGGTCTCGACCGCCGCCACCCGGCCAATCCTTTTACCCAGGGATTTCGGGGTGCGGATTTCCGCCACCTCCTTTCTCCGATCGAGGAGGAAGGCGTCAGTCGCACCGCGACTGAACGACCGGGAGGGGTCCGGGACAAAGCCGAAGTGGCAGCGGCCCGACGATCCGCGCGCCAGATCGCCCCTTGCCTCGATGAGGGCATCGAGGGCCAGGCGGTAGGCGGCGGTGACATTCTTGACATACCCCACGTCCTTTAGGCGGCCTTCGATCTTGAACGATTGGATGCCCGCGTCGATCAGCGCCGCAAGATGTTGCGACAGGTCCAGGTCCTTCAGGCTGAGCAGGAAACGGTCGTGGGCGAGCATCACTCCGTTGTTGTCCCGCAGGTCGAAGCTGTGCCGGCAGAACTGGGCGCATTGCCCCCGGTTGGCGCTCCGGTTGGCCATGACTTCGCTGAGGTAGCACTGGCCGCTGTAGCACACGCACAGCGCCCCGTGGACAAAAAATTCCAGCGGCACCGTGGTGGCCCGGCGGATCTCCCGAATCCGGGCCAGGCTGAGTTCCCGGGCGAGTACCACCTGGGCGAATCCCACCTCCTCCAGAAAGCGCACCTTGGCCGGGGTCCGGTTGTTCATCTGGGTGGAGGCGTGGAGGGGGATCGGCGGCAGGTCGGATTCCAGCAAGCCGACATCCTGAACGATGAGGGCGTCGGCGCCGAGTTCGTACAGCCGATGGCAGAGGACCACGGCCTGGTCTAACTCGTCGTCTTCGAGCAGCGTGTTCAAGGTTACATAGACCTTGACCCGAAACCGGTGGGCATAGCGCACCAGTTGGTCGATGTCGGCCAGACTGTTGGCCGCCGCCGCGCGGGCGCCGAAGAGCGGACCGCCGATATAGACGGCGTCGGCGCCGTGATTGACGGCGGCAAGGCCGCAGGCGACATTTTGGGCGGGCGCCAGGAGTTCGATCGTTTGTGTTCCCATGGCTGGTGCAGGCCGAATGTGGAATGCTGTCGTCGTCATGATCGACAGGGAGGCGGATTTGCCTTGCTGCGCACGCCCACTACCGGGGCGGAAGGCATCCGCCGCCGCTGTTCAGGCCTTTGCCTCGTTCCCCCCTGTTTAATGCAGAACGGACCGTGCTGGAAGGAAAAACCGCTGTCCGGACCTGCGGCATGCCCACCGAGTGGAGTCGGGCCGGGGTCCATTGCCGCGATCTGCTGGCGCCCCTGACCACATCGCACCTTCGGGACTTCGTCGCCCGGCATCGTTTCATCCCCCTCCGGTTCGACCAACCGGGCTCCCTTGAGTTTTTTCCTGCCTGACGCAAGCTGGTTGAACTTGCGCTGCCCGCTGCTAGGGAGTGGTCTGTTTAGACGATGTAACGTGGTGTTGGGCCGCTCCGCCGGGTTGCTTTCTTGATCCTGGTGCGGTAGATATACCATGTCGCCGCGACAGGAGACATTCATGCGTTTTGCAACGCTTTTCCATGCGATTGCAGCTACCTGGAAATGGGCTGATAACCGGAATCACCGTTGGTTCATAAGGGACAACGGTGTCTTCTTGAACAAGTAACTCTCAAGTGTAGACTTCGGAAATGGACTCAAGAAAACTTGCTGCATTCTGTAAAATAGTCGAACTGCGAAGCTTCACCAAAGCGGCCCAAGCGATGCAGCTTTCACAACCAACTGTAAGCGACCATATCCGCACCCTCGAAGAAGAACTTGGCCACAAACTGATCGATCGTCTCGGCCGGGATGCGGGGCCAACGCCGGTAGGCCAGCTTCTGTACAGCTATGCCACCAGAATACTTCGGTTGCAGCAGGAAACCCTGCAAGCGATCGTCCAGTATAGCGGTCAGTTCATTGGCAATCTGCTCATCGGCGCCAGCACCATCCCCGGGACCTATTTTCTTCCCAAAATTATCGGCGGGTTTCGTCAACACTATCCCGATATCAAAACCACGGTGCATATCAGCGGTTCGCGTAACGTCGCCAAAAAAGTCCTCGATGGTGAATGCGATTTCGGGCTGGTCGGGGCGATTTGGCACGAACGCGGTCTCCAGTGGCACCCCCTTTTTAACGACACCTTGGTCTTGGTCGCTCATTCGGGGTGTTCCTTGATCAACCTTCCATCCGTTGCCATTGGCGACATGCTCTCGAAACCTTTTGTTTTCAGGGAACAGGGATCGGGAACCCGAAAAAGTATCGCTCAATTACTTGAAAGCAAAGGATATAAAGAATCGGACTTGAATGAAGTGGCGCAGTTCGGCTCCAACGAAGCCGTGAAAGAGGCGGTCAAGGCAGGGGTGGGAATTTCCATCCTCTCGCGATGGGCGATAACCGAAGAACTAGAGCGAGGAACCTTGGTTGCGCTTAGGTTGGCCGATATAGCCGGGGATCGACTTTTTTATCTCGTTACCCGCAAGAACAAGGCCCTGCCGCCCGCAGCCACAGCCTTTGTCGAATACCTGCGGGCGGAAGCGGGGCAAGAAGGCATAGCCTCCGCTGATCAACCCTAGTCGCGGCGAAGCGCATGAGCCGTCTCATGCGGGCAGCAATCTGGCCTAGTCGCCGTCCAGCCGCACCCCTTCCTGTTTGTTCCACCTGTCTCACCGCCCAATTTCCCGCCGGACTCCCGGTTTGATAGACCGCTAATCGAGTGTCCGTTTCGCGCATCGTATACGTACCTCTTCTCCTCATAGGATTTCGGTAAGCGACGGATCTATTTGATTCCGCGTTGTTTAATGTTTTGGAGACTGGTTTTGGAATCGAACCAAACGGCCCCCCTTTCACGGGCGGCCCAACGGGGTTGAGGCCCGAGGCCAGCGCCAGCTGACTCAACCAGTCTGTTCTCATCGGCGCAGGTCTCGACGATCGCAGGTGCATTATAGTATTTTTCTATTTGACTTATTTAGATTGGCGATGATATCCTGTGTCGATCCCGTTGACAAGGGGCATTTTGCTCCATCACCAGAACGACATTGCGGTGCACCTTTTTGCAGCAGCGCTGAAATGTGATGGCCTCGTAAAAATTCTTGAAAGCAAAACCTTCAACACACAAATACAGGGTGTTGCGAAGCGAGGAACACCATTCTCGGTCTTTTGCGAGAACGACAAATGTGATTGTGATGCGCCTCATTTTTTTCTGCCCAAAGACCGGTCAGCATTTTTTAAGTGGGAACTACGGCATAACTGAGAACAACGGGGTTGTCATGGATAGTCAGGGCAACAGGATGCCGGATGCAAAAGTGGTGCTCCATGCCCCGTGTCCCCATTGCGGTGAGCAATACGTCTATCACGCTGCGGACCTGCCGTGTTCTGTTCCGCCAAAACCTTGAACAGTATGACAACGAGAAAGGGGAATGGTTTATGAGAGGGAAGAATATCTTTGCCACCAAGTGGGGCATCATTGGAGTCGGTGCGGCCATCGGCATCCTGGCGGCCTTCCTGCAAAAACTTGGGAATCCTGCCAATATGGGCATATGCGTGGCCTGCTTTGAACGGGATATTGCCGGGGCATTGGGCCTGCACCGGGCTGAAGTGGTGCAGTACCTTCGGCCGGAGATCATCGGCTTTGTGCTTGGATCATTGATCGCTGCCTATCTTGCCAAAGAGTTTCGTCCCAGAGTCGGATCCGCACCCATCGTTCGTTTTATCCTGGGAGTTTTCGCCATGATCGGGGCGCTGGTCTTTCTTGGCTGCCCCTGGAGAGCCGCGTTACGACTCGCGGGGGGTGATGGTAACGCGCTCTTGGGGCTTGCCGGCCTGACGTTTGGCATCTGGCTTGGTACCCTGTTTTTGAAAAAGGGATACAATCTCGGCCGTACTCAATCGACCCACACGGCGGTTGGCTGGATCATGCCGCTGATTATGCTCGGTTTCCTCACCTTGTTGCTCATTTCACCGCCCATAGAGGCGCAAGCGAAAAGTGAATTGCTCTTCTACAGCCTGAAGGGGCCAGGCGCGATGCACGCACCGCTCTTGGTTTCGTTGGCCATAGGCTTGGGCATAGGCATCCTGGCCCAAAGAAGCCGTTTTTGCACCATGGGCGCGATTCGCGATGGTCTGTTGTTTGGCCACATGCATCTCCTCAGTGGGTTCGCAAGTCTTATCCTCTTTGCGTTTTTAACCAACTTCCTGCTCGGCCAGTTTCACCCCGGTTTTACGGAACAGCCGATCGCGCATAACCAACATCTTTGGAACTTTGCCGGAATGACCCTGGCCGGTCTCGCGTTTTCCTTGGCAGGTGGCTGTCCAGGACGGCAACTCTTTCTGGCGGGCGAAGGCGATGGCGATGCGGCGGTTTTCGTCTTGGGCATGCTCATTGGGGCGGGGTTTGCCCATAATTTCGGCCTGGCCAGTACTCCGAACGGTATCGGTCCCCACGGGATCGCGGCGGTGGTGGTCGGGCTGGCGGTTTGCCTGTTCATCGGTTTGACCATGCGAAATAACAACGTCTAAGGAGAAATGAAAATGACGGCGAAGATTGATGCACGGGGGCTTTCTTGTCCACAACCGGTGATTATGGCCCTCGACGAAATGAGAAAAGAGGAAAACAAGGAACTGGTGGTCTTGGTGGATACCGATACCTCAAAGGAAAACGTCAGCCGCGCAGTGGCCAGCCAAGACTGGTTGGTCAGCGGGATCATCGAAGACGGTGATGGCTATCAGATCACGATAAAAAAAGGTAGTTCGTGTTTGGATGGTTGAAAAGAATCAGGACGGGGCATCGCTCGAGACCCCACGGTGATGCGGGAGGTCGTGGTATCCTGGTGTTTGAGCACACCAGTGAGGTGATCCGGTGCGAAACCCTGCTCAAGCAGCAGGACGTGCCGGTTCGGGTCATGGGACCACCGCCTGAAATGCAAACCGGTTGTGATCTGGTGATCGAATTTCCGCTGATTGAGGAGCTCGCTATCAGACGGGTTCTTGAACAGACGGGAATCTTTCCTCTGCAAATAGTGCCTGTAACCGCACCGTTGCTCACCCCGGTCGACCTGTTTGCGGTGACGGATTTCGGCGATTATCTCATGGTTCGTGCCGCGAACATGAAAATGACTGTCGCCAAGGATACCCTGGAAATAGTGAATATCTCCGGAGGGGGATGTCCGGATATTCCGTATCTGGCAAGCGAGATGGTGGGGAAAAGGTTGCAAGACGCCCCCCGGCCGCGAGAAATCGGCCACACCCTCTGCGGGTATGCGCTCGAACTCGCTTACGAGGAACTCCGGCGGCAATGCTTGGTATAGTCGGCACCTTCCCTGATGCGCGTGTTCCGTTGATTCACGGTCGCGTCCGTATGGTCGGTGGGCAACTCTGGCTCGCCGACCGGTGTATTCCAGTCCTTCGTGGCACTCCGGCGCTTATTGCAGCGGCAGTCCAAGCTTCGGAATATCTCGATGGTCCTGAGGTATATGCCTTTCTCGCCGGTGACATCGGTACCGGGCAAGGGAGCCGCAGCGTCTATGCGTTTCTCACGCAGCATGTCCATGAATACGAGCTGCAGGCTATCACCTTTCATTATCTGCAACCCGATGTGGATTGGCACACCAAGGTGCTCTTGGCCGTGGAGGCCGTGGCAAAACGTCCGATGTTGCTTGCCGATGCGGGCTTTATGTATGCTGCCAAGATGAGTGGCCAGGCAGGGCGTTATGACTTTTTTACCCCTGATGCCGGTGAGTTGGCTTTTTTAGCCGACGAAATGGCGCCTCACCCTTTTTACACGAGAGGGTTCATCCTCCATCAACACCGCAAGATTGAAGGGCTCATTCATCAGGCGTATCAATATGACAATGCTGCCACGCACCTGATGGTGAAAGGGGGCACGGATTATATTGTGTGTAAAGACCGAATAGTTGCCAAAGTGAGCAGTCCTTCGCTCCCGGCAATGGAAGCCATTGGTGGCACGGGTGACACGCTCACGGGATTGCTAACCAGTTTGTGCGGAGCAGGTTTCGAACCGGTCGAAGCCGCTGTCGTCGCCGCTACCGCAAACCGTCTCTGCGGTTTCTTCGCCAATCTCACGCCAGCTTCGCAGGTTGCCGAGTTGATCAAGACCATCCCGCAAGCTTTGGAACAGGTGCTGCAAAACAGACATCCTTAAGTTGATACTGCTTCTTCTTCCCGCCATGTGCAAAGCCCAGGGCTCCGACTACAAGAGTGAACCGAACAGAAAACAGGTCAGGTTCGGACATGGAAGACCCAAATTTGCAGTTTTGTTCCCTGAAGGATCGAAAAAAGCACCTACCCATTTCTGGACAAGTGCTTGATCTAAAGAAGGAGAGGGGGCTTCCTTTCATTATTCCTCGAACCCTGACAACCCGGGAGCAGCGTCAGGAAGAAATCTTACACAACTTCTCCGTTCCTCCTCGGACAGCTCCTCCAGGGTCCTCGGAATGCTCCGCCTGCCTGCCTCCATCGAGCAAATAAAGGGTTTTCCTTCATTATTATTGACCACAAATTGGCGTTCATAGGTGCTCATGACAGCCTCCTCGCTTTATTGTTCAGGTTAGGCATTCATGCCGTTATGAACAAAAAATATATCCGGCTGTAATGGTGTCAATTCTCCGTATCTCGCCCGCCTCCAGTTGCTCGCAGGCCTTGGCCAGGATAACCGCATCCCCCCTCCTGAACGGCCTTGATGGTGCACTGGTGCCAGCAATTTCTAAAAAAGCACCTGACCATTTATGAATAACTGCTTAATTGTTTACACAATCCAGCTTGGGTAATGTCTCCCCGGTCGCATTTCATCAGCCGGTAACGAACCGCCCCATCAATGCATGGCGTTCATTGTTGTATGCCTGCATCAAACAATATCAAATATCAAATTGAAATCAATTATCATCGACCATAATAGACTTGCAAATCATTCGATACCTTGTTCCCAAAGGAAATGCCCATTATGACTAATCAAGGTATATTCGGAGGGGCAGAGCCAAACGATGAAGATTATACTGAATATGACGAGGATGGTGAGAGTGGCGAATATTATCCGGTTAAAAAGAATAAATACTGGTCTTTGTCAAATGAGTTGAGCCTGGAAATAAAGAACAATGAGATTCTTTCTGTTTCAGGCGATGACTTGATAAACGATTTGGACAAATTATATCTGGCGATAAAAGAAAATGATAAGATTGTTGGTGAACGGTTGAATAGTCTCCTTCGAGACTACCCTGCCTTGTATGATTTGCTTTTCTCTTGGGAGAAAAACGGATTGATTGATTATATAACAGCAGTTTGGTATTCCACCATGGATAATATTTTTACCAAATTTGTCGAAGGGGCCGACAAGGAAGATTATATATTTGATATCAAGCCCAATAAAGACTTGAATGTTTTGCTGGTTGAATTGACATGCAGATTTGAAGGATGTAATTATTGGTTCAGATTGACATATTAATGAACATGCGAAACCAATCACAAGTTGAGGAAATTACTAACAGCATTAGTCACGGTTTGGGGCTCATCGCAGCCATAGTCGGAACTCCATTTATTATTATGCACGCATCACGCCAAGGGAGCACAGCCTTCGTTGTCGGCACAATTGTTTTTTCCCTGACCATCATTTTTCTTTACCTCTCATCCACCCTCTATCACGCATTACCAATCAGCAAGGCCAAACGCGTTTTTCAGATTGTAGAGCACTGTGCAATTTTCGCTGTTATTGCCGGAACGTACACTCCATTCATGCTTGGTATCCTCAATGGAGCCTGGGGATGGTCCCTTTTAGGGGTTATCTGGGGACTAGCCATTGCCGGGGTTATGCTGAAAGTATTTGCCAAGCTGTTTCATCCCGTTTTATCCACCGGTCTTTATCTCTTGATGGGGTGGGTTATAATCATTGCAATCGACCCATTACTCGAAAGAGGGTTGGCGGCGGGCTTTTTCTGGTTACTTGGGGGGGGCTTATCGTATACAGCTGGCGTGATTTTTTTCGTGCTTGATTCACGGATGCGCTATGGGCACCTGATCTGGCACCTATTTGTCATTGGTGGATCAGTATGTCATTATTTCGCAGTGTTCTGGTATGGAGCCTAACTACTGTGACCTGTTCCACTTAAAACCGGTCGATCCTAAACTGAGATGGGACGGGAAACACGAGTAGGTGCAAAGAATTACGACTACTCCCCATAAAAAAAGCACCTGACCATTTTTGATCAAGTGCTTTTTTTGTATGGGGGCAGGGGAGTGGACTGGGTCAGGCCGGCCTGATCTCCACCTTGTCCTGCAAATACGCCTTCACCGCGCCGATGGGCACCTCCTTGCGATGGAAGATACCGGCGGCTAGGGCGGCCTCGGCCTTGGTCTGGGTAAAGACCTCGCGGAAATGCTCGGCGCTGCCGGCGCCGCTGGAGGCGATCACCGGGATGGTCACCGCCGAGCGGACCGCATTGATCAGCTCCAGGTCAAAGCCCGAGTTGGTGCCGTCCTTGTCGATACAGTTGAGCAGGATTTCGCCGGCCCCCAGTTGCTCGCAGACCCTGGCCAGGGTGACCGCATCCACCTCGCGCCCTTCGCGGCCGCCCTTGATGGTGCACTGGTACCAGCAATATTTTTCTCCCTTGGGGCCGGGGAACCGGGTTGCGATCACCTCATGCGGCACCGCCTCCGGAGCATCCACATAGACCCGGCGCGGGTCGATGGAGATGACCACCGCCTGGTTGCCGTAGACCCGGGCGATCTGCTCGATGGAGGAGAGGCCGGTGGCCTGGCCGGTTTTGAGCACCTCCTCGACGATCAGCACCGCGTCCGAGCCGATGGAGACCTTGTCGGCGCCGGAGCGGAAGTACTGCGAGGCCACCTCCAGGGCGCTGTAGAAGCGGCCGTCGCGATCAGTGAAATCGCGGATGCCGCCGCCGATGGTCAGGGGGACAAAGACATTTTTCGAGGTCTGCTGCAAGACCGCGAGCATGGGCATGTCCTGGAGCGGAAAATCGCGGAATCCGGTGATGTTGAGAAAGGTGATCTCGTCGGCCCCCTGTTCGTAATACTCCCCGGCCAGTTCCACCGGCTTGCCCAGGTTGCGGACCGCGCCCTCCTCGCGGACATCGTACTGGTCGCCCTTGGTGACCACCAGGTCGCCCCGGTCGTTGGCGCGTACATCCAGGCAGGCGATGATCCGCTTGGCCAATAGGGTAGTCGGCGGGCAGGCCGCCGGCCGCACGGCCTCGCGGGTGGAGGCGAGGAAATTTTCCAGCAGCTTGAGTCCGGCCCGACCGCTCTTTTCCGGGTGGAACTGGGTGGCTACCAGGGACCCTTTCTGGATGGCGCTGACAAACCCGTAGCCGTAATCGGTGGTGGTGAGGATGTCGTCAGCGGTGGCCGGCGCCACATGGTAGGAGTGGACGAAGTAGAATTTTTCGTTGCCGGCGAGGCCCTGGAAGAGTGGTGAGGCCTGGCGGGCCTTGAGACCGTTCCAGCCGATGTGGGGGATGGCCAGGTCGCAGGTGAATCGCTGCACCCGGCCGGGAAGGATGGCCAATCCCGGTTCCTCCGGCGCCTCCTCGCTCGATTCGAACAGGGCCTGGAGGGCGACGCAGATGCCGAAGAAGGGCTTGCCCGAGCGCAAATAGCGGATCAGCGGCTCGCGCAGCCCCTTGTCCCGCAGGGTACGCATCAGGGCGCCGAAGTTGCCGACACCGGGGAAGACCAGCCGCTCGGCCCGGTCGATGTCCGTGCCGCTGTTGACCAAGGTGACGGTTTCGCCCAGCCGTTCGATGGCGTTGATCACCGAACGAACATTGCCGGCGCCGTAATCAAGAAGGGTAATCATGGTTTTTTTGCTCGGATGCTTGCAAGGAGGGAGCGGAAACGGTACAAGATCAGGTTCGCCGGCATATTTGCGCGGCGGCCCGAAAGAATGCGGGTGTTCACCAACCAGCCGGAAAGTGTGATTTGTAGAGCAGTTTCCGGCGCAAGTCAAGACCAATTCCAATTGCCATGCAAGCCATCCTACTCGCCGCCGGCTACGGTACCCGGCTGCGCCCCTATACCGATCTGCGGCCCAAACCGCTGTTCCCGGTGGTCAACCGGCCGTTGTTGCACCGGCTGATCGGGCAGGTGCAGGCCTGCGACTGTGGGCCCGTCCTGGTCAACTGCCATCACCTGGCAGAGCAGATCGAGACCGCCCTGGCCCCCTGGCCGGATATCCTGATTCAAAACGAGCCGGAAATCCTCGGTACCGGCGGCAGCCTGCGCCTGGCCCTGGACCGGCTGGACAACGATCCGGTGCTGGTGATGAACGGCGATCTCTATCATGACATCGACCTGGAGCAGGTTTACCACCGCCATCTGTTGTCGAAAAACGATGTCACCCTGGCCCTGCACGACTATCCCCGCTTCAACAACGTTGCCATCGAGGGCGACCGGGTGCGGGGTTTCGGTGGGGAAGGGGACGGGCAACTGGCCTTCACCGGCATCCAGGTGGTCGATCCCGAGGCGATCGAGCGGATTCCGGCGAGCCGGTTCCACCATATCATCGACCTCTATCGCGAGTTGGCCGCGGAAGGGCGGATCGGTTTTTGCCGGGTGGACGGCTCCGCCTGGCGGGACATCGGCACGCCCGCGGATTATCTCGCCGTGCACCGGGAACTGCTGGCTGAAAACACCGACTGGGTGATCGATCCCACGGCCCGGATCGGGTCCGGGGTGGTGCTGGAGGGGTGGGGCTGCATCGGTCCGGGGGCGGTGATCGGCGAAGGTTCCCGCCTTGGCCGCAGCGTGGTCTGGGATGGGGCCGAGGTGGCCGGGGGCAGTGTCTTTGAGGGCGCTATCGTCACCGGCCGGGCCGATATCGACGCGACTGCCCACGGTTTTCCGGAGCTGCGGTCGTGACTGCCGCCGAACTCGTCGCCCTGGCCGGTCGTCTGCTCGGCAAGGAGGCGCAGGCGTGGCACGCGGCCAATGTCCGGGTGAGCGTGTTGGTGCCCGACGGTTCCTCCCGCCGGTTTTTCCAGTTGCGTGGGCCGGACGGGGCAACCGTTATCGCCATCCTGCCGCCGGAGAACGACGAGCGCGGCCCGGCTGAGGCCGTCGCCTTTGCCCGCATCGGCCACCATCTGCACCAAACCGGCGCGCCGGTCCCGGCCATCCACGCCTTTGATCCGGCCACCGGCCTGGCGCTCTGCGAGGATCTGGGCGACCAACGGCTGTTCGAACAGGTGGCGGAGCAGGGGCCTGCCCGGTCCCTGGCCCTGTATGAAGAGACCGTTCGCCAACTGGCGCGGATGCAGGTACGATGCGCCGAAGGTTTCGACCCGACCTGGTGTTGGGACACCCCCCGCTACGACCGCGCCTTGATGATCGAGCGCGAATCCGGCTATTTCCTCCGCGCCTGCTGCACCGACCTGCTCGGGCTCGATTTCGACCGTCAGGCAGTGGAGGCCGAATGCGCCCGCCTGGCCGAGGCGGCGGCCCAGGCCCCGGCAGGCTTTTTCCTCCACCGCGACTGCCAGTGCCGCAACATCATGCTCACCGGCAATTCGGTCCGGTTCATCGATTTCCAGGGCGGCCGTCTCGGCCCCCTGGCCTACGACCTGGCCTCGCTCCTGCTCGATCCCTATGCCGGCCTGCCCGAGTCCATCCAGGAGCATCTGACCGAAGTCTATCTGCGCGCGCTGCAAGAGGAAATACCCTACGATCCCGAGCAGTTCCGCCGGGAATACATGTTCCTGGCCCTGCAACGCAATCTCCAGATCCTGGGCGCCTTCGCTTATTTAAGCCAGGTGCGGGGCAAGCCCTTTTTCGCCCGTTATCTCCGGCCGGCCCTGGACTCGCTCGGCCGCCTGCTTGCCAAACCTGAGGCGGCCGGGTATGCTGCCCTAGGCCGACTCACCGACCAATGCCGCCAGGAGCTTGAACAACGATCATGATCACTGAAAACGCCACCCTGGTGGCCCTCATCGGCCGCCCCAACGTGGGCAAGTCCACCCTGTTCAACCGCATGGTCAAGCGCCGCGACGCCCTGGTCGACCCGACACCCGGCGTCACCCGCGACCGCCACTACGCCCGGGTGAGTTGGGAAGAGCATCCCTTTCTCCTGGTGGACACCGGCGGCATCGACGACGAGGACGACACCATCACCAACCACATCCGCCACCAGGCCCTCCTGGCCATAGAGGAGGCGGACGTCATCTTTTTTCTCATGGACGGCCGCGAGGGGCTGACCCCCAGCGACATCGAGATCGTCGATCTGCTCCGCCGCACCGAGAAAAAGGTGTTCTTCATCGTCAACAAGATCGACAGCCCGGATATGGAGGACGATCTGCTCACCCCTTTCTGGGAATTGGGGGTGGACGAGTTGTGGGCGCTCTCCGCCGATCACGGCTATGGCTTTAATACCCTGATGGAAGGGGTGCTGCCGTATCTGGGGAAGAGCGATCTCCAGATCAAGCTGCCGGACAACACCATGCGGGTCGCCTTCCTCGGTCGGCCCAACGTGGGCAAGTCCTCGATGGTCAACGCCATCATCGGCCAGGAGCGGATGGTGGTCTCGGAGATTGCCGGCACCACCCGCGATTCGGTCGACACCCTGGTCACCCACGATCCCTACACCTACCTGCTCATCGATACCGCCGGTATCCGCCGCAAGGGCAAGACCACGGACAAACTGGAGAAATTCTCCATCCTCAAGGCCCTCAAGGCCATAGGGCGCTGCGACATCGCCCTGGTGCTCATCGATGCCGACGAGGGCATCACCGAACAGGACACCAAGGTGATCGGCTACACCCAGGACCAGGGCAGGGCGCTGATCATCCTGATCAACAAGTGGGACCTGATCAAGGACGACAAGAAGCGGCAGGAGCGGCTCCTGGAAGAGGTGGCGATGGCGGTCAAGTTCATCCCCTTTGCGCCGGTGCTCAAGGTTTCGGCCCTCACCGGCACCGGGATCAAGCGGCTCTTTCCCGAGATCGGCAAGGTGCATCGCCAGTTTCATCAACGTTTTCCCACCGCCGCCCTCAACCGGCTCCTGGCCGACGCCGTGGCCAAACACGAGCCGCCCTACTACCACGGCCGCCGCCTCAAATTCTTCTATACCGCCCAACTGGGCACGGCCCCGCCGCTGTTCGCCGTGGTCGCCAGCGACCCCAAGGGCATCCATTTCTCCTATGAGCGCTACCTGACCAACTGCTTCCGCGAGGGACTGGGGCTCGACAAGGTCCCGGTTCGCCTCCTGTTCCGCGAGCGGAGCGGGCGGAAAACGTCGGGATGAAGTCGGTCGAGGGGGAAGGCCGTTTCGGGCGGGAATAACGGCGGCCCTTCACGTATTTGTTTAAACCAAAGGAGCAGGCAGCGATATGGCAACCACCGAAGGCTCCGGCAAGCAGTTCGCATCCCGTTTCGACGGCAGCAAATCCCTGGAAGAGGTGCACAGCAGCGTCCCGACCCGGCACCCCAAGCTGTGGAAGCGCATCTTTGCCTTTGCCGGCCCGGCCTACCTGGTCAGTGTCGGCTACATGGATCCGGGCAACTGGGCCACCGACCTGGAAGGGGGGTCGCGCTTCGGGTATGCCCTGATTTGGGTCATCCTGATGTCGAACCTGATGGCGGTGCTGCTGCAAACCTTGGCGGCGCGACTCGGCATTGTCGCCGGCAAGGACCTGGCCCAGGCCTGCCGCTCCGAGTATTCCAAACCCGCTTCCTTCGTCCTCTGGATCCTGTGCGAGATCGCCATTGCCGCCTGTGACCTCGCCGAGGTCCTGGGCACCATCCTGGGGTTGAATCTGCTCTTCGGCCTGCCCCTGCTCTGGGGCGCGCTGGTCACCCTGTTCGACACCTTCCTCCTGCTGGCCATCCAGAAGCTGGGCATCCGCAAGATGGAGGCCTTCATTTTGTCGCTGATCAGCGTCATTGCCGGCGGCTTCCTGGTCAACCTCTTCCTGGCCAAGCCGGAATGGGGCGCGGTTGCCGCCGGCCTGACCCCTTCCCTGCCCGAAGGCTCGCTCTACATCATCCTCGGGATCATCGGGGCCACGGTGATGCCGCACAACCTCTATCTGCACTCCTCCCTGGTGCAGACCCGCCGGGTGTCGCGGATGGTCGATTCGAAAACCCAGGCCTGCAAGTACAACCTGTTCGATTCCGCCATCGCCCTGAATATGGCTTTTTTTGTCAACGCGGCGATCCTCGTCCTGGCGGCCGCCGTGTTCCATCGCCACGGCATCGTGGTTACCGAGATCCAGCAAGCCCACAAGCTGCTCGAACAACTCCTCGGCAACCAGGTGGCCCCCATCGCCTTTGGCCTGGCCCTGCTGGCCGCTGGGCAAAGCTCCACCCTGACCGGCACCCTGGCCGGCCAGATCGTGATGGAAGGCTTTGTCCGTATCCGGCTCCGTCCAGCCCTGCGTCGGCTGATCACCCGCTCCATCGCCCTGGTGCCGGCGGTGGTGGTCATTTGGATCTACGGCGACCAGGGGACCTACCAGCTCCTGATCCTGAGCCAGGTGATTCTCAGCCTCCAGTTGCCCTTTGCCATTGTCCCCCTGGTCCATTTCACCAGCGATAAGCTGAAAATGGGCAGCTTCGCCAATAAACCGTGGGTGCGGCTCCTGGCCTGGACGACGTCGGCCATCATCATCGCCCTGAACAGCAAGCTGGTGTACGACAAGATCAGCGAATGGATCGAGGGCGGCGCGCCATTGGTGGTCTCGGTAGCATTGGTTGCTTTCGCGGCGGCGATCCTGTTGTTCCTGGTCTACATCGTCGTCCTGCCCCTGATCCGGGGGGAAAGGGGTTGGAGCGAGGAGAAACCCGCCGGGGCCCTGCCGATCATCGAGCGGATCGAAACCCGCCGGTTACAGCATATCGCGGCGGCCCTGGGGCGCGACGATGGCGACGCCGCCATTGTCAGCCGGGCCCTGTCGCTGGCCAAGGCGGAAAAGGCCCTCCTGACCCTGATCCATGTGGTCGATTCCGCGCCGGCCCAGGTCTACGACCTCGAGGTCTACGACGAACACACCCGGGACGACGAACAGTATCTGCTGGACATCGCCAATGAGCTGCGCTCTGCCGGCGTGAGCGTGGAAATCGCGCTGGCCTATGGCGACCCCTCCCGGGAACTGGCCGCCTTCGCCGCCACGCATGCCATCGATCTCCTGGTCATGGGGTCGCACGGCCACCGGCTGATCGGCGATCTCCTCTGGGGGCAGACGGTGGATCCGGTACGGCACCGGGTCCATATCCCGGTCCTGGTGGTCCGCTAGCGGACCACCGAACATCGTTCTGGGGACAGGACATATTCTGGTGACAGCATACACATTCAGCATTTTCCGTTAGATCCTCCCCCTGCCATCCTGGGCGCGAACGGTTCGTCGATCGGTGTTTCAGGTTGTCTTGCCCTCTGGCAATGCAAATAGTTATAGCTACGCGTTGGTGCTCCTTGTGGTCGCGTCCCGGATGTCTTGATGGTTTTTATCCTGAAAACGGCAGTTCTGTCACCCCGGCGCAGGCCGGGTCGGAACGCTTGCCACGATACCGCATCACCTTTTGGATTACGGCCGGCGCCGGAATGACGGTCACCCCAAACAAACAAAATACGTGCGGTGCTATCGAGTTAAAAAGAAATTGCCCGAATGCGCGGTTCCTTGTGAAAGCGAATCGGTTGGCAGAAGGAGATGTTATGACAATAGAAGAAAAAGGGAAAATATCCCCCCGGAAGAAAATCAAAGGGTTGGAGGAGCGCTACAAGGAGGCGCGTCAGCACATTGCGGTCGCCATCCTCAAGGAATCTCCCCCGGCGGAGGATGTGGATATCTCGGAGGCGTATCAACAGAGTCGCAGTCTTCTCGGGGATTATGTCACCCTCGACTGGCAACATCGCCAGGATATCCTGCGGATCATCAACCAGATCAAACGGTATGCCGATGACGATACCCGCCGGCGCCCCCTGAACATCATCATGCAGGCCGAGCCCGGCTCGGGCAAGTCGCACATGGTCAATTGCCTGGCACGAAAACTTGAGCCTCACCATGCCGCCGCGGTCAATTTCAACATGGCGAGCCTGCAATCCATCGACGACCTTTCCCAGCCGCTCGACGCGGTGCGCAATCTCAAGGTGGTTGACCGTCTGCCCTTGCTCTTCCTCGACGAATTCGATAGCAATCCTGCCAACTTCGCGACCTTGCTCCCCTTGATGTGGGATGGCGAGCTGCAGATCAGTCACCGCGATCTGATGTTGGGCAAGCTGGTGATCATCTTGGCCGGCAGCGGCAAGAATATCGAGCAGGTAATGAAATCCGCCAAGGCGATGCAGACGCCCCCCGAGGCCCAGGAAACCAAACTGGTGGACCTGTTGTCCCGCATCAACGGCGGTGAGCTGGAGATCCCGGCGCTCGACACGGTTGCCGGAGACCGGGACCGGCGGATTGATAAGGTTTGTCTCACTATCGCCCTGCTCCAGAGCCGGTTTGCCGGTAAATTGGAGACCATTCCCTGGGCATTGCTCCGTTTTGTGGTCATGAGCAAATTCAGGTACGGGGTCCGGAGTATTGCGCACCTCGTTGATCTCGTCTCTCCGCTGCAAGAGAACGCCAAGGCCATGCAGCTCTCGGACTTGAATTTACCTCTTCTCTCGGTTCCGGTACTCCGGGACAGCAGCTTGGCGTATCATGTCTTTTCCGAGGACGGGCCGGCCGCAATCATCGAGCTGTGGACCGAGTGCTGCAAGAGCGAGATTGCCGTGAGGATCAGGAAACAGGGAGAGGAGGAAGAGTATTTTTGAGGGACGTGGGTTGACGGTTTCGTCAAGGAAGAGGAGATGTTGTGAACGGGGCAGACATGAAATCCGCCCCTTTTTCTATGCTTCCGCTCGCTCACATCGGCGGCATGGTTTCGTCCATAATGTGCCACATGCCCATCATGCCGATGTCCTCATGTTCGAGGATATGGCAGTGAAACATGGCCATGCCCTTGTAATCCATGACCGGGACCAGCAGGGTGACACTGCCCCACTTGGGTACGAGGACCGTGTCCTTCCAGGCCGGCGTCGAGGTGTAGAGGGAGGTGTACCCGGCGTCGCCGCCGCTGACCGCCAGGACCTGGGCCGGATTGACATGCTGGTGGAAGGGGTGATCCATGCCGCTGTCATTGACGATCGTCCAGATCTCGTAGCTGCCGGTCATAGACATGATCTCGTAGGGAGTGACGTCGAAGTCCTGGCCGTTGATGTAGCCGTTGCCCTGGCCCATGCTGAGGATCAGGGTGCGGTTGGCCGCGATCATCAATTGCGCCGGATCGAGCAGGGCGGCGTCCGGTTTGATGGCCGTCGGCAGCGCCTGGGCCTGTTTGCCGCTGTAACTGACGGTCAAGAGGGTGATGGTCGGTGAATCCATCATGCCCATCCGGGCATAGGGCAGGGCCCGCAGACGGTAGCTCCCGGACTTGGCCGTCCCCTTGACCAGCAGATCCACCCGCTCGCCCGGAGAAAGCAATATCTCGGAGCGGGGGTAGGGTTTGTCGAGGAGGCCGCCGTCGCTGCCGATCACTTGCAGGGTGTGGCTTTCCAGGCTCAGCTTGTAGAAGCGGGCGTTGCTGGCGTTGAGGATCCGCCACCGCTGCACCTGGCCGGTTTTCAGGGTCAAGCGGGGGTTGACCTGGCCGTTGACCATGATCACGTTCCCTTCCTTGCCGTGCATATAGTCGCTCATCATGGCATGGGGTGCCGGCTCGCTGCCGCTTAAGGTGATGTCCTTGAGGACCATGAGATGGGTCTCGTAATTGCCGAGCAGGGCGAGCTCTTCCGGATCTTCCACCACCAGGGCGCCCACCAGACCAGCCCAGTACTGCTCGGCCGAGACCCCGTGCTTGTGCGGATGATAGAAGTTGAGGGTGCCGCCTTCCTGCATGGAGAGATCATAGGAATGGCGATAGGTTTGGCCCGGTTGCAGCTCATACATGACGTAGTCGCCAGGTGCTTCCGGCGATACGTGCCAGCCGTGGGTATGGAGATTGGTGATGTTTTTTTGATAGCCGAGGAGATTGGTCTGCGCGGTCATCGGCAGTTTATTGGTATAATTGATATGGACGGTATCGCCTTTCTTGGCTCGGATGGTCGGCCCCGGAAAGCTGCCGTTGAAAGTCATCAGGTTGGCGGTGGTGCCGTTGATGTTGATCGGGGCCATCCTGGCTTCCAGATCGACCTCGACCACGCCCGGCGTGGTGCTCAGGGTCCCCATCTCCGGCGGGTCCTTAAACGCGGCCCCCACCGGCGGGTCGATGATCCCGCCACCGCCCATGCCTCCTCCTCCGCCGCTGCCACCCATACTCCCGCCCCCGGAGCCCATGCCGCCGAAAGTGACACCAACGGGAAGGGAGAGTGTGGCCGAGATCAGCCAAAGACTAAAAATCATCAGACAATGTTTCGTGCGCCCCTTACTGTTCATGTGCTTCCTCCTTGCCTCGATGGTGTTGTCACTTGACCAACCTGAGAGCCGGCCGCATTCCGTTCTTTCCAATGGCTTCCTGGTGGCGACCCCTTCGCCCGTGGCCGGTCGCGACCGTTCCTGCTGCGCTGATTGCCGGATCCGGTCCGTAACCACCGCGGCAGGAGTTGTTCCGCATGCACCCACCTTAAACGAGGGGCAAAAGGAAGAGCAATAAGGGAAAATATTATATTTAATTGATATTATATATATTTAAAATCTTTCCGTCCTCCCTCCCCCTGTTCCGGCAGACCGCTGTTCTCCTGCTCCCTGTCGGCTTTTCCCCGCAGGCGCTCCGGCGACAACCGTTGACTTTCAATCCGCGGTATTTATAGTCGAGAGAAAGGGGAAAAGTGCCGTCAGGACGGCGGGATGGCAGGTCCAGGCGCACCTGCTCCCCCTTTTTCTGATCCCTTGCAAAGGACATATCCTCTCTATCCGGGACGGCAGGAGGCCGCTGGCACGGGTCGGGCACCACGGAGGTCGGCGCATGCAGGTCTGCTCACGGTTGTGGTTCAGGTGTCTTGCCGGATGGGTGCTGGCGCTGATCGTCTTCGCCATTACCGGAGGAGCAGCCGGCGCCGGCGACGGGGTATTGGTCCTGCGGGTGGATGGCGCCATCGGTCCGGCAACCGGTGACTACATCCACCGCGGCCTCCAGCGGGCGGCGGAAGCGGGCAGCGTTCTTGTTGTCATCGAGATGGACACCCCCGGCGGGCTCGACACCTCCATGCGCGCCATCATCAAGGATATCCTCGCCTCCAAGGTGCCGGTCGCTACCTTCGTTGCCCCCGAGGGGGCGCGGGCGGCCAGCGCCGGCACTTACATCCTCTATGCCAGTCATATCGCGGCCATGGCGCCGGCGACCAATGTCGGGGCCGCCACGCCGGTGGCCATCGGCATCGGCACCACCCAGCCCGACCAGCCCGACAAACCCGACGCCGCCGCCGACCGGGCGCCAACCGAGGCGGCGGACAGGGGGAGCGCCAAACCGGCCTCCGGGACACAACAGGCAGAGCCCCGTTCCGCCGACGGCCCCAAGCCCGCGACCAAGGGCCGGGGCGCCGATGCCACGACCGCCAAGGCGGTCGAGGATGCCACGGCCTATATCCGCAGCCTGGCCCAACTCCGGGGCCGCAATGTCGATTTCGCCGAGCGGGCGGTGCAGGAAGCGGCCAGCCTGTCGGCGGCAGAGGCCCTGGCCCAGAACGTCATTGACCTCATCGCCGTGGACCTGCCGGCGTTGCTCGTCCAGCTCGACGGCCGCCGGGTGGCGGTGCTGCATGGCGAAGTGGTGCTGGCCACCGCCAAGGCCCCGATCACCCGGTTCGAACCCGATTGGCGCAACCGCATCCTGGCCGTGCTGGCCAACCCGCAGGTGGCGCTGATCCTGATGATGATCGGCATCTACGGGCTTTTCTTCGAATTCTCCTCGCCCGGCGCCGTGGTGCCCGGGGTGGCCGGCGCGATCTCGCTCTTGATCGCGCTCTATGCCTTTCAATTGCTGCCGGTGAATTGGGCCGGGGTGTTGCTGCTGGCCACCGGCGCGGTCATGATGCTGGCCGAGGCCTTCATTCCCAGCTTCGGCGCCCTCGGGGTGGGCGGCGCCATAGCCTTCATCGTCGGGGGCATCTTTCTGATGGACGCCGAGGCGCCGGGTTTCGGCGTGCCGCTGGCATTGATCGTGGGCTTGGCGGGTGCCAGTGTCGCCTTCATGCTGGCCCTGGGCGGCATTGTCGCCCGCAGTGCCCGCCGGCCGGTAGTGAGCGGTCGCGAGGCGATGGCCGGGGCCACCGGCACGGTGATCGGCCCGGCCGGCGATGGCGACTGGTGGGTGCTGGTGCACGGCGAGCGCTGGCGTGCCCGTTCGGAGGCGCCGCTGCAACCCGGCAACAAGGTCCGGGTCGAGCGACTCGACGGCCTGACTGTGGACGTTTCCCCCATTACCGATTCCCCAACTTCCCGGAGGACCCCATGATGATCAACCTGCAAATGGGCTTTTTCCCGCTCCTGATTCCCCTCGTGGTCCTGGTTGTGGCCTCGATCAAGATCCTGCGCGAGTACGAGCGCGGGGTCATCTTCCTGCTTGGCCGCTTCTGGAGGGTCAAGGGGCCGGGGCTGGTGATCGTCATCCCCGGCATCCAGCAGATGGTCAAGGTGGACCTGCGGGTGGTGACCATGGATGTGCCGCCGCAGGACGTGATTTCCCGGGACAACGTCTCGGTGCAGGTCAATGCCATCGTCTTCTTCCGGGTGGTCGATCCGCAAAAGGCGATCATCCAGGTGGAAAACTACCTGGTGGCCTCCAGCCAACTGGCTCAGACCACTCTGCGGGCGGTGCTCGGCAAGCACGAACTGGACGAGATGCTGATCGAGCGCGAGCGGCTCAATCTCGATGTGCAGCAGATCCTCGATGCCCAGACCGATTCCTGGGGGATCAAGGTCACCAATGTCGAGATCAAGCGGATCGACCTCAACGAAAGCATGATCCGGGCGATTGCCCGGCAGGCGGAAGCGGAGCGCGAGCGGCGCGCCAAGGTGATCCATGCCGAAGGCGAGAAGCAGGCGGCGCAGACCTTGCTGGAAGCCGCTGAGATGTTGGCCCGGGAGCCGGCGGCCATGCAACTGCGCTATCTCCAGACCCTGACCCAGGTGGCCGGCGACAAGAGTTCGACCCTGGTGTTTCCGGTGCCGGTGGATCTGCTCGGCAGCCTGACCGGTGGCGGCAGGTCCAAGACGGCCGCGAAGGATGCCGCCTGAGCCCAGAGCGGATGGGTTACCTCTTTGACGCAACCATCCAGGTGCTGTACGGCACCTGGCACAGGGACGCGTTGTAATAGCGCGGATCGCCGGTGACCTCGCGGCCGATCCAGTCCGGCCGGGCAAAGGGCTGGTCTTCGGTGGCCAGTTCGATCTCGGCCACAATCAACCCCTGGTTGAGCCCGAAAAACTCGTCGATTTCCCAGACCACCCCGCCCCAGGGGATGGTGTAGCGTTTTTTCTCGATCTGCGGTTGTGGGCAGAGGGTGTCGAGCATCTCGCGGGCATCGGCCAGCGGCACCTCGTACTCGTACTCGCTCCGGGCCGCGCCCACGGTCGCCCCCTTGACAGTGAGAAAGCCCTTGGCGCCGGCAATCCGCACCCGCACCGACCGCTCCTTGCTGGCGCAAAGATAGCCCTGACGATATTCGACCCCCTCGACCAGCCCGCGCCAGCCGTCCCCGGTCAAAAGGAATTTGCGTTCGATTTCCTGCGCCATGATGCGTCCCTCCTGCAGCAGGCGAGTTGCCTGCCGAGCGGTTGATGGGTTGATCCAAAAGCCCTCGACGATCAGAATCCCGGCAGTTTGAATTTCAGGGTCACCTCGCCGGTCTCCCGGTTCAGGCTGACCATCTTGCCGGTGGCGTCGGCGGTCGATAGTTTTTTGCCGGTGGCCATCTCCAGCAGGCCGCCGATAAAGGCCATACCCTGGTTGAGCACCGCTTCCATCTGTTCCGGCGACTGGCGGGAGGTTTGAACGGCTTCGGTGTCGGGATCGAACGCTTCCTCGGTCATCGCGACATCGTTATTTCGCTCTTCGCCCAGCAGGTCGGCAGCAACGGTCTCCTCCCTCCCCAGGATTTCGGGATTGAGGAAATGGGGGGTCGTCTCCGGAATCTCCTCCGGCTCCATCGGTTCGGCGACCACCGGCTCCTGCTCCTGGCCCAGCATCTCCCGCAACTGGTTGACCAGTTCCTGGCGTTTTGCCCGGTCGAACATCACCTCGGCGTTGCCGCCGTCAAAAACCGAGTCAAAGAGTTCTCCCTTGAGTTTGATCCCGGCCAGGATTTTTTCTTCGATGGAATACTTGCTGATCAGGTTGATCACATTGATGCAGGGGGCCTGCTGGCCGATGCGATTGATCCGGCCGATCCGCTGGTTGAGCTTGGCCGGATTCCAGGGCAGCTCGAAGTTGATCACCGCGTCGGCGGCCTGGAGGTTGAGGCCGGTGGAGCCGGCATCGGTGGAGAGAAAGACCTTGCAGTCGGGGTTGGTCGCGAACTCGTCGATCAGGGCTTGACGCTTGGTGACCGGAACCTTGCCGGTCAGTTCGACAAAGGGGATGCCGGACCGGGACAGTTGCATGCCGATCAGGGCGGTCATGGTGGTCCATTCGCTGAAGATCACCACCTTGCGGCCGTTGCGCACCACCAACTCGTCGAGGATGCCCTCCAGTTCCTGGAGTTTGGGCGAGATATGGGTTTCGCGGTCGATGAGGTGGGTCGAGTCGCAGACCTGGCGCATCTTCAACAACAGCATCTGGATGCGGCGCACATCCATGGGGGTGAGGAATTTCTTGTTGAGCAGCGGCAGCAGGGATTGGGAGAGGCCGGCATGGATCTCCGCTTGTTGGTGGTGGAGGTCGATGAAATAGTCGTTGCGGATCTGGGCCGGCAACTGATCGAGCACCTCTTCCTTGCGCCGCCGGATGACCAGGGGCCGGAGTTTGTCGTGCAGCCGGTCAAGGTTGCGGTAGCCCAGGATCTTGCCTTTCTTGGTCCGGCTGAGCAGGAAGTAATCGGCGGCGAACTGCCACAGCGGGCTGAGCAGGTCCGGGTCGAGGAACTGGACAATGGAATAGACGTCCTCCAGCTTGTTTTCCAAAGGTGTGCCGGTGAGCACCAGGGCGTGCTGCCGGGGCAAACTCTTGATGACCTCGGCGGTCTTGGTCTCGAAATTCTTGATCCGCTGGGCCTCGTCGAGGATGATCAGGTCCGGCTTGAAGCGGGCAATGATGGTGGCGTCGCGGCGCACGGCCTCGTAATTGCTGATCTTGAACAGGCTGGCGTCGTCCAGGTACTGGGCCCTCCGTTCGCGGGCCGAGCCGCCGATGATGCAGCCCCGCTCGTGGGTGAAATGCTCGATCTCCCGCAACCATTGCTGTTTGAGCGAGGCCAGGGTGACGACCAGGATCTTGTTGAAGCCGAAGCGTTCTTTTTTGAGGATGCCGAGGGTGATGGCCTGCATGGTCTTGCCCAGCCCCATCTCGTCGCCGATGAGTCCGCACTTCTTGTGGAGGCAGAAGCGGATGCCCGCCTCCTGGTAAGGATAGGGGGTTACCTTGAGCAGGGAAGCGAGATCCGGCAGCGGGCCGGCCTCGGCCTCGGCCCGCTGCAATTCCCGATCAAGGGCGGCTGTCTCCAACCTGTGGAGCAGCGGCTCCTGGATGCGGACCAGTTTGTGTCCCTCCAGGAGCTCGAGACGGGGAAGAAAGTCGAGCAGATCGGGGCTGCGGAAGAGGCCGTCGTCATCGAAGGTCGCGCCGAGCAGATCCCGGAGGTCGCCGTCCAGGGTCGCCCCCTGTTCATGAAAGAGCCGGGGCCGGGAGGCGGCCGCATCCCAGAAGATATCGATATAGGGGAACCGTTCCTTGGCCAGCCGTTGCTGAAACCGTTTATCCTGGCGCAGGTGGTCGTGGAGATGGAGCAGGTGCTTGCAGGTGGCGAGCCGGTTGGCCAGGAAATCGGGACAGGTGCAATGGCCGCGGCCCTCGGCCGGATCGTGCAGGGTCACCTGGTACTGGCGGCCCTTGGCGGTGGCAACGAGGTGGTCGCCTTTGAGCATGTCGCCAAGGGTGACGGTGAATGCCTCTTTCTTTGCCTTCCGGCGTCGATCCTCCAGGGCCTGTTGGCGGATTTCCTCGACACTGAGGAAGTCGTCGACCGTGGCCGCTGGCATCGGCTGCGACTGCTGCCGTTCTTGGCGGTCGAGCAGGTCGAGGAGCACCGCCACCGCGTGCTTGCAGCCTTCGCCGGGATAGGGGCAGGTACAGGTGGCCGCGAGCGTGCCGTTCCAACGAATTTCGACGCGGTAATCGCCAAAACGGCCGTCCACCTCGTAGACAAAGCGATTTTCCGCCGGTTGGTGGTCGAGGCGGCGGAGGGCGCCGGAGCGGAACAGGGCCTGGCCGCGTTGGTAGATGGCCGGGGAGTCGGCGAAGGCGGCGATGGCAGCAATGGTGAGGGCCTGCATGGACATTCTCCTGACAGTCAGGGCAAAGGAAGCGGGGTCAAGCGACAGCGCGGCCGAATCCGGCGGGGGAGCCAAAAACGATGACCGGCCGCGGCCGCGAAAAATCGCTGAAACCGAACCAGGGTACGGAGCCCGCCCATTCTTGTCAATGCTGTTTTTATCGGGTCTTTTCTGCCGGAGAAGTTGGCTCCCCCTGGCCTGGGATTGCGCCCGTGAAAGAATTGCTGGCCATATCCGTGTCCGGAGCGATATGATCGAGGGTAAAGATATTGTGTTCCGGGGACAGGAGAAGGACGCCCGCCAACACGCCTGTCGGCGCACGCAGTCCGGGACAGATGGCCGGTTTGGGGCCGGCATGAGCGTTTTTTTCCTCCTTTTCCGGGCGATTTCATGCATCCAGCGGAGCAGGTAACGGCACTATGAGTCAGTTTGAGCAGGACGATTCCCGACTGGTGATCAAACTCGTCTACTACGGTCCGGCGTTAAGCGGCAAAACCACCAACCTCATCTGCCTCCATGACCGGTTGCGGCCCGAGTTGACCGGCGAATTGATGACCATGGAGACCAAGGACGACCGCACCCTGTTTTTCGATCTCCTGCCCCTGGGGTTCAAGACCGCCTCGGGTCTGTTGGTGAAACTGAAACTCTTCACCGTCCCCGGCCAGGTGCAGCACGATTCCACCCGAAAGGCGGTGTTGTCCAGGGCTGACGGGGTGGTGTTCGTCGCCGACTCCCAGGCGGATCAGGCGATCAACAATGGAGAGGCCTTTCAGAATCTGGCCGAGAACGCGGCCCGGGTGGGGTTGGATTTTCAAACCTTGCCCATGGTTGTCCAGTTCAACAAGCGAGACCTGACCCACATTCTCCCCCGCGAGGCCATCCGGTCGCGGTGGGGCCAGGCGCCCTGGCCCCTGGTCTTTGCCATTGCCCTGACCGGGCATGGCGTCCTGACCACGTTCAGGGAATTGCTGGTCCAGGTATATGTCCGGCTGGACGAGCAGCATCGGCTGACTAAAGACCATGCCTTGGACTGCGGCCGATTCGTCACCGCGATCATGGGTGATGTCGCTTTCATGGAAACCGAGCGCTAAGAGGAATGGCGATGCAGACCGATAATCGATTCGACCGGCAGGTGCGATTGTCCGAGGTCTTCTCGGGAAACGATCTCGACCGGATCGGGCGGGCCCTGTCGCTGGCCCTCCAGGCCGAGGTGGCGATCGTCGGCCCGGAGACAGCCGCCCGCCCGGACCGGCGGCGGGTGGCGATCACCTGGGAGTTGGAACCGATCGCCTATCTGGAGTCGGCGGAGGCCACCGCCGAGCAACTCCAGGGCGGCGTCACCATCGTTCTCCTCCTGCTCAAGGAGGCGGTGCGCTATCGCATGGCCTCCGAACTCCATCTGGAGACCGTGCACGCCGACTACGAGGCCCTGCAGGCAAAGCACGCCGAATTGCAGCGCTCCGAGACCCAGTACAAAGAGCTGTCGGAACGACTGGAGGAAAAGGTGGCCGCCCAGGTCAAGGAGATCGAGGCCGCCCAGCGCAAGATCTTCCTGTCGGAAAAACTGGCCTCGGTCGGACAACTGGCGGCGGGCGTCGCCCATGAACTCAACACGCCCCTGGCCTATATCCAGAACAATCTCGCGGCCGCCCGAGGCTATCTGGACGACCTGGAATCGTTTTTTGCGGCGGCCCGGCACGGCCAGGACCCGGCGACGGTGCGGGACGCCTGGGAAAAGGCGGACGGCGAGTATATCCGGCAAGATTTCCCCGTCCTCATCGGTTCCTGCCTCGATGGGGTGGCGCGACTGTCGTCCATTGTCGCCAATTTAAAAATTTTTTCCAACATCAACCAGTTGCAACAGAGTTTCGATGATGTCAACGCCCGGTTGATCACCGTTTTGAACCTGCTCCGGCCCCAGATCGACGACCGGATCGAGATCGTGCGGGATTTTGCCGCCCTGCCGCCCATCCCGTGCCATCCGGCGCACCTGGGACAGGTCTTCTACAATCTGATTCAGAACGGCGTCCAGGCCATCGAGGGAAAGGGGCGGGTGACGATCCGGACCTTTGCCCACAACGACCACCTGTGCGTGGCTATTGCCGATACCGGAACGGGCATCCAGGAGCAGGATCTGTCCCGGATCTTCGATCCGTTCTTCACCACCAAGGAGGTGGGCAAGGGCACAGGGCTGGGCCTGAGCGTCGTTCACGATGTGGTCAAGGCCCACCACGGCCGGATCGAGGTGCGGAGTCGGCCGGGAGAAGGGGCCGTGTTCACGGTTTGCCTGCCGATCGAAGCCACGAATTCCCCGGAGGAGGGTGAATGAGGGGAGAGATCTCCCCGCGACTCGCAACATTCCGGCCAATACCGACTTCTTTGACCTTATCTGGCAAGCTGAATATATGACCGATTACACATCGCTTTTCACCGGAGAACAACCTTCCGAACACAAGCCGGTCGAAAAGGACACCGCCTACCGTATCCTGATTGTCGACGACGACCCCGCGGTCCTTGCTTCGATGAAGCGGGTTTTCCGCAAGGAGAATTATGCCATCGAAACCGCGGCCAACGGCAAGGAAGCCCTGGCCTGCATGCAGCAGCAGCCGTTTCAACTGATCATCTCCGACCACATGATGCCCGGCATGACCGGGGCGGAACTGCTCCAGAGAGTCCGGGAGCAGTTTCCCGATACCATCCGGATCATGCTCACCGGCCATGCCGATACCACCGCCATCATGGGGGCGATCAAGGAGGGGGCGGTCTATCGTTTCATCCTCAAGCCGGCCCAGGACGACGATCTCCGGGTCACGGTGGCCCTGGCCCTGGAACAATTTGATATCATCAAGAAAAACAAGGAGCTCCTCAATGTCAACAGCCGGCAGAGCAAGGAGGTGGAGGCCCTGTCCAAGCTGTGCCTGGTCTGCAAGAGCCAGTTGCCGGTCCTTTTGAATCAGCACGGCCTGATCAGCGAGCAGCAGACCCAGAAGCTCTACCAGCTCCATGCTACCCAGAAGCAGTCGATGCTGCGCCTGATCCTCGATAGGGGCTGGGTGAGCGAGAAGGCCATTCAGCAGCTCCTCAAAAAGGAGCTGATGCTCGAGGAGGTCGCCCTGCCCGAGATCCAGGTCGATCCCAGGGTGACGGAACTGATTCCGCGGACCTTCTGCATCCGCCACCAGGTGCTGCCGCTCAAGTTGCAGGGCAAGAAGAAACTGCTGCTGGCCGCCGCCGACCCCACGGATCAGGACATGCTCAACAGTCTGCGGTTCATCACCGGGCTGCAGATCGAGATCGTGCTCACCGACCTGGTGGCGCTGGAGGGCAAGATCACCGCCGTCTACGGCGAGGAGTCGACCACCATTTCCCTCAAGGATGTCGAGACCGTCGCCGCGTTCGCCGACCCCTTCGATGCCATCGAGATCGTCATCGAGGACGAGGACGACCTGCCGCTGGCCGACCTGCTGCGCAGTACCGAGGAGCCGCCGGCCATCCGCCTGGTCAACGCCATCCTCATCGAGGCGATCCGCAACGGGGTCAGCGATATCCATATCCAGCCGCGGGCGAAAAACATCGTGGTCCGCTACCGCATCGACGGCATCCTGGTGGACAAGATCCATATCCCCTTGGAATATCTCAATCCCCTGGTCTCCCGGATCAAGATCATGGCCGAGATGGACATCTCGGAGCGGCGACGCCCGCAGGATGGCCGGATCACGGTGAAAACGCCGCTCAAGATCGTCGACAGCCGCATCTCCACCCTGCCCACCATGAACGGGGAAAAGGTGGTCATGCGGCTGTTGGACCGCAACGCCGCCATCCACCGGGTCGAGGAGCTGGGCTTTTCCAAGGTCAATCTGGCCAAGGTGCTCAATGTCGTTGACATCCCCCAGGGAATCATCCTGGCCACCGGCCCCACGGGCAGCGGCAAGACCACCACCCTCTATTCGCTGTTGCAGCATGGGGTCACGGCGGGCAAAAACTATATAACCCTTGAAGATCCCATCGAATATTATTTTGACAGCGCCTCGCAGGTGGCCATCCGGGACAAGATCGGGCTTGATTTTGCCTCGGTCCTGCGCACCACCTTGCGCCAGGACCCGGATGTTATTCTCCTGGGGGAAATCCGGGACCCCGAAACCGCGAAGGTCGCGTTCAACGCCGCCCTGACCGGGCATCAGGTCTTCTCCACCCTGCACACCAATTCCGCCATCGAGACCATCTCCCGCCTGATCGATCTGGAATTGCGGCCCTATGTCATCGCCTCGGCCCTCAAGGGGATCATCTCGCAGCGCCTGGTACGCAAAATCTGCCCCCACTGCCGGGAGCCGGAGGAGGTCGACCCGACGATACTCTGTCGCCTCGGACCGCTGTTCAGCGAGGTGAAGCTCAAGACCTTCCATGGCCGAGGGTGTCAGCGCTGCCATAACACCGGTTATTCCGGCCGCTACCCCATTCACGAACTGTTCGTGGTCAACGATCTGTTCGCCGAACTCCTGACCTCCGGCCAGAGCATTGTCAATCTCCGCAAGGCCGCGGCCCAGGAAAAAATGATCTTCCTGATCGAAGACGCCAGAAACAAGGTGCACAGCGGTCTGACCACCGTGGCCGAGGTCCTCCGGGTGTTGGGGCCGCAGGTATGAAAACGGTCGGCACGGCCATGCGAGGGAGATTCCTGCCGGCCCGATCAACGCCGGCCAGGGCAAGAGGGCGATTTTCCCGGGCATGACGCCAGGAAATGCATCGATTCCTATCTCTCCAATTATTCGATGAAGTTCATGACGTCTCCCCCTACGGCAGCAATTTGATCTTTGCTTGACACCTCCAGCGCCTCCTGGTATCACAGAGCTGACTTTTCCCCTGTTCCCCCCCGTTGGAGACCCATGCCCGCAACCACTCCGATCCGGATCGTTCTCGTGCTGGCCATTGTCCTGGGCGCGGCCTCGTTGCGCGCGGAAGACAACGTGCTCAGCACCATCAAGGAGGCGACCAGGCAGTACGAGGCCGGCGATTACACCGGCGCGGCCTCCAATCTCGATTATGCCGCCCAGTTGGTCCGCCAGCAGAAAAGCGAGCGGATGAAGGCGCTCTTGCCCGAACCTTTGCCCGGCTGGGAAGGGAAAGAGGCCAGCGCCCAGGCCCTGGGTGCGGCCATCCTCGGCGGCGGGGTCACGGTCAGCCGCGAGTATAAGAAAGGCTCTTCCAATGTCAGCATCGAGATCGTCTCCGATTCGCCGGTGTTGCAGTCGGTGCTGATGATGGTCAATAACCCCATGTTCGCCGGGGCCGGCGGCGGTAAGCTCGAAACCCTGAAGGGCCAACAACGGGCGGTCATCAAATACGACAGCGGCAGGAAGACCGGTGAGCTCTACGTGGTGGTGGCCTCCCGCTTCGTGATCACCATCAAGGGGCGGCCGGCCACCCGGGAAGAGCTTCTCGCCTATGGCGAGGCCATCGATTATCGGCTTTTGGAAAAAAACTGACGGTTGAGCCTGTGGCGAAATGAACGGTGTGGGATCATGTTCGCGGGCATGGCCCGTTCCTACCCCGCATGTACACCCAACGAGTCGGAGCGGGCCATGCCCGCGATGTATATCTCGAGTTGTCGCATCCGCTCCCACCCCCAACCGGTTCATTTTGCAACAAGCTGAGGATAAAGAAAAAAACCATGGCCTCCCGGGAAATGCTGGCGAGGTTTTTTCCGCGCGAGAGTGGTTCCCCCTGTTACAACTGGTAAAGAATTGGCCTTCTTCCTGTAACAGGGGTTTTTTTATGTGAAGGTGTTGGTTCCGGCTGCAAGGTCATGCCGGAGACCGGTGCGATCATTGTTCGTTGTGGCCGGCCGATCCGACCCGGCTATGCCGGTCCCGCCATGCTGGTTCTTGCCAGGCAACCGGAGGTGCATCCATGGGTGTTGAGGAGAAAAATCGGCCGCCGGTGCGGCAGGAAGTGACCGACGAGGCCATTTTCAAGGTGACCAAGGAGATCGTGGTCAAGTTCATCGAGGTGGGCCGACTGACACCCGCCTCCTTTGCCGAGACCTTTGACCGGGTCTACAAGGCCATCGAACGGACGGTACGCTCCAAATGAACGCCGGCTTGCTCGATCCGGCCCTCAACGTCGCCCCGGCTGCCCCCCGCCACATCCACCTGATCGGCATCTGCGGCACCGGCATGGCCGCCATGGCCGCCATGCTCCAACAGCAGGGTTTCATGGTGACCGGCTCGGACCAGAATGTCTATCCGCCGATGTCCGACTTCTTGGCCGGTCTGGGGATCGAGGTGATGGCCGGTTACACCGCCGCCCACCTCAAAGCCCGGCCCGACCTGGTGATCGTCGGCAACGTGGTGCGAATCACCAACCCCGAGGCGGTGGAGCTGGCGCGGCTGGGGCTGCCCTACCTCTCCATGCCCCAGGCCCTGGGCCATTTCTTCCTGGACGGCAAAAAATCCCTGGTGGTGGCCGGCACCCACGGCAAGACCACCACCTCCTCGCTTTTGGCCACCACCCTGCACCGCATCGGCGCCACCCCCGGCTTCATGATCGGCGGCCTGGTCGAGGCCTTTGGCCGCAACGCCCAGGTCAGCGACGGCCCCTACTTCGTGGTCGAGGGCGACGAGTACGATACCGCCTTCTTCAACAAGGTGTCGAAATTCCAGCATTACCGACCCTATTGCGCCATCCTCACCTCGGTGGAGTTCGATCACGCCGACATCTTCGCCGACCTGGCCGCGATCAAGGCCTCCTTTGCCGAGTTCATCGGCCGCATCCCACCCGAGGGCGCCCTGGTGGCCCATATCGAGGACCCGGTGGTGGCGGAATTGGTTCAGGGCGCCCGCTGTCCGGTCATCGGCTACGGCACCGGTACGGCCTGCGAGTGGCGGTTGACCGATCTGACGGCCCAGGGCCTTGCCAGCGAGTTTGCGGTCCTGCATCGCGGCCAATTGCTGGGCCGCTGCCGCCTGCCCATGCCGGGCCTGCACAACGGCCTCAACGCGCTGGCGGTGATCGCCCTCCTGCACCATCTCGGTTTTGCCTTTCCCGCCCTTGTCGAGGGATTGGCCGCCTTCGAAGGGGTCAAGCGGCGGCAGCAGATCCGCGGCGTGGTCCGGGGCGTCACCGTGGTCGACGATTTCGCCCACCACCCCACCGCGGTCCGCGAAACCCTGCGCGCCCTGCGCCTGGCCTGGCCGGACAACCGGCTGCTCGTGGTTTTCGAGCCCCGCACCAATTCCAGCCGGAGGGCCGTGTTCCAGGAGGACTATGCCCACGTTTTCGGAGTTGCCGACCAGGTCCTGATCCGTGAACATGTCCCCCTCGACACCCTGCCCCTAAGCGCGCAATTCTCCTCCGCCCGGCTGGCGGCCGATCTTCGGGCCCAGGGGATCTCCGCCCGGGCCTTTGCCGACACCGACGCCATCCTCGAGGCCCTGGTCCCCGCCTGCGCCAGCGGCGATGTGGTCGTCATCCTCTCCAACGGCGGCTTTGACGGCATCCACCAGCGCCTTTTGACCCTGCTCGGGCAGTCCGCTTGACACCTTGCCGCTGGTGGATATTTTTTTATCATCCGCAGGTTGAGAGGGGATGACCCTCGGCTTTTCTCAAGGAGTCTGTCCATGACCATGAACATTGCCGTGCTACGCGAGACCCATCCGGGCGAGACCCGGATTCCCATGGTGCCGGCCACCGTCGACCGTCTGGTCAAACTGGGGGCGGAGGTGGTGGTGGAATCGGGCCTCGGCCTTTGCTGTCGTTTCGAGGATGCGGCCTATGGTGCCGCCGGTGCCACGCTTTCCGGTCATCGCGAAGAGCTGCTGGCCAACGCCGACATCGTCCTGCGGCTGCGTAAACCGCCGCTGGCCGAGATCCCCCTGATGCGCCGGGGCGCGATCCACGTCAGCTACCTCGATCCCTTCAACGAACCGGAACTGGTGGATGCCTTGGTGGCGGCCGGGATCAGCGGCGTCAGCCTGGAGATGATTCCCCGCACCACCTTGGCGCAAAAGATGGATGTGCTCAGTTCCCAGGCCAATCTGGCGGGCTATGTCTCGGTCCTGCTCGCCACCGCTCACCTCGACCGGATCCTGCCGATGATGACCACCCCGGCCGGGACGATCAAACCGGCCAAGGTCTTTATCATCGGGGTCGGCGTGGCCGGCCTCCAGGCCATTGCCACCGCCCGCCGCCTCGGGGCCCGGGTCGAGGCCTTCGATACCCGGCCGGTGGTCGAGGAGCAGGTCAAGTCGCTGGGGGCCAAGTTCGTCAAGGTCGACCTCGGCGCCACCGGCCAGACCAAGGAGGGCTACGCCACCCAACTGACCCCGGAGCAGATGGAGTTGCAGAAGCAGGGCATGGTCAAGGCCTGCGCCCAGGCCGATATCGTCATCACCACGGCCCAGTTGTTCGGCCGGCCGGCGCCGCGCATCGTCGATCGCGCCATGCTCGCCCAGATGCAGCCCGGTTCGGTGATCGTCGACATGGCAGTGGAGAGCGGTGGCAATGTCGAGGGGTCGGTACTCGACCAGGTGGTGGAGATCGCGGGGGTCAAGGTGGTGGGCCTGGGCAATCTGCCCGGCCGGGTGGCGTTGACCGCCAGTCAGATGTATTCGGCCAACCTTGGCAACTTTGTCGCCCATTTCTGGGACCAACAGAGCAACGGCTTCCGGCTCGATCTTGAGGACGAGATCATCAAGGGGGCCCTGGTCACCCATGACGGCGCGCTCTTCAGCGCCATGTACAAGAGCATCATGAACAAGTGAGGTGGGCGATGATGACCGTCTATTTGCTGTTTATCTTTGTCCTGGCGATTTTTCTAGGGTTTGAGCTCATCTCCAAGGTGCCCTCGATCCTGCATACCCCGCTGATGTCCGCCGCCAACGCCATTTCCGGCATCACCCTGATCGGCGCCCTGGCCTCGATGCAGACCTCGCACCACGGGTTCACCGCTTTCCTCGGCACCCTGGCGGTGGTGCTGGCCACCATCAACGTGGTCGGCGGCTACGCGGTCACCGACCGGATGCTGCACATGTTCAAGCGGAAGGACAAGGGAGGTGCCCAATGAGCCTGGATCAGGTCGGCATCAACTTCGTCTATGTGGTGTCCGCGGCCCTGTTCGTCTTCGGCCTGAAGATGCTCGGCTCGCCCGCCACCGCCCGTCGGGGCAATCTGGTTTCGGCGGTGGGCATGCTTATTGCCATCGTCGCCACCCTGTTGGCCCAGGGGCTTGATTACCGCTGGATCTTGATCGGCATGGTCATCGGCAGTCTACTGGGCATGGCCGGGGCCTATTTTGTCCGCATGACCGCCATGCCGGAGATGGTGGCCCTGTTCAACGGTTTCGGCGGTCTGGCCAGTTTGCTGCTGGCCTGGAGCGAATATCACCAACATCCGGCCATGACGCCGTTTATCGTCAGCGTCACCGCCCTGTCGGTGTTTATCGGTGGCGTCACTTTCTCCGGCTCCATGGTTGCCTTTGGCAAGCTTTCCGGCACGATCATGCAAAAGGCGGTGGTCTTCAAAGGCCAGCACCTGATCAACGGTGCCCTTCTCCTGGCCGCGGCCGGAGCCAGCGGGCTGCTGTATCTCAGGCCGGATTCGGTCGTCGGGTATCTGGTCTTTCTGGTGATTGTCCTGGTCTCGCTGGCCTTTGGCGTCACTTCGACCATCCCCATCGGCGGGGCCGACATGCCGGTGGTCATCTCGCTCTTGAACAGCTACTCGGGGCTGGCCGCCTGCGCCGCCGGTTTCGTGGTCTCCAACAATATCCTCATCGTGGCCGGGGCCCTGGTGGGGGCCAGCGGCATCATCCTTACCCGGATCATGTGCAAGGCGATGAATCGCTCCCTGGCCAATGTCCTCTTCTCCGGTTTCGGCACCACGACCGCGAAGGCCCAGGGCGAGGGCGGCTCCCAGGGCGAGATCAAGCCCGCCAGTGCCGAGGATGTCTACTACATCCTGGAGGCCGCTGACTCGGTGGCCATTGTCCCCGGCTACGGCTTGGCCGTGGCCCAGGCCCAGCACGTGGTCAAGGAATTGGGCGATCTGCTCGAAGCCAACGGTACCGAGGTAGTCTATGCCATCCACCCGGTGGCCGGCCGCATGCCCGGCCACATGAACGTGCTCCTGGCCGAAGCCAATGTCCCCTACGATCAACTGGTGGAGATGGACGACATCAATCCGCGCATGGATGGCATCGATGTCTGCGTGGTCATCGGGGCCAACGACGTGGTCAATCCGGCGGCGGTCTTCGAAGAAAAGAGCCCGATCTACGGCATGCCGATCATCGAGACCTTCCGGGCCAAGACGGTGATCGTCCTCAAGCGGTCGATGAGCCCTGGCTTCGCCGGGATCGAGAACGCGCTCTTTTTCAGGGAAAACACCCGCATGTACTTCGGCGACGCCAAGGCCTCGATCCAGGCCCTGGTGGCGGAGTTCAAGGAAGGAAAGTGAGAGGGTGGGGTTGGTTGCGCGGGGCGGGGGTGTTGGCACCAGAGGCCGGGGCGGGACTAAATCCAAGTGGTGCGCCCGGAAAGCGTTGGTCCGGCGCCCGGTGGCCGGGGCTTCATCAATCCTCGCAAAACAATGAGACCGTGTGTTGCAGTTCGGTGATCATGGCCTGGCACTCGAGGGCGCGATGGCCATTTTTGCATTGTTTTTCAATGGTGTGGGCGGTTTCGGCCAGATCGGCCAGGCCCATGTTGAGCAGGGCGCCCTTGACCGCGTGGCTGGCGCGACTCAACTGTTCCAGGTCGCCGTCGGCCGCCAGATCGGCCAAATGTTTCATGTGCGTGCGCAGGGTGTTGACGAACACCGGGATCATGGTCTCGGTCTTGTCGTCGCTCAGCAGGTAGGCGGTTTTGAGATGCTCTTTCATGATGCGCAGATAGGCCGCTCGATCCATCCCCGACGTGCTCCCTTTGTTGAATGTGTATGATCGATCACAACTTCCGCCAATATAAGGCATTTTCCCTATGATGCGCGGATCGGTCAAGGAAGAAAACAGTGCTTCATCCCCTTGAGCATCGAATTCGCCGGTTGTTTTGCAGCGGGGAGTTGCCGGCCGCAGGCGGTCGTGTCCTGGTCGGGGTGTCGGGCGGGGCCGATTCCATGGCCCTGCTCCAGGTGTTGGCGGCACTGCAAGGCGAATGCGCCCTGACGCTGGTGGCTGCCTATGTCGACCATGGCCTGCGGCCCGACGAAACTCCGGCCGAGTGGGCCTGCGTCCGGGAAGCGGCGCGTGGCCTGGGCATCGAATGCGCACGCATGGCGGTGGATGTCCGGGCAACGGCCGCAAGGCGCAAACTCTCTCTGGAGCATGCGGCCAGGGAAGAGCGCTACCGGGCCTTCGCCGCCCTGACGACGCAATGGACGACTGATTGGCTGGCCGTGGCTCATACCGCCGACGACCAGGCGGAGGAGGTGCTGCTGCGACTCTTTCGGGGCGGCGGTCGCAAGGCCCTGGCCGGGATGCGCCTGCGCTCCGGCCACCTGATCCGTCCCCTGCTCGGCATCCGCAAGGCGGAACTGCTCGCCTACCTGCACGAGCGGGGCATTGCCCATTGCCGCGATTCCAGCAACGACGACCACCGTTTTCTCCGTAACCGCATCCGCCTCGATCTTCTGCCGCTGCTTGAGGCCGAGTTCGATCCGGGGATCCGTTCGGCCCTGCTCAAGACCGCCGCCAACCTCGGCGAGGACGAGGACCTCCTCGAACGCCTGCTCGCCGACCATTGGGAGGCGGTGGTCGACACGCGGCCGTTGGACCCGGGCGGCTGTCCGGTCTGCCGCCTCGACCGCCAAGCCTTTCGCGCCCTTCATCCGGCCCTGCAACGTCGCCTGGTGGAAAAACTGCTCTGGAGCCTCGGTAATCCCGCCCAGTACGACCAGATTCTCGCCGTGCTTGCGGCCGCCCGTTCCGGCCGCACCGGCAGCGAGCTCCACCTCGGCCAAGGACTGCGGGTCTCGGTCTGCCGGGCCTTCCTCGAATGCTCCTATCCCCAGGGCAAAGGCCCCTGGCGCGGCCGTCTCGCTGCCCGCTGATCTCGTTTCCGTCCCTTCTCCAGCTCGACAATTTCGTCGACCCCCGCCGGCGGGATGTCGAACCGTAGCCACCGATCCCGAGTGATCTTCTGTCTATCCTGTTGAATTGTCGGTTCAATATTCGTGAAAAATCCTGGCATGGATGTTGATAAGAAAGGGCAGGAAGATGACGGTTCCCGTGGCGGGAATCAGCGAAACAAAAGCAAACAACCAAAGAGGTGACACCATGAAAACCATGAACAAGCTGCTGCTGGCAACCTGCTGTCTGATGATGCTGGCCGGGGCCGCCTGGGCCGTGGATTATTCCAAGATGTCCAACGACGAGCTGAGTGCCAAGCGCGGCGCCCTGTACAACACCACCCAGGAGGACTGGAACGCCTTTCATACCGAGTGGTGGAAGCGGCTCAGCCAGATGACCCCGGAGGAACGGCAACAGTACATGGGACCGGGCATGGGCCGCGGCATGGGCAAGGGCATGCGCATGGGGCGGGGATCGTGGTGCCCCTGCTGGGCCGGTCCGGCACCCACCGGGCAGACGCCGCCCGCCGGGAAAAAATAGGCCGGATAGGTTCACCGACTGACCTGAAACGACCTCCTTGCCGGCAGGATGATCCGACCGACAAGGAGGCCCCGCCTCTAAAAACAGGGAAGGTTACCGACCGGGCTTGAATTCGGTGATTTTGCTCCCCTGGAGGGTGATACCGGCCATCAACCCCTTCTGATTGAAGAAAAAGGCATAGATGCCCGGTTTGAAGGTGGTGGTGGAGAATGAACTCGCCAACCCTTTATCCATCACGACTACCTCCGGCTCGACGCCAAGTTCCCACCCATCGCTTTTCTTGAGATAATGCAAATCTTCGTTGCTCAGGAAGAACAGGGCATAGCCAAAGGATTGCGCGCCTGCCTGCAATCCGTAAGAAATGGCGAAGCTCCTGTAATAACCGGTGGTCTTGCCTCCGACCCGCAGCGCGCCTTCCCCATACTGACCGCCGACCATGAGCCCTCCTTCGACGATATGGGGAAAGACCAGGATGCCCTTGGCGACCTTGGCCATTTTCTTGGCCGCGGGGGTGGTGCGATACAAGGTATCCAGCGCGCCGTTGACGTCACGGTTGATTTCGCCTGCCGTGGACGCCGAGGCCACCCGGAGTCCACCGCAGCCGACGGTAAGGAAAAGAAACGCCATGAGGGTGAGTCCGAAAAGCCAGAGCACATGCTCCCTTTGCCTGATATTGTTGTTTGCCTGCATATTCATGATGGACTCCTTTCGTTAAAAGAAACGGAATCGGCAACTGCGGTCATACAACGTATTTGCCGGACTGTGTAGTAAGACAATAGATCGTCGGGGGGGTTGGTGCAACTCGGGCGATGGGCGGATATTTGGCGAAGAAGCAGTGAGTTGCCAGGTGGGGAGGGTAAGGGGGCTTTGTTGTTGCCCGGATGAATTTAGATGAACGATATTGGTTCCGGTGGCGGTGCCATACCGGAGTAGGGGCACGGCGCGCCGTGCCCCTACCGCTTTCATTGTTCGTTGAGGCCGGCAAACTTGGTCCAGCCCAGCCGGTTATGTCATTTTTCCGATTCCCAGCCGTTCCATCTTGTAGCGCAGCACCCGCTCGCTGATGCCCAGGTCCTCGGCGGCCTTGGTCTGGACCCAACGGTGGCGCTCCAGGGCCTCGATCAGCATCTGCCGCTCGACCTCGGCCAACCGGTTGACCAGATCGCCCTCGGCCACCGGCCCCCGGTAGTCCCGGATTTCCGGCGGCAGGTCGCGCAAGCCGATGTTCGAGGAGCGGGCCAGGGTGACGGTCCGCTGGAGGATGTGTTCCAGTTCCCTGATATTGCCTGGAAAATGATATTTGACCAGTTGCTGCATGGCCTGGTCGTCAAAGACGGCCGGACTGCCGAATTTATGTAGGAAAAAACGGACCAGCTCCGGGATTTCCTCCTTGCGCCGCCGCAGGGGCGGCATCTCGACTCCAATGACGTTGAGCCGGAAATAGAGATCCTCGCGGAATCGACCCGTGGCCACCATCTGCTTGAGATCGCGGTTGGTGGCCGCCAGGATGCGGACATCCACGAAGATCGGCTGCTCGCCACCCACCCGGCAGATAGTGTGGTCCTGCAAGGCCCGCAGCAGCTTGGCCTGCATCGCCAGGGGCAGCTCGCCCACCTCGTCGAGCAGGAGGGTCCCCTGGTGGGCCTGCTCGAAGGCCCCGCGCCGCCGGTTGACCGCTCCGGTGAAGGCCCCTTTTTCATGGCCGAACAGTTCGGATTCGAACAACCCCTCGGGCACGGCGGCACAGTTGCAGGCCACGAACACCCCTTCCTTGCGCGGGCTGAGCAGGTGGATCAGGCGGGCGAGCAGCTCCTTGCCGGTGCCGGTTTCGCCCTGGATGAGCACGGTCCAGGGGCTGGGCGCGGCCCGCAGCACCAGGGAGAGGACCTGGCGCATCGCCGGGCCGGCGGCGATCATCCGTACCGGCAGGGTCTCGATATCGATCGCCTCCTCCACCCGGGCCACATCCGCGGCGATGGCCAGCTGCTCCTCGATGGCCCTGATCCGGGCCAGCAGCATCTCCAGGTCCACCGGTTTTTCCAGGAAATCGTCCGCCCCCAGGTGCATTGCCCGCACCGCGGTCTCGACCGCGCCGTAGGCGGTGATCATGATCACCCGCACCAGCGGATTTTGCTCCTTCATCCGGGCCAGGACCAGGTCGCCGTTCAGATCCGGCATGCGATGATCGAGCAGGACCAGGTCGACCGGATGCTGCATGAACCGGCGCCATCCCTCCTCGCCGGAGGCCGCCTCGATCACGGTGTACCCCTGCTTGGCGAGAAATCCGGTCAGCAGGGAGCGCTGCAGGGGTTCGTCATCGACGAGCAGAATAATCACGACGCCTTGCCTCCTTGCCCCTCGGGACCGGGTGCATGCTTTGGCCCTGGTTCGGGCAGGATGATGGTCACGGTCAACTGTTGGCGTTGCCGGTCGAGGTCGAAACGCAGGCTGCCGCCGTGGGCCTCGGCGATGCGACGGCACAGGGCCAGGCCCAGGCCGGCGCCCCTGGTTTTGGTGGTGAAGTAGGGCTCGCCCAGACGTTCGACCTGTTCGTCGCTCAGGGTACAGCCGCCGGTGGTCATGGTCAAGGCCGTTCCCTCGGCAACCGGGGCCAGGTCGATGCGGATTAGGCCGCCCGCCGGTTGGGCCTCGACCCCGTTCTTGAGCAGGTTTTCCAACAGTTCGGTCATCAGGTCGGGATCGGCCGCGACAGTGGCGGCGCACCTGGCGCTGACCGTGACCTCGAGGTGTTGATCGAGGCAACGCTGCCGGTACAGGGGAAGGAGTCGGTCGAGAATTCGGGTCAAGGCGACGGCTTGCGGCCGGGGCGCAAGCTTCCTGGTGAACCGTTGCAGCTCGGCGATGATGGTCCCGGCCCGCCGCACCGCTTCGGTCATGGCGTCGAGCAGTTGCCTTTGCTCCGGATCGAGGTGGCTGGATTCCAGGGTAAACCGCTGCAAGCCCATGCTGATGGCGTTGAGCGGGTTGCGGACCTCGTGGGCGATGGTGGCCGTGGCCCGGCCCAGGGCCGCTGCCTCGTGCTCCCTGGCCAAGAGCCGCTCGAAGCTCCGAGTCCGGGCGAGATCGGCCTGCTGGGAGCGGTAGAGGAGCCAGGAAAAAAAGAGACCCAGCCCCAGGAGCAGGGCGGCAAAGAGGAAGAACAGGTGCCGCATCTGGTTGATTCGGGCAAAATGATTGGCAGCGTCGAGTCCCACCACCAGGGTGCCCATGGGAGTGGCCAGGCGGGCCTCGGCCGTGTGTCTGCCGTTTTCGGCGAGCAGGCGGACCGTGCCGTCTCCGGTTGCGGTGGACGCCGCTTCCAGACGAACGAAGTGGATGCCATGCAGGCCGGATAGGGTGGTCAGCAGGGTGGGGAGCGAGGTCTTTTGTTGCAGGTGGACGATGGCCTCGACATTGAGGCCGATCCGGATGCAGCGGAGGTCGGGACCGGTGGCCGGCGCGGTCAAGAGTGCGGTCTGCCGCTCCGGATCGTACCGGACCTCCTCGGGCATCGGGGCACAGGCGGTGTCTCCCGGCCGCCAGCCCTCGGGGCCGGCGATCACCTCGCCGCTCCTTCGCGCCAGCTCGATGCCGAGCAGGCCGGTTTCCCGCGCCAGGGCCGCCAATTCCTCGGGCTGCAAGGGGTCGATGGCATGGAGATAGTCGACGAAGCGGGCCTTGTCGCGAAGCAGGGTGGTGACCACGGTGTCGATGGTGGTCCGCGCCAAGGCGGCGTTGCGCAGGTTTTCCTCGACAATGGCGCCGATCATCCGGGATCGGCCGAGGGTGTTGCGCTGGAGATCGTGGTCGATGGCCACCATCTGCCCAAAGAAGACGGCCAGGACCAGGGCGATGAGCAGGCCGAAGCCGGCCAGGTTCTGACCCCAGGAGGGCAGCTGCAAACCAAGAAGCCTCACGGGTTGGACCACTGCCCGCCTCCGCGATGACGGTGACGATGGCCGCCGCCCGGCCCGCCCTGTCCCCGGCACATGCCCAGGCGGGCGCGAACGCCGGTGGGGTCCTGGCGATAGCGGTGTCGCAGGGTCTGGAGATCCGCCTCTTGCTCGCTCCGGCCGTTGTCGACGGCCGGTTCGGTCCCGTCGGCGGGGGGAGGGGAGGGGGCCTGGGCGGTGGTCGTTGCCCCGGAGTCGGTCTGGTCACCGATTTCGGCGGCCCGCGATCCCGGCGGCAGGCACAGGAGCAACAGCAGCAGGAGCAACAGCGAGGTATGGGGAGCTGAGGGTGGCATGGTCGTATGGGGTACGGTTGTGGCGACGGGTTCGGTTGCGGATGCACCGGCATCCTCTTGGCGCGACTGCCCCCGGCGGCGACCTTCGGGACGGCCACCGGCCGGTATCGATCCGGGTTGATCTGAAGAAAGCAGTATACATGCCAGTTGCCCTTGACGGTAGGATTTCCTCATCCCCGGCAGCTCCGCCCGTGGTCGGAGTTCGCCCGTCCGGTGGGCCGCGGGGTTCGACAATTTTGTCGAACCGGTGGCCGATGGCGTCGATTCATCGGCGGACAACCCCACGAGAGGCTTGAAAAACAGCGGCATGTCCCCTATAACCAGCATGGTTGGACCCCATTGGCCGGCCGCAACGAACCATGAAAATCGGCCAGTCCGACGAAACAACCGGCATGCGAGGCAGGCGTCCGGGGGGCATGGCCAAAGGGTGTAGGAGCCCACCCCGTGGGCGAAAAAAGAATCCGGTCAGGGCCGCACGAGAGGATGCAATGATCGAGGAATATCAGGAGATCGACGTGGAGCGGCTGCGCGACTACATGGCGCGGCACGAGGAAAACGAATATCTGCTGGTCGACGTCCGCCAGCCCGACGAGTACGCCAAGGGGCATATCCCCGGCGCCGTGCTCATCCCCCTGGGAGAGATCCCGGAGCGGCTGCGGGAGATCCCGGTGGACCGGGATGTCATCGTCTACTGCCGTTCCGGCCGACGATCGAAAGGCGCCGCCATCTTCATCGGTTCGCTGCCCCATGTGGCCGGCACCGTGTTCAACCTGGCCGGCGGCACGCTCGCCTGGGACGGGGGACTGCTGCCCGCCTTTCCCAACCTCAAGGCGTTCGACCTTGCCGGCAGCGATCAGGACATCCTGCTGCGGGCCATGGAACTGGAACGGGGGGCGGAACAATTTTATCTCACCCTGTGCCGGCGGTACAGCCCGGCCGCCTGGATCAAGGACCTTGCCGCCCTGGCCGAAGCCGAGGAAGCGCACGCCCGGATGATCTACCGGTTCTGGGCCCAAGGGCAGGTGGCGCCGCCGCCCTTTGCCACCGTGTATGCCGGCCTGGCTGGGGACATCGTCGAGGGCGGTTTTTCCGGCGCCGCGCTGGTGGCCATGCTGGAGCAGCACCCGATGGAACCCTGCCGCTCCACCCTGGAGATGGCCCTGGTCATCGAATATGGTGCCTACGATCTCTTGCGCAACCTGGCGCATCGCTCTCACGGCCGGCCCATGGCATCGATCTGCAATGCCATCGCCCAGGAGGAAAAGGAGCACATGCAGCTTGCGGCCCGGGCCCTGGCGGGCTGCCAGGAGGGGTGAGAGAGTGCTTGCGGGAACATCGATCCGATGGTACGGTTTACCCCGCAGTGTCGCAAACCGGTTGAGATGCAACAAGATTTTGTGGGAAACCTTCGACAGGACGGCTGGGTCCTGATTCCGCTGGCTATGAAAAGGAGAGGATATGAAGTCGGTTAGCTATAAGGATGTCACCTATGAACTGGACGATCAAGGCTGCCTCCTTGATCCCAAATGCTGGAACCGGGATTTCGCCGAGTCCATGGCCCGGGAGTGCGAAATCCCAGTCCTGTCGAACGAACACTGGGACGTGATCCAATATGTCCGCGACGCCTATGACCAGACGGGCATTTGTCCGACCATCTTCGCCGCCTGCAAGGCCAACGGCCTGCGGCCCCAGGAGATGCAAAAGCTGTTTCCCACCGGCTACCACCGGGGGTTGTGCCGGATCGCCGGCGTCCACTATCGGATCAGCAACATCCCCTACGGCGTTCATCTCAGGGAGAGTGTCGCCGATCTGCGGGCCCTGTCCGGCGACAAGGTCTATGCCACCGATGTCCGCGGTTTTCTCGTCGATCCCGAGTCCTGGGACGAGAACTTTGCCGTCCACCGGGCCATGGAGATGCGGATTCCGGGCGGCAAACTGACGGAGGACCATTGGCGGGTCATCTATTATCTCCGCGATGTCCATCAGGTGGAGCACCGGATTCCCAATATCTACCAGACCTGCGAAAGCTGCGATCTCGATCTGGACCGCTTCGAGCAGTTGTTCCCGGACGGTTATCACCGCGGGGCCCTGAAGATCGCCGGCTTGCGGTTCGTGAAATAGAAACGATTCGAGGAGGAGCGAATGCAAACGACCTTGATGGTGTGCAGCGGCGATCCGGAAGTGATCTGGAACGCCCTGCGCATGGGCAATCTCATGCTGGAACAGATGGACGACGTGACCATGTTTCTCAACGGGCCGTCGGTGCGCTATGCCTCGTTGGCCTCCGAGCGCTTTCCCCTCCTCGAACTGGCGAAAATCTTCACCCTGTCCGAGGGGGTCCTCCTGGCCTGAGGGAAATTGCTTGACCTCCACGGGGTGGAGGCATCGTACCACCAGCGGGCCAAACAGATCGATCTCTACCGCCTGATCGCGGAAAGCGACCGTTTCATCACCTTTTGAGCATGCCGGCTGTTCCGTCGTCCCTGGGCCGGAACAGCCGTTTTTTTTATCATGCACCGGCAGGAAGTTGACGATGGTGCCCATGCTCCAGCGTGGGAACCGTCAAGAGACGCTCCGGCGTCTCGTCCTACGGACGCAGGAGCTTTTTTTAGCGAGCAACACCCATGGGCAACCGACAAGAAGGCGTGATCCTGCTCCACGGTCTGGCCCGGACCCGCCGCTCGATGCGGCCGCTGGCCACCTGCTTCGAACAACGGGGCTATGCGGTGGTCAATGTCGGTTATCCCTCCCGTCGCGATCCCGTCGAAACCCTGGCCGCTGCCGCCATTCCCCCGGCGGTGGCCGCGCTGCGCCGTCAGGGGGTCGCCCCCATCCATTTCGTCACCCACTCCATGGGCGGCATCCTGCTCCGCGCCTTTCTTGCCCACGCATCCCTGCCCGAACTGGGCCGGGTGGTGATGCTTAGCCCGCCCAATCAGGGCAGCGAGCTGGTCGATCGTCTCGGGCGATGGGGTTGGTTCCGTCGGCTGTTCGGTCCGGCGGGGTGCCAGTTGGGGACCGGTCCGGAGGATCTGCCTGCCCGCCTCGGCCCGGCCGCCTTTGTCGTCGGCATCCTGACCGGCAACCGGCCGGCTCCCGGCCTGGCCCGTTTCTTCCCCGGTCCCGGCGACGGCAAGGTCTCGGTGGCCCGGGCGCAATTGGCCGGCATGGCCGATTTTCTCGTGGTGCCCTACGGCCATGCGCTGATCATGCGCCACCGCCTGGTGCAGGAGCAGGTGGTCTCTTTTCTGGAAAACGGTCGGTTCGACCGGAAGATCAGCCCTTGCGCAGGACCCGTTTGTCGTCGATGCGGATGGTCAATTTGATCTTGTCGAAGTATTCGAGCAAGGGGATGGAAAATTTGCGGGTCAGGCTGGTGAGGTCCTTGAACCGTTGGGCGTCGATCTCGCCCTCGCGGCGGATGTAGGTCACCACCTTCTCCTGGAGGGCGTGGATGGCCGGGGCGTGGAAACAGAGCGATTCGTTGATCTTGATCAGCTCGCCTTTGCCGACCAGCAGCTCGATCACCTGGCGGATCTGTTTTTCCGGAAACTGGCCGAAGGCGGCCAGCACCTCCTTGAGGTTGGGCGGGGTCAGGCCGGCCTCGCGGTAGAGGGCGCCGATCTTCCGTTCCATCTCCTGCTCGTCGACCTGCAGGGTCACGGTGTGGCCGCTGATCCTGATCTCCGCTCCGGCCTGCTCGATCACCCCTTTCCTGACCAGGTTGGCCAGCAGCACCTGCACCACCTTCTGATCCACCGGCGGCCGCAGTTGGGAGCGCAACTCCTCCTTGGCCAGGCCGGATTTCAACGGGTTGGCCCGGTGGAATTCGGTCAGCAGCCCCACCATCCGCCGGTTGACCTCTTCGGCCACGGGCGCGGCCAGCAGCCGCTGACTTTCCGAATCGATCACCAGCAGCGCCCCGGTGGAAATGGGGTGCTGCAACTGTTTCTTCAATTTTTTACTGAAGACCCCGGTGCGGGCCGCCAGTTGATCGGCGGTGATCCCCTTGGCGCCGCACTCCTCCACCAACAGCAGCAGGCGCTGCTCGCTGTCGGCGGCCGCCAGGGCGGCGAAGTGGGCCCGGTTGGCCGCCCGATCCCGTTCCAGGGCTCGTTTGCGCTTCCGGGACGCGTTGTTGAGGATGATGCCGCCGCCGATGGTGGTGATCGGCGAATAGCTGCGGATCACATAGTGGTCGCCCGGCCAGACCGCCGCCGGTTCCTGGAGCAGCAGTTGGATGCGGCTGGTCTCGCCGGGGGCGATGGTCTCCGTTTCCAACAGCAGGATCCGCCCGACGATCTCCCGGGTGCCCAGGTGGACCCGGACCTGGGTGCGGTTTTTCAGCTCCTTGTGGGTGGTGCGCAGGCAGTGAAACTCGGCGTCGAGCAGGGTGGAGGCGTGCATGCTGCCGGGGGTGGCCGCCATGTCGCCCCGGTTGATCTGGTCCTTTTCGATGCCCTGGAGGTTGATGGCGGTGCGGTGGCCGGCCTCGACCAGGTCGACATCCCGGCCGTGGACCTGGATGCCGCGGATCTTGGCGGTGAGGCCGCCGGGGTAGAACATCACTTCCGCTCCGGTCTCGATCCGGCCGGAGAGCGAGGTGCCGGTGATCACCGTGCCGAAGCCCTTCATCGAGAACACCCGGTCCACGGCCATGCGAAACGGCCCGAATTCCTCCTGGAAATCGATGGCCTTCACCTTGGCGTCGAGCAAGCGGACGATCTCGTCGATCCCCTCGCCGCTGATCGAATTGACCGGGATGATCGGGGCCTCGGCGAGAAAACTGCCGCTGAAGAAGTCCCGCACCTCCTCGGTGACCATGTCGAGCCATTCCTCATCGACGGTGTCCTTCTTGGTCAGGACGATCAAGCCGTCGCGGACCCCGAGCAGGCGGCAGATCTCGAAATGTTCGACGGTCTGCGGCATGATGCCTTCGTCGGCGGCAATGACAAAGGCCACCAGGTCCATGCCGGCGGCGCCGGCCACCATGTTGCGGATGAATTTCTCGTGTCCCGGCACATCGACGATGCCGATGCGATGGCCGCAGGGGAGGTCGAGGTAGGCAAACCCCAGCTCGATGGTGATGCCGCGCTCCTTCTCCTCCTTGAGGCGGTCGGTCTCGATGCCGGTGAGCGCCCGGATCAGGCTGGTCTTGCCGTGATCGACATGACCGGCGGTACCGAGGATGATTTCGCGCATGGAGGGGGAGGGGCGGCCAGCCTAGAGATCGAGATAGGGGTTGGTTTTCGCTTCCCGGGCCAGGGTAGACTGCGAGCCGCCGTAGCCGTGACCGGGCCAGACGATGGTGTCCGGCGGCAGGGCCATCAGCCGGGTCTTGATGGCGTCGATCATCTGGCGCAGGGAACCGCCGGGAAAATCGGTGCGGCCCACCGCGCCGACAAAGAGGGTGTCGCCGGTGAAACAGTGGGGCGGGCTGTAGAGGCAGATGCCGCCCGGGGTGTGGCCGGGGGTGTGGATGACCTCCAACTGTTCCTTGCCCACGGTAATGACGTCGCCGTCCTTGACCAGCACGTCAATTGGCGGCGATTCCGGCAGGCCGAGGGCGGAGAAAAAGTCCTTGATGCGGGGCTCGCTGAAATAGCCGGCATCCTCGCCATGCATGACGATCTTGGCGCCGGTGGCCGCCTGGATGCGACCGTTGCCGCAGACGTGGTCCGGATGGCCATGGGTGTTGATGATGTACACCACCTTGAGGCCGCTGGCGGTGCAGTAGTCGAGGATGCGGTCCTCGTCGCCGCCGGGGTCGATGACCGCCGCCTCCTTGGTCTGTTCACAGGAAACGACGTAACAGCAGACCCCCATCATACCGACGGTGAGTTGTTTGACAAGCATGGCCATAAGATTAGGTGGATTAGGCTGTGGGTTGTGAGTGTTGAGGTGGTTAGACTGTAGCCTAAAAGTCTAATAGTCTAATAGTCTAACCACCTGACCTCTTATTTGCTGCCGCAACCGCTGGGGCCGCAGGCGCAGCCGGCGCTGGCAAAGGGGTTGACCGTCACCGGGCCGGGCGGCAGGCGTTGCTCGACCGCGGTGACCACGGCGTCGAAGGCCCTGATCGCCGGGCTGTCCTCGTCGGCGCAGAGATAGGGGGTGCCGGAATCGCCGGCCATGACCACGCGCGGATCCATGGGCACCCGGCCGAGGAAGGGCAGGTCGAAGTCGCGGGCGGTCTGCTCGCCGCCGCCCTTGCTGAAGATGTCGACGGTCTCGCCGCAGTGCGGGCAGACAAAGCCGGACATGTTCTCGACCACGCCGACGATCGGCATCTCGACCGCCTTGCAGAAGTTGATCGACTTGCGGACATCGGCCAGGGCCACGGCCTGCGGGGTGGTGACCACCACCGCATGGACGCCGGGCATGGTCTGGGCCACGGACAGCGGCTCGTCGCCGGTGCCGGGAGGGGCATCGACGATGAGATAGTCGAGTTCGCCCCAATCCATGTCGGCGACGAACTGGCGGATGGCCTGGATCTTGAGCGGTCCGCGCCAGATGATGGCATCGTCCCGGTTTTTCATCATGTATTCCAGGCTGACCACCTTGAGGTTGTCGTTGAAGGTCAGGGGCGGGATGAGGTCGTCGGGGTTGGCCGGGGCCTCCAGGCTGCCGGTGAGGTTGAGCATCCGGCAGACGTCCGGGCCGTGGAGATCGACATCCATCAGGCCGACCTTGTGGCCTTTCTTGGCGAGGCACAGGGCCAGATTGACCGCGACCGTCGATTTGCCGACCCCGCCCTTGCCGCTCATCACCAGGATTTTGTTTTTGATTTTGCCCAGGGACTTGGTGATGGCGATATCCTGCTGGGCCAGACGGGCGTCGCCCGAGCCGCAACTGCTTTTCTGATCGCTCCCGCAGGAACCTCCACAAGAACTGCTCATATTTGCCTCCAACGGTAAAGAAAGGTGCTGAGAAAAAGAGGGAAAACCCCGAATGCGTCATTCCCGGTCCGGCCACCTCGGCAAGCCGCGGTGCCGGGCATCGGCATGACCGAAAAACATGAGCCCGCGCATTGCCTGCCGGGAAAAAATCCGGGGATGCCGCGGGGGTGCGAGTTTATCGTAATGTGGGGCTATACTTTAATGCCCGCGAATTGAAAAGCAATGAAAAAAACAAACGGCCAAGGCCCCGGTGCCGACCGACTTTTGCCCTGTGTTTTTCTTGCGTTATAATTGCCGGAAAAGTTATAGTGCTTATCTGTATCGCAACGCCGAGCCAGCCGAAACCGGTCTCGGCTGCCGGTTGCGCCCGGTGGGCACCGGCGCGGGAAAGCCCGCGACAATGAACCGGAAGAGTTCCGGAGGCGTAAGGGAGGAAGGACCTAATGGATCCGTTCAGCAAAAAATTATTGGAAGAACTGGAACAGATGCAGCAGCATACGGGGCGCATTTTGCGCTCGATGTCCCTGTCCCGGATGATCCCGATGGAAACGGAAGGCTGGCAACCGGCGGTGGACATCTATGAGTCGGAAAACCATATCTATATCTATGCCGAACTGGCGGGGGTGGTGGGCGATACCCTCCGGGTGACGGTGGAAGGCCAGCAACTGCGGATCAGCGGGATGCGCCAGTTGCCGCCGCATCAGTCGATCGCCTGCATCCATCAGCTCGAAATCGAGCTGGGCGAGTTCCAGCGCATCCTGCCCCTGTCTTCGGTCGTCGAGGTCGAGGGGGTCGAGTCGACCTACACCAACGGTATCCTCATGGTGACCCTGCCGAAACGGACCAGGAAGGGCAAGGTGAAGATCAGGATAACACCTGGAGAATAATATGGAAAACGAACAGCAAACGCCCCAGAAGAAGTTGGACCCCTCCGAGCTGAAGCTCCCAGAGACCTTGCCTATCCTGCCGTTGCACGGGTTTGTTTTCTATCCCGGCATGGGATTTCCGCTCCAGGTATCGAGCGAGGCTTCGCGACAGTTGATCGACGATATCCTCCTTGGCGACCGGATGATGGGACTGGTGCCAAGCCGCCGCGAGCAGACCGGGGACGACGACATCCTCGGGCCCGACGACCTCTACAAGGTGGGGGTGGCCGGCTACCTGCACAAACTGAACAAGGCCCAGGAAGGCTATTACCAGATCCTGGTGAGCGGCACCAAGAAGTTCGCCATCAGCGAATTCGTCGACTCCACCCCCTACATGCGGGCCAAGGTGGTGGAGGTGCCGATGGAGATCGTCGAGGATCAGAAGATCGAGGCCCTGCTGTTCAATATCCGGGCTCAATTTCAGAAATTGGTCAGCGCCACCGAATTGCCCCAGGAGCTGGTGGCCACCATCAACAGCCTGGCCAACCCGTTCTATGTGGCCTACCTGGTCAGTTCCCAGTTGAACCTGAAGATCGAGATGGAACAGGAGATCCTGGAGATCACCCCCCTGCACGATCTCCTCCACCGGGTGGCCAGGGAACTGGCCAAGCGGCTGGAGACCGTGGAGATGAGCAACCAGTTGCAGGCCTCGATGAAAAAGGACATGGACGAGCGCCAGCGGGAATTCTTCCTCCGCCAGCAGTTGCAGGCCATCCGCAAGGAACTGGGCGAAGGCGACGACGACAAGGTCGAGGTCAAAGAACTGAAGGAGAAGGTGGCCGAGAAGGGGCTCAGCCCCCAGGCCCGGGCCGTGGTCGACAAGGAGCTCGGCCGGTTGGAGCGTATTCCGCCCTCGTCGCCGGAATACACGGTCTCGCGCAACTACATCGACTGGATCCTCGACCTGCCCTGGACCGAGTCCACCAAGGACACCCTCGACCTGAACCAGGCCGAGACCGATCTCAACCACGATCACTACGGCCTCAAGAAGATCAAGAAGCGGATCCTCGAATTTCTGGCGGTGCGCAAGCTCAAGGAGGACATCCACGGACCGATCCTGTGCTTCGTCGGCCCGCCCGGCGTGGGCAAGACCTCGCTCGGCCAGTCCATCGCCCGGACCATGAACCGCAAGTTCGTGCGCATCGCCCTGGGCGGGGTGCGCGACGAGGCCGAGATCCGCGGCCATCGCCGCACCTATATCGGCGCCTTGCCCGGCCGGATCATCGAGAGCCTGAAACGGGCCGGCTCCAACAACCCGGTCTTTCTCCTCGACGAGATCGACAAGCTGGGCGCCGATTTCCGCGGCGATCCCTCCTCGGCCCTGCTTGAGGTCCTGGACCCGGAGCAGAACTCGACCTTCACCGATCACTATCTCGACATCGAGTTCGACCTCTCCAAGGTGATGTTCATCGCCACCGCCAACGTGCTCGACACCATCCCCGGCCCCCTGCGCGACCGGATGGAGGTGGTCGAGCTGTCCGGCTATACCGAGCAGGAGAAGGTGGCCATCGCCATCCGCCACCTGCTGCCCAAGCAACTGGAGGCCCACGCCCTGACCACGAACAATCTGGAGGTGCCGGAGGCCACCATCGAGACCCTGATTTCATCCTATACCCGGGAGGCCGGGGTGCGGAATCTCGAACGGGAGCTCGCCGCCATCTGCCGGGGCACGGCCGCCGAGATCGCCCGGGGCCACAGCGAGAAGATCGTGGCCACCCCGGAAAAATTGTACGATTTCCTCGGGCCGCAGCGCTTCTTTCCCGAGATGAAGGCCCGCAGTTGGGGGCCCGGCCTCGCCACCGGCCTGGCCTGGACCCCGGTGGGCGGCCAGATCCTGTTCATCGAGACCTCGAAGATGAAGGGGCGGGGCGGCCTGACCCTGACCGGCAAGCTCGGCGAGGTGATGAAGGAGTCGGCCACCGCGGCCCTCACCTACATCAAGTCGCACGCCAAGGATTTGGGCGTGGACGAGAATGTCTTTGCCGAGATCGATCTCCACGTCCATGTGCCCGAAGGGGCCATTCCCAAGGACGGTCCCTCGGCCGGCGTGGCCATGGTGTCGTCGCTGGTGTCGGTGGTTCTGGGGCGGCCGGTCCGCCAGGATGTGGCCATGACCGGCGAGATCACCCTGCGCGGCGATGTCCTGCCGGTGGGCGGGATCGGCGAGAAGGTGCTGGCCGCGCTCCGCGCCGGGATCAGGGAGCTGATCCTGCCGGTGCTCAACGAAAAGGACGTGCTGGAAATCCCGGAGGATATCCGGCAAGGGGTCCTCTTCCATTATCCGCAGACCATCCGTGAGGCCTTGGAGATCGCCATGGAAAAAACCGGGGCGCAAGGCTGATGCTGGGCTGGTTCAAGAAAAAATTCGGCAAGCAGACGACAGCCGAGGCGGAGGAACCCGGATCGAGCATCCAACCGGTGGGGGAGGAGGCAGTCACCGCTGTTGAGGTGGAGACGCCGCCGGAACCTGTCGCTGTGCCACCTGTCGTCGAGTCCGAGGCGGCGGCAGCCGTTGCCGATGAACCTGCCGAGGTGGAAGCGGTTATGGTGGCAGCGATGGAGCCGCCAATGCCACCTGCCGCCGAAGCACCGCCTGCGCCGGAACCGACGGCAGACGCGGCCCCGATGGCAAGCGCGCCGGAGAGCGTCAGCGCGCCGGAGCTAACCGTTGTCCGGGAGCCGGAAGAGGCGGTGGACGCAGAACCGGCAGCCGGGGAGACGGTTGAAGGCGAGGTCGAGGCTGTCCCTGAACCGGTGTGCGCGGAAGCCGTCGCCCCGCCCGAGCCGGTCGCCGCCAAAACCCAGGAAAAACCGGCCGCCAAGTCCCTGTTCCAGCGATTGCAGGAGCGGCTGGGCAAGACCAGGGACGCCCTGGTCTATCGCCTGGACCGGCTTTTTCTCGGCAAGAAGGAGATCGATCAGGAGCTGTTCGAACAACTGGAAGAGATCCTGATCACCGCCGATCTCGGCGTGGCCACTACCCTGGCGTTGCTGGACGAGGCCCGGAAAAAGGTCAAGCGCGATCAGTTGAGCGATCCCCAGGCGCTGAAAACCATCATCCGCGATCAGATTCTCGCCTATATCGAGGCCTCGGAGCAGCCGGCCGAGCTAGTGCTGCCCGCGGAGGGTCCCTTTGTCATCATGGTGGTCGGGGTCAACGGCGTGGGCAAGACCACCACCATCGGCAAACTCGCCGCCAAATTCGCCCGCTCCGGCCAGTCGGTGCTGATGGTGGCCGGCGACACCTTCCGCGCCGCCGCCATCAATCAGCTCCGGATCTGGGGCGAGCGGGTCGGGGTCGAGGTCGTGGCCCAGCAGCCCGGCGCCGATCCTTCCTCGGTGGTCTTCGACGGCCTTGACCACGGCGTCGCCCACCACCACGACGTCATTATCATCGATACCGCCGGCCGCCTGCACACCAGTGTCAACCTGATGGAAGAATTGAAGAAAATCAAGCGGGTCATCGGCAAGAAGATGCCCGGCGCACCGCACGAGGTGATGCTGGTGCTCGACGCCACCACCGGCCAGAATGGCATCTCCCAGGCCAGGCTCTTCCACGAGGCCGTGGGGGTCACGGGGCTGACCCTGACCAAGCTCGACGGCACCGCCAAAGGCGGGATTGTCGCCAATGTCTGCCGGGAGACCGGGATTCCGGTCCGGTTCATCGGCATTGGCGAACAGATCGACGATCTCCGCGATTTCGATGCCCGCGAGTTTGTCGACGCCCTCTTTGCCGGCCGGGAGGAGTGAGAGGTCGTTTCGTCTGCAGCAATTTAGTCTGTCAGGAAGAGAGAACGACTTGTTTCGCTGCGTACTTGCAAAATCCAGCAATCGGGATCGATACAGAACGCATTCGCTAACCCCTTAAACCACGAACAGTCTGTTCGGCTATCTCCCTACAGACTCTCCACCTAAATAGCCTTCCAAAAATGCAATATCGACAACATAACCAACCGGGCTGCGGCGGTTGCCTGCTGCTCCTGGTCATGCTGGCCCTGGTCACCGGCGGGGCGCCGGCCCTGCTCAACCTCCTGGGTTTTCTTTTTTATTCCGGCCTGGCCGGCATCCTGCTGCTGATTGGCGCCTTTTGGGCCTTTTCCTATTACGTCCAGCGGCGGGTCTCCACCTACGAAGCCACGCAGACCGAAAGCCACAACCGCTTCGTCTTCCTCCTGGTCAACATCCTGGTCAAGATCGCCCAGGTCGACGGCCATTTCACCCGGGCCGAACTGAATGCGATCCTGAATTTTTTTCACTATCACCTCCGCTACAACCAGGACCAGATGTACTGGGTCAAGCAACTGGTCAAGGAGGCGAGGGAAAGCGAGACCGATCTGCGCCACTTGCTGGAGGAATTCCGGACCGGGTTTGCCTATGAACCGCGCCTGATCCTCCTGGAGCTGATCTACCAGATCATCTACACCAAGCAGCCGCCGCCGGCCGACGAGTTGCGCCTGGCCCGCGAGATTGCCCAGTTGCTGGAGATTTCGGTCTACGATCAGCGGACCATCGAGGCGAAATACATGTACCGCCAGCGGCAGGAGGCGGCCAGTGCCGGCCAGTTGGAGGAGCAGTACTATGCGGTGCTCGGTTTGGAGCCGGGGGCCGATTTTGCCGAAATCAAGAAGGCCTACCGCAAGCTGTCCATGCAGTATCATCCGGACAAGGTCGGCCATCTGGGCGAGGAATTCAAGAAGATCGCCGAGGAAAAAATGAAGGAAATCAACGTCGCCTACGGCTATTTCGAGAAGAAATTCGCCAATAACAGATAGTCTTTTAGTCTGTAGGCGTTTAGGTGTTCAGGAAGGGACCTTCAGCCAAACTCCTGACAACCTAACAGTCTACAGGCTAAACAACCTAAACAGAGAGAGGTCATGCAATGAGCGGTGTTGCCAAAAAGATGCGGACGTTTGCGGAAAATTCTTCCTGGATTCGGAAGATGTTCGAGGAAGGGGCGAGGATGAAGGCCGAGTTCGGGGCCGACAAGGTCTTTGATTTCAGCATCGGCAACCCCGACGTGCCGCCGCCGGCCAAGTTCTACACCGTGCTCCGCGAACTGGCCGCCAACGAACAACCCGGCATCCACGGCTACATGCCCAACGCCGGCTACCCCTTTGTCCGCGAGGCCCTGGCCAAGCGGTTGGGCGGCGAGCAGGGCGTCAAGCTGGGGGCAAACGACATCCTCATGACCTGCGGCGCGGCCGGCGGCCTCAATGTCATCTTCAAGGCCCTGCTCGATCCCGGCGACGAGGTGATTATCCTGTCGCCCTTTTTCGTCGAATACCATTTCTATATCGACAACCACGGCGGCGTGGCCAAGGTGGTGCCCACGGACGCGGAGTTCAATCTCGACCTGGCGGCGATCGAGGCGGCTCTCAGCGCCAAGACCAAGGTGGTGCTGATCAACTCCCCCAACAATCCCACCGGCCAGATCTATTCGGCCGATTCGCTCAAGCAGCTCGGTGCGATGCTCGACGCGGCCGGCCAGCGGTTTGGCACCGCCATCTACCTGGTCTCCGACGAGCCCTATCGCAACATCGTCTTCGACCACCACGAGGTGCCGCCGCTGATGCCCGTCACCACCAACGCCATCATTGCCTCCTCGTATTCGAAGGAGCTGTCCCTGCCGGGCGAGCGCATCGGCTACCTGGCCGTCCACCCGGAAATGGCGGGCAAGGAGGCGGTGATCGGCGCCATGACGCTCGCCAACCGCATCCTCGGTTTTGTCAATGCCCCGGCCCTGATGCAGCGGGCGGTGGTCCAGTTGCAGGACGTGTCGGCGGACAATGCGATCTACGCCCGGAGGTTGGAGGTCTTCTGCCGGGTGCTGGACGAGGCCGGTATGACCTACGTCCGTCCGAAAGGCGCCTTTTATCTCTTCCCCCAGACGCCGATCGACGATGTCGAGTTCTGCAAGTTGCTGGCCGAGCAGAAGATCCTGGCCGTTCCCGGCCGGGGCTTCGGTCTGCCCGGCTATATCCGCCTGGCCTTTTGCGTCGACGAAAAGGTGATCGCCGGTTCGGTCGAGGGGTTCAAGAAGGCGATGGCTGCGGCCAAGAAATAGGGCAAAGGCGTATCCAGGCGAAATGTACAGCAAAAGGCCGTCCCCCGTTAGCGAGGGACGGCCTTTTTAGGTGGTTGATGTCGTCGTGGTATTGAGCTGAAAGACTAAACCGCTAGGCTATCCCCCTGGGGGTTGCAGGCACCCCTCATCCCCGATCCGTCTTGCGGATCACCTCGCAGAGCTCGTGGGCGAGGGTGGCGATTTCCTGCTCGTCCTCGCCCTCGGTCATCACCCGGATCACTGGTTCGGTGCCCGAGGCCCGCACCAGGATGCGGCCCCGGTCGCCCAGTTTTCGCTCCGCCCGCTCCAAGGCCTCGGGAAAACCGGGGATGTGCTCCGGCGCGATCTTCGACCCCATGCGCACATTTTGCAAGACCTGGGGAAAAGTGGCCATGACCGTGGCCAGCTCGGACAAGGGCTTGTTCTTCTTGATCATGATCGCCAGCAGTTGCAGCGCCGCCAGGGTGCCGTCGCCGGTGGTGTTGTGGTCGAGGAAGACCAGGTGGCCGGACTGTTCGCCGCCGAAGTTGTAGCCCTTGGCCCGCATGGCCTCGACCACGTAGCGGTCGCCCACCTGGGTGCGGACCATCTGGCCGCCCATGGCCACCATCGCCTGCTCCAGCCCCATGTTGCTCATCACCGTGGCCACCAGGGTCTTTTTCTTCAGCTTGCGGCGGTGCATCAGGTCGCTGGCGCAGATGGCCATGATGTGGTCGCCGTCGACGATGGTGCCGTGCTCGTCGCAGACGATCAGCCGGTCGCCGTCGCCGTCCAGGGCCAGGCCGATGTCGGCCCCCAACTGCTTGACCTTGGCCGCCATCACCTCCGGATGCAGGGCCCCGCATTCATGGTTGATGTTCTTGCCGTCCGGCTCGGCCCCGATGGTGGTCACCCGCGCCCCCAGTTCCGAGAAGACATGGGGCGCGACCTTGTAGGTGGCGCCGTGGGCGCAGTCGAGGACGATGTGGAAGTCGTCGAGCACATAATCCTTGGGAAAGGTGTTTTTGAGGTAGACGATGTAGCGTCCGGCGGCGTCCTCGATCCGCGAGGCCTTGCCGATCTCGTCGGCCACCGGCCGCAGCGCCGCCATCTTCTGCGAGAAGATCAGGTCTTCGATGTCGGCCTCCAACTCGTCGGGCAGCTTATAGCCGTCGGCGGAGAAGATCTTGATGCCGTTGTCCTGGAAGGGATTGTGCGAGGCCGAGATGACCACGCCGGCGTCGGCCCGCATCGAGGTGGTGATGAAGGCGATGCCCGGTGTGGGCAGAGGGCCGACCAACTGGACGTTGACCCCCATGGAGCAGATGCCGGCGGCCAGGGCGTTCTCGATCATGTAGCCGGAAAGCCGGGTGTCCTTGCCGATGACGATGGTGTTGCCCTTGACCTGGTTCTTGACGATGAAGGCAATGGCCCGGCCGATCTGCATGGCAATCTCCGAGGTCATGGGGTAGATGTTGGCCACGCCGCGCACGCCGTCGGTTCCGAAGAGTTTTTTCATGGGTCGTTCCTGTTGCGGTTGATGGGGAAGAGAGCAAATAGTTGCGAAAAAAGCGTTGCATCAGGTGGTCAGGGTACGATGCGCACCTTGTCCGGAGTGACGGTGTAAATCACGATGGGGGCATGCCCCGGCAGATTGACCCCGTGGACCAGCACCGGGACCTCGTTGCTGTTCTTGTCCACGGGCGTTCCAGGCGTGGCCCGGAACAGCATGGCAAGTTCCGGAGTGATATGGACGATCCGTTCCGGGATCTCCGCCTCCACGGTCACCGTGGCCGGGGAAAATTTCGTCGGCGCTCCGGACTCCTTGTCGCTGCCGATCGGAACACCCCGTACGGTTTTACGGAGCATGATTTCCTTGAGGGTGACGTTGGCCTCGATCACGGTCTCGCCGATGAGTTTGAGCAGCGCTTCGTTGAGATGAAGATGCACCTGGAAGATGCTGGAACTGTCGATACCCTCCAGGTTGATCACCGAGGTTTTGAGGGCATCTTCCTTGTCCAGGATGGTCTGCGGCCCGGTGATGGTGATCTGCGGCGGGTTGAGGGTCAGGCTTTCCAGGACGAAACCGGCGGCCGGTTTGCCCTTGGTCACCGGGGTGATGGTGAAATCCTTCTTCGTCAGCCGGTCGATCAGCAGGGTGATGTTGGCCGGCTGTACCCGCTGCACGGTGATGCCTCGTGGCAGGGGAATGGATTCGGCGTCGTTTTTGACCACCAAGGCCCCCGGTTCCGCCTTGGCCAGATCCACCGGCAGGGAGATGTTCTGCTGCCGGATCTCCTGGATCAGACGCCGGGGGCCGCTGACCACCACCTCGATATCCTTGCGGTACTGGTTGGCGACGACCAGGTTGGCGGGAAGATTACGGAGTTCCAAGGGGATGGTGACGGTGAGGTCCAGCCGGTCCTCGGCGGCCACGAAATACCAGAGGCTGGCCCCGATGGCCAGGGAGAGCAGCTTGAGCAGCCAGTGCTTGGAAAAGAAGGAAAGCTCGAGCTTGCTTTTCATGGCTTCGCGGTCCCGGCCAGCCAGGAGGTCCAGCGGCCGGCCTTGGTGCGCGGCGCCAGCAATTCCTTGAGGGTGGCGGTCAGGGATTTGTCGTCGTGAAAGGTGGTGATCCTGCCGTGCTCCACCAGGGAGATCTCCTGGGTCTCCTCGGAAACCACAATGACGATGGCGTCGGTCTCCTCGGACAGGCCGAGGGCGGCGCGATGGCGGGTGCCGTATCGTTTATCGAGGCGCGAGCTCTGCGACAACGGCAGCAGGCAACCCGAGGAATGGATGCGGCCCTTGTGGATGACGACGCCGCCATCGTGCATGGGCGAGGCCGGTAGGAAGATGGCTACCAGCAGCTCGTGGCGCAGGCGGGCGTCGAGGCGGTGGCCGGTGCTGACCAGGTCGCGCAGGCCGGTATCGCGTTCGATGACCATGAGGGCGCCGATGCGGCGGCGGGCCATGTAGGAGGCGGCGCGGACGAGCTCCTCGATATCCTTGTCGGCGACGTCGTCGACCTTGCGAAAGGGGGTTTTACCGATTTGGGTCAGGGCGCGGCGAATATCGGTCTGGAAGAGGATGACGATCACCACCAGGATCGAGCCGAGAAAGGTTCGGAGCAGCCAGTGCAGGGTTTGCAGTTCAAACTTGCCCGCCAGGACATAGATGATAATAATGAGCGCGATGCCGACCAGCATCTGCACGGCCCTGGTGCCGCGAATCAGCAGCATGGTTCGGTAGATGATGAAGGAGACGATCAGGATATCGAGGATATCCGGCAATCGTATGGAGTGGATGGTTTCAAGCATGCCGGAGTCGGGGAGAAGGCCGGTTCAGAGTGGTCAAGTATCTGATATGTAGCATGCCGGTTGCCGATTGAACAGGGAAATCTAGGGGATAAGGCTGGCGGCGGACAGACGGTGAGGGACCGCAAGTTGGAGGCGAAATGATGAACGATCTGGTGCGCCGGACACGAACCGTGCGTCGTTTTGAAGAAAGAAGGACTGTCGAGCCGGACGTGCTGCACAAATGCTCGTGCCCCGGCCGGAGGTAGCGTGAGTCACGTCGAAATGTTGCAACTCCTTGGCCTCTTTTCCCTCGTCACCTTTGCCGGCAGCCTGATCGCCGTGCCCTGGCTGATCGGCCGGATGCAGTCCGATTATTTCCTCACCCACTGGCAGCAGGTCGACGCCCGTCACCACCGGCATCCGGCTTTAACCCTGATCATTTGGCTGCTGCGCAACGCCTTCGGTCTCTGCCTGATCGTTGCCGGCATCGCCATGCTGTTTCTGCCGGGACAAGGGGTGCTGACCATGCTCATCGGCATCTGCCTCATGGATTTTCCCGGTAAACGCCGCCTCGTCGACCGATTGGCCGGGATCCCCCAGGTGCGGCAGGCGTTGAACTGGGTGCGCCGGAAACAGGGCAAAGAGGAATTTGTTTTTGGGAAATAGGGGACAGACCACGTTTTTCGGCGAGTGGAGCCGCCGAAAAACGTGGTCTGTCCCCTATTTCCCAGGGAGTTCCGTGCCGCTACTCATGATCTCAATATACCCTGAGTAGCGAAACAGCCTATTACGTTTCTGAGCGGTGAGTTCCTGCACGATACCAAGCCGCTCCAAGTGGCCCAACGCCTTGTTGACCGTTGCCGGAGTGAAACCAGTCTGTTCCACGAGCCAGCCGGAAGTGGCGATAGGATGTTCCAACAGCGTTCTGTGGATTTGCAAAGTGGATGCCGTTGCCCGGCCAAGGCCACTTATCTTGTCCCGGTCCCGATTCGACAAGTCGAGAAGCTGTTGGGCCGTTTCCACTGCTTGGGTGGCGGTGACGATAACTGCCTCGGCAAAAAAATCGAGCCAGGCCTCCCAATCGCCGGTCAGGCGGACATTGCCCAGCAGCTCGTAATAATATTGGCGGTGCGTTTTGAAGTAGAGACTGAGATAGAGCATCGGTTTTTGTAGCACCTTCTGTTCACACAAGAGCAGCGTGATCAGCAGGCGACCCAGACGGCCGTTACCGTCGAGGAAGGGATGAATTGTTTCAAACTGCACATGAATCAATGCTGCCTTGAGGAGGATCGGCGTTGGTTCGGGCTGATCGTGCAGGAACAGCTCAAGCTTGCTCATGCACTCAACCACCTCTTCGGCGGGTGGCGGAACAAAGGCGGCGTTGCCGGGTCGGGTGCCGCCGATCCAGTTCTGACTCCGTCGGAACTCGCCCGGTGTCTGGTTGCTGCCTCGACCTTTGGCCAGCAGCACGCCATGGATCTCCCGAAACAGCCGCAGTGACAGAGGCAGTCCTTCCTCCAAAAGGTGTAGACCATGATCGAGCGCTGCAACATAATTACTGACCCCGCGCACATCGTCCAGCGGAACACCAGGCTCCTGATCCAACTCAAACAGCAACAGGTCAGAAAGCGACGACTGCGTTCCCTCGATCATGGAGGAGAGCACTGCCTCCTTGCGCACATACATGTAGAGGAACAGTGAGGTGTCCGGCAGCAGGGTCGAGACGCTGTCCAGCCTCCCCAGCGCCAACAGCGCTTGGTCGAACTTGCCGCGCAATTCCGGCGTCCATTCGATAGGCGGACGCGGCGGCAACGGTGTGGGCACGAAAGCCTGCGCCTTTTCGCCAACCGTCGATATGGGCACATACTTTCCCTGAAGCTCTCGTTTCATCCCAAATGCCTCGAGCCTAAAATAGGATCGATTTTTATTTTACCTTTATGGGTTATCGTAAAATAAAAAAGAGAAAAAGGGGAAATAGGGGGAAATAGGGGACAGACCACGTTTTTCGGCGAGCGAAGCCGTCGAAAAACGTGGTCTGTCCCCTATTTTCGCGGTCGTCCGGGGGTTCCCCGCATGGCCCGTTTTCCCAGCATATCTGCAATCTGCTCGGCGAATCGGTGAGTCCCCAAGGCAAAATTGCCATTGGTTGCTTGTCGTATACTGTCGACCAGCCCTGGATCCAGCTCATATCGAAAGAGTTCGCGGTAGGCAAGCTGATGCGCTGGCGGATCGCCGCCCAAGGCGAGGTAAAGCGGGTGAGGGGTGAGCAGAGGCGCGCTTTCTCCTTGGGCGTTGGCGCGGTAACTCGACCAGCGGTATTCTCCGGGATGGTCCACCATTCCAGCTCGAACCGGGTTGAGTTCGATATAGCGCTGGCAGGCGAGGAAGTAGGTTTCCTCCTGGGCAACGCAGGAGCGGAAACGCCCTTCCCAGAGGGTTCCACTGCGCCGATAGGTGCGATTGACATATTGCACGTAACGCTGGCCCAGCCGTTTCATGAGAAGGCCGACGCTCTCCGCATCCGTTGGCGTCAACAGAAGATGCACATGGTTGGTCATCAGGGCATAGGCGTGGATGGCGCATCCAGCGGTGCGGCTGTGCTCTTGTAACCAATGAAGATAAAAGAGGTAGTCTTCGTCAGCAAAAAAGCAGGGCTGACGATTGTTGCCTCTCTGGATGATGTGGAGCGGTGTGCCCGGTAGGATCAGGCGAGGTCGTCTTGGCATGACCTGACGGATACCATAGGAAGGGCTTTTGGGCCAATGAAAAACGTGGTCTGACCCCTATTTCCCTTCCCCAAGGGCAAAAGAAAAGCCCGACAACAGAGGTTGTCGGGCTTGAGTGCATGCGAGAAGCTTGTAACTGTGGGCACAAACAGCGTACCCACCCTTGGCTTATTCGGCTTTTCTGCGGCGGGCGATGCCTGCCAGACCGGCGAGACCGGTGCCGAAGAGCAGCATGGTGGCTGGTTCGGGGATTGGGGCTGCTGTGCCTGAATACGTATTTGTATAACTAGTACGGGTGGGCGTTCCGTCAGGGTTTGTGTTATTTATGTAATCATCGATCCCGCCTGTTGCTTGCAATGAAATCGAAGTGGCTCCTCCTGGTGCGGATAGAAATGCGTCAACAATAGCAGATCCAGATGTATATGTACCAACCGTAATGTTCGTTAAATTCATGTTGAATGCGGTATTGATGTCTCCTCCTACACCTGTTATTTCTAATTCAACCGCTGTGAGCGTCGCTGAAAATACTTTGTAATAACTGCTAGTTGCGCTGTTGTAATCCCAAAGCTCAAAACCATTGGCGTTAACACTGGGGTTGAAGGAGTAAGGATTTGATTGGTCAATGGTAAGGGAGGAGATAACGACGTATTCAAGCCCTGCATCACTGAAGAAGGGCTCTGATGGATCACTCACTGTAACGGCACCGGATCCGGGAAGGCCAAAAAATGTTGAGAAGCTAAGTGTTTCAAGAAAATTATCACCGTCAGCATTAGACAAAGTGTAATTACCTGAAAAGCTAAATTCATAGGCAAATGAAACGGTTGCCATCAACCCAACCCCAGCCACCGCGATCAACGCACTCTTTAATAATTGCTTCTTCATCGTTCCCTCCTAAAGGTGTTTGTAAGAAAGCAGAATATCTTTTCAATTGGCACTTTCTATTCATGTTCCATGCCAGTTCGGTGGCCGGTGTGTCGCGGCTTGGTCGGTCTTGTAGAATAATAGCTATAAAAACAAATTGTTAAGCAACGATCCGTCAACCAGCCGTCCAGCAAATCCAACCAATAGCGCCTCCTTTTCTCCTCCACGCCCCGCCGCATGTGCATTCCGCCGGAAAAATGTACCCAACCTCTCTGGTTTCTGTCGAAAAAACGGGAAAAATTGATTTTTTAATTATCATTTCAATATATTATGCTGTTGACTCCGTTCCGGAATCTCGGAAAAAAAGGATGGTGCGGGAGGGGTGACGCGGAAAAGAAAATAGGGGACAGGCCACGTTTTTCGGCAGCGCAGCTCGCCGAAAAACGTGGTCTGTCCCCTATTTTCCTAGTCGGTGGGGCCGGGGTGTTCGACAAAGGCGATGCCGGCATGAAACAGGGCAGTGTTTTCAAGGGGCTCAGCCCAGACGACCCGGCCGATCCCTTCCAGCAATCCGCTGGTCCCGCCGGTTTCCACCACAAAGCGGACATCGGTTTGCGGGGTCAGCAACTGCCGGGTGGCGAAGCGGATGCCATGGTCGCTGAGGTCGATGGTCCAGGCATCGTCTTCCCGGATACCCGGAATTTGATCGGAGCCGGTGATTTCGGAAAAACGGAAAAGGCGGCGGTCGGGGATGCGGATGGAGCGGCGGCGGTTGACCGGGGGCGGGACGGTGGCTTCTTCCTGTTGACCACGTCCGGCCAGCCGCTCAAAATGGACGCAGAGGGTGTGATGACTGTCCAGGCAGAAGGTGGCGATGTGTTCCTCCACCGGCAGAAACAGTCCTTCCTGAACCAGGAGGCAAAGCCGGTCTTCCGGGTCCCAATGGGGGCAGATTACACTGCCCGTTCGGGGACTCGTTCCTGGCGAGAGTTTGTTTTTTCGTGCAAGATCAAAGTGCTGCATGGGAAAACTTCATGCAAGGAGCACACCGGTTCACCTGTTGGGAATTGTTATTTTTGATAAAGGAAATAGGGGACAGACCACGTTTTTCGGCAGCGCATCTCGCCGAAAAACGTGGTCTGTCCCCTATTTCCCGGATTGGACATTTTTCGTTTCCACCGGTATATAACCCCATGGCCGGACCACACCCGGAAACAACACGAGGAGAGCCACGACCGTGAGTGAAATCACCCGCTATGTCAAGGGCCAGGACCCGGATCGGGACGCCTGGCTGACCAACTTTTTCACCGAGAATCATCTCGCCTACGAGACCTTTCCCGACATGGTGGCCTCGCCGGAGCAGCTCAAGTTCATCGTCCATCTGGAAGACGAGCAGATCTATTACCCCTGCTCGGACGAGCTCTTTGCCGCCATCATCGACAAGCGGGCGGACACGGTGCTCACCTCGGCCTACATCGGCATCTGGACCCGGCTGGAAAAGCTGGTGCACGAGGTGGTGGCCGACCCCTACAAGCAGCGCTACCTGCTCAGTCTGCTGACCATCAAGTACAACCACGAAACCTCGCACAAGGTGCAGTTGCCGGGGCGGATCGAAAAAAGATTGCTCGGCATCTTCACCACTATTAGCGAGATCGACCGGCCGCTGGCTGCCGAGCGGGAACAGGAGAACAAGCGCGTGGCCACCTTTCTCCGTTCGGAACCCTTCGAGCGGGCCTTCAACTCACCGGAGGGGCTGGAGATCACTGACGAGACCACGCTCACCGAGATCGACCTGCATCTGCACCTGCTGCGGCTGCGGCGGCTGCTCCTGCTCAGCTCGATGCGGCCGATCTGGCGGCAGGATCAGCCCCCGGACATCGACACCCTCCGGCGGGTGATGAACACCCCGTTGGACACCCCGGAATGGCAGTGGATCTGCAACTGGCTCCAGGACGTGATCGCCGGCCGGCGGCGGCCCTGCATCCTCTGGGTGGGGGGGCGGTCGGGCGAAATCGTCTTCGACCTGGCCATCCTCCGCATCCTGATGAAGATCGGCATCAAGGTGATCCTGGCGGTCAAGCAGAACTTCTACTACCACCGGGTGTCCTTTGCCGACCTGCTGGAAGATCCGACCCTGGACGAACTGATGGAGGATGCGGACATCATCGGTGATGCCAAAATCTCCAAGAACGAGTTGCTGCGCCACCTCGACAGCGACAACCGCTTCCTGGTCATCTCCGACGGCACCCGCGAACCCTTCAACCCGCTCCTGACCTCGGTCACCTATGCCCGGGCCTTCAAGGAGGCCGATCTGGTGGTCTACCGCAATCCGGGCGGTCGCGAGAACATCGGCAACCATTTCCAGTTCACCCGCGACATCGTCTCCATCATCCCCGGCAACGACGGCGAGATCGATATCCTGCTCAAACCCCGTCATCCCAAGGCGATCCGCTTCTCCCGCGCCGAGTTGCGGCGCAAGGCCCAGGATCTGATCGACATGGTCGAGGGGGAAAAGGCCCGGGGCAAGACCATCATGTTCTACTCGGCCATTGTCGGCTCGATCCCCGGCCAGTTGAAAACCGCCAAGGAAGTGCTGAACGTCTTTGTCGAGCACCTGCGTTCCTCGCTGCACGAGGTGGTGATCATCAATCCGGGCGAGCATTTCGTCGAGGGCATGGACGCCGACGACATCATGTACATGTGGGAGATCTTCCAGCGTTCCGGCAATATCGACATCTGGCGCTTCCAGAGCGTCGACGACATCGTCAAGTCGTTTGAGCTGATGGGCAAGAAGGTGCCGCCGGAGTGGACCGGCAAGGACGCCACCTATTCCACCGGCTGCACCAAGGAGATGGAGATCGCCATCCAGATCCAGAAGCAGTATCCGGAGATGCAGTTGATCGGCCCGCCCTACGAAAAATTCCAGCGCCGCAAGGAGTACGGGGTGGGCAAGCTCTACGACCGCACCCTGGCCGGCAGCGAGTGAGAGGGAGACCCGTATGCCCGCCAACAAAGGCCTCAGTTTTCTCGATGCCACCTTTCGCCGGATCTATCCCCAGGATTTCGAATACCGCCAACAGGCCGAGGCGCGTCTTGGCCGGTTGACCATGCCCCATTGGGCCCTGGGCGACCTGATGGATCTGGCCGTCGACCTGGCGGGCATGACCCGCTCGCTCCAGCCGCCGGTCGCCCGCAAGAAGGTGGTGGTGATGGTGGGCGATCACGGGGTGACCGCCGAGGGGGTGTCGCAGTATCCGGCCGAGGTCACCGGCCAGATGGTGCGGAATTTCGTCCGGGGCGGCGCCGGGATCAATGCCCTGGCGCGGCGGGCCGGGGCCGAGGTCTGTGTGGTCGATGTCGGGTGCCGGGACGATTTTGCCGATCTGGTGCGCGCGGGCACGATCATTGCCAAGAAGATCGGCCGGGGCACCGGGAACATCGTCCAGGGCCCGGCCATGACCCGGACCCATGCGGTGATGGCGGTGGAGGCCGGCATCGAGATCGCCAATCAACTGGCAGCGGAGACCGACGTTTTTGGCACCGGCGAGATGGGCATCGGCAACACCACGCCCAGTGCTGCCATTGCCGCGGTGTTCACCGGCAAGCCGGTGGCGGAGCTGACCGGGCGGGGCACCGGCATCGACGACGTGCGGCTGCAACACAAGATCGCGGTGATCGAGAAGGCCCTGGCGATCAACCGGCCCGATGCCAAGGACGGACTCGATGTGCTGGCCAAGGTGGGCGGCTTCGAGATCGGGGCCCTTGCCGGCCTGATCCTCGGGGCCGCGGCCCACCGCAAACCGGTGATCGTCGACGGCTTTATCGCCACCGCCGGAGCGATGATTGCCTGGAGCCTGGAACCCTTTGTCCGCGATTACCTCATCTGCGCCCATCGCAGCGCCGAGCCCGGCCACGGCGCGCTGCTGGAAAAGTTGCGGCAACGGCCGCTCTTCGATCTCCGTCTCCGCCTGGGCGAGGGGACCGGCGCGGCCCTGGCGATGCATCTGGTCGAGGCGGCGGTGGCCGTGCTCACCGAGGTGGCCACCTTTGCCGAGGCCGGAGTTAGCATGAAATAGGCATGAAATAGGGGACAGACCACGTTTTTGAGAAACAAAAACGTGGTCTGTCCCCTATTTCACTCAGTTGCTTTGCTCCTTGCGCTGACAGCGATCGCCCACAGGGTGGGCTCTTACGGGGTGTAGGAGCCCACCCTGTGGGCGATAACAAAACCTGATTCTTGACGCCAAGGACCTGGCATGTTACGTTATAGCCGTGGCTAAATCGTCCCGATATTTCTGTGGAGCAGCGGTGAGAATTGCAACGGCGGGCATGATCGTTTTGTTTGCGGTGCTGGCGGGCAGCGTCACGCCGTCATTCGCCGGCGAGGCCCAGGCGGCCCTGACCGACCGGATGCCCGGATACCAAATACCGTCCAGGTTGAGCCCTGAAGAGAAGGTCTGGTTCAAGACCTTTCAGGAAGGGAATATGCTCTCCATCGGCTGGCAGGAAATTTCCGCCGAGATCCTTGCCAAGACCCCGCCCGAGCAACATCACGAGCAGAAGCAAGCCCTGGAGAACCTGGGCAACAAGATCGGCATGGAGTGGTGCCGGCCCAATGCGGTCCGCAAGGTCAACTCCTCCATGTTGTTGGAATGGGGCGATATCCTGCGCCAAACCGCCCGCAAGAATCCGCAGCAACTGACCAAGGCCATCGCCTATATCGATCAGGAAGTCGACGCCGTGCTCGACTGATCGTTGTCTTCGCCCCTCCGGCACTCCTCCCCCTCGCTCCGTTCCACCCGACAGACCAGTTGGCCCCGGTGCAGGACGACGTCCACCGTCGTTCCCGGCCGAACCTGGGCAGCCTCGGTCACAATCCGTTTTTTCCCCTCGCCTGTCCGGACAATGGCATAGCCGCGCGCCAGGGTTGCCAGCGGGCTGACCGCATGGAGAACGCCCGCGGCCCGGCTGAAGTGTTCCTCCGTGGCCTGAAGCCGGGACCGAACCGCCTGCGCCAGCCGGTTGCGAAGGGCATGCAGGTGTTGCCCGTGCAGGGCGAGCCGGTGGTCCGGATGGAGCCGCGCCAGATGCAGGGTGGCCCGGTCCAGTCGCTGTTCCCGGTTGGCGAGGGTGGTGGCGAGGGCGTGTTCCAGGCGCACGGTGAGATGGTCGAGCCGCAGCAGGAGCCGGTCCAGGGGATGGGGCATGGTCGAAAGCTGCTGCCGGGCCAGCCGCAGCCGCTGCGCCAGCCGATCGAGCCGGTGGTGCAGACTGCGGCGTATCCGGGATTGCTGATGGTCAAGCCGTGCCCGCAGGGCCTCGCCGTCCGGCACCAGCAGCTCCGCCGCCCCGCTGGGAGTGGGGGCGCGGAGGTCGGCGGCGAAATCGGCGATGGTGAAATCTATTTCGTGGCCCACGGCGCTGACCACCGGCAGGGCAGAGGCGCGGATGGCCCGGGCCAGGTGTTCGTCGTTGAAGGCCCACAGGTCTTCGGCCGAGCCGCCGCCGCGACAGAGGACGATCAGATCGGTCCCCCCGTGGGCATTGATGGCCTCCAGGGCACGGATCATGCCGGCCGCGGCCGGCTCGCCCTGCATCGCTGCCGGATAGACCGCGATCCGGATCGGCGGAAAACGCCGGCTGGCGATGCGGATGAAGTCGTGCACCGCCGCACCCTCGGGGGCGGTGATCAGGGTGATGTGGGCGGGACAGGGGGGCGGGGGCCGCTTCAGGTGTTCGTCGAACAGCCCCTCGGCCGCCAGTCGCCGTTTCAGGGTATCGAAGGCCTGCTGCAGCGCGCCGGCGCCCTGGACCTCGATGGTATCGACAATCAGCTGATAGTCGCCCCGCGGTTCGTAGACCGAGATCCGGCCGCGGCAGACCACATGGGTCCCGTCCTTGGGCATTTCGGCCAGATAGCGCTGTTGCATCTTGAACAGCACCGCCTTGATTTGGGCCGAGGCGTCCTTGAGGGTGAAGTAGCAATGGCCGGAGTAGGGCTTGTGCAGGTTGGAAATCTCGCCGGCCACGCTGACAAAGGGGAATCGCCCTTCGAGCAGGCTGCGGATGGCGCCGTTGAGTTCGGTAACGGTGAGGATCTTGCGGTCATCCATGATTTATGATGTCATATTGGGCTGTTGCAAAATGAACTTTTTGTTCCATATCGTAAAGATTGATGGTTTCGTGGATGACAAGACAAAGGCGGGCACAAACAACATGCCGCCCATCGGCTACCGAGCCCGCACTCGTCCGGGCATAAGGTTGTAGGTTGGGGTGAACGGCTGTATCGTGAACCCCAACATCATCCACTTGTGGTCGGGGAGTTGTTGGGCATCGCTGCGCTCAGCCCAACCTACCGGGTTTCATGCTACGGCTTGGTGATCATCCACGATTTGTGTTGTCATTGCGAGCGGTAACGAAAAATCTCAACCCGGAAGTCGATGAGATTTTTCCTTGCGGTCGAAATGGCATCACCATGAACCGGTTCATTTTGCAAAAAGCGCCTTTGCCTGATGCTTTTTTTGCTCGCCGGGGTATAATCGTGCACGCCCGGGGCCGGGCGGCACAGACCTCTTGTACCGCCTTGACCATTGGTGCGCAATGGGTATTTCCCGAAACGATTCGGGCGCGGGTGGGGGAGCACGGATCTGACCGGGCACCCCTCGCCTCTCTTGATTGCAGCCTCGTAACAACACACGACCAGGGAGCACACCGCATGGCCGAACAGAACAATTTTGACCGGGACGCTATCAAACTCCAACCCCTCACCCCGGTGGGGCTGCTGGAGCAGTTCAATCTGCCGCCCAAGGCGATCCGCTTTATCCGGCGCCATCAGCGGGCCATCTGGCTGACCCTGTCGGCCGGCATCGTCCTTGCGTTGGCCGTTTCCGGCTTTACCACCTGGCGCGAATATCAGGAAGACAAGGCGGCCTCCGCCCTGGAAACCGCCCGCATCGCCAAGCAGGACAACCGGCAGATGCTGGAGAAGGTGGTCCAGGAGTATGGATCGACCTCATCCGCCCTGTGGGCGAAGATCGAACTGGCCTGGCTCGAGGAAAAGGAAGGGCAGCGACCCCAGGCGATCAGCCGGTTGGCAGCGATCAACACCGATCTCGCGGCGCGTTCGCCGCTCAAGCCGCTGGTGCTGACCAAGCTGGTCGGGCTCTATGAGCAGGAACAGCAGTTCGACCAGGCCATCGCGATCGCCACCGAACTGGCGGCCATCGACGGGTTCGCGCCCGCGGCCTACAGGGCCCTGGGCCAATTGCACGAGCTGGCGGGCAAGAAAGAGGCAGCGGCGGCCATGTACGGCAAGTACCTGGAATTGACCGGTGCGCAGGCGGATCAGGGCAAGGCCGATCCGATGCGCGATATCGTCCAATCAAGACTCAACCAGTTGAAAAAATAATGGAAATTATTCAAAAACCGGAAGAGATGCAGGCCTGGTCGCAGGCTCAGGCCCGCGCCGGCAAAACCGTCGGCCTGGTGCCGACCATGGGCTATTTTCATGAGGGCCATCTCAGCCTGATGCGACGGGCGGCGACGCTGTGCGACCTGGTAGTGGTCAGTCTGTTCGTCAACCCCACCCAGTTCGGGCCCAACGAAGATCTGGACCGTTACCCCCGCGATTTCGAGCGCGACATGGAATTGGTGCGGCAGGAGCGGGTAACGGCGGTCTTCGCCCCGACCCCGGCGCTGATGTACCCGCAGGGGTTTCAGACCGAGGTTCGGGTGCAGCACTTGGCCACCCATCTCTGCGGCAAGAGCCGGCCGGTCCATTTCGCCGGCGTGGCCACGGTGGTGACCAAGCTGTTCAACATCGTCCTGCCCGAGGTGGCGGTCTTCGGCGAAAAGGATTTCCAGCAACTGGCGATTATCCGCCGGCTGGTGGCCGATCTCAACATCCCGGTGCGGATCGTCGGTCATCCCATCGTCCGGGAAGCGGACGGGTTGGCCATGAGCTCCCGCAACGCCAATCTCGACCCGGCCAACCGGGCGGCGGCGCTGAGCCTGTCCACGGCCCTGCAACTGGCGCGCACCTCGGCGGCCCAAGGGTTGCGGTCCACGGCCGAGCTGGGGCGGTTGCTGGAACGCCACATCCATTCCTTTGCCGGCACCGCCATCGACTACGCCAGCTTTGTCGACTGCGACACCCTGGAGTCGGTGGCCGAGGTCGACGAGCGCACGGTCCTGGCCCTGGCGGTCTTTGTCGAGGGCAAGGCGGGCAAGGTGCGGCTGATCGACAACGGTTTGGTCCTGCCGCAATAACCAGCATGGTCTCGCCCGGAGGGCCGGGCTTCTACGGACCGAGGGGCAGGGCAAAAGGGTGGAGGAGCCCCACCCCTGGTGGGCGAAAAAGATCAAGCAAAGCCTTCCCGACCCGGGCCTGTGCCGGGGTGACGAAGACAAGTGACGATTTTCATATAAAAAAAGAGGTGTACTGTGCCAGGTTTTGAGATTTTCGGAGCAGAGGAGAAGGAGCAGGTGCTGGAGGTGCTGGAGAGCGGCGTGCTCTTCCGCTACGAGTTCGCGGCCCAACGCAAGGGGATATGGAAGGTGCGCGAATTCGAGCAGGCCTTTGCCGCCTATACCGGCGCGGCGCACGCCCAGGCGGTGACCTCCGGGACCGCGGCCCTCAAGGTCGCCCTGGCGGCGCTGGGCGTGGGTGCGGGCGACGAGGTCATCACCCAGGGCTTCACCTTTGTCGCCACCTGGGAGGCGATCCTCGATTGCGGCGCCATCCCGGTGTTCACCGAGGTCGACCTGACCCTGAACATGGACCCCGCGGACCTGGAAAAGAAGATCAGCCCCAGGACCAAGGCGATCGTCCCGGTACACATGATGGGCGCCCAGGCCCGGATCGAGCAGATCAAGGCCATTGCCGACCGACACCACATCCCGGTGATCGAGGACACGGCCCAAGCTGCCGGCGGTCGCCTGCACGGTCGTCATCTCGGGAGCTTCGGCGCCATCGGCACCTTCTCCTTTGACGCGGTCAAGACCATGACCACCGGCGAGGGCGGCATGTGCATCACCAGCGACGAAAAACTCTGGCAACGGATGTCCGAGTACCAGGACCACGGCCACGACCATGTGCCCAATCCCGGCGGCCGGGGCGGCGAGGGGCGGCCCTTTATCGGCTTCAACTACCGGATGATGGAGATCCAGGGCGCCATCGGCCTGGCCCAGTTGGCCAAGCTCGACGGGATTGTCGCGGCCCAGAAAAAGAACAAGGCCTTTTTCCAAGAGGCGGTGAGCGTCCTGCCCGGCGTCCAGTTCCGGGAGATCCTCGACGAGGCCGGCGATTCGGCCACCTTCCTCACCTTCCTGCTGCCGGACGCGGCCCGGACCACGGCGGTCAACCAGGTGCTGCGCGAGGCGGGCGTGGGCGCGGTGCGCTGGAGCGAGAACGGCTGGCACTACTACCCCAAATGGGAGCACCTGCTCGAAGGCAAGACCTACTGCGAAGGCGGCTGGCCCTTTAGCGCCGGCGGCAAGCGGCGGGTGGTGTACGACCCGCAAGCACTGCCGGCCTCGGCGGCGATCATGGAACGGGCCCTGACCTACCAGGTGCCGATCCTGCTGCCGGAAGCGCAGAAGATGAATATCGCGTCGGCCTTGAACCAGGCGGCCCGGGTCTGAGTCGCCTTTCCCTTTCCATCCGTCCCGGAGCCGGGTCGCCGCCGGCGGTGGCCCGGCTCAGCCGGACGTTTCCTGCTTCCCCGTCCCCACGTAGACATCGAACCGGATCGCCTTGCCCCTGAGCGCATAGGCGGGCGGCACCCCCGACAGCGCCGGTCCCTTGAGCGGCCGCTTGACCACCACCTTCCTGGCGTGCACGGCCAGGGCGGCCCCCAGCAGTTCCGCCGGATCGCCGGTCCCATGGTCGAGCAGTTGCAGCAGCCGCAGTTCCTGCTTGACCAGGGCGGATTTGGTCCGCTCCGGAAACATGGGGTCGAGGTAGATGACATCGGGTTGCTCGGCCAAGGTCGGCAGATGGTCCAGGGCATTACCGGCGATGAGGCGGATACGCCTTGCTGTATCGGCCAGGCCGGCGTCCCGGCGGGCTCGTTCCAGGCCATCCGCCAGCAGGGCGGCGATTACCGGATGGGTTTCGATCATCCACACCCGGAACCCGGCGGCGGCAAGGAGAAAGCCATCGCGACCGAGCCCGGCGGTGGCGTCGATGAGCAGCGGTTGCGCGGTCTTGCGCACCTTGGCCGCCTGTACCAGGAGTTCCCGGCCCAGATGGGAAAGACGCCGGCGCACCTCCGGGCCGGTGAAATCGACCCACAGGCTGCCGGGCAGCAAGGGGTCGCCGGGCTTGCCCAATTCCAGCCGCTCGGAAGTGAAGCGCAGCAGTAGGCAGGCCGCCGGCGGCGTCTCGACCAGGGGAATGGCCAGCGACAGGGCCAGTTCCCGGAGCGAGGCGGGGGAATGGTACGGGTCGGCCAGGAGGGCCAGGGGAAAAGGGGACAAAGGGTGGTATCCTTGATAACCTGACGGATTGTTTGGTGATTGCCTTTTGGCTGGCCGCACTGTATCATAAAAAACGATGAAAAAGCAAACCAACAGGTTGTAGAAACAACCGGCAGGCGAGCATGGTATCGCCCGGAGGGCCGGGTTCCTACGGTCCGAGGGGCCGGGCACAAGGGTGTAGGACCCACCCTTGTGGGCGAAAGCATTCTGGACCCCGGCCTGCGCCGGGGTGACGAAGACCCGATGCTTTTCATAGAACCAGCATGGCTGGACCCATTTGGCCGGCCACAGCGAACCAAGGGGCACGGCGCGCCGTGCCTCTCCTCCGGCATGGTCCCGCCGCCGGAACCAATATCGTTGATATAAAGCCATGAGCACAGTCGAACCTAAAATAGTTGCCATTATTCCGGCTCGTTACCAGTCGAACCGTTTCGAGGGCAAGCCGCTGGCCCTGATCCAGGGCAAGCCCATGATCCAACACGTGGTCGAGCGGGCCCGGCAGGTCCCCCTGCTTTCCCAGGTGGTGGTGGCCACCGACGACGAACGGATCGCCCGGGTGGTGGAAGGGTTCGGCGGCGCCTGGGTCATGACCCGGCGCGACCACGCCACCGGCACCGACCGGCTGGCCGAGGCCGCTCAGGCGATCGGCATCTCGGACCAGGACGTGATCGTCAACATCCAGGGCGACCAGCCCCTGTTTCCGGCGGAAATCGTCGAGCAGGTGGCCCGGCCGCTGATCGCCGATCCCTCGCTGCCCATGGCCACCCTGATCTACAAGATCGTCCGGCCGGAGGAGATCGTTGATCCCAACCATGTCAAGACCGTATTCGACTGCCACGGCAATGCCCTCTATTTCTCGCGCTCGCCGATCCCCTTTCAGCGCGATCCGGGCGAGGCGCAGCAGCCGACCTATTACAAGCACCTCGGGTTTTACGCCTACCGCAAGGGGTTTCTGGTCACCTTCGTCGGCCTGCCCGAGGGACAATGGGAACGGTTCGAGAAACTGGAACAGTTGCGCGCCCTGGAGTTCGGCTACACCATCCGGGTGGTGCTGACCGGGCATGATTCGGTGGAGGTCGACACGCCTGCGGACCTGGAGCGCGTGGAACAACTGCTGCGGGCCGCATCCGTGTAGGCGTCTTGTGCCGGACGTCGAGTTTTCCCCTTTTCTTTTTTCCTTCTGACGAGAGCGTATGGCCGGGCCGCAACAGCTCAAGAACCAGTTGCAGTTTCTGACCTCGGCGGGGTTTTCCGTCCTCGATGTGCTCCCGGAAACCACCTTGGAGGAAAAGATCACCTCCATTGTCCTGGGCAGCACCGCCAGCGGTCTTCCGCCGATGATCGCCTCGCTCTTCGGCAAGCTGCGGCAACAGATCGAGGCGTTCGATGCCTCCACCGCCAAGGTGGTGGTTTTCGGCGGCGGCACCGGGCTCTCCAATATCGTCGGCGGCGATTCCCGCCGTCTGGGCTGGGCCAGGCACCCCTTCAGCGGCCTGAAAGAGACCTTCCCCCAGGTCAGCTCGGTGGTTTGCGTCACCGATGACGGCGGCTCCACCGGCGAGCTGCAAAAGGATCTGCCGCTGATTGCCCTGGGCGATATTCGCCATGTGCTCGTCTCCTCGATCCGCCGGGAAAACCTGGTCCGGAGCTACGGTTTGGACCGGACCGCGGCAAGGCGGTGCGCCGCGGCCCTGCACGCGGTGTTCAACTATCGCTTCATCTCCCCTCCCGCTTCGGCCGCCCAATTGCTGGCCGATACCGGCGCCGCGCTCGCCGATGTGCCCGAACCGCTGCGGACCTACCTGGGCGAGCTGACCGCGCGGCTCGCCGACGATCCGCGCCTGGGGCCGACCTTGCACCGGCCCCAATGCCTGGGCAATCTCCTGTTGGCCGCCGCGATCTACAAGCAGTTGGATCCCGCCCTTACCCCCACCGACCTGCTGGCCTCGCACCAGGTGGTCCGGACGGCGACCATCCGGGGGCTGGGCGACCTTTCCGCCCGTCTGGGGGTGCGGCAGCATTCGGTGCTGCCCTGCACCACCACCCTGTCGCAGTTGCAGATGCTCTACAACAACGGCGTGCTGGTCACCAGCGAATACAAGTCCGGCAAGGCGCAGCGGGGCTATCCCGTCGACCGGGTGATGGTCGAATTCAGCCGTCCCCCTTTTCTCCAGCCGGAGGTGGTTCAACTGGTGCGGCAGGCGGACATCATCCTGTTTGCGCCGGGTAGCCTCTACACCTCGATCATTCCCATCCTCCAGGTGCCGGGGCTGGCCGAGGCCATCCGCGACAATGCCACCGCCCTCAAGGTGCTGATCGCCAACATCTGGGTCCAGAAAGGCGAAACCGACGCGGCCCACGACGCGCCGGACCGGAAATTCTACGTCTCCGACCTGATCCGGGCCTATCACCGCAACATTCCCGGCGGGGTGCACGGACTTTTTTCCCATGTGGTGGCCCTGGACATGAACGATATCCCCGGCTCGATCCTCCAGCGCTATGCCCTTGAGGACAAGGAGCCGATCTACATCGACCGCCGCCGGGTGCGGGCCCTGGGGTTCGGCTCGGTGGAGGCCAGGATCTTCGACAACGATCAGTTGCGGCAGCGGGGGGCCCTGCAGCACGATCCCGATGCCCTGGCCCGGGCGATCAAGGGATTGTGGGCCTTGCAGCAGACGGGCAATCTCACCCGGCCCGCCTGCAAGGAGACGCTGCCCGAGGCCGATTACGTCGCCCATGCCGAGTACCCGTCCAGGCCGGCGCCCTGCCTGCGGTACGATAAAATCCGGTCGCTGTTGCACTACCTCAGCACCGAGTCCATCGCCGCCGGATCGCTGGCCATGGTCAAGATGACGGAAATGGAGCGCAAGTGGCTGCTGGATCGGGTGGTGGAAATCGTCTGGCTGCACCCCGATATCCCCCTGGAGCATCTCCAGTTCATCCGCGGCATCACCCTGGTCGAGCCGGAATCGTGGAAGCGGTGTCAGGAATGGGACAACATCTACTCCTTTTACGATCCCGTCGATCAGCGCATCAAGATCCGCCAGGATCAGGTCACCAATCTCAACCGGTTCGAAATGGTGTTCCTGGTGGCGCTGGGGCAGTCGCTTTTGGGGAACTATGCCCAGGAAAAGGGGATGCAGGACCTGTTCTGCGGCAATGACCTGGTGGGGCGGACCTATCGGATCCGGGTCAGGAAAAAGGAACAATTGGTCAGCTTTCTTAACCCGGCGGATCTCGACACCTATCTGCGCCTTTCGCGGATGCACTGCCTGCACCGGGAGGAACGGCTGTATACCCGGGTGATCAACCCCGGCGAGGGGTTCACGCCGCCGGGGCTCTTTTTCGGGCTTTTTTACGCCTGGTACCTGGACAATCGGTTTGCCGCCAACATAGAATACAAGATGTCCATCATGCGCAATACCATCTCGGATCTGATTCCCGAGCAGGTGCGGATCGTCGATCGGCGGCGCCGGACCATCGATTTTTTCCGGGAGCGGATCTTTCGGCAGCGCTCCCCCTTCTTTTCCGGAACAGTGCGGTGAACGGTACTCCCCTGCTCATAGCCTGCGCGGCGCTGGCCGCGTATGCCGTTTTTTCGGTCCTCTACTACTGGCTCCGGCTCCGACCCCGGCTCCGAGCGGCCCAGGCCGCGGCGGAGGCGCCGGCATCGCCCGCCGGCGACGAGGGGATGTTCGCCCCCCCGGCCCCAAACGAACCCGAACAGGCCATCAGTCCGGTTCTGCAGCGAGCCCTGGACGAATGGCGCTATACCTTTGACGTCATCATCGATCCGGTGCTGATCCTGGACAGCGAGCAGCGGATCGTCAAGGCCAACCGGGCCGCACACCAGTTGCTCGCGGTCAACGGCTCGACCATCGAAGGCCAATATTGCTATCAACTGTTTGCCGGGACGAATACCCCCTGTCCGTTCTGCCCCATGCAGACGGTCCGGCTCAACGACAAGGCCCATAGTCAGGAGGTCGTCCACCGGTACCTCGGCCGCACTTTTTCCGTGAGTTGTTCGCCGCTGTTCGATGGTGGTCGCATTGTCGGTTATGTCCATTCGGTCAAGGATATCAGTCATCAGCGCAACCTGGAAAAACGGCTGGTCCATGCCCACAAACTGGAGTCCATCGCCACGCTTGCCGGCGGTATCGCCCATGATTTCAATAACATTCTCGGGGCGATCCTCGGCAACGCCGACCTGTTGCTCTATCGACTGCCGTCGAAAGAGGGCTGGGAGGCAGCGGTTCCCGGACCACCGCTCAGGCTGACGGAAATCACCGAGCATCTCCAGGCCATCAAGCGGGCCGGCGCCAGGGCCAAGGAACTGGTGGGCCAGATCCTCGCCTTCAGCCGTCAGTCCACCAATCAGCGGCACAATCTGCTCATTGCTCCGGTGGTCAAGGAGTCCTGCCGCCTGCTGCGCTCCACCCTGCCGACCACCATCGAGCTCAAGGTCGCCGTGCCCGAGGGCATCGGCATGATCCACGCCGATGCCGGCCAGATCCAGCAGGTGGTGATGCATCTGTGCACCAATGCCGCCCAGTCGCTGGAAAACGGGACCGGGGTGATCGAGATTTCGCTGCGGGAAATCGAGACCGGCAAGGCGGAGCAGCTCCGCTATCACGATCTGGTGCCGGGACGCTATGTGGTCCTGACCATCAAGGACACAGGCCGGGGCATGCCGCCGGAAACGCTGGAGCGCATTTTCGATCCCTTTTTCACCACCAGGGAGGTGGGCCAGGGCTCCGGCATGGGGCTGGCGGTGCTCCATGGCATCATTGTCGCCCATGACGGCGTGATCGACGTCACCTCTTCCCTGGGAAAAGGGACGGTCTTCACCGTTTTCTTTCCCCGGGTCGCCGATACCGAGGGCACCGGCGACGAGCCGGAACGAGTCCTGCCGCAGGGGAGTGAATCCATCCTCTTTGTCGACGACGAGGAGGATATCGTGGGCATGCGCACCCGCATGCTGACCCACTTGGGATACCGGGTGCTGCCGGCGACCAGTCCGGAACAGGCCCTGGATATTCTTGCCAGGAAGGAAGAACGGATCGATCTGCTGATTACCGACCACACCATGCCGAGGATGACCGGTTTGCGCTTGGCTGCCAAGGCCAGCGCCATCCGGCCGGGGCTGCCCATCATTCTCTGCTCGGGATACAGTGAGGCGGTAACCCTGGAAGAGGCCCAACAGCACGGGGTGCACCGTTTCCTGGCAAAACCGGTGGACATGCGGCTGCTGGCGCTGGCCATCCGCGAGATTCTGCCCAACCGTGACGGGGGAGAAGAATGAGAATTCTGGTGATTGACGACGACGAGCAGATGCGGACCCTGCTGCGTCAGGTGATGGAGTGGGCGGGCTACGAGGTGGTCGAGGCCGGCGACGGCCGGGAGGGGATGCAGAAACAGCGCAAGCAGCCGGCCGATCTGGTGATCACCGATCTGATCATGCCCGAACAGGAGGGGTTGGAAACCATCACCTCCCTGAAAAAAGAGTATCCCGATATCAAGATCATCGCCATTTCCGGGGGGGGGCGCATCGGTCCCGAGGCCTATCTGCCGGCGGCGCAGGAACTGGGCGCGGACAAGGTGTTCAGCAAGCCCTTCGATGTCCGCGAGCTGGCCGAGGCGGTCAAGGAGTTGCTTAGCCATGGATGACATTCAAGTACTGGTCGTCGACAACAGTCCGGTCATTCGCCGCATTCTCGGCTATGTCCTCGAAGCCGAGGGGTGCTGTGTCCAGATGGCCGAGGATGGCCTGGAAGCGTTGGACTGTATGGCCAAACAACGGCCCGATATCCTCTTCACCGACCTGATCATGCCCAAGATCGACGGCGAGAAGCTCAGCTATATCGTTCGCAATACCCCGGAACTCAAGGACATCTTTCTGGTCGTCCTTTCCGGCGTCGCCCTTGAGGACAACGAGATCACCCTGCGGATCGGGGCCGACGTCTGCATCGCCAAAGGCCCGGCGGGCACCATGAAGGAACATGTCAAGGCGGCCCTGGAGCGGTTTCGTGCCAACCAGCGGGGCGGCGGCGGCGCCATTCAGGGCATGGAAGGGCTCTATCCGCGCGAGGTTACCAGCGAGCTGCTGATCAGCAAGAAACACCGCGAGGTGATCCTGGGGCGGATGGCCGAGGGCGTGGTCGAACTCAACCATGCGGGCAGGATCGTCATGGCCAACGCCGCCGCCATCGCCCTGATCGCCCAACCCGAGGCCCAGGTGCTGGGAAGCTCCCTGGGCCAGTTGCTGCCGCCGCCGGCCTGCGACCGGATGACGACGTGGATGGCGCAGCTCGACGACCCCGCCGGTTTCGTTCCCCTGGTCTTTTCCTACGACGAGCCGGTCCCCATGGGAGAGCGGCTGGTGACCTTCAATCTTGTGCCGGTCATCGAAGAGGCGACCTTTTTCATCATCGGCATCTTGCAGGACGTCAGTCGCCGCAAGATGCTGGAACAGCGCCAGCGCCAGTTGGAGAAAGAGCTGCAACGGGTCCGCAAGCTGGAGGCCATGTCGTTGATGGCCAGCGGTATCTCTCACGATTTCAACAACCTGATGACCATTATCAGCGGCAATATCGAAATGGCCCGCTATGTCAGCCGGGACGAGAACATCAACCAAATGCTGGGGGAAGCGGCCAAGGCGCTCAACCTGACCATGGAGTTGATCCGCCAGTTCACCACCTTTTCCGACAATTATCTGCCGCAGAAATCACAGGTGCGGCTTCGCTCCCTGATCGACGAGGTCTTGTCCCAGGGGTTGTCGGCCACCGGCATCGACTACCGGCTTCAGTGCAGCGACGACGACCTGGCCATGACCGTCGATCCCTATCTCATTCGCCAGGTCTTTGTCAATCTCACCAAGAACGCGGTGGATGCCATGGGGAAAACCGGCCGTATCGAGGTGAGCATCGATCGGGTCGACGGCGACCAGGAGGCGGCGAGAACCGGGCAGTCCGTGCCGGGCGGGGAACTGGTCCGGATTGCCTTCAGCGATTCCGGGCCGGGCATCGCCCCGACCATCCTCGACCAGGTGTTCGATCCCTATTTCTCGACCAAGCAGAAGGGGGCCCAGAAAGGGATGGGGTTGGGCCTGACCATCGTTCATGCCATCGTCAAGAAGCACGGCGGCACGGTCTGGATCGAGACGTCCCCGGCGGGCGGCTGCACGGTCCGGCTGTATTTCCCCCTGCAGCCGGCGGTGGTGGTCGATCCCCGGTTCTTTGCCCGCAAAGCGATGGGCCGCCGGATCCTGGTCATGGACGACGAGGAGATGATGCGGCTGATCAACAAAAAGATGTTCGAGCATTTTGGCTGCGCGGTCACCCTGGCCGTCACCGGCGAAGAGGCGATCGACCTGTACCGGCAGCACCTTGCCGACGGCAAGCGATTCGATCTGTCGTTGCTCGATCTGCGGGTGATTCGCGGTATGGGTGGGCTGGAGGCCGCCCGCGCCATCGTGGCCCTGGACCCTGAAGCCGCCCTGGTCGCCGTCAGCGGCGACAGCGGCAACGAGGTGATGCTCCAGTATGGCGACCACCATTTTGTCGCCGCCCTGGCCAAGCCTTTTTCCATCGATGCGGTCGAGGAAATGGTCGATCGTTTTCTTTGATGGTCTCGCAACAAGGTGATTGCTGTCCTTTCGAGGAGCAATTCGAGAGGTATATCGCGGGCATGGCCCGCTCCCCCGCCCCTTGGGTTGTATATGCGGGGTAGGAGCGGGCCATGCCCGCGAACAAGAAAAGCGTTGGTTTTTCCAGCTGTTGCCTTTATATGACAAAACGAAGGGGGGCTGCTTTTTGCCGGGCCATCTTCCTTGAATCACCTGAAAAATGGGGCGGGGTCGCGTTTCCCGATTCCGGTCCCCGATCCCCATCCGTGCTTTTGTATCCCTATGTATCTTGCCCGTAAGGAGATCGGTCCCCGGCAGCACCAGTACGTGCTCCGGGAGTCCTACCGCAGCGGCGACACCCTCTATTCCCGCGAACTGGCCGAACTGGGACCCGATCCCGGCCGGTTCATTCTCTACCCCGGCGGATCGTCCTTTCACCTCGACGAGGATCTCCTCCGCCGCCTGCGCGAGCAGGGGGTGAAAGCCACCTACACCGAGTTGGAGGAGCTGTTCTTCCCCTTTGTCGATCCCTACATCAAGCACAAGCTGCAACCGTTCCGCGACCGGCACCGCTACCGCCATTGGCATCCGGCCACTGCGGCCCTGCTCCGCCGGGCCCTGGACGAAACCCATGCCTTCGACCGGCAGCGGATCCATTTTCTTCGCATGGGCCGCACCTCGGCCCAGACCGTGGCCAAGACCTCGGCCCTGTACATCGTCCTGCTCGACAAGAGCCGGGACGAAATCGAGCAGATGATCATGGAACGCGAACAAGCCCTGCCGCCGCGCGAATATCAGAGTTACCTGTTCACCGTCTTCGATCTGGAACGGTTTTTCCGGGAGAGCTACGCCCGTTCCATCCCCCAGTCCCTCGACCGGGACCGGTTGGACGAGGTCTTTATCGAGGCCATCTGCCGTCTGGCGGCGGACGAGGTCTTCTGGCGGGGATTTCCCCGCACCCACCGGCTGCCCTCTCCTCTGATCCGCTACCTGCTCATGTATTTCGACGCCGCCCCGGAAGACCCGGTCTCCTGGGCCAATTTCGGCCGCACCCGCCGGGGGCGGCGCTTCCAGCAGAGGACGGCCGCACCCTCCGGAACCGTGTCGCGGACGGATGCGTTCACCATCTTCGGGATCAGCCCCGAGCAACTGGCGGCAATGAACAAGAAAGACCTCACCCGGCTCTACCGGCAAAAGGCCCATGAACTCCATCCCGACAAGGGCGGCGATCCCGAACAGTTCATCCGCCTGACCGCCGCCTACGAAGAACTGCTGCCCTCGCTGCGATGACCGCCTTTCCCGCCGAAACCGAGACCGGGTCCGCCGCCGGCAAGGGCCGGGAGGCAACGCTTGTCGCCCTGCTGCGGCTGGTGTCCCCCATCTTTCGCGCCCACTGGTTGCGCCTGGCGATCGGGTTTTTCGCCCTGATGACGGTCGATTTCCTGCAACTGATCATTCCCCGCTTCGTCAAATCGGCGGTGGACGGGCTGGCCGTCGGCACCGCCACCTCGGCCCGGCTGCTCGAACTGAGCCTGGCGGTCATGGCGGTGGCCTTGGTGGTGGCCACGCTCCGCTTTGTCTGGCGCTACCTGATCATCGGTTTTTCCCGCATCCTGGAGAAGAAGCTGCGCGACCGGATCTTCGACCATGTCCTGCGCATGGATCAGCCTTTTTTCGAGCAGTGGACCATCGGCGATCTCATGGCCCATGCCAGCAACGATCTGGCCACCATCCAGATGGCCTGCGGCATGGGGCTGGTGGCGGCGGTGGACGCCCTGGTGATGTCGTCGGCGGCCCTGGGCTTCATGCTGGCGATCAGCGTCAAGCTGACCCTGGTGGCGCTCTTGCCCATGCCGGTGCTGATCGTCTGCACCCGCATCCTCTCCGGCCGCCTCCATCACCGCTTCAACCTGGTCCAGGAGCAGTTCGCCCTCCTGACCGAGTTTGCCCGCGCCACCCTGGTCTCGGTCCGGCTGATCAAGGCCTACACCCTGGAGCGGTTCCAGGAGGCCCGGTTCCGGGCCCTGGGCGAGGCCTATGTGCGGAGCAACCTCAAGGTGGCGGCGATCCAGGGGCTGCTCTTTCCCATCGCCACCCTGGTCGGCAACATCGGCATGCTGCTGTTGCTCTATTACGGCGGCGGCCTGGTGATCGACGGGAAGATCACCATCGGCTCCTTTGTCGCCTTTGTCAGCTATCTCTCCATGCTCATCTGGCCGATGATGGCGGTGGGCTGGGTGGCCAACCTCGCCCAGCGGGGGATCACCAGCCTGCGCCGCGTCCATCGCCTGCTCATGGAACAGCCGGTGGTCGGCATCGGCCCGACCCGACCCCTGCCGCAAACGGCCCGGAGCGTCTACGCCTGCCGGGGGCTGACTTTCACCTATCCGGCCGGGATTCGCCCGGCGCTCGCCGGCCTCGACCTGGAGATCGGTCCCGGCCTGGTGGGCATGACCGGCCGCACCGGTTCGGGCAAGTCGACCCTGTGCAAACTCCTCTTGCGGATGTATCCGGTGGCGGACGGGATGCTCTTTTTCCGGGGCCTGGACGTCAACCGGCTCGATCAGGCCGAGCTTCGCGACTGCATCGCCTATGTCGGCCAGGAACCGGTGGTCTTTGCCGACACCGTGGCCGCCAATATCGGGTTCGGCCGGGTTGATGCCACCATGGCCGAGATCGAGGCGGCCGCCCGGGCCGCGGCCATCGACGCCGATATCCAAGGATTTGCCGGGGGCTACCAGGCGATCATCGGCGAGCGGGGCGTCAAACTCTCCGGCGGCCAGCGGCAGCGGCTGGCCCTGGCGCGGGCCCTGCTCTGCGACCGGCCCCTGCTGATCATCGACGACGCCCTCTCGGCCATCGACGTCGAGACCGAACAGCAGGTCCTGCGGGGATTGCTCTCCCGCCTGGGCGGCAAATCGGTGCTCCTCATCTCCCACCGGGTCAATGTCCTGCGTCATGCCGACCGGATCGTCATCCTCGACCAGGGGCGGATCGTCGACCAGGGCCAACACGAAACCCTGCTGGCCAACCCCTTTTACCGCACCATGGCGGAGAAACAGCAGCATCATGCATAATTTCGGCTATTCGGAAGAGGGACACCCCGGTTCGGTGGGCGACGCCCGGCTGTGGCAACGGATCCTCGGCTACTGCCGGAGCCACAGCCTGGCCCTGGCCGGAGCGGTGCTCCTGTCGCTGCTCATCACCGTGGCCTCTCTGGGCCTGCCCCGGTTGATGCAACTGGGCATCGACCGGTTCATCGTCGTCGAGGGGTTGAGCGGCGCGGCGCGGATTGCCGGGCTGGGCGAGGTGGCCCTGCACTACGGTTTGCTGGTCGGGGTGATTTTCCTCGCCACCTTTTTCCAGGTGGTGGTCCTGGAATGGATCGGCCAGTCGATCATGCACCGCTTGCGCCAGCACCTCTTCACCCACCTCCTCACCCTGGATCTTCACTATTTTCACAACCAGCCCGCCGGTCGCCTGGTCACCCGGCTGACCAACGACATCCAGAACATGCACGAGATGTTCACCTCGGTGATGGTCACCCTGTTCAACGACGGCCTCAAGCTGGTGGGCATCTTCTGGTTCCTGGCCCTGATGAACGTCCGGCTGGCCCTGGCGATGGCGGTGTTCGTCCCCCTGGCTACGGTGTCCACCCTGATCTTTTCCCGCTTCGCCCGCGAGAAGTTCCGGGCCATCCGCTCCCAGATGGCCAAGATCAACAGCTTTTTGGCCGAGTCCCTGGCTGGGGTGGCGGTCATCCAGAGCTTCGGCGGCCAGGGGCGGAGCAGCCGCGTCCACAGCGACCTCACCCAGGAGTACTTGGTCCGCTCCTTCGGCCAGATCAAGGTCTTCGGCCTGTTCATGCCCCTGACCGAGCTGATGAGTTCGGCGGCCATTGCCCTGATCATCTGGTACGGCGGCGGCGAGGTCATCCGCCAGCATCTCACCATCGGCGAGCTGGCGGCCTTTCTTTCCTACATGCGGCTCTTTTTCCAGCCGCTGCGCGAACTGTCGCAGAAGTATTCCATCGTCCAGGCGGCCATGGCCTCGGCGGAGCGCATCTTCCAGACCCTAGACACCCGCACGGCCATGGCGGCGCCGACATCCCTGCCAACCGTCGAACCGACGGTTGGCAATGGGGCCATCGAGTTCCGGGGGGTCGATTTCGGCTATGAACCGGGGCAATCGATTCTCAAGGGCATCGACCTGACCGTCGCTCCGGGGGAGACCGTGGCCCTGGTCGGGGCCACCGGGGCGGGCAAGTCGACCCTGATCGCGCTTTTGGTGCGGTTCTACGATCCGGTGACAGGGCTGGTGCTGATCGACGGCCGCGATGTCCGCCAACTGCCCCTGGAGACCCTGCGGCAAAGGGTCGGGATCATCATGCAGGATATTTTCATCCTGCCGGACACGGTGCGGGCCAACATCGTCCTCGACCAGGAGCCGGACGAGGACCGGCTGGCCGCCATCCTCGACCAGACCGGGCTCCAGGCCTTCATCCGCCGTCTGCCGCAGGGGCTCGACACCCGCATCGGCGAAGGCGCGCTCAACCTGAGCGTCGGCGAGAAGCAACTGCTCTCCTTTGTCCGTGCCCTCTACCGCGACCCGGCCATCCTGGTGCTCGACGAGGCCACCGCCTCCATCGACACCGAATCGGAGAACATGCTGGAACAGGCCATTGCCGCCGGATTCCGGGGACGGACCTCGCTGGTGATCGCCCACCGGCTGTCCACCATCCGCCGGGTGGACCGGATCGTGGTCATGGACCAGGGGCGGATCGTGGAGCAGGGCAGCCACGAGGCGTTGATGGCACGGGAGGACAGTGTGTATCGGGGGTTGGTGCGGTTGGATGGGGAGTGAGGGGGGATAAGGATTTACTCTGGTCTCTAGATCGTCTGAAATGCATAAAATTTCCGAGCTTGCCAAGCCTAAAGACTAACGGCAACTATGGGGCAGGCGACGATTATAACGCTTGGGCAGCATCCGCCCATAGTCTCCCTGCGGGAGGGGCATTCTTCTCTTTGCGTGCCCAAAGAAAAGAACCAAAAGAAAGGGCAGCCCGGCCGCTGAGACGACCCCGGTCGGCGAGCTGCGAAACCGGCGGGGCAAAAACTCGCTGCGCTCAAACAGTTTGCCCCTTTGCTCCGGTTCCGCACCCCGCCGCCCGGCTTAGCGGCAAGGGCACCCGTTGTCCCCGGATTTGCCTCATCGATCGAAAGAATGTGCCGGCGGGGCAAACATCTCCCCATTTGCCGGCCTCTTTGCATTGTCATCTCGACCGGAGGGAGAGATCTCAACCGCGAGATCTTTCTTTTCCATGACCATCGTCGTCCGCGCTTCGTCACCCCGGCGCAGGCCGGGGACCAGGCCCCTTCGCCTGACGGAACCGCTTGCTGGATTCCGGCCTGCGCCGGAATGACGGTCACAACAGGTCTTTTTTACAGGGAAAGCGTCAGTTCGTAGCGTAGTAGGGTGGGTACGCGTCTGTTTGCGTGCCCACCGGTTGCTTGCCTGAAACGATAAGCTACCGCTTCGGGCTATACGCCGTATTGCGGTAAAAGGGAATGGCCCGGTCGAGCATTTTTTGTAATTCGCCGCTCTGTTCGATGGTGGCCAGGTATTGGTTGGCCGCCTCGCGCAGCTTGTCGTCGTCGGGGCGGACGGCCCAGGCCAGTTCCTCTTTGGCGAGGGGGATGCTGCCGGGGGTCAGCCCCTTGTCGACGTAGAGGGAGGCGTAGTAGAAATTGGCGGGCAGGTTGGAGATAAAGACATCGATGGTTCCCTTGATCAGGGCCTGCACCCCATCCGGAGCCGATCCGAAGCGGCTGATGGCGCCCTTGGGCCGGAGCCCCCTGAGCCAGGCATCGGCGGTGCCGCCGGCCACCACGCCCAGCCGGACCGCGGGTTCGGTGAGATGCCGGATGCCGTTGCCCAGTCGGTCATAGTCGCTGAGTCGCACCAGAGTGGTCTGGCCCGAAAGGAGATACGGGGTGGTGGTGGCCAGCTTGTGTTTCTCCGCCTCGGCCACGGTCATCCCCGCCATGATCAGGTCGATCTTTTTCTCCCGCAGGGCCGGGATCAGCTCTTCCCGCGGCAATTCCACCAACTCCAGCCTCCGTTCCAGCGTTCCGGCCAGGCCGGCGGCAAACTGGGACTCCAGCCCGGCGAGGGTGCCGTCCTTGGTATAGGCCAGGGGTGGCGCGTCGTTGACCATGCCTACCCTGAGGGGAGAGGGCTCCAGGAGTTTGTTCAGCAACCCTTGGGTTTTGGCGCCATTGCAGCCGGTCAGCAGAAGGACGACCGCGAACAGGAGCAGGGGGCGGGATAAGCGGGACATAAGATTCCTTGGCAAACAGGCGGGCAGTGTCGTTTTTTTCGGTTGAGCCGATGGGTTGGTCGCGGCCGTCCTCAATGGGCCGGGGTTCCCTTGATCGCCCGGCCGGTGGAGATGAAGGAGATCCCCTGCTGCATCTTGGTGCCGATCATCACCGATTCGATGATCGGTTCGATGACGGCCTCCTTCGCCTCCCATTCCACGAGAAACTTGGCCCCGGAACCGCCCTTGGTCTCGGACTCCGGGACGATGAACCGGGTCGACCCCAGGGGCCCGATGGTCGTTGGTTTGTCCAGATACTGCTGGAGGAGCGTGCCGGCGGAATCGTAATAACCGACGCTTTTCAGGGTGAAGGGCTTGTCCGGGTCGGTGTTGCGGATGCTGAGGGTGGCGGTGAGGAGAAAGGGGGTGCCGCGATAACGGTCGTCGGCGTAGATGTGCGAATAGATGGGCACATAAACCGTCTGGCCGAGCCACTTGGCCAGGACCTCGGCCGTTGCCGGCCGGGCGAGGGCGAACAGGACGAACAAAATCAGGGCAAGGCGATGCATGGTCATGGGCTCACTTGGTTGCGGGTTGCGAGCGACGGGCGGCCAGCAGGGCGGCGGCCGCCTCCTTGCTCAGATCGGCGATGGCCTGGGAACCACTGGCAACATAGCCGGAATAATCCGGTTTGTCGATGGGACGTGTCTGGCGGAAGGTTTTTCGTGTCAGCATGATCTTGGTGTTGGCATCGCTGACGGTATGGACGGCAACGGTGGTGAACGTTTGCCCATTGCCGCTGAACTCGTTCATCTCGATCTCCAGTTGATAGCGGACGGTGCCGAAGCGCGGGCCGGGGTAGAGAGCGACATGGTCCGTGGCCAGCAGGTCCTTGAGATTATTGACCAGTTGTTGCCCGATCTGCTGGTCGAGCGGCCCGGCCCAGAGATGGGTGGCCGAGGTGTGGGCCTCACCGCCGGCGTGCCGGTCGACCAGGCCCCGGCCCTGAAGCTGCGGCGCCAGTTGCACCGGCATCAGCAGGATCATCTCGGCGAAACCGGCAAAGTCCTGGCCCAGCGGCTGCTGGCGGATCGGTTGCAGGGAGTGGAGGGTGCCGGGGGGCGGCGCCGGACAGGCGCTGAGCACCAGGGTGCAGAGCACGAGCAAAGGCAGGCGCAGGGCGGGCAGGCAGCTGTTCATGGTTTGTCCTCGCCCTGGCCGAAGACCAGGGCATTGGGATGCTGTTGCAGATAATCGGTCAGTTGCCGGATCGAGGCCGCGGCCCGTTCGATCTCCCGCAGGGAGGCGGCGACCTGGTAGGCGAGCAGGGAATCCTTTGCTGTCAGTTGGTCGATATTGTTCAATGTTTTGGTCAGGGCCCCGGCGGTGACATTGAGGCCGGCCAGCAGGTGCTTCAATTCGGCGCTCATGGGCGGCAGTTCCTTGTCCGCGGTGCGCAGCAAGGTGGTGGCCGTGGCCGAGAGGGTGGCAAAGTTGGCCAACCCCTTCTTCAGTTCGGCGGCCAGGGTCGGAAATTCGGCGTCGGCGCGGGTGAGCAACCCGTTGAGGTTGCCCAGGGTGGTCTCCAGGGACGTCACGACGTTGCGGGTCTCCTTGGCGTTGATGAGGCTGTTGATGCCGTCGAGGGCGGCGACGGTCTTGTTGATGATGTCGTTGAGGGGCAGGCTTTCCAGCCGTTGGGTGATCTGCTCCAGCCCAGACGGCATGGTCGGGATCTCCAGCAGTCCGGCGGCGGTGCCGTGCAGGTGCGCCTCGGTCTTCGGATGAATGGCCAGGTCGATGTAGAGCTTGGCGGTCAGCAGGCTGCTGATCTTGAGTTGGGCCCGCAACCCCTGGTCGATCAGTTGCAGCATGATCTGCCGCGGGTTTTGGGACGGGCTATTTTCGGACGTTTTGCCGTCGACGTCCGGCGATTGCTCGATGTCGACATAGACCGGGATGATGTAGTTGTTCTGCTCCTGGTCGAAGATGATGCGGATGGCCGCGACCCGGCCGATGGTGACCCCGCGGAAGGTCACCGGCGCCCCGATGTCGAGGCCGTAGAGCGAGCCGGTGAAAAAGGCGACGCAGCGGAACTTGTTCTCCCGGAACTTGATGTTGCCCAGGGCGACCAGGGCCGCGACCGTCAGCACAATGGCGGTCAGGACAAAGGCGCCGACGATGGTGGGGTTGGCTTTTTTACTCAAACCGTTCGAACCTCCCGATTGCCGGTGCCCCGGGTGAGAAATTTGAGCACCGTCGGATGGGTGCACTCCCGGAGCAGGGTTTTAGGGTTGCCGGTTGCCAGCATGGTTTTGCTGTCAACGTCGAGAAAGACCGAGTTGGTGGCGATGGTGTAGATCGAGGCCAGCTCGTGGGTGACGACGATCAGGGTGGCGCCCAGGCTTTCCCGGAGTTCCAGGATCAGTTCGTCGAGGATGCGGGCGCTGATCGGGTCGAGTCCGGCCGAAGGCTCGTCGAAGAAGAGGAAATCCGGGTCCAGGGCGATGGCCCGGGCCAGCGAGGCCCGCTTGCGCATGCCGCCGGAGAGCTCGGCCGGATAAAACTCCTCGAAGCCGGCCAGCCCGACCAGGGAGAGCTTGAAGGCCACCAGGTCGCGGATGACCGCCGGCGGCAGGTCGGTATAGTGCAACAGCGGCAGGGCCACGTTTTCGGCCAGGGTCATCGAGCTCCACAGGGCGCCGGACTGATAGAGGATGCCGGTCTTGCGGACGATCCGGGCCCGATCCTCTTCGGGGAGTTCCCAGAAGTTTTCCTCGCCGTACCAGATGGCCCCGGCGGCCGGCGCCTTCAGGCCGAGCATGTGGCGCAGGAGGGTGGATTTGCCGCAGCCGTTGCCCCCCATGACCACGAAGATGTCGCCCTGGTTGATGGTGAAATCGAGATGTTGCTGGAGGACGAAACTGCCGTAGGCCATGGTCAGGCCCTTGACGGTGATGGCGGCGACCGGGGCGTTCATCGGGGCCGGTCAGCGGTAGAGGAGGTAGGTGATGATCGAGTCCGAGACCACGATCAGGACAATCGAGGTGACCACCGCGCTGGTGGTGGCCTCGCCCACCGCCAGGGCGCTGCGGCCGCACTGCATGCCGCGCAGGCAGCCGGCATAACCGATCAGCACCCCGAAGACCGAGGCCTTCAACAGTCCCTGGCCGCACTGGGTGAGGCGGATGGCCTTGCGGGTCTGCTCCAGGTACTCCACCAGGGAGAGGTCGAGCATGGTGACCCCGATGACCGAGCCGCCGAGGATGCCCATCATGTCGGCATAAACGCACAGCAGAGGCAGCATCAGCATCAGGGCCAGCATCCGGGGCAGGACCAGGAAACCCACCGGCGAGATGCCGATGGTCCGCAGGGCGTCGATCTCCTCGTTGACCTGCATGGTCCCCAGTTGCGCCGCGTAGGCCGCGCCGATGCGGCCGGCGATGATCACCCCGCTCATCAGGGCGCCCATTTCCAGCACCATGCCCAGGCCGACCAGGTTGGCCACGTAGATCTGGGCCCCGAACATCTGCAACTGCACCGCGCCGACAAAGGAGAGAATGACGCCGACCAGGACGGCGATCAGGGAGACGATCGGCAGGGATTCGGCGCCGCAGGCCTGGATAAAATAGAAAAAATCACGGGCCCGGAACGGCGCCCGGCCGGTGACAAGGTCGCCGAAGGCCAGGATGATTTCGCCGGTGAAGGCGGCCGCTTCCCGGAGGTGGCCGGACAGGGCGATGGTCAGGCGGCCGATGCGGACCACCAGGGATTCACGACCCGTTTGGGCGTAGGGGGTTTTTTCCGGCACCGCCTCGGACAGGGCCAAGAGCCGCCCGGCCCCCTGGGGCAGGCCGGTGAGGTCGAGGTCAAGGCCCCGCTGGCGGGCGGCGGCGGTGATCGCCTTGACGAAGATGAGGAGCCTGGTGTCCCAGTCGTCCAGGTCCTCGCAGATCAAGACCAGGTGCCGGGCGCCCTTGTCCATGGCGGCCAGGAGTTGTTCCGGTCCCGGGGGATCGGTGTGCAGGGTCCAGGCCCCGCCGAGGCGGATGGCGAGGTGCCCCGGATCGAGGAGCTCAAGGGTGAAGGTCGGTTGCCGGATCACGGGGGGTACCGTCCGTTGTCGTTGGGGACCGCGCCGGGTCCTGTGCCTATCGGCCGATGGGCTGGGCGTTGCGGCCCGGCCTGGGCAGCATCTGGCGCAACGAATCGGCCTGACGGTTAGACCATTTCTGGTTGATGAGGATGTCGAACACCTGCGCCGGTTGGCCGTAGTATTGGCGGTTCCAGTCGTCGAGCGGCGAAATGGCCGCCCCTTCGACGCTGACCCCGCCGTACAGCCCCTGGGAGCGGCCGAAGGCCAGGATGTCGGCGGTCTGGGCCTTGGCCGAGGCCCCGGCCGGACCGGCGGCCACCGCCACGTCAGCGCCGAGTTTATAGTCGGTGGAGAGCATGGCGTTGAGCCCGCGGTCGGTCATGATCAGGAGGATGAGCTCCGAGGCGTCGGCCCCGATCTGGAATCCCACCGAAACCGAGCCCATGCTGTAGAAGGCCGGGGAACTCCACTTGGCGGTGTTGCCGTCCTGGGCCAGGAGCACGCCGCGGCCGCCCGAGCCGCCGATGATGAAGCCGCCGCGCAGCATCTGGGGCACGATGAAGATGCCGCGGGCCCGACCGACATTGTTCCGGAACCACTCCATGTTGGGGTCGGCCAGGAACCCCTTGTAGACCGCGGTCGCCCGGTCCACCAACTCGGCCGGTTCGCCGTAATAGTCGGCCCGCGCCGGGGCAAGGGAGAGCAAGAGGGCCACGATGACGATCAGGGCGGCGAGGGTGGAGCGACGGGGAGAGGACATGGGGAAACCTCCTGGGGCAAAAAACGGATCGACGGGTTTCTTCCTGCCAGAATTATTGATGCTATTGCATCGACCTGCTTTGCACAAGAAAAAAATGGTTGGGTTCCGGGGCGGGGACGCACGGGAAAAGGGACGGCCGGCGGCAGCGGGACAAGAAGGGTGGCAGGGCGCCACGGACCGGCCGGCAGCGGTGGCCCGTGGCGCGCGGTTTCAGTCGACAGCGTAGAAATACTCCTTTTCCGCGCCGCACTTGGGACAGACCCACTCGTCGGGCAGGTCGGTAAAGGCGGTGCCGGCGGCCACACCGTGTTCGTAATCGCCTTCGGCGGGATCGTAGACATAGCCGCAGGGACATTCCATCTTCTGCATGGGGGACTTCTCCTGAATAGAATGGGACATTGCCGGTTCCTTGCGTTTTCCTCGCGGAAAGCGGAACGGCGGTGAGTAACGAGCAATCGCAGCCTATATTTTTTTCAACGCTCCGACAAGAAAAAGAAGCGGTTGTTGAGAAAAATTCTCCTTCTTTGTGGGGGCCGGCAGGACAGTCGCAAGAGGTCGTCAAGCTCTGGCCAGGCTGTCGGACCGAGAGGACACCTTCGATTGCTCGTACAGTGGTCAACTTGGCCTAGCCGTCTAAACGCCCAACAGCCTGGTGCCGCCCGCCGATCCGGGGCATCTCGGTGGAAAAGGCCCGCAACTGAAGATAAGACTTGACAGGTCTTGATGGAATCGAGTTAAATGCCGCGTTCTACGATTATTTATTTTCATTGGACGACGTTCAAGTCGAGGATAGAGAGAGGAGGAGTCGCATGTATGCAATAATTCGAACCGGCGGCAAACAGTATCAGGTGGAGGCCGGCGATACCCTTCGCGTCGAAAAGCTGCTGGGCGAAGTGGGCGACACGGTAGAGTTGTCGGATGTTCTGCTGCTGGTCGACGGCGAAACCGTCAAGATCGGTCAGCCCGTGGTTGACGGCGCCAAGGTGGTGGCCAAGATCGTGGAGCAGGGCCGGCATAAAAAGGTCATCGTCTTCAAGAAAAAACGTCGCCAGGGTTATCAGGTGAAAAAAGGCCATCGCCAGATGTACACCGCCCTGACCATCGAGACGATTTCGGCATAAGTTACTAGTTAGCTGAGGACAGAGTGAATTCTGTCCCGCAGATTTTTTAGTTAGCTGAGGACAGAATAAATTCTGTCCCGCAGATTTTTCAGTTACTTCCGGAGAACACACCATGGCACATAAAAAAGCAGGCGGCAGCTCGCGCAACGGCCGCGACAGCGCGGGGCAACGGCGCGGGGTTAAACGGTTCGGCGGCCAGGTCGTCACGGCCGGCAGCATCCTGGTGCGGCAACTGGGCACGGTCATCCATCCCGGCACCAATGTCGGCTGCGGCCGCGATTACACCCTGTTTGCCAAGATCGACGGCACCGTCAAGTTTGAAGATTTCGGCAAGGACCGGAAACGCGTTTCCGTCTATCCCGTCGAGCAGGGCTGATCGCCTCCCGCCTGGGAGGTGAGGCGCCGATCTGCGGCGCGGCCCGAATCAAGTCGCGACCCGGCATCAAGATCCATTGATGCCGGGTTTTTTTCGTAGTGTCTCCCCAGCAGGTCGCGGGTGAATCATGGGTTTTGTCGATGAAGCAAAATTTTTCGTCAAGGGTGGTGACGGCGGCAACGGCTGCGTCAGCTTCCGACGGGAAAAATATGTGCCCAAGGGCGGGCCCAACGGTGGCGACGGCGGCAAGGGCGGCGACGTCTGGCTGGTGGCCGACCGCAATCTCCGTTCGCTGATCGATTTCCGCTACCAGTCCCATTTCAAGGCCGAACCCGGCGTCGGCGGCCAGGGCAGCGACAAGCACGGCCGGGGCGGCAAGGACTGCGTGGTCCGGGTACCGCTGGGGTCGGTGATCAAGGATGCCGAGACCGGCGCGGTGTTGGCCGACCTGACCGAGCCCGAGCAGGTCTATCTCGCCGCCGAGGGCGGCCGGGGGGGCTTGGGCAACGCCCGCTTCGCCACCTCCACCAACCGGGCGCCGCGCAAGGCCACGCCGGGCAAGCCGGGGGAGGAGCGCTGGCTGACGATCGAGCTCAAGCTCCTGGCCGATGTCGGCCTGATCGGGTTGCCCAACGCCGGTAAGTCGACCCTGCTGTCCAAACTGTCGGCGGCCAATCCCAAGATCGCCCCCTATCCCTTCACCACCCTGGAGCCGCAGTTGGGGGTGCTCCATTTTCTCTACACCGACCCCTGCATCATCGCCGACATCCCGGGGCTGATCGAGGGCGCCCATCAGGGCGTGGGGTTGGGACATCAGTTTCTCCGCCACATCGAGCGGACCTCGATCCTCCTGCACCTGATCGACGTCTCCGGCGACGACGACCAGCCCTCCGAGGATTACCTGGTCCTGGCCCGGGAACTGGCCGCCTACAAGCGGGAGTTGCTCGACCGCACCCATGTGATCGTACTCAACAAGATCGATCTGGTCGATTCGGAGCGGCTGGCGGAAGTCAAACAACAGTTTGCGGGCCTGGACCTGCCGCTGGTGACGATTTCGGCGGAGGAGGGGGACGGCCTGGAATCATTGAAGGAACTGCTCGGCGATCTGTTGGAGAAGCAGCGGGCGGAGGTGCGCCATGACCTTTCAGGTGAATAAGGACGACGGCCTTTTTTACCGTCAGACCCTTTTCGATCAGGCCAAGCGGGTGGTGCTCAAGGTTGGCAGCGCCGTGCTCACCGACGACAACGGCCTCGACGAGGGCATCATTGCCAATATCGCCCGCCAAGTTTCCTTTCTCCAGGCCACCGGCCGCGAGGTCATCCTGGTCAGCTCCGGGGCCGTGGCCGCCGGTCGCAAGCGGCTGGGCGTGGTCAAGACCGCCCACGAGGAACTCCGGGTCAAACAGGCCCTGGCCGCCACCGGCCAGGGGCTGTTGATGCAGGCCTACGAACTGGCCTTTGCCGAGTTCCGGCAACCGGTGGCCCAGGTGCTGCTCACCCACGCCGACCTCTCCCATCGGGGCCGCTATCTCAACGTCCGCAACACCATCCTCACCCTGTTCGAGTTCGGGGTGGTGCCGATCATCAACGAAAACGACACCGTCTCGGCCGAGGAACTGCGCTTTTCCGACAACGACACCCTGGGCGCCCTGATGACCAACATGATCGGCGCCGACATGTACATCATCCTCACCGATGTCGACAGCCTCTATACCGGCCACCCGGCGGAGGACCCCGAGGCCCGGCCCATCTACACCGTGGCCTCCATCACCAAAGAAATCGAGCGAATGGCCGGCCATTCGATGAGCGCGCTCGGCACCGGCGGCATGATGGCCAAGATCCGGGCGGCCAAGATGGTGGCGGCCTGCGGCGGCTGCTCGTTCATCGGGCCCGGCCGGCACCCCGAGATCCTCCAGGCCCTGTTCAGCGGCGAACTGGTGGGCACCTTTTTCCTGCCCGGCAAGGGCACCCTCAACCGGCGCAAGCACTGGATCGCCTATGTGCTCAAGCCGCAGGGCTTTCTGGTGATCGACGACGGCGCCCGCCGCGCCCTGGTCGAGCAGGGCCGAAGCCTGTTGCCCTCGGGCATTGTCGAGGTCCGGGGCCATTTCGGCGTCGGGGCGCCGGTTCACTGCCTGGACCGCGCCGGGGCGGTGATCGCCGCGGGCCTGAGCAATTACGCCAGTCTCGACATCGAACGGATCAGGGGGCGGAAGACCGGCGAGATCGCCGCCATCCTCGGCGACAAGGATGCGGATGAGGTCGTCCACCGCGACAACCTGGTGATCATCGGCCGGGAGGGGTTGGTGTAAAGCCCTTTACAACCGGTTCACTTGTCGTCATAGTGGAAAAAGACGAGATCATGAACGTAAGCGCCGAGCGGCCCGAGCCGCCGGACGCCCGACAGAAGGAGAGAGCGATGGAGCGCACCCAGATCGAAGCAACCGTCCTGGAGATGGTGACCAAGGCCAAGGCCGCGGCCCGCAACATCGCCGCCCTGCCGGCGGCGGTCAAGAACCGGATGCTGCTGGATGTGGCCGAGGCCCTGATCGCCCGGCAGCCGCTGATCCTCAGCGAAAACGCCAAGGATCTGGCCGAGGCCGAGAAAAAGGGGCTTTCCAGCGCCATGCTCAGCCGGTTGCAGATCACCGACAAGGTGATCGGCGAGATGGTGCAGGGGCTGCGCGAGGTGGCTGCCCTGGAGGACCCGGTGGGCGAGGTCAGCGAGATGCGCCGCCGGCCCAGCGGCATCGTGGTCGGCCGGATGCGGGTACCGCTGGGCGTCATCCTGATGATCTACGAATCCCGGCCCAACGTGACCATCGACTCGGCGGCCCTGTGTATCAAGGCCGGCAACGCGGTCATCCTCCGCGGCGGTTCCGAGGCCCTGCGCTCCAACCTGGTGCTGGCGAAAGTCCTCCAGGAGGTGTTGGCCCGGCACCAGGCCGACCCGGCCATCGTCCAGGTGTTGTCCTTCACCGACCGGGAAGGGATCGACATCCTCTTGCAGCAGGAGGCCTTCATCGACCTGGTGATCCCGCGCGGCGGCGAGGGCTTGATCCGGGCGGTGACCGAGAAGTCGCGAATCCCGGTGCTCAAGCACTACAAGGGCGTGTGCCACTGTTTTGTCGACGCCGATGCCGATCAGGACAAGGCCATCCCGGTCATCCTCAACGCCAAAGTGCAGCGGCCCAGCGCCTGCAATGCCCTGGAGGGGCTCTTGGTCCACCGGGAGATCGCCGAAGAGTTCCTGCCCAAGGTGGCCCAGGCCCTGCAAAAGGCTGGGGTGCGGCTGCTCGGCTGCCATTCCAGTTGCCTGATCTGCGACGAGACGATCGAGCCGGCGGCGGACAGCGACTGGGGCCGGGAGTTCCTTGAGCTGGCCATGGTAGTCAAGGTGGTTTCGGGTATCGACGAGGCCATGGACTACATCGACCGCTACGGCTCCAAGCACACCGAGACCATCCTCACCCGGTCCTACGAGCACAGCCAGCGCTTCCTGCGCGAGGTCGACGCCTCGGCGGTGATGGTCAACGCCTCCACCCGGTTCAACGACGGCGGCCAGTTCGGCCTGGGCGCTGAAATCGGCATCTCCACCACCAAGCTGCACGCCTACGGCCCCATGGGGCTGAAGGAGCTGACCACGCAGAAATTCATCGTCTACGGCGCCGGCGAAACCCGCGCCTGACCCGTGGCCGCACCGGAAGAAAGGCTGACGGTCGGACTGTTCGGCGGGACCTTCGATCCCGTCCATCAGGGCCATCTCGATCTGGCCCTCCATGTACTCACGCGCTGTCGGCTCGACCGGCTGCTGTTCATTCCGGCGCCATTGCCGCCGCATAAGCGCCGTCCGCTGGCCTCCTTCGCCCACCGGACGGCGATGATCGAGGCTGCCCTGGCCGCGTGTTCGGAGACCAGGGGGCGGGTGGCGTGTTCGCGCATCGAGGCCCACCTGCCCACCCCCTCCTACACCATCCACACGGTGGAGGCCCTGCACCAGGCCCAGCCCGGCCACCGCCATGTGCTCATCATCGGCGCCGATTCCCTCCTCGACCTGCCCCACTGGCACCGGATCGACGATCTTCTGGGGCTGATCGACCTGATCGTGGTCAAGCGAGAGGCGATCGATCCGGCGGCGATCGACCGGGCCCTTGCCGCGCTCACCCCCGGCTTCAGCTATGACCCCGCCCAAGGCCGGTGGTTCGGGCGGGATGGCCGGACCGTGGACTATCTCGGGGACATCGAACTGCCGGTCTCCTCGTCCGCGATCCGGGAAGAACTCGCCCGGGGCCGGGTGCCGGCCATGCTGCCGCCTCCGGTGTTGGCCTACATCAAGCACCATCGTCTCTACGGCTTTCGGGAGCAGTCGTGAGGTACCTGGCCGATCTCCACATCCATTCCCACTATTCCCGGGCCACGAGCAAGGCCAGCAACCTCCTCGGCCTGGCCGCCTGGGCCGCGGTCAAGGGGATCGGCGTGGTGGCGACCGGCGACTTCACCCATCCCGGATGGTTTGCCCATCTCCATGACTGCCTGGAACCCGCCGAACCCGGTTTCTTCCGGCTCAAACCCGAGCCCGGCCGCGATCTGACCGCCTTGCTGCCGCCGGGGATCCGGCCGGCCATCCCGCCCGAGGGTGTCCGCTTCGTCCTCAGCGCCGAGATCAGCTCGATCTACAAACGGGCCGGATCGGTCCGCAAGATCCATAACCTGCTCTATGCCCCGGATTTCGACGCAGCCCGCCGAATCAACGCCACCCTGGCCACCCTGGGCAACATCGCCTCCGACGGCCGGCCGATCCTGGGCCTCGATGCCCGCGACCTTCTTGAAATCCTGCTCGAAAAGGCGCCGGAAGGCTTTCTCGTCCCGGCCCACATCTGGACCCCCTGGTTTTCCCTGTTTGGTTCGAAATCGGGCTTCGACCATATCGAGGAGTGCTTCGGCGATCTCAGCGCGCACATTTTCGCCCTGGAGACCGGCCTGTCCTCGGACCCGGAGATGAACCGGCTGATCTCGGCCCTGGACCGGTTCACCCTGATCTCCAACTCGGATTGCCATTCGCCGGCCAAACTGGGCCGGGAGGCCAATATTTTCACCACCGGCTTCGACTATTTCGCCCTGCGCGCGGCCCTGCGCTCCCCGGTCGACGCGGCGGGGCAACAGGTCTTCGCCGCCACCATCGAGTTCTATCCCGAGGAGGGCAAGTACCACTGCGACGGCCACCGCAAGTGCCAGGTCTGCCTGGAACCCCCGCAAACCCGGCAAGCGAACGGTCTCTGCCCGGTGTGCGGCAAGCCCCTGACCATTGGCGTGCTCCACCGGGTGATGGAGCTGGCCGACCGGACCGCGCCGGCCTTTCCGCCGGGCAGCCCCGGTGTCCACAGCCTGATTCCCCTGCCGGAGATCGTGGCCGAGCTGCTCGATTGCGGCCCGACGAGCAAGAAGGTCATGGAGGGGTACGTCCGGCTGATCAACAGTTTCGGCTCCGAATTCGGCCTGCTCCTGGATACGCCGGTGGAGGAGATCCGGGCCCAGGGGTTTTCGCTGCTGGCTACGGCGATCGAGCGGGTGCGCGCGGGCCGGGTGATCCGCCAAGCCGGCTATGACGGCGAGTTCGGGGTGATCACCGTGTTTTCCGAGGGCGAACGGGCCCGGCTCTGCGGCCAGGGGAGCCTGTTCGGGACCCCCGCCAAATCGACGAAGAACGCGCCCAGAACTCGGCAGCGGCTGGACCCGCTGGCCGGTCGGCCGGAGCCGGCAGCGTCGCCGCCGGTCAAGGCGCTCAACCGCGAGCAGCAGCAGGCGGTGGCCAGCGCCAGCCCCCTGATCCTGGTCCAGGCCGGACCGGGCACCGGCAAGACCCACACCCTGGTCAGCCGGGTGCAGCGGCTGGCCGCCCAGGGGACCCGGTCCTGCACCGTGATCACCTTTACCAACAAGGCGGCGGCCGAGGTCCGGGAGCGGCTGCGGGACCTACCGGGGGGCGGCCCAGCAGTGACGGTCGCCACCTTCCACGGCTACTGCCTGGCCCAGTTGCGCCGTTCCCACCCCGATCTCGGGGTGGCCGGGCCCGAGGAGCGGGCCGCCCTGGTGGCGGAGTTGTTCCCCGGTTGGAGCGGCAAGGAACGGGACGCGTTTGTCCGCACCCTGGCGCTGACCTTTCGCCAGCCGGACCTCCAGCCCCCTACCACCGAAACGAGCCGCTATCTTAAGGCCCTGGCCGAACGGGCCTTGATCGATATCGAGGCGGTGGTGCCGCGCACCGTCGACCTGCTCCGCCGGGACGGTGAGGCGGCGGCCGCGATCCGGGCCGTCACCGGCCACCTCCTGGTCGATGAGTTCCAGGACGTCAACGCGGCCCAGTACGACCTGGTGGTCCTGCTGGCCCGCACCTCGACCGTGTTCGTCATCGGCGACCCCGATCAGGCGATCTACGGCTTCCGCGGCTCGGACCCGCAGTGGTTCCACGCCTTTATCCGGGAACTGCGTCCCGAGGTCCACCAACTGGTCCGCAATTACCGCAGCGGCACCACCATCGTCCGCGCCGCCGGGCAACTGATCGGCCACAATCCCCACCCCCTGCCCCAGGCACCGATGCAGCCCTGTGCCGTCCTGCCGGGGGCTATCCATGGTCAGGGGTGCAGCTCGCCGGAGCAGGAGGCCGCCTTCATCGCCGACCAGATCGAACTCCAACTGGGCGGCACCTCCCACCGCAGCCTGGAGCGGTTCGATCACACCGGCGGCGGGGCCGTGGGCCTGCGCGACATCGGCGTCCTCTACCGCACCGGCCGCCAGGCCGAGGTCATCGCCAAGGTGCTCGCCGACCGCTCCATCCCCTTTCAGTTGGTCGACCTCGAGGCCTATTACACCAAGGGCGACAGCCGCCTGCTCTACTGTTGGCTGCTGCTGCTCGCCGGCTTGGCCGCACCGGGCCACCTCCTCTTTCTCCTGGAGCGGGAGCCGGGAATCGGCGGCCAGACCCTGCGGCTGATGCAATCCCTGCTCCACCAGACCGTCCGCGAGCAGGGGGCCTTGTCCGACGGGCTGACCCTGGAGGGACCGATCGGGGCCGCGTTGGCGCCGTTTCGTCTCCTCCTGGCCCGGATGCAAACCCTCGCCGCCGCCCAACCGGTAGTGATGGTGCTGGACGCCCTCGTTGCCCACTATCGGCTCGATCCGGTTCAGCCCGACCTGGTACGGTTGCGCCAACTGGCCCTGACCTTCGACCGGTCGCTGTCGGATTTTGCCGCCCATCTCGAACAATTCAGCGATTCCGTGCTCTACGACCCGCGCGCTGAGGCGGTAACCCTTTCCACCCTCCATGCGGCCAAGGGCCTCGAATTTCCGGTGGTGTTCATCGCCGGCTGCGAGGAGGGGCTCCTGCCGCTGACGCCGCGCACCCCCCTCGATCCCGAGGCGCACCGCCGCCACCTGGAAGAGGAACGGCGGCTCTTCTACGTCGGCATGACCCGGGCCATCGCCACCTTGTATCTTTCCTGGTGCCGATCGCGGTCGGTGTATGGCGGCCCGGCCGAATCCCGCCAACCCTCCATTTTCCTGGGCGAGCTGGACGCGGCCGTCTTTTCGCCGTCGCCCGTTTCCCGGCCGGTCAAACGCAAGCCGGCCTTTCGCCAACTTTCCCTTTTTTCCTGAGCCATGGACCCGTCAACGTCTGCCCCGCAACGCATCGCCGAACTCGAGGCCGAGGTCCAGCGGCTGGAACGGGAGAACCGGAGCCTGCGGCAAAAGGCCCGCCAGGCCGACTCCGCCAATCAGGCCAAGTCCGACTTTCTCGCCATGATCAGCCACGAGATCCGCACCCCGATGAACGGGGTGATCGGCATCAGCGAACTGCTGCTCGATACCGAGCTGCAACCGCGGCAAAAGCATTTTGCCCAGTTGATCCGCACCTCGGCGGCCAGCCTCCTGACCCTGATCAACAACCTGCTCGATTTCAGCAAGATCGAGGCGGACAAAATGGCGCTCGATATCGAGCCCTTCGATTTGCGGGGGCTGCTCGACCAGTTGCTCTCGCTCTACCAGGTGACCGGCCGGAGCAAGGGACTGACGGTCGTCGCCGACATCGATCCGGATCTTTCACCGCAATACCGGGGCGATGCCTACCGGTTACGCCAGGTGCTGGTCAATCTGCTCGGCAACGCGGTCAAATTCACCGAGCAGGGGACCATTGTCCTGCGGGTGCACAAGGAAAAAACCGACCGCCAGGGCGAGGTGCTCCGCTTCGAAGTCCGGGATTCGGGAGTGGGGATCGCCAGCGAATCGATGGACAAGCTGTTTCAGCCCTTCAGCCAAGTCGACGGTTCCTCGACCCGGCGATACGGCGGCAGCGGTCTGGGGCTGTCGATCTGTGCCCGGCTGATCAAGCTGATGGGCGGAAAATTCGGGGTCCGTTCGCAGGTCGGCCAGGGCGCCACCTTCTGGTTCATCGTGCCGTTGCAGGCGATGCCGCAGGGGGCTGGGGTCGAAACGGTGCCGTTGCAGCTCGAGGAACCGTGGGAGCATGTACCGATTTTCGGGGAACTGGTGGCGCCGCCGTTCGCCGGCACCGCCGCATCAAGCACCCTTCGGCTGCTGATCGTCGACGACGAGGAAACCAACCGGATCGTCATGGCCGAGACCTTTCGCCATGCCGGCGTCGACCTTGTCCTGGCCCGCAATGGCCAGGAGGCGATCGAACTGTGCCGGTCCAACCGGTTCAGCCTGATCTTCATGGACTGTCAGATGCCGGTGATCGACGGCTTTACCGCGACCAGGACGATCCTGGCGGAGGCCAAGCGGAACCGGCAGCCGGCGCCCCCCATCGTCGCCCTGACCGCCGACGCCACCGTGGCCGCGCAAAAGCGGTGCCAGGAGGTGGGGATGGTCGATTATCTGGTCAAGCCGCTGGATTTCAACAAACTGCAAGCGGTGCTCACTCATTGGCTGCCCGAGTTGCATCCTTCCATTGTCCCCCACGCCTCGGCGCCGGACGAGGACGCGGTCGGGTCGACAGCGGTGCCAGTGGTCGTGGATCGGGCGATTCTGCAGCGGTTGCGGGAAAACGTCGGCAACCTCGCCCCGGTGGTAGCCGTGTTCCTGCGGTCGTTGGATCGACGCGTCGCCGAACTGGAGCGGGCCGTGCGGGCCAAGGACGCCGGCGCGATCAACAAGGTGGCGCACACCATGAAGGGCAGCAGCAGTCAATTCGGGGCCGACGATCTGGCCCATCTCTGCCTGCTGGCGGAACAGATGGGCCAGAACGGCAACATCCAGCAGATTGACCGGATTTTTACCCAGATCGTCGAGTCCGTGGACCGGGTGAAACAATTTTTTGCCGGACAACTTGATTAATTGATGAAATTTCATAGAATAGTCAAAAGTCCTTACGACACTTTCCCCTCTTCCCCCCTGCTCCCGTTATGACGGTCTCCCTGCTCGCCGGTTCCACCCCGGTCATATTGATTGTCGATGACGACGAGGTCATGCGCATGCTCATGCACCAGTTCCTGGAGGGTGAGGGCTATGTGGTGATCGAGGCGGAGGATGGCCAGGCGGCCCTGGAGCAATTGGCGGCGCGAGCGTTCGACCTGGTGATCCTCGATATCGCCATGCCGGGTATCGACGGACCGGGGGTGTGCGAGCATATCCGTGCCGCCATGTCCGACCCGCCGCCGGTGCTGATGGTGACCGCCCTGGACGACGAAAAGAGCATCGAACGCTCCTACGGCGCCGGGGCCGTCGATTACATCCGCAAACCCCTGCGCTGGCCGGTCCTCAAGAACCGCATCCGGTATATCCTGGGCTCGCACCGGGCCAAGCAGGAGCTGGAGCTGTTGTCCCGCAACTACGAGATGATCCTCGATGCCGCCGCCAACGGTATCTGCGGCGTCGACGATCAGGGGTCGATCAGCTACATCAACCCGGCGGCCCTGAAGATGCTGGGATATGAAAACGAGGAGATCAAGGGGCGGGATTGCCGGCAGGTGTTCAGGATCTCCCTGCCCGGCAGCGAGGAGTTTTCCGAGGATTGCTGTCCCTTTTTCACCCGGCCCAACGTCAAGGCCACCACCTGCTTTGACGAGGCCAGGATGCTGCGCAAGGACGGTACCTCCATTCCGGTGGATTTCCGCTCCACCCCCATCCGTCAGGGGCGGCGGCTGATCGGCGGGGTGCTGGTGTTTCAGGACGTCACCGAGCGACAGGAGGCGGCCGAACTCATCCGCTACATGGCCAATCACGACCCGCTCACCAACCTGCCCAACCGCAACTATTTCCGGCGGCGGCTGCCCCAGGCCATTTCCCTGGCCCGGCGCTACGGCCGCATCCTCTGCCTGCTGTTCATCGATCTCGACCGGTTCAAGCCGATCAACGACCAGTTCGGCCACGGCGTCGGCGATATCGTCCTGATGCAGGTGGCCGAACGGCTGCGCAACGCCCTGCGGACGTCGGACTCGGTTTGCCGGCTGGGGGGCGACGAATTCGTCATCCTCCTGGAGTCCACCGAGGCCCTGGAAGGCGCCACCCTGGTGGCGCAGAAGGTGATCGAATCACTCAACGAACCCATCGAGGCGGGCGATCATGTCTGCTTCATCGGCGCCAGCATCGGCATCTCGGTCTTCCCCCACGACTGCCAGGACGCCGAGACCATGCTCCGCCACGCCGACATCGCCATGTACGAGGCCAAGAAAAAAGGCCGCAACTGCTGGCAGCTCTACAACGAATAAGCGGTTAGGGGTTTAGGTCGTGGGCTTTCTTCGGGAGCAAGGAGCAAGTAGGTTGGGCTAAGCGCAGCGCAGCCCAACAGGAGGCGTTGGGCTTCCTGCGTCAGCCCAACCTACGGACTCTACAACGAATAGGCGGTTAGGGGTTTAGGGGCGAACGGCGACTGTCTGGAAGGCCGCCGATAGTATGATGGTTCCCACGCTCCAGCGTGGGAACCGATCAAACCTCTCCACCTCTTCCCGCTACATCCCCTGGGCAATGGTGCGGATGATATCCGACTTGCCGATCACGCCCACCAACCTGCCCTCGGCCATCACCGGCAGGGTATGGATCTTCTTTTCGGCCATCAGGGTGGCCAGTTCCTCCAACTCCGTTTCCGGAGTCACCGCCACCAGGTCGCGCGAACAGATGTCACCGACCCTGGAGCCCGCCATCTTCTTCAATTCCTGCTCCATCTTTCCCGGCCGTTCCAGAAAGACAAAGGCATCGAGCAGGGCAAAGGCGGCCGGCATGTGGACCTTCTTGTTCTGGAAAATGAGATCGCTTTCGGTGACCACGCCGATCACTGTGCCGGCCTCGTTGATTACCGGGGCACCGCTGATGTTGCTGGTGAGCAGCAGGGCGGCCAATTCCCGCACCGTGGCACTTTCCTTGACCGTGATCACCTCGCGGGTCATGATATCCTGAGCTGTCAGCATAGGGCCTCCTTGTTGGGTTGGTTGAGCAATGATCCGAGGACTTCCGGTAGGGTCTGCGCCACTTCGGTGGCGGTGTAGCCGTAGGGACGGCCGGCCCCGATCCGATCGGCGGCCAGGCCGTGGAGATAGACGCCGAGGCAGGCGGCCTCCCAGGGCCCGTGTCCCTGGACCAGCAGGCCGCCGATGATGCCCGCCAGGACATCGCCCATGCCGCCGGTGGCCATGCCGGGATTGCCGGTGGGGTTGATCGCCCAGGCGCCGTTGGTCGCGGCCACCACGGTGCCCGCCCCCTTGAGCACGGTGAGCATCAGCGGCCCATCGGTTAGGGCTTCGCCGTCGAGCCAGCGGGCCGCCCGCAGCCGATCCGCCTGGACCGCTTCGACGGTGGTCCCGAGCAACCGGGCCATCTCGCCCGGATGGGGCGTGAAGATCCTCGGTCCCGCAGGCCGGCGCAGCACCTCCGGATGGCCGGCGAGGATGGCGATGGCGTCGGCGTCCACCACCTGCGGGCTGCTGTTTTCGCGGTAGAGGCGGAGCACCAGCTCGGCCGTGGTCGCCGCGGTGCCGATGCCGGGCCCGAGCACCAAGGCGTTCTTGCCCACGGCGATGGCCTCGATTTGTCCATAATCGTCCGCCGAAAGCAACCCCTGGGAGGCGGGAAGGGGCACGGACATGGATTCGGCAAGTCCGGTTTCGAAGATCGGGTTGAGGTCTGCCGGCACGGCAAAGGTCACCAGGCCGGCGCCGCTATGCAGGGCGCCCCGGCCGCAGAGCAGGGCGGCGCCGGTTTTGCCCGCGGAACCGGCGAGGATGAGGAGATGACCGTTCGATCCTTTGTGGGCCGCCCGGTCCCGTGGCCGCAACCGGGCGGCGAGGGCGCGGTCCAGCACCGAGCCCGCAAGTTCCATCCGGGCCACGATCTTGGCGGGGATGCCGATGTCGATCCGGGCCAGGCGGCCGACATGGGCGCCGCCGTGGTGAAAATGGCCGGGCTTGGCCAGGCCGTAGGTCACGGTGAGATCGGCCCGGACGGCCTCGCCGAGCACCGTGCCGCTGTCGGTGTGGAGGCCCGAAGGCAGGTCCACACTGACCACCGGCAGCCGATGGCGGTCGCGGAGGGCGTTGATGCAGTCGATCACCGCGAGGAAACGGCCGCTGACCTCGCGCTCCAGGCCGGTGCCGAAGAGGGCGTCGACCAGGGAGTGGATCGGGTGCATCCGGTTGAGGGTCAGCACCGTGTCGGCCAGGGTGAGCATGTGCTCGGCATGGTCGAGGACCTGGTAGGGCAGCCGCAACCGCTGGCAGATGGCGAAGTTGTGGCCCGCGTCCCCGGCAAGCTGTTCCGGGTCGAAGGGGAAAAAGACAAAGGGATAGCCGCCCAGGCCGTGCACGGTCCGGGCGATCACCAGGCCGTCGCCGCCATTGTTGCCGGGTCCGGCAAAGACGCAGACCGTCTTGCCGGCCACCGGCCCGAAGGTTCGTTCCATCGCCTCGACCGTGCCCCGGCCGGCGTTTTCCATCAACACCATGCCGGGGATGCCGATCTCCTCAATGGTCTGCCGGTCGAGTTCGCGCATCTGCGCCGCCAAAGCCAGTTGCATGGGCAATCGTATCCTCCGGGGTTGTGGGGAAATCGGGAGAGGCCGCACCCGTGGTGCGCACCCTCGGCGGAGAACCCGCATGGCTGGACCAAATCGGCCGGCCACGACGAACCATGAAAGGTCTGCGCTCCGGCAGGGCACCGCCTCGGAACCAACTCTTTTATTTTAAAACTATAAAAGGTCCCTGCCCCGGAGGCAACCATCCATTTGCCGCCGTCGGGGGCGCCGGTCACTCTGGTTCGGTCTTTTCCCGTTCCTCCGGGGAGGCGCAGAATTCGCAGGGGACAAATCCCGCCTCCCGGGCGACCCGGACGTTCTTGAACCGGAGCCGGCATGCCGGATCGTGGTAGCGGGCACACGACGGCAGATGAAAGATCCCGCTGGTGGCGTCGGCGCGGATCGGGAGGACCGCGGTATCGGCCGTTCCCGTCGCCGGAGCGGGCCGAGGACGCCAGCGGCTGATCGCGTCGCCGATCAGGCGGACCAGTCGCTGGCAGGTTGTCTTGAACAGCCGGTCGTAGCACCCCAGAACCAGGACCTGGACCCGCTCGGGAACCAGGGACCGCTCCCGGTGCACCCGCCGGAAGAGGTACACGGCCAGGAGGAAAAAGCAGCCGTTGGGCAGCCACATGCCCACCGCCAGGGGGAGCAGCCCTGCCTCGCTCATGGTCCGGCTGGTGGTGAGGGTGATGTAGTAGCCCACGAACACGACCAGTCCCAGGGGGATGCCGATCGCCCGGCGGCCGGCGGCCGCTTGCAGCCCGAGCGGCAGGCCGATCAGGCTGAGGATGAAGCAGCCCACCGGCAGGACCAGCCGGTGATGGTATTCGGACAGGAAAACCCTGGCCATCCTGGAATCGGGCGGTTGCTTGGCCGCGGCCGCGAGCAGTTGCTCCTGGCTCATGGCCCCGCGGGTCTGGGCGGAGATGTCCTCCTTGCCGACCTGGGTCGGCGGCCGGAGGGAAATTTGCAGTTGATAGCGCCCGAAGCGCAACACCTGGTTGTCCGGGCCCTCGTTGTTGTGCAGGGTGCCGTCGTTGAGTACCACCGTCACCAGCATCCGCTCCATGTCGGCCTCCAGGTGCCCGGATTTGGCCACGGTGATCAGGGGCTGGGTCCGGCCGCGCATGTCCGAGACATAGACCCCGTGCCAGCGCTGTTGGTGGTCGATCTCGTCGACATAGAGGACGAGGTCGCCCAGGGTCTCGGTGAACTCCTTGGCTTTGAGCCCCTTGTCGATCTTTTCCTTGGCCAGTTGGAACATCAACTGTTTGACCCCCAGGGCGCCGGCGGGGATGAGCCGGACGGAGAAAAGTCCGGTCAGGCAGGCGATGGCGGCGGCGATGAGCACCACCGGCGGCAGCATCTGCTTGAGGCTGACGCCGCAGGCCTTGAGCGCCAGGATCTCCCGATCGTTGGTCAGGCGGGTGAAGCCGACGATCACCCCGGCCATGCTGGCCATGGGGATGATGTAGAGGAGCATGTGGGGAAAGATATAGGCAAACAGGCGGATGAAGTCGGCGATGCCGATGCGCAGGGAGAGGACGATCTCCAGCAGCGGGATGAGGCGGACCAGGAAAAAGACGCTGTAGAGGATGAGGAAACTGGCAAAAAAAGGGGCCAGGAGTTCGTTGGCGATGTAGCTGTAGAGCAAAAGCGGCGGCCGCCGCCAACGCGGGCGAGCGGTGCCGTTTGGCCCGATACCACCGGCTGCTGCCGGACCCTGGGCTTGAACGTCCCTGCGAGGCGCTGGCTGTGCCATGCCGGAGCCTTGAGCTTTCATGGTTGGTTGTGGCCGGCCAATTGGGTCCAGCCCTGCTGGTTAGAGCGCATTGAGGGCGGATTTGATGTTGACGTCGATCCAGTGCTGGTCCCACCATTCGATGGGGGCGACAAAGATGGAGTGCACCAGCATGGCGAAGTGGAGGTGATCGCCACCGGCCATGCCAGTGGCGCCGGAACGGCCGATGGGCTGGTCTTTCTCCACCAGGGTGCCGACGGTGGTGTCGATGCTGCTCAGGTGGGAGTAGAGACTGGCGATGCCCTGGCCGTGGTCGATGATGATGGCATTGCCATAGATGCCCAGATATTCGGCCAGAACCACCTTGCCCCTATTGGCGGCCCGGATCTCGGCCCGTTCCAGGGAGGCGATGTCGACGCCGAGATGGGTCTGGCTGTCGATGGCCACGCCGTTGTACAGATAGGTGCGCTGATCGGCGAATCCGGCCCGACCCGAGCCGGGCATGCGCAGGAAGCGGTCGGTCCACAACTGCTGGGCGTCGGTGGTGGCGCAGACCCGGGCAATGGTCTGGGCGTTGTTCTGCCGCACCTGATTGTTGACGTAGAGGTACTTCTCGACCAGGGTTCCCTTCATCTCCGGATAGTAGCGTTCGAACTCCGGGATCTTCTGCTGGAGGAACTGTTCGCTGATATTGATGCTGTCCCGTTTGATCGGGTCTTTCTTGAAGGCGGTGGCCAGGGGCAGGATGGCCTCGTTCCCGGCCTCGTCATTGCCGACGACCCGCATTTTTTCCGGCTGTTTGGCATCCCAGGGCAGGGCGAAATAGCAGATGTAGGCGTCTTTCTTGCCCACGGGAAAGCCGGGAAAGAAGGCGGTGTCGATCATCACCCCATGCTTGCCGGGCGGTTCCGAGATGGTGTAGAGGGCCACGCCGCTGCCGCCGGGGTGAATGGTCCGCTGGGCATACAGCATCGTCACCTTGGGTGGTTTGGTGTCCATGGTCACCGGGATTCGTTGCAGGGTCTCGTTGCCCTTGAAGAAGCCGGTGAGGGAGAAATCCCGCACCGACACGGTCAGCTCCGCGCTTCCTTCCTTGATCCCGGCTTTCTGGGCATCGATCACCACCTTCTCGTTGAGCGCTGCCGGACCGGCGGGCTTGAACCAGGCCTGGCGCGGAAAGGTGCGCTCCAGGAGTAGGGCTGATTTGTCCCCCTGTTTCAGGGTGATGACAATGGATCTGATCCCGCTCTTCCGATCGGTGACTTTCAGGGGCAGCTCCACCGTGCCGCCCAGGTATTTGATCTCCTTTTCCAGCACCAGGGTGGGGTTCTCGAATTCGAAGAGGAGAACAACAGCCGCGACCAGGGCCAGCCCGGCGGCCGCGACCAGCGTCAGCAATAGATTTTTAAGGAAACCGCCCCTTCGCGAGGAGCCGCGCAACCGGATATGTTCTGCCATGGAGTCTGTTGGTCTGTTGGTCTATGAGGTTGTGAGGTGGTCGGCTTGTCAGGGTGAGGGGTTTTGGCGCCTACAGTCTGACAACCCAACCCCCTATCACCCTATTCATTCCAGATAACGTCGTAGCGCTTGATGTGCATGTCGGGCACCGGAATGATGGTGAACCGTTTTTCCGTTTGTTGCTCCAGCCGCTCGATGGTGTATGATTCCTCGTTGAGCAGCATCTCGGCGATATGGGGGTGCACCTTGATGGTGACGTGGGAGCCGCCGATCTTGCGCGCGTCCCGGCTGATCTTGCGGAAGATCTCGTGGCAGACGGTGCGGCGCGACTTGACGAAGCCGTCGCCGCCGCAGTAGAGGCAGGGCTCGCACATGGTCTGCACCAGGCTTTCCGAGAGCCGCTTGCGGGTCATCTGCACCAGGCCGAACTCCGAGAGCTTGAGGATGTTGACCTTGCTCTTGTCGTTGCGCATCGCCTCCTGGAAAGCGGCGTACAGCTCCTCGCGGTGCTGCTCGTTTTCCATGTCGATGAAATCGATGATGATGATGCCGCCCAAGTTGCGCAGCCGCAGTTGGCGGGCGATTTCCCGGACCGCCTCCATGTTGGTCTTGAAGATGGTCTCGCTCAGATCGGTGGCGCTGACATAGCGGCCGGTGTTGACGTCGATGACGGTCAGGGCCTCGGTGGGCTCGATGATGATGTAGCCGCCGGAGCGCAGCCACACCTTCTTGTCCAGGGCATTGTTGATGTCCGCCTCCACCCCGTACCGTTCGAACAGGGGCAGGTCGGAGTCGTAGTAGGTGATCTTGTCCTGCAACTGGGGGGCAAAGGTCTTGGCGTAGGAGAGCAGTTGCTCGTAGACCTCGAGGTTGTCGATCACCAGCTCGTTGATCTCCTCGGTGAAGAAGTCGCGGACCGAGCGAAGGATGATGTCAAGATCCTTGTAGATCAGGCAGGGGGCCTGCGATTTCTGCACCTTGGTCAGGATTTCGTCCCAGAGCAGCAGCAGGAACTCCATGTCCGCCTCCAGGGCCTCGTTGTCGATGTGCTCGGCCACGGTGCGCATGATGAAGCCGGTGCCCGGCGGCCGCAGCACCTCGATCCGGTCGCGCAACTGCTGGCGGGTGGTCTCGTCCTCGATCTTGCGGGAGATGCCGATATGATCGGTCAGCGGCATGAACACCAGGTTGCGGCAGGGCAGGGTGATGTTGCAGGTCAGGCGGGCACCCTTGGAGCCGATGGGCTCCTTGGCGATCTGCACCAGGATTTCCTGGCCCTCGCGGAGGATCTCGTTGATCGCCGGGGCGACGGGGAGCGAGGGCGGGGGGATCGACCGGAGCTTGTGGCCCGGAGCCAGGCGCTGATAGTTGTCGGCAAAGATGTACAGGGCCTCGTCGACGTAGAGAAAACCGGTGCGATCCAGGCCGATGTCGACAAAGGCGGCGTCGATGCCCGGCAGGACCCGGACCACGCGCCCCAGATAGATGTTGCCGATCAGTCCCCGTTCTGAAACCCGATCGAGATGGAATTCGCGCAGCTTGCCGTTTTCCACCAGGGCAATCCGATTCTCGTAGAAGGTTGCATTGATGAGAATGTCTGTGTACATAGGAGAGCCTGATCGAATTCGGTCCGCTGCGGCCATGGGCCGCGGCGCGGAAGTGTTATGAAACAAGCTGTGACTATACTGATACCGCCGGCAAACCGCCATAGTAAATTGGCGCCCGGTCCTGCGGGGGGCCGGCCATGATTTCGGCCATCATCCCCACCTACAACCGGGCCGCTTTCCTTGCGCGGGCCATCGGTTCGGTGCTGGCGCAACGGCGTCCCTGCTTTGAGCTGATCGTGGTCGACGACGGATCCACCGACGAGACCTGCGCCCTGGTCGAGCGGCTGGCCGCAGACGCCCCCGTGCCGATCCGGCTGGTGCGCCAGGCCAACCGGGGCGCGGCCGCGGCCCGCAACACCGGCATTCGCACGGCGCGGGGCTCGCTGCTCGCCTTCCTCGATGCCGACGACTGGTGGCTGCCGACCAAGCTGGCCGTGCAGGCGGCGGCCCTGGCAGCCTGCCCCGAGGTCCTCATCGCCCACACCCGCGAGCTCTGGTTTCGCCGGGGCCAGCGGGTCAACCAGAAAAAGAAGCACGACCCGCCCGACGGCGACATCTTTGCCGCGAGCCTGGCCATGTGCGTGGTCGGCATGTCCACGGTCATGGCCCGGTCCGAGCTGTTCGCCCGCTACGGCTTGTTCGACGAATCGCTGCCCTGCTGCGAGGACTACGACCTCTGGCTGCGGGTCGGCTGCCGGGAACCCTTCCTGCTGGTGCCCGAACCGCTGACCGGCAAGGACGGCGGCCGACCGGATCAGTTGTCGACGATCCACCGTCTGGGCATGGATGCGTTGCGCATCCGTTCGCTGTGCGGGCTGCTCGACGCCGGGGGGCTCAGCCCGGAGCAGCACCGGGCGGCGGTGGTCGAACTCGCCCGGAAATGCCGGATCTACGGCCAGGGCTGCATCAAGCACGGTCGTCCCGAGGAAGGGGGCCGCATCCTGGCCCTGGCCGCGCAGTATCAAACAACCGAGGACCTCCAACCGTGAACCATGCTGCCTCCTACGGCGATCCGGCCCGCTTCGTCACCCGCCTCCACGTGGCCGAAGACTGCCTCGATCTCCCCTATACCCAAGAGATCGTCGCCCGCGCCGGCCTGCCGGTGACCGTGGTCGGCGAACGGGAGGCGCCCGCCATTGCCGGCGACTATCCCCATAACCTCACTGCCGGCAAGCGCCATCTGCTGCTGTGCCGCAACCGGGGCGCCTTTTTCAAGCCCTGCCCCGGCACCCGTGAGTACCGCTGCTGCGACTACCAGGTGCTCAACATCGGCATGAATTGCCCCATGGATTGCGTTTACTGCATCCTTCAGGCCTATCTCAACAACCCCTGGCTCAGTTTTTTCGTCAATGTCGAGGAGCTGTTCGCCGAACTCGACCGGGCGCTGGCCGCCGAACCGGCGAGGTTCTTCCGCATCGGCACCGGCGAGTTCACCGACAGCCTGGCCCTGGACAGCCTGACCCGCCTGAGCCCCCGCCTGGTCGGGTACATGGCCCGTCAGGCCAACGCGGTGCTGGAGCTGAAGACCAAAAGCGTCAATATCGCCAACCTGGAAGGGCTCGACCACCGTGGTCGGACCGTGGTCGCCTGGTCGCTCAACAGTCCCCCGGTCATGGCCCGGGAGGAGATCCGCACCGCCACTCTGGAGGAGCGACTGGCGGCCGCGGCCCGCTGCGTCGACTGGGGCTACCGCCTCGCCTTCCACTTCGACCCCATCATCCTCCATCCGGGTTGGGAAGAGGGGTACCAAACCACCATCGACCGGCTGTTCGCGGCGGTACCGGCCGAGGCCATTGCCTGGATCAGCCTGGGGGCCTTGCGCTACCTGCCCGCGCTCAAGCAGATCGCTGCCGAACGCTTTCCCGGCTCGCGCTTTTTCTACCAGGAGTTCATCGACGGCCTCGACGGCAAGCGCCGCTATGTCCGACCGCAGCGGGTGGCCATGTACCGCCTGCTCCTGGAGGCCTTGCGCCGCCACGCCCATCCCCGCACCTGCCTCTACTTCTGCATGGAAAACGACACCATCTGGCGGCAGGTCTTCGGCTACGCCCCCGAGGATCAAGGCGGTCTGCCGGCGATGCTCGACCGGGCGGCCCGCTGGCGGTGAAGCCGGCTCCCCCTTGGTTTTTTGCCCGGCGTTGAGTATGGTGTGCGGGAAGCGATCGAAGGAGAAAGAAGATGAACCACGAATTACCGCCAGCTTGCCAGGCCGTTGAGCGATTCCTGCACCAAAACGGGGTCGAGTGCCGGGTGCGGCTGCTCGCCGCCAGCACCCGGACCGCGCCGGAGGCGGCCGAGGCCCTGGGCTGCTCGCCGGCGCAGATCGTCAAGTCGCTCGTCTTTCGGACCAAGGCCAGCGATCGGCCGGTGCTGGTGCTCACCTGCGGCGACAACCGGGTGAGCGAGAAGAAGGTGGCGGCCCTGCTCGGCGAGAAGATCGGCCGGGCCGATGCCGAGTTCGTTGCCACCCGCACCGGGTTCGCGGTGGGCGGCGTCGCCCCTTTTGCCCATCGGGAACCGCCGTTGGTCCTGGTCGACGCCACCATGCGCCGTTTCGACCGGATGTGGGCCGCGGCCGGCACTGGCCACAGTATGTTCGAGATCGCCACCGAGGCGCTGATCCGGCTGGCCGGCGGTCCGCTGGCCGATATCGCCGGTTGAGGGCGCGGCGATGAAAAATCCCGACCGCACCACTGTCGCCCGGCTGGAAAACCTCCCCAACATCGGCAGGGCCATGGCCGCCGATCTGCGGTTGCTGGGCATCGAGCGGCCGCAGGACCTGGTGGGCCGCGATCCGCTGGCCCTCTTCCGCGCCCTGGAGGAACGGACGGGGCATCGTCAGGACCCCTGCGTCCTCGACACCTTCATGGCGGTCATCGATTTCATGTCGGGCGGTGCCCCCCGGCCCTGGTGGGCATTCACCGGCGAACGCCAACGCCGGTACGGCCCGGTCCTGTCAGGAAAGAACAAGGGCGCCTCTTGGTCGGTCGCCTGAAAAGCAGACCACAGGGATCGGGGGATCTATGAACGTGTTGGCTCCGGTGACAATGCCATGCCGGCGCCCCGACCTTTCCCGGTTCGTTGTGGCCGGCCAAATTGGTCCAGCCATGCTGGTTAGAGCAGCGAGCCCCGGAACAGATAGGCGGTCAGGGCCAGGCCCAGGGCCGCCACCACCAGGTTGATCCAGGGGCCGAGGCCGATGAGGTAGCCGCCGGGGACTTCCTCGGGCTGGAGGGTGCGCAGGACCCGGCGATACTGCACCACCGCCGCCACCGAGGCCAGCGAGCCGAGGAGGATGAAGGACAGGCCGATCCAGAAGGACAGGCCCCGTTGGAGCGATTCGTTGTGCTGGGCGAGCAGCATCGAGACAAAGAGGCCGAACCGCTCCACCACAAAACCGAAGGCCATCAGGGTCAGCGAGGTGCGGGTCCAGGCCAGCAGCGTCCGTTCCGCCGCGAAAAAGACCCTGGGATCGTGCAATGCGGACATGGGTGACCTCCTGCGGGGTTGTGATTGACCGGTCCCACGCTGAACAAGGGAACCATCGTATTCGGGCTTTATATCGCGGGCATGGCCCGCTCCTCCGCCTCCTGGGCTGTACATGCGGGGTAGGAGCGGGCCGTGCCCGCGAACAAGATTGGTATTGTACAGCTTCGTTCCCAGGCAACGTGCTGGTTTTCCCAGCTGTTGCCTTTACATGACAGAATCTGCGACCGCTGGTCCTGTAAAGGACTTGTTGGTAAAATAAAACAATATCAGGGTGATGGCTATGAGTTTATTGCCGATTGTCGAGCGGGGCCGGCCGGTGGCCTGCCATGCGGATTGGCCGCTTTCTTGGCCAGCCGGGGACGGAATTAATTCCGTCCCACGGGTAAGTTCTAGATCAGCCGGGGACGGAATTAATTCCGTCCCACGGGTAACTTTTGATTACTTCTCCCGGCTGGGCTTGGTGGTCAGCCGGTTGGCCGAGACCCTGGCGGTGTTGCAGGCCGGCGGGTTTACGGTCCATGGGGACGAACGCGGCCATCTGCTGGAAATCGACCACCGGCAACAGGTGGCGGCAGTTGTGCATCTCCTGGCAACCCATGCTATTACCTGTGAGACGGCCGATCTGATCGGTTGCGTCTATCAGGGGTGATAAACCAAGATCCCTGCCCGGCGGGCAGGAACAATGCGTCCAAAGATCCGGGGCCGTTGCCCGGGATGATCATTTTTCCCATTCTTCCAAGAGATAATCATGTCGACCACAACCATACTTCCCGGCGATCCGGTGGCCCCGCCGCCCTGGGTGCCGTTTTCCTCCTCCCTGGCCTTTCTGTTCCGCTATCCCCGGCTGCTGGGATGGAGCCTGGTGCTGGTGGTGCTCACCGGCTCGCTCACCTGGATCGGCTATCTCCTCAGCGTCGACCTGATCAACCAGTTCACCGGCTCTTTTTTCACCACCCCGCCCACGGTGGAAAAATTCTGGCACTGGCCGCTGTTGTGGGGCTGGACGGCCCTGAAATGGATCTTCTTCATTCTCTCCCGGGTGGTTGCCTTTTACCTGGCCTTTGTCCTCGCCTACAGCCTGACCACCCCCGGCTACGTCTATCTCAGCACCTGGGCCGGCAACCGCTATTGCGACCAGGCCGGCCAGGGCGAGGCCGAGTTCAGCCTGGCCGGGGCCCTGGTCGATCTCCGCGAGGGGATCAAGATCGGGGCCATGGGACTGGTGGTCACCGTCGCCGCCCTGTTGGCCAACTTCATCCCGGTGATCGGCCAGGTCGCAATTTTTATCCTCTATGCCTTTTATTCGGCCCTGATGTTCGTCGATTATCCCGCTTCCCGCTACCGCTGGACCCTGGGACAAAAAATCGACTGGCTGCGGCGCCATGGACGGCAGGCCTTCCGTCTGGGGCTCTTTCCGGCCATGATCAGCATGATCCCGCTGCTCAACGTCTTTTTGATGGCCCTGTTCTTCCCGCTGTTCACCATCCACACCACCTTGAATTTTCTCGCCATCGAGGGCTGCAAGGAGCTGGTGCCCGTGGGCCGGGAGCAGGAGCAGGCGTGACCCTCGGGAGTCCGGGGGGAAAGAGCGCCACCGGGCGCCTCTCCCCTGTCAGGGGGTGGGCGCCTTTTTTCGGTTGAGCAGGGACTGGAAGGGTTCCGGCGGATCGAGGGTGAACTCCAGCGGCTGGCCGCTGACCGGGTGATTGAAGGCGAGGGAGCAGGCCTGCAGGGCAAGACGTTTGATGGGGTCGGTTTTGGCCCCGTATTTCTTGTCGCCGGCCACCGGATGCCCCAGGTCGGCGAGATGAACGCGAATCTGATTCTTGCGGCCGGTGAGCAGGGTGATGTCGAGCAGGGTGTAGTCGCCGGTGGACTGCACCACCTGATAGCGGGTTTCGGCATATTTGCCCTCGCCGTTATCGGTCGGCATCGAATAGACCCGGTGGATCTTCGACTCGTACAGGTAGCTGGCGAGCAACCCGCTGTCTTCCCGCGGCCGGCCTTCGACCAGGGCCCGGTAGTGTTTCCGGACCTCCGGCCATGCCCCCTGCAGCGCATGCTTGGCGGTCTCGGTCTTGGCAAAAACCAGGAGGCCGGAGGTGCCCTGGTCCAGCCGGTGGACGATGAAGACCCGTTCCTTGCCCCCGGGCCGCTCACCGAGACAGGCGGTCAGGCGGTGGTAGGCGGTCTTGGTCTTTTCGGTTTCCGAGGCAATGGTCAGCAGTCGGGGCGGTTTGTCGATGACCAGGATGTCGGCGTCCTCGTAGAGGATATCCAGGCCGGGGCAGGGAGGATAACCGGATCGGGCCTCTTTTTCGGAGGTGATGGTGAGCAGGTCGCCCGGAGCAAGCACCTGGTCCAGCCGCGTTGCCGGCTGATCGTTGACCGTCACGGCCCGGTATTTGAGCAACTGCTTGCCCTTGGTGCGCGAACAGCCGTTCCGGAGCAACAGGGCCAGGATCGTCGTTTCTTCGGTCACTTTGATTGTTTTCATCCCCACCCTCGCGGTTGATTGCACCTGACTGAAAGGGACTGTCGGTCCCGGTTTGTTGTCTGTGCCGTCACTTACCCCGAATCCGCCGCTTTCGCCAGTGAGGAATGGGTTCAGCCGTCGAGGACTGAGCGGACGCAGCGGGCGAGGTCGGACATGACCACCGGTTTGTGCAGGAAGCCTTCGATGCCGATGGACTTTGCGCTGTGGCTGTCCAGTTGCTCGCTGAATCCGGTGCAGATGATGACCTTGACGCCGGGGCGGATCTGTTTGATCTCCCGGTAGAGTTGCAACCCGGTCATCTGGGGCATGGTCAGGTCGGCGATCAACAGGTCGATCCGGTCGGCCAGGTTGCGGAAGGCCTCCAGGGCGTCAAAGCTGCTGATCCGCACCGTCACCTTGTAGCCGAGCCGCTCCAGCATGCTGGTGGTGACGTCGGCGATGGATTTCTCGTCGTCCACCAAGAGGATGTGTTCCGTGCCCCGGGGCAGGGGTTCCTGAAGGTCGTATTCGACCGGCTTGGGCACGGCGGCCAGTTCGACCACCGGAAAGAAGAGGGTGAACGCCGTGCCCTTGCCGACCTCGCTCTCCACCCGGATCTCGCCGCCGTAGCCGCGCAGGATGCCGAGCACCACCGCCAGCCCTAGCCCGGTGCCCTTGCCGCGCGGCTTGGTGGTGAAATAGGGATCGAAAATTTTGGCCACGGTGGCCTGGTCCATGCCGTGACCGCTGTCCTCGATCCGCAGTTGCAGGTAACGGCCCGGCGACATGGATCGGTCGCGGAACTCGCCGATGCCGAGGGAGACGGTTTCCAGGCCAAAGCGTAGCCGGCCGCCGCCGTCTTCCATGGCGTGGAAGGCGTTGGTCACCAGGTTCATGATCACCTGATGGAGTTGGGTGGCGTCGGCCATCACCCGCGGGCATCGCTCGGGCAGATCGCATTCGATCTCGATGGTGCTGGGAAGGGTGGGGCGCACCAGGCCGATCACCTCCCGGACGATTTCGACCAGCGCGACCGGTTTGATCTCCTGGTCGACCTGGCGGCTGAAGGTCAGGATCTGCTTGACCAGGTCGCGGGCCCGCTTGGCGGCATCGACGATGCCCCGGCAGTGTTCGCGGATGCTCTCGTTGCCGGTGTTTTCGATCAGCATCAGCTCGGCCCGGCCCATGATCGGTGCCAGGATGTTGTTGAAATCGTGGGCGATGCCGCCCGCCAGGCTGCCGATGGCCTCGAGTTTCTGCGTGTGCTGCAACTGTTTTTCAAAGGACTTGTTCTCGTTGCGCAGCCGCACCTGCTCGGTGATGTCGATGACGGTGACAATGACCTTGCGCCAGGTCCGTTCAAAGCCGGCGGCGATCACCGCCCGCCGTTCCACCGTGAGGGTGGCGCCGTCCAAGGTCCGGTTCTCGAGCACGATTTCGCTGCCGCCGTCGCGAATGAGTGCCAACAGTTCGTTCTTGAACGGCAACCCCTGGTCCTCGGGCAGGACCGAGGTGAGTTGGCTGAGGGCGCCGGGCACTTCGGCCCCGTACATGGCGCGGGCGGCGCGGTTGGCGTCGATGATCCGCACCATGGCGGCGCAGCGGGCCAGGCTTTCCGGGTTGTCGGCAAAGTAGCGGTTGAGGTCGACGATGCCTTGGGCCCGCAACTGGTCGAGGAAGGTTTTGACCGTGCTCAGGTCCTCTTCCATCAGGGGGATCGGCGAGTGCTCAAAGAGGAGACGATAGCGGGCCTCGGTCTCTTCGAGTGCTTTGGATGTATCCGAGATGATGTTCTTTTTTCGTTGGTTGAGAATGGTCAGGGTCAGGATCAACAGGGCGACGACAATCAAGCCGGTGGTCGTGGGGATGCCGAGGAGGTGGGTGGCCTGATCGGAGGAGAGGGTCGGCAGCGCCAGCACCGCCGGCATCCGCCGGTATCCGGTCGACCCCTGGAGGGCACGTCGGCAGCAAGGCGGCCATGGCAGCGAAGGCACCACAGAGGAAAACAATCGGGGAGGGCGCGGGTGGGGAAAGCAGGTCCGCCCGGCGGCTGCGCCGAGGATCGAGAACGGCTCGCGGAGAGGTTTTTTGGGCAACATACTTTATTCTAGGTGGATCGATTGAACGATGTCAAAGAGAAAGATGGCTCGCCGGACGGCGGAAAATCGAGGAAGAGAGATGCGGGCCAGGTTGACGGCTTCCGGCCGGCGGGGGAATGAAGGGACGATGTCTTCTTCGTTCGTTGAACAAAGCCCGGAGAAGACCTGCCCATGACCCTGGCCAGAATATCCCGGACCCTCCCTTTTCATTACGGCTGGTTGATTGTCGCCGCCGGTTCCCTGGGTATTTTCGCCTGCATCGGGTTGGCCCGGTTTGCTCTGGGCATGCTGCTGCCGGCCATGGGCGAGGAACTGCACCTCTCTTACGGCCAGATGGGGGCCATTTCCACCGCCAATTTTATCGGCTATCTGGCGGGCATCCTGGTGACCGCCCGCCTGGTCCGCCGTTTCGGGGCCAGGGCGCTGACCACCATGGCGCTGCTGCTCTCCGGCCTGGCCATGGTGGGGATCGGCTGCGTCGGCAACCTCATTGCCATCGTCGGTCTCTACCTCCTCACCGGGGTGGGCAGCGCCATGGCCAATATCCCGATCATGGCGGTGCTGTCGTCCTGGTTTTCCAGCCGGCTCCGGGGCAAGGCCGCGGGATTCGTGGTCAGCGGCAACGGCGCCGCCATCGTCTTTGCCGGTCTGGCCGTGCCCTGGCTCAACGGCCTGACCGCCTCCACCTGGCGGCTCAGTTGGGTAGTGCTGGGCGTGGTGGTGGTCCTGATCGGATTCGTCTGTCTGCTCGTCCTGCGCAACCGCCCCCAGGATCTGGGATTGGAGCCCGCCGGCGAGAGAGCCGCATCCGCCGCCGGGCCGCATCGGTTGAGCGGCGAGCGCTCGGTGCCGCTTGGCCTGGTCTGCCACTGCGGTGCCATTTACTTTATTTTCGGCTTCACTTTCGTCTCCTACGCCACCTTCATTGTCACCACCATGGTGCAGCAGTACGGCTTCAGCCAGCAGGCCGCCGGCTCCTTCTGGTCCTGGGTGGGGTTGTTCAGCCTGTTTTCCGGACCCCTGTTCGGCATGCTCGCCGATCGCACCAGCCGCCGTTGCAGTCTGATGGTGGTCTTCGGCATCCAGACCCTGGCCTATCTCCTGGCCGGCCTCCAACTCTCCACCACCTTTCTCTATCTCTCCATCGGCTGCTTCGGGATTGTCGCCTGGTCCGTGCCCTCGATCATGGCCGCCCTTGTCGGCGACTATGCCGGCCCGGACAAGGCCTTCGCCCTGTTTGGCACCATCACCTTCATCTTCGCCACCGGCCAGGTGGCCGGCCCGTTGCTCGCCGGGTTTATCGCCGAACGAACCGGTGCCTTTTCGGCCAGTTACCTCCTGGCCGCCGGTCTGACCGGAGGTGCCGTTGTTCTGGCGATGCTGCTGCCCCGGCCGGCCGATGCGGGCCGGGGGTGAAGGCGAGACGTCGAGGGAACGACGTCGAGCTTTTTTGTCCAACCGTTTGTTTTTCTTGTAAAAGATAAACTGGTCCCGGTCTTCGCCCCTAGGGGGGAAGACCGGGATTATCCCGGTTAACCACATTATAACATTGACAATTACCGACAGGTTCGCTAGCGTAGGCCGAGCTGTTTCGGGGAAGATCTGTCTCATCCTGAGGGAAGCGTCATGGCACTATACACATACGAGGCCAAGGACCTGTTTCGGTGGCTTGCCGGCCGAACGGACATGGTGGTGGTTGATGTCAGAAATGCCAAGGACTTCGCCCGATTTCAGGTGGAAGGCCCCTATCCCTTCCCCCTGGTCAATATCTCCTACTACGATTTCATGGAGAACGAAGAGGAGGCCGTGGCCCGTATCCCGCAGGGGAGCGCGGTCCGCATCGTCTGCGCCAAGGAGGGTTCGGCCCGCTATGTCGCCGAAATCCTCGACCGGCACGGGATCGACGTCGGCTACCTCCAGGGCGGGATCAAGACCTGGGGCAACCTGCTGGTACCGAAGCGGGTCGCCGGCAGGGGCGATTACGAGCTGTTTCAGTTCATCCGTCCGGCCAAGGGTTCGTGCAGCTACGGCCTGATCAGCGGCAAGGAGATGATGCTGTTCGATCCCTCGCGCAATCTCGATTTCTATCTCGATTTTGCCGCGGACCGGGGCTGCACGATCACCAAGACCTTCGAAACCCATCTCCAGGCCGACTACATCGCCGGCAGCCGGGACATCGCCCGCCGCACCGGCGCGGTCTTCTCCGCCAACGACAACGATTTCAAGACCTCGAACAACCCCTACACCCCGTTGCACGACGGCGAAGTGCACCGATTCGGCCTCGGCGGCCCTCCGGTCCGGGTACTGTTCACCCCCGGTCACACCCCCGGTTCCACCTCCTTCATCATCGACGAGCGGTTCATGATCTCCGGCGACACCGTCTTCATCGATTCGGTGGGGCGGCCCGACCTGGGCGGCAAGGCCGAGGAATGGGCCGGGATGCTCTTTGCCTCGATCCAGATGGTCAAGCGGCTCGACCGTGACCTCAAGATTTTGCCCGGCCATTACATCGACTGGAACGAGGCCGACGAGGAGTTGGTGTTTGTCCGCAGCCTGGGCGAGATCCTGGAGCGCAACCGCGACATCTACGAGATCGACAACCCGGCCGCCTTCGTCGCCTTCGTCAAGGCCAACATGCGGCCGCAGCCCGAGGAATACGCCGTTATCCGCCTGGTCAACGCCAACCTCCGCGAGGAGGAGGATGAACGGCAGGAGGAACTGGACCTCGGCAAGAACGAATGCGCCGCCTCGGCCTCCGCCAAGGCGCGGGAGACCGGGGGCGCCTGAACCAACCGGCAAGGCTGGACCAAATCGGCCGGCCACAACGAACGATGCAAGGTCTGCACTCCGGCATGGCACCGCCGCCGCAACCAACATCGTTCATATAAATCCTGGGGACTGGCCGCGTTGCGAGCCCTCAACCACCAAACAACCAGGGGTATCCTGACGACGAAAGCGATGGTCGCCGGTCGCTACCGATCCGGTCGGCGGTTTTTCTCCCCCACTCTGGAACAAGGCTTATGAATCGTACACCCGCTCATTCTTTCGTGTGGAAAGGTCTGTTGGTTTTCTCGATGCTGGTGCTGGCCGGCGGTTGGTGCGCCGCCCTGGGCGCCGAGCCGCCATCCACCCCCAAGGCGAATTCGTTGATGGCCCAGACCCGGCCCAAGATCCAGCAGGAGCTGCGGGACAAGGGCTTTGCCCTCGGGCAGCCGATTTTTGTCCGTATCTTCAAGCTGCCCGGCACGCTGGAGGTGTGGATGAACAAGGGACGGGGGTTCGAGCTGTTCAAGTCCTACCGGGTGTGCAACTATTCCGGTTTTCCCGGTCCCAAGGTCAACGAGGGCGACTGGCAGGCCCCGGAAGGATTCTACAGCGTTTCCGCCGAGCAGATGAACCCCAAGTCCTCCTACCACCTGGCCTTCGACGTCGGCTATCCCAACGAGCTCGACGTGGCCAAGAACCGGACCGGCGGCCTGATCATGGTCCACGGCGACTGCCAGTCGGTGGGCTGCTTCGCCATGACCGACGGCCGCATCGAGGAGATCTACCTCCTGGCCCACGAGGCCCTCAAACAGGGGCAGGACCGTTTCGCCGTCCATATCTTTCCCTTCGCGCTCACCCCGTTGAACCTGAAGAAATTCGCCGCCTCGCCCTGGATCAAGTTCTGGCAGAATCTGGAGCCGGGCTTCGCCGCCTTCGAGCAGTCCAGGCAGGTCCCGCAGATCGCGGTGCAAAACGGCGAGTACGTGGTCGCGGACCGGACTCAGAAACTGGCGATGCAACAAACCGTTGAGCAGGGGCGCTGACCATGGACGCCTCTGAACGCCGCCGGTCGCAACGGATCGCATTCACCAGCAAGGCGCTGCTCCGTTACGGCAACAAGCTCTCCCTGGAAGCCAAGGTCGATACCCACAACATCAGTCTCCACGGCATTCTCCTGGAAACCGACGTCCGCATCCCCCTCGACACCACCTGCCACATCCAGATCCTCCTGAGCGGTACCACCAGCAGCATGGATTTCCGCGCCCAGGGAGTGATCCGGCGCCACGATCCCGACGGCCTGGCCGTTGCCTTCACCCAGCTCGATCCGGACAGCTATCTCCATATCCTCAACCTGGTCAAGCTCCACGAGGCCGAGTAACCCGGGGCCAAGGCCTTTTTTTCCGGTCAGGACGACGGCTTGAAGCTCACCTGACACTTCAGCCCCGCCGGGAGCTTCAAGGCCGGGTTCGCCAGCTCCAGGCGCACGCCGAAGGTGGAGCTGGCCGCGTCGATCACCTGGTCGATGATCACCACCTTGGCCGGGTAGCTGCCGCCGATCGGCTTGTCCATGGTCACCTGGGCCTCGCTCCCGGTGCGGATCGCGCCGAAGAAGGCGGCCGGCACGATGACCTCGATGTTGAGGGGGTCGATACGGGCAACGGTGAGAAAAGACTCCTCGCCGACATATTCCCCCGGTGCCCCGGTTCGTTTCACCACCACGCCGTCGATGGTGCTGAGGATGGTGCGCAGTTTCAACCGTTCCTCGGCCTCGATCAGCTCCAGTTGCGCCTGCTGGATCTCGGTTTCCAGCTCGTCCTTGTCATGCAGGGAGAGGAGCTGTTTCTTGTAGAGCTCCTCGTTGCGGTGGGCCTTGCGCTGGCCGAATTCGACCCTGGCCTTGGCCCGGTTGACCACCGCCTTCTCGACCCCGGATTTCAGCCGGGCGAGCACCTGGCCCTTCTTCACCACGTCACCCCGTTCGACCGTCAGTTGTTCGAGAATGCCGGGCGCCTGGCTGCTGAAATCCACCAGCTCGCTGGGCGCCAGCAGCCCTTCCAGGGGCGGCAATTCGCCGCCGCATGCCACCATCCCCACGCCGGACCAAACCAGCAGGCCCAGTACCGTTCCCCATCGTTGCATTGCGTTCCTCCTCTTTTGGGGCCTGTCATCAAATAACTTGAACATCTTGCATCTCATCTTCGGGCCATCTTTGGCTGGGGCAGGGTCGCAAAATTCTCGACGTAGCGCTGCTACGCCTGCGGTTTTGCGCTGGTCGCCATAACCAAATCTGACCCAAATCTGAGCGCAATTTTGTACAAGTTATTTGCATCCAGGCCTTTACTCCATGCGGCCGGAAAAGGAGAGCAGGCTGCTCTGTTGCCGATCCTGGGCAAACAGGGCCTGGCGTATCCGGGCATGATAGGTTTCCATGTTATGCTGGGCGCGGTCGACGGCCAGCCGGGCCAATCCCTCCGACGGACATTTCGCGGCAAGCGCCGTGGGCAGCCGGCCGAGGCCCGCGGTCATCAGGGGATCTTCCAGCGAGACGATGGCCTCGTAGGTGCCGGGATCGCCCTGCCGGCCGCAGCGGCCCGCCAGTTGCCGGTCGATCCGGGCCGCCTCGTGCCGTTCGGTGGCGATCACGTGCAGCCCGCCCGCCTCCCTGACCCCCGGCCCCAGCTTGATGTCGGTGCCCCGGCCGGCCATGTTGGTGGCAATGGTGATCCGGCCCGCGGTCCCGGCCAGGCTGACGATCCGGGCCTCTTCCCGGTCCTGCTTGGCGTTGAGGACCTGATGCGCCAGGCCGGCCGCGGTCATCAGTTGGTCGAGCTGCTCGGAGGCGGCCACCGACCGGGTGCCGATCAGCACCGGCCGGCCGGTGGCGTGCACTTCCCCGACCCGTTCGACCACCGCCTGCCATTTGGCGGCCAGGGTCGGCAGGATGCGTCCGGGCAGGTGTTGGCGGATCACCGGCCGGTGGGTGGGGATGCGCACCGTCGGCAGGCCGTAGACCGACCACAGTTCGGGAGCCACCTCGCGGGCGGTGCCGGTCATTCCGGCCAGGCGCAGGTAGCGCCGGAAAAACCGCTGGTAGCTGATCTTGGCCAGGGGTTCCCGTTGCCTGGTCAGGGTGCAACCCTCCTTGACCTCGATCAACTGGTGCAAACCCTGTTCCCAGGCGCGGCCGGGCATCACCCGGCCGGTGAATTCGTCGACGATCTCGATGGTGTCGTCGCGGACCAGGTAGTGCTCGTCGTGGTGGAAGAGGTAGAGGGCGCTCAAGGCCTGGCCGACGACCCCTTCCCGCCAGGCCATGCCCGTCCAGATTGGGCCACGGCCTTGGGCCAGCTCGCCGATGCGGCGGCGGCCCTCCGCGGTCAGCGAGACCTGCCGCCGCGACCGGTCGAGGAGAAAATCGTCCCCCTCCCGCAAGCCTCCGGCCAGGGCCAGGGCCTGTTCGAGCACCTGCTGCTGCTCCTCGTTGCCCCCGGCTCCGGAGATGATCAGCGGGGTGCGGGCCTCGTCGATCAGGATCGAGTCGGCCTCGTCCACCAGGGCGCAGTGCAGCCCGCGCAGCAAGAGCCGTCCGGTCCGCTCGCCCCGGCTGTACAGGGCCTCGGCCTGCAGGCGCAGGGGATCGACCCGGTCGCCGAGCACCAGCCGGTCGCGGAGGTAATCGAAGACCAGTTCTTTGTTGGTCACATAGGTGATCCGGCAGCCGTAGGCCCGCCTTCGCTCCTCCGGCGGCATCCCCTGGATGACGCAGCCGACGCTCAGCCCGAGCGCCCGGTAGAGCGGCCCCATCTCCTCAGCATCGCGGCCGGTGAGATAGTCGTTGACGCTGATTACGTGCACCGGCACGCCGGCCAGGGCCAGGGTCGCCGCCGCCAGGGTGGCGGTCAGGGTCTTGCCCTCGCCGGTTTCCATCTCGGCCACGGTGCCGGCGAGCAGGGCCTGGCCGCCGAGCAGTTGACTGGGGTAATGGGGGGTGCCCAGGGTTCGGCCTCCGGTCTCCCGGATCAGGGCAAAACTGTGCGCCATCAGTTCCGGGGTCAGCCCTTCCCGGTGCAACCGCACGGCGAGTTCGGCCGGTTCCTCGCCGAGCCGGGAGCTGCCCAGGGCGGCGAAACGGGGGGCCAGGGCCAGGACCTCGGCAACGATGGCGGTCCGCTGGCGGCGGCCGGCCCGCCAGGAGGCCACCCGGCCGCCCGGCCCATGGGTCAGCCGCGCCAGCGCGTTCCACTCCCGGTCGGGCCGTTCGGCCCGTAACTCCGGGCTGACCGGCGGCATCGCGGCCATCGCCTCGGGCAGCGTTTCCCATTTCATGGCTCAGACCTCGAACCGGCTCATCAGCAGGCGGCGCAGGGCCTGCCACCAGCGAACGACCAACGGTTCGGGCGGGTGCTCGAAGCGCACGTACACCCGCTCCTCCACCTTGTCCGCCAGGGGTTCGGCGAGCACCAGATCGAGCTGGAACAACCGCTCGAAGACTTGCGATTTGTCCCGGTGGGCCGGGTCCAGGGCGAACAGTCCGCCCCCCTCGGTGCTGAGCGCCATGCTCGGGAGTTCGTGGGTGGCCGCCGGGACCTGGCGTCCGATCCGGGCCGGCAGCTCCCGGTCGATCCGTTCCGCCAGGCGGACGCCGACCCGGCGGGTCCCGGTCCGGATTCGGTCGATATCCTCCTGGGGCACCAGCACCCGGATCTGCATCCGGGCCGGGTCGAGGACATAGCCCAGCGGCGTGCCCCGGTGGACAAACCGGCCGGTCAGATCCTCGTGCTGCGGCAGGAGCAGGATGCCCCCGCTCTTGCTCCGGACCAGCAGGTCGGCGGCCCGTTCGCGGGCGCGGTCCAGTTCGGCCTCGACCCTGGCCATCTCTTCCTTGAACAGCGCGGCCTCGGCGAGATCGCTCGTCCGGCTGAGCTGGTAGCGGGCCTGCAACTCCTGTCGCTGCGCGGTCAGGACCGCGACCCGGGCGGTGAGCTCGGGGTCTTCGCAGTGCAGCAGCACGGTGTCGGCCTCGACCCGGCTGCCGCTGGCCACCGGCAGGGCGGCGACGAACCCGTCGGCGGCGGCGAAGATCCGGGACTCGTCCGGGGCCCAGACCACCCCCTCGGCAACGGTGTAGAGGGGGAGCGGGAGAAAGAGGATGGCAACGACGACCAGCACCAAGGGCAGCAGGACCGCGGCCAAGAGGCGAGGGCGCCGGGAGCGCAGGGCCTCGTCGCGCAGCAGGAATCGGCCGATCCCGGTCAGCGGCGCGATCATCATGCTGCCGCCCGCCCAGCAGGCGAGCACCACGCCGAGCACGAAAAACCGGCCGGCCAGAAAGAGGACGATCTGCACCGAAAGCATGACCCGGTAGATCAGGGCAGCCACCCCATAAGTGCCCAGCCACCTGGCCTCGCCGGCGGAGGTGGCCGGCGATTCGGCCTGCTCCAGGCCGAGGAGATATTTTTTGCCGAGATAGCCGAGGTAGCGGGAGCCCCGGGCCCCCAGGTTGGGGATCTCCAGGTAATCGGCCAGCACGTAGTAGGCGTCGAAGCGCAGCAGCGGGTTGCCGTTGAACAGCAGGGTGGAGACGCCGGCGATCAGCATCAGGTTGAAGGCCGTCGCCCGGACCGCGCCGGGCCCGACATGGACCCAGACCAGCATCGCCAGCCCGGCGAGGAACAGCTCGACCAGGATGCCGGCGGCGCTGACCAGCATGCGCTGGCGCTTGTCGCCAAACGACAGCGAGGCCGAGGCGTCGACATAGGGGATCGGGAGCAGCACCAGCAGCATGACGCCCATCTCGTGGACCTCGCCGCCCCAGTGTTTGACCATGTAGGCATGGCCGAATTCGTGCACCACCTTGACCAGGGGATAGATCAGGCCGATCAGCGCCAGGTTCTGCACGCTGAAGATCCGGTCGCTGAGATTGGCGGTCAGCTCGGACCAGTGGAGCCCGGCCAGGACCAGGGCCGAGCCGACCACCGCCAGCCAGGCCAGGGCGCCGAACCGGCTCAGCAGGGGCCGGACCAGCGGCATGGTCCGGGTGAGGAAGGACTCGGGATCGAACAGCGGGAAGGGGATCGACAGCGGCGAGCGCAGGCTTTTGAGGAAGCGGTTGGACCGGGGCCGGCTGCGTTGCTTGAGGTCGGTGAAATCGGGCAGGGTACCCGACTGGAGCAGGTCGAAGCGGTGCAGTTGGGCCAGCAGCGCGATCATCTCGTCCTGGGTGGGCATGTGTTCGCCCAGCCGCGCACAGGCGGTTTCCCAGATCTCCTTCAGGGTGCGGCGGCCGTTGAGCAGGCCGATCACCTGATAGGCCTCCAGGGAAAAGCGGTGGTGCCGGCCGGTGAACTGATCCTGGAGGATGAACCAGTCCTGGCTGCGGTAGGTATGGCGGTGGATGCGGACATGGCTGCGCAGCCGGGGCCGAAGCGAGGCCACCCGATACCAGGATTGACTGAACAGCGACTCGGCCATGGGATCACCATCGCGGCCGGCTGGCCTGCCGGCGGCGGGGCGTTGTCGCCGCCCCCGTCGATCGCCGGCGACTCACGGCAGCCACCGCCAGAACCAGAGGTGGAGCCATTCGAGCAGCTCGCGGGTCCAGATGCCGATCAGCCGGCGGCGGTCGACGAAAATCTTGCCCACCCCTTCCATGCCGGGGCGGAGGCTGTCGTTCACCGTGGCCAGTCGGGCCTCGACCCGGAAAAAATTCCGACCCTCGGTGGCGGTGGTGATCGGGGTGATCTTGGAGACGGTGAACGGATAGGTCTTCCCCGGTTGCGAGGCCAGCACCAGGTCTCCCTGCTGGCCGGTGCGGACGTCGCCGATGCGTCGTTCGTCCACTTCGAGGATGAGCCGGTAGGCGTCCAGCGGGGTGACCTCGAAGAGCACTTCCCCCTTGGTCACCGCGCCGCCCAGGCGCTGGCTGAGATCGCCGCTGACCAGGAGCCCGGCAAAGGGGGCCTGCAGCCGGGTCCGTTGCAGTTTGGCCTCGATCAGCTCTAGTTCGGCGGTGGCCTGGTCGAGCTGGGCCTCGATGATGTTCGCCTGGGCGCGGTCGTATTTGGCGATGGCGCTCTGATGCTGGCGCTGCAACTGGCTCTTCTGGCTGAAGCGGGACAGCCGTTCCAGGCGCAGATCCCGGTCGTCCAGGGTGCAGAGCAGCCCGTTTTCGGCGACCAGATCGCCGGCCCTGGCCGGGGCCTGGTCGATATAGCCGTCAAAGGGCGCGACCACCGCCCGCCGCACCGAGCCCTCCAGGGTGGTGTCGGCGGCCAGCCGATAGTCGCCGGTGGCCAGGCTGAAGAAAAGAAGCGCCACCCCTGCGGCCAACAGCGCCAGCTTGCGGCCCGCATACCCCGGTCCGGCCAGCCGCTCGATCTGGGTTTCGGCCGCCTCCCGCACGGTGTGCCGCAACGGCCGGTCGTTGCGTTCCTTGGCCTCCAGCGCCGGACTGGCCAGGGCCGCCACCGCCCGGACCAGGGCCAAATCCTGGGGCGAAAACGGGTGGTCCGCCGGCCGCTCGCAGGTGAGGACGCCATAGTACCGGCCCTGCTGGAACAGGGGCAGACTGGCGATCACGGCCTGGTTCTGCAGCCGGGACAGGTGTTCGTGCTGGCGGTTGATCAGGATGTCGGCGCCCTCGGGTGCCGGGTAGAGCAATTCCCGCCGTTGCAGGATGGTCTCGTCCATGGCCTGGACGATGGCCCCGGTCAGGTTCATCTTGTCGCCGATCTCGGCGCTATGGGAAATGGCCTCCAGTTCGATGTCGCGGCCCCGGAGCAGGCCGAGACTGACCCGGTCGCAGGCGGCGACCGCGGCCAGCTCGGTGACGAAGGCCATGGCCGCACCGTGGAAACGATCTTCTCCCAGGGTGACGGCCAGGAGATCCACCGCGGCCTGCAAGCGGGTCAGGGTGGCGGTGTCCTCGCTGGCGCGCTGCCGCCGGTACAGCACCTCCAGCCAGGCGATGGACCACTGCAACTGCTCCATGGCGTCCCGGAGCGCATTCTCGCCGCTGGCCCGCACCTCCATGGCGACCACCGCTTCCAGTTGCCCGTCCAGGACCAGGGGATAGGCGAGGCCGAAACCGGGCTCGACGCCCGCCAGGGTAAGCACCAGGCCACATCGTTCTTCGATCGCCCGTTCCAGGACCTCGGCCAGCCGGGCGGGCTGTGCCCCCTGGTCGGGCCAGGTCGCCGCCGGCACGTACGGGCCATCCCCTTTCCGGGTGACCAGCACCGCCTGGAGGGTGATCGGCATCCGGCCACAGAGCAGGGTCAGCCAGCCGCGGAAAAAGGTCTCCTCGGTATCGGCGTCGATGAAGGCTTCCCAGGGGTCCGGCGCGGCGGCCGGCGATTGTTCGAGGACGAGATCCGAATGGGCCATGGCGTGAGGGTCAAGGTCTTACACAAAGCGTCCGGCCCAGGGAAATGGTGTCCCGTGGCCGGACGCGGGGGAGGCGACAACACCGGTCACCGGCACCATGGCCTGAAACGGGTGCGTTTGCAAGGTGATTTCAGAACCGTGGTCTTTTTCCTTGGTCACCTCGCGGGCAGGGTTATTTTTCTCCCGTATCCAACGCCAGTTGACCGAACCGCTGTTCATATTCCTGGATGGAACGGTTCAACAGCAGGGCCAGCCGTTTGGCCGTGTGGGGGTTGAGGATGATGCGGTCGGACAGCTCGACGATCAATTCTTTCTGCCCGGCATGCCAGTTCTGGTTGGTGCCGAAGAGCATGGTGACCTCTTCGCGGCCGCTGGCCACGTTGCAGACATTGGCATAGGTGGTGCGCATCTTGGACCCGTCCCAACGAATCAGGGTCTGCTCCGTTTCCGGTTGCGCCTCCGGAGCGGATGCGCCTGCGGGGATATCGGTTTCGGTCATCTGGGTTGTTCCTCCTTCATGGTTTGTGGTTGTATTATAGGAAATCGTCACTTGTTCTTTTTTCGCCCACGGGGTGGGCTCCTACCCCCTTTTGCCTTGCCCCTCGGACCGTAGGAGCCCGGCCCTCCGGGCGAAACCATGCTCGCATGCCGATTCGTTGTGGCCGGCCAAGTTGGTCCAGTTGTAGGTTGGGGTGAACGGCTGTATCGTGAACCCCAACATCATCCTCTTGTGGGCGGAGAGTTGATGGGCATCGCTGCGCTCAGCCCAACCAGGCTCCTTTATGGGTTGGGTTTGGGTTGTTTTATATAAAAGTCCGTGGCGGTGCCATGCCGGAATAGGGCACGGCGCGCCGTGCCCCTTGTTTTCAACGGATCAAATATCGACGCGACGCGGCCGGTTTGCCGTGATCGCGCTGTCACGCACCGAATAACGTGGCAGGGGGACATTCTTCTCCCGCTGGCGCAAGCGGGAGCCATGGCCCGGCTGCAATTGCCCCCGTTCCCACCGCCAGAAGATGTTGTCGCGGCCGCTGCCGTCAAGATCGAGCCGCTGTTTCGCTCCCCTGGTGACGGTCCGGCAGGCGGCCAGGCCCCAGCCGGCGCAACCGGCGACCATGGCCTCAAGTCGTTGCGGATCGCAGTCCGGGAGGTCGGGGCCGGCGGTGGGCGGCCCCTGTTCCGCCGGGGCCGGTGAATCGGAGGGCGGCAGGGGCAGGACATCCATCGGCGCCGAGGGGGTAGCGTCCGGGGATTCGGTGCCGGGAAGCGCCGGACGGCCCTCGGCCGGCACGGACCAGGGCCGATTGGGGACCGGGAGGCCGGTTCTGTCTCCGTGGCGATGATGGGTCAGCGAGCCGTGGTGGCTGACCCGGCGGTGCAGCCCCGTGTCCGGCTCGGGCTCCGTCGGATGGCCTTGCGAGAGACCCATGCCGGCCCCGAATCCTCGGGCGGCAGTGATGACGGGGAGGTCCGGCTGGTGTTCGGCCACGGTGTACAGGTCGCGCAGGGTGGAGGCCAGCAGGTCGAGCGGCGGCTGCCCCAACACCACCAGGGTTTCGATCTTGCCGCCCTGGATCGTGACCCGGCCGTACTCGCCGATCATCACATCCTCGGCAAAGGTGCCGTGGAAGGTGTCGTGGCCGTAACCGCCGAACATGAAATCGTTGCCGCTGCCGCCGTTCAGGGAGTCGGCGCCGCCGGTGAAGTGACCGGAGGTGCCGGCCTGGCGGAGCACGCCACCGGCAAAGGTGGCCCGACCGTCATCGCCGATGAGCACATCGTTGCCGGGGCCGCCTTGCAGGGAATCGTTGCCGCCGCCGCCGACCAGCAGGTCGTTGCCGGTGCCGCCGATGAGGGTGTCCGCACCGTTGGCCCCCGTGGCCACGGATGCGACCGCGGCCAAGGTTTCCGGACGCTTTTCGCCCTGAAAGGTTTCACTGCCGCCGTCCCCGAACAGGACGAGATCGCTGTGCCACCCGGAGGCGTCGATCCGGTCTGCCCCGCCTTCACCGAAGACCAGGAGCAGGCCGTCGGACTCTTCCGGGGTGGGATCCACCACCGTGACCACGTCGTCGCCGGCACCGACCCTCACCGAGCAGGCCGTGCCCGGCAGAACGCTGGTGATGGTCAGGTGGTCGGCGCCGCCACCGAACAGGATGTTGACCCCGCCGTCGAAGCTGTCGTCGAAGCGGATGGTTCCCGAACCCTGGGCATCCCCGGTCATGCCGCTGAGGTCGTGGTCGGTGATCACGGCATCGGCCCGGCCGCTGGTGTTGCCCCGGTCGCTGACGTTGAGGGTGTTGGTCCCGCCGCCCCCGTGCAGCACCAGGTCGCCGCGGATGCCGTCGAGGTTGCCGAGGTTGGTCGGCGCATCCGAGGAGACGTTGAAGGTGTCATTGCCCGCACCGCCGGTGAGAATGGTGGTGGTTCCGGCCGGGGTGGCGAGCACGTTGATGCTGTTGTCGCCGCTGCCAAAGGCCAGGTTGAGGTTTTCGATCTCGGTGTAGGCAATGGCGCCCGCCATGCCGAAGCCGGTAATGGTCGAGGCGGTGACCGTGCCGCCGCCGGGTCCGGTGTTGCCCGAGTCGTCGAGGAGGAGGGCGTCGCCGACCTCGCCTGGGTTGAGCGGGGCGTTGGGCACCCCGCCGACAACCGTCAGCGGGGCCGCGATGCCGGCCAGGGTCCCGCCGCTGTTGCCGTTGCGGTCGGCGTTGCTGCCGACCAGAATCCGGTCGTCGCCGGCCGCCGTGTCGATGGTGGTGGCCACGCTGATGCCGGGGACGACGATCAGGTCGTCGTCGCCCTGGCCGTGCACCCGCACCGCAGCACCGGTCACGGTGCCATGGAGATCGATGAGGCAGCCGGTGCCGGGATCGACATCCGTTGCCGGGTCATTGACATTGTAGTCGCCGTAAATTTCCACCATTCCGGCGGCAATGACCACGCTGCCATCTTCCAGGATGACATCGTCACCGCTTTGCAGCATGACCGAGCCGGCGGTGCTCCACACGGTCACGCCGTTCTCGATGACGATGTCGTCGCCGGTCGCACCGCTGTCAGTGGAGATGATAGTGATATCCGCAGCCTGCACAGTCTCGGCCACGGTCACCGGGCTCATGGCCCGGAGGACCATGGCGCCCTGCGCGGTTACGCCGTCGACCTCGCTGACCCCGCCGACGGTGAGGTGACCGCTGTTGACCACCCAGACGTCGCCGGCAATGGAGACCCCTTCCAGGCCGCCGATTTGCGTGGTGAGCGGGGCGGCCTCGGTGCCGATGTCGTTGCCGGCGTAGAGGCGGGTGGCCCCGGAAACGATGTTGTGGCCGCTGCTGCTGCCGTTGAGAATCCGTTGCGGTCCGGCGATGAAGGCGATGCTGTCAATGCCGGTGCCGACCTGGTTGAGCACCAGGTCGCCGGTGGTTTCGATCAGGTAGGCATGGCGACGGCTGGTGGCGGTCAACATGCCGGCCCCGCTGTGGGCGGTGTCGAGATCGAGGTCGTTGCCGGCGGCGCCGATGGCACCCAACCGGGCTTCCAGGGTGATGCTGTCGGCGAGGATGTCGGCGGCGGGAGCGGCCGGGTCGTTGGCGGTGCCATTGGCATCCAAAATCGAGATTGCCGCGGTCAGGGTCGCGTTGCCGCCGGCCGTGATCAGCCCCACATTGAGGTCGCCGACGGTCTCGGTCAGGAAGATATCGCCCCCGGCATCGGCGTGGTGGACGCCGGCGGGATCGAGATCGCTCTCCAGGGCATTGCCCGCGGCCCCGATCGAACCGGCGGCCGTCAGGTGCAGCGCCCCGACCACCTGAATGTTCCAGGCATCGTCGCCCATCCCGTCGAGGATCGAGCCGGCCTGGGCCTGCAAGGTGGCGCCGCCGGTGGCCGAGTAAATGGTGTCGAGGGCCAGGTCGCCCTGGTCCGCGGTCAGGTGGATGTCCTGCCAGGCCCGCCCGGTCAGGGTGGTGGTGCCGGCCAGGTGCACCACGAGCGGTGCCGTTGCCGATCCCAGGCCGCCGGTGGCGGCCTCGAGGATGATGTTGCCGCCGGTGACGTTGGTGGTGCCGTCATTGCTATAATTTACGATACCGGCGCCGGTCTTGATCCGCACCTCGCCACCGGCAATGATGGCCTCGACGTTGATGTCCTGCTCGGCCCCGAGATAGATATGGTCGTCCGCCACCATGGTGATGCCGCCCGAAGCCTCCACATCCAGGTCGTCATGCATGGTGATCCGCAGGGTCTGCACGGTCTGGGTGGGGTCGAGATGGTTCACCACCTGGCCGTTGGCATCGAGGAAGCGCATGTCGTCCCGCTCCGCCGCCACCATCAGCAGTTTCTGCTCCGGGGTCAGGTTGCCGATGCCGATGCCCATGTCGATGGCGAAGGTGGTGGTGATATCCCCGACCCCGCCGCCGGTAACCCGGATATCCACGTTGCGGGCGACGATGTTGGGCGCCTCGATCCGGAGCTCGGTATCGGTCTTGGTGCGGAAACTACCGGCATTGATCGAGTTTTCCAGCTCCGATTGGGTCCAGGCGTGGCCGATCATCAGTTGGTCGTATTCCGGGTTGCCCACGGTCCGGTCGACCCGATACTGGTAATCCGGGTCAAAGCTGTTGCCTAGGCTGCCCCAGGTGGCATGCAGGGTGTGGTACTCGTCGGTCCGCTTCACCTCCAGCGCCGCGAGGGCCGCATCGCTCCAGCCGAGGCGCTGCTGGTAATACTGGCGTTCCTGATCCGACAGGCTCACCTGGAAGTCGGCATCGTAGACCGAGGGATCGGCCTGCTGGCTGCGGTAGTTCCAGTAGCTCCGGTAATCGCGGGTCAGGCTCTGCTCGTAGGCGACGAGATTCTGCTCCGCTGCCTTGTCCGCCGCCGCGCCGGTGAGGGCCATGTCGTTCCAGAGGGTGTTCAGCAGGTCAATGGCCCGGGTGTCCACGGTGCTGCGGTCGTTGGCGTCGAGCAGATGGCCGTGGTCGACCCGGAGCGCCACATCGCCCTGCTCGGCGACCATGCTTTCCAGCCGCAGGTCGCCGTTGGTCTCTTCCAGAAAGATATCGCTGGTGGCGCGAACGTTGACCCGGCCGTCATGGGCTGCATCGCTGTCGATACGGATGGCCTGCTGCGCCGTGCCGATGGCGCCGGCCCGGGCGGTCAGGTCGATCCCCTTGCCTGTCAGCAGGGTGGTGGTCGATGCGGCCACCAGGTTTTGTTCGGAGCTGATCGCAATGTTGCCGCCGGCGGTGATGTTGTGCACGCGCAGGTCGCCGTTCAGTTCAGTGAGGAAGATGTTGCCAATGGTGGCGGTGGCGGTGAGGCTGCCGCCCAGCAGATCGGTGCGGATGGCCCCGTCGCTGTCGCCGATCCCCTGACCCGCGATCAGGGTGAGGTTCTGGCTCTGGAGCATGCCGGTGGTCGAGAGCTGATGGATGGTGCCGCCCGTCGACTCGATGGTGGTGGTGCCGATGGGGTTGCGGATCGGCCCGGTCAGGTTGATGTCGGTGGCGGAAACGATATCGACCGTGCCGCTATCATTGCCGGTGAACACGATGTTGATCGGGTAGTCGGCCTTGACGCTGTGGGTATGGAACTCCTTCGAGCCATACTCGGTGGTCTTGGTCACGGTCGTTTCCTGGTAGGAGAAGATCCACCAGCCGTAGGAAACGGTCTTGCTGTCCCAGGCTTCACTCGGCGTATCGGTAATGTATTCCATCCACTGGTAACTGTAGCCAGAGGTGTTGTTCGCCGGGGCGACTGTCACCACCGAGTTGCCGTCGGGCAGGGCAATGGAAGGAAAGCTGTGGGTCACCGTGGTGGAGGTGGGCGGCGAGGGCGGATCTTTCATGATCCAGTCCATGCCCCAGAAGCTGTCGGAGATCCACTGTTCCACCACCTTGGTGGTGCTGCTGTTGCCGGTCAGCCAGTAGTAGCGCTGATTGGCAAGCGTGGTGTAGGTGGCGGTGCGACTGTCGGTGATGACCTGGTCCAGGGTGCCGGGATCGTTGTCCGTGACCTGCACATTGTTGCCCAGGTGGGTGTAGATGGTGGTGAGCGGGGTTGAGGTGGTGCCGACCCGTTTGGCGGTGTCGGTGATGACCAGTTTTCCCTCGATGCCGCTGCCGGTGCCGATCTTGCCGGTATCGATATTCTTGATGTCGATCTGGCGGTTGGTCTGGTTGCTGATGTCGATGTCGCCGAAGCCGTCCACCACCTTGAGGGTGCCGGTGGCGGTGGCCATGATCCGGCCGGTCAACTGCATGAAGCCGCCCTCGACCACCACCGAGGCCACCTCGATCCGGCCGGTGGCCGGGTTGTAGAAGGCGTCGATGTTGGAATTGGCGGTATGCAGCAGCTTCAGGCCGCCGTTGGCGACCGGATCGGCCGCATAGGCGGCATCGTAGCCGTCCATCGCCGCATTGAGGCTGCTGTCCAGGACGAGATCACGGTCGGGGCGGCCGCTCTGCACCAGGCCGTTGATATTGAGCAGCCGGGCGGTGATGAAGACGTTGTTGCCGGCGACAATGGCCTTGGTCGCGGTCTTGACCCCGTCCACCGTCCGGGTGGTGTTGGCGGTGATCACGTTGTTGTTGCTGTCCTTCTTGACCAACTGCTCCTCGGAGTACTCGGCCTCCGTCGCCCATTGGCCGGCCGGGTCGCCGCCGACATGGGTGATGTCGCTGGCGATGATCACGTCGCGGCCGGCATCGATGTCGATGGTCTTGGCATTGACCGAGCCGCCGGTATCGCCCTTGACCGTGATGCTGCCCCGGGCATTGGCGATCCGCAGGGTCCCCTGGATGTTGCTCACCTCGCCGACCACCTCGATGTCCGGTGCCGCGGCCCCCGGGTATTTGGTCGAGATATCCGGGTCAAAGGTGTTCTCGACCCGGAGCAGCGGTTCGGCGGTATCCGCGTCCGTGACCACGGAGGTGAACTGGGCTTGCCCACCAGCCGTATTGCGTTGGTTGATCTCGGCCGTGCTCTCGACCCGGGCACCGTTGAAGCGGATGGTGCCGCCGCCGTCGGGGATGGTCAGCCCGAGCAGCCGCAGATAGAACGGGCTGTGGTTGATGACCTGCAACCGGGCGTCTCCCGGCGCCAGCAGCGAGCCGGTGCCGAGCAGGGTGTCGGCGGTAATGGCGATGTCGCCCGACTGAACGGTGATCTGCGGTACTTCGATGACCGAGACCAGGTAGCCGGTGGTGGCGGTGACCAGGATATCGTCGTTGTTCAGGCCGGGATCGTTATCCGCCACCAGCCCCAGATCATTGAGTTGGTACTCCAGTTGGTTGATCTGGGCGTTGATGCCGGCAATGGCGTCGACCTTGCCTTCGATCCCTTTGTAGGCGTTTTTCAGGGCCTGGAGCTTGGCCAGTTCGTCGGTGATGTTGCGGGCCAGATCCTCGACCTTGACCACCGGGTCGGCACCGGAGATCGGGCGTTGCACGATATCGATGCCGTTGGTCCGCATGGGCACGCTCAGCACCTGGACCGCGTCGGATGCGGTCGTGGTCTCGTCGCTGATCGCCTCCTCCAGGGTGAGGGTGCTGCCGTCGGCGGTTATGGCCTTGATCCGGTAGAAGCCGTCGTTGTGGGCGGTGCCGACGATGGTGATGCAGTTGGCCGACTGGAAGCCGTCGCGCAGCCAGTTGCCGCTGGCACGGGTGATGGTCTTGCCCGCGGCGTCAAAGGTGAGGCCGGAGGTGCCGGTCAGCATGATCGGCCGTTTGAGCGACGCAGCCGCCAGCGGCACCACCGCCAGGCCGGTGGAGCTGCCGGTTTCGGCCTGGAGCTGGGTTGTCGCGGTCAGGGTCAGCACCTTGTTGGTCACCGCGGCGACGGTGTAACTGCCATCGTTCCCCGAGGTCGACCCCAGGATGGCGATGGTCTGGCCCTGCCGATACCCGGCGGTCAACCAACTGTCCTGGGCAAGACTGTTGTCGATGACGATCTGGGCGCCAGTGCCGCCCGCTGCCGGCACCAGGCGCAGCGGGATACCGGCGGCCAGGCCGCTGGCCACGGTGCCGCTGCCGGTGATGGTCGCGAAGTGATCGCTATCGTTGGCCACGGTTTCGGGGATCAGGTTGGAGACCGGGGTCAGTTCGAGATGGGTGGCGCTCACCGCCTGCACCTGGTAGGTCCCCATGTTCGGGCCGTACTCAAAGGACCACGGGAACCAGGCATCCTGAACCCGCTCATTGACGGTGAGCACCTGGCCGGCCACGAAGCCGTCGGCAAGCCAACTGCCGCTGGCCCGGACGATTTCAGCGGAATCGGTGGCCCGGGCGGCAAAGGTCAGCTCCGGAGTCCCCGCCATGGTCACCGCCACCGAAACGGTGACCGCCTCGGCGGCTGCGTTGAGCAGCGACCCGGCCGCCAGTTCGAGGGTATTGCCGTTGACCGCGGCGATGGTGTAGGTGCCGTCGTTACCGGTGCTGCCGGCAATGGTGATGGTCCGGCCGGCCTGGTAGGCGCTCGACCAGTTTCCGGCCTGCACGAGCTTGGCCGGGGCGGTACCGGTCGTTGCCGCGGCAAAGGTGACCGATTGGCTGATGTCCAGGTGCCGGGTTGCCGTGGCGCCATTGGCATCGGTTTCATCCTGAATCGCTGAAAACATGGCGAAGGTGAGCGTCATGCCGCTGACTGACTGGATGGTATAGGTGCCGTTGTTATTGGCGGTGCCGCTGAAGGTGATCTGCTCGCCGGCCTCGAACCCTGCGGCAGCCCAGTCGCCCCCCTGCCAGGTAACGAAGGCGAATGGATTAACAAACAGATTGGAATCATGAAAGGTCAACTGCCCCGTTATCGCCACATCCCGCGAAACCGTCAGGCCGTCCGCGTCCGTCGTCGGGGCAAGGATTGCCCCGTTCGTCAGGTAAAGACTGTCGTCGGCAATCGAGGCGATGGTGTAGGTGCCGTTATTCGCCCCGCTCTCGGTGATGGTGATGGTCTGGCCGGCCTGGAACTTCTTGTCGGCCCAGTCGCCGCCGATCCACTGTATCGTCGCCGGTGCCGGCTGCCCCGGCACGAAGGTCAAGGCGGTGGTGGTGGTGGCATTGGCCGTGAGCGTGACCGTGGCGTCGCTGCCGGCCACCAGGTCCTTCGCCTCCTCCAGCTCGATCCGGGTGGCGGTCAGCCCGGCAATGGTGTAGAGCCCGTTGTTGCTGGCGGTGCTGGCAAGCTGGATCTGCATGCCCACGCTGAAGCCGTCGGCTATCCAACTGCCGGTGCTCCGCTCGATGGCCGCCCGTTGCGGCAGGAATGTGAGCTCCGGGCTGCCGGTCAGGGCGGCCTGCTGGGTCCGTTGGGGCACGGCCAGGATATCCGCCGACACCCCGGCGGCTGCCTGCAGGGTCTGGCCGCTCACCAGTTGGATCCTGGTGCCGTCGACCGAGCCGATCTGGTAGCTGCCGTCATTGGTGCCGGCCCCGATCACCCGGATGTACTGGCCAACGGCAAACCCTTCCTGCAGCCAGTTGCCGGCGGACCGGGTAATCTCACCCACGCCGTTCACCTGGGCGAAAGTGAGGAGCGGCGCCTCGCTCAGGCGGACAGCCGTGGTGAAGCTGCCGGCGGTATTGGCCAGCACCCGTAAGGAGGGTGACTGCATGGTTTCGTTAGTGAAGCCGAAGCCGGCCACCAGTGCCAGCTCGTTGCCGGCTGCATTGAAGGCCGCGATCTGGTAGGTGCCGTCATTGTGGTCCGAGCCGACCACGGTGATGAACTGGCCGGCGGTAAACCCGTCCGCCAGCCAACTGCCGGTGGCGCGGGTCAGGAGGTTGCCGCTGAAGGTCAACTCCGGCGCCCCCAGCATGCTCACCGGCGCCGGGGCGAGGATGTCCGGCCCGATCTCCAGGGTCTGTTGGTTCCAGATCCCGGTCTCGATCTCGCCATTGACGGTCACCTGCGCCACCCCCACGGCGCTCTCGGTCCCGCCGGCCTCGATCAGGGAGACCCCGTCGTCGCCGAACAGGCTGCTCAGGCCGCCGGCGATATCACCGATCACCTGCTGATAGAGGTCCTGGTACCGCCATTGTCCCTTGGCATCGAGGGTCCCCTTGAGGGTATGGAGATTGACGTCCTGCACCGATTGTAGCGAGGCCCCGGTGGCAACGTTGATCAAACACTGTTCGTCGATGGTGGCAGCGGCGACCGGATCGGAAGAGATCGGCACCGCCGCCTTGTTCCAGAGGTCGGTGCCGGCCCTGGCCTTGAGCTCGGAATAACCGAGCTGGTCACTGCCGGCCGTGAGGTTGATATCCCCTTCCGCCAAAAGGGTCGCCCCGGTATTGACCGCGACCTCATTGATCGCCCGGACCGTGACCCCGGTTTCCCCCTGGGCATAGCCGGCCGCGCCATAGGTGTTGGCGTGGGCCTGGGCATCCGCGTCCGCCACGGTGGCGGCGGTCAGGTCGATATCGCCGCTGCTGGTCAGGTCGGCGTCGTTGACGGCGATCAGGGCCTTGCCGGCCGCATGGGTGGCCAGGGTGTCGATCTGCCCCTGGATGGAGGCGGACAACGGATAGCCCACCAGATTCACCACTGTCTGCTGGAATTGCTGCTGATCAATGAAGACCTGGTCCTTGAGTGCGGACAGCCGGGCAAATTCCTGGTCGGTCAGCAGGGACTGCAAGGTTTGCAGCCCCGCCGCGGTCAGGCCGTACCAGCCGGCATCGGTGATGAACGAGTCGGCCTGGGCAATGGCGATGGCGCCGCCCGCCGATAGCTTGGCCTTGTCCTTCAAGAGCAGGTCGGTGGCGGCATTGAGGCGGAGATCGCCATCGGCAACAACGGTGAGCGTGGCGCCGTCGGCCACGGTAATGGTGGTGTCATGGGCGATGCCAGTGACGCTGGAGGCGGCAGAGGAACCGACCGCACCGCCGGAGCCAGCAAACACGTTGTAATCCGCGTCGGCATCCGCATCGTCGGCCGTGTCGGCGAGCCAGTCCTTGGTAATGGTATTGGTGCCGGTGAGGGTCAGGCTGTCGGCGGTGATTGTCGCCAACTTGCCGATGGTGACAGCCACCGTCGCGTCCACGCCGTTGTTGGCCGTGGCGCCGCTGGCCCCGACGACACCGGCCGCGCTGCTGTCGACCTTGGCATTGAAGGTGGTGGTGAAATCCGCGTCGATGGTCATGGCGCCGACGTCGATGGTCGAGCCGTCGACCCCATCGGCAAGGGCCGCCCGGGTGGTGCTCTCGTTCGAGGTCAGCGCCACCGCGGCCGAGCCGCCGACCACGCCGCCGCTGCCGGCAATGGCGTGGGCGAAGTTGTCGCTTTCGCCGCGGGCAGCGATGGTGAGGCTGCCGCCGGTGACGGTGACGTCCTCTCCCAGAGAGGCGTTGGTGGTAACGGCGATGGCTGCGTCGCTGGTGACCGCACCGATGCCGACCAGGCCGCCAAACGGGGTCTTGCCGCTGCCGAAGGCCTGTTGCTTGATGTCGTTGTCCGCCGTGATATTGATGACCCCGGTAACGGTGATCTCGCTGTCGTCAGCCAGGGAGCTGTTCAGTTGGGCGCCGTTGAACACCGTGCTGGTGGCGGCATTGACCCCGACCAAGAGGGAGCCGCCGGCGGCATAGGCCTCGGCGTGGCCGCCGTCGCCGGTGGCCGGTCTGGCCTGGGTGGCGGCGATGGTGAGATTGTCGGCGCGCAGATCCGTCGCGGCAAGCGAGGAGGTCACCTGCGGGGTGGCGCTGGCCGTGGCGTTCTTGTTGCCGATGGCGACGCCGCCGGCCACGTTGACCCCCTCGGCCTTGGCCGAGAGCTGCGGCGTGACCGTGCCGGTGATGGCCAGGGTGCCGGCGACGTCGACCTGGTCGATGTCGCTTAAGTAAGTGGTGAGCGTCGAGGTGCCGGTGGCGGTGGCATCGGCGGTGCCGACGGAAAGGCCGATGGCACCCCCGCCGGAGAGGGCGTAGGCCGTGGCGGTGTCGTCGGCAATCGCTTCGATGGTCAGGCTGCCGACATCGATGAGGGCGCCTTCCTGGACATAGGTCCTGATGGTGCCGCCGCTCTCGGCGTCGGCGGCCATCGCCCCCCAGCCGACCCCGCCGCTGACGGTGACCCCGGCGGCAGTGGCATCGGTCGTCTGGTTCGATTCGCTGCGGACCTTGACGATGCCATCGACCCGCAGGTCGAGCCCGGTGCCGCCGATGGAGGTGGTGATGGTGGGTGTGACCACAGCGTCGGCGTCGGCGCCGTTGACCCCGACCAGGATGCCGCCGCCGGAGGCATGGGCCAGGGCGTCGGCATGACCTCCGTTCTGGTTGTGCAGGGCTTCAACGGTCAGGTCGCCGCCGATGTCGACGACGGCCCCGCCGATGGAGGTGGTCATGGTCGGCGTCACCAGGGCCTTGGCCGAGGAAATGCCGACAGCGACCCCGCCGGCCACGGCCACGCCCACGGTTTCCGCCTCGGCGATGGTGGTGGCGTTGGTCCGCACCAGCAGATCCCCGCTCAGCTTAATGTCGGCATGGTCGCTGATGGACGCCTTCAACTCCGGAGTGACCCGGACATCGGCAAAGTTCACCCCGACCCCGACGCCGACCCCGCCGGCCACGGCCACGACATCGCTCTCGGCGGTGATGTTGGCGATGGCCTGCACGTCCACGCTGCCGACCGCCAGGCCCGCGGCCTTGCCGATTTCGACGAGGTCGGTTCCGGTACTGTCGCCGATCGCGGCTTGGGTGGTGCCGCCGACCTTGATCAGGGACTGGGTGCCGCCGGCCGCTGCCGCCCCGCCGACATTGACCCCGACGGTCAGCGTGCTGAGATCCTGGATGTTTTCCGCCCGCACCGCCAGGCTGGACGCCTGTTTGACCTCAGTGCTGCCGCCGATGAAGGCGGCGATGGTGTTGGTACTGTCGTTTTCGGCATAGGCATCCCCCAGGGCGACAAACCCCGAGGCAGCGACATTGACGCTTAAGGCATCGACGACCGAATGGTCGCCCGCGGTGATGAAGATGGCATTGGTGGCCGAGAGCACCGAGGCCCCGGTGGCCTTGGCGGTGACGGTATTGGCGATGGTGGTGTAGGAGTTGGCGCTGCTCAGGCCCAGGCTGATCCCGCCGCCGACCCCGGCGCCGAGGGAAAACACCTTGGCCCCGGACAGCGCTTCCACGGTGATGTTTGCCGCGGTGACCGTGGCGTCGACCAGGTGGGCCCCGATGGTGTTGGCGATGGTGTTGTGGGAGAGGGCGCCGCAGCCGGCCAGACCGGTGGAGACCGCCACCGAGGCCGCGATGGAGATGATGCTCGCCTGCTCCCATTCCCCGCCCGATTGCCCCAGGTAGGTTTCGGTGCTGCTCCGGTTATCTCCGTTCAGATCCTGGAGCAGGAAATCGTCCGGCCGGTTGGAGGTGGTGGTATCGCCGGCCACCACATGCACCAGGCCGGTGGCGGCGGTCACCGTGGCATGGTCGATCGCGGCGGTGATGGCGCTGCCGATGGTATTGATTGCCACCGCCCCATTGAGCGAGGCGAGGGAAGAGGCGGAGAGTCCGGCCGCCAGGGTGCCGATCACCGGCGACGAGGTGGCGCTCACCGTGACATCGCCGTCGGAGGTGACGGTCGCGACGTGGTCGATCTTGGCCTCGACGGTGTTCCCGATGGTGTTGACCGCCACCGCCGCGCCGGCGGCAACGATGCCGCCGACATTGCCGGCCACGGTGACATTGCCGATGATCGGCTGGTCGCTGGCCGCGATCCGGAGCGAGCCGTCCGTCTCCACCCGGCCGCTGTGGTCGAGGGCGGCCCGCACCGTATTGGTGATGGTATTGACCGCCACCGAGGCGCCCAGGGCCGCGCCGCTCGATACGCCGACATTGCCGGTCAGGGCGCCGATCACCGACAGGTCGTCCGCGGTGATGGAGATATCCCCGCCGGCAATGACCACGGGGGCATGGGCGATATAGGCCAGGGTCTCGTTGGTGATGGTGTTGACCGAGACCGAGGCCGAGACGGAGATGACCCCGGAGGGACTGCCGGCGGTGAGGCTGCCGATGACCACGGTGGTGTCGGCGTCCAGGGTGATGGTGCCGAAGGCCTCGAGGTTGGCGCCGTCGCTGTAAGCGGCCACGGTGTTGTCGATGGTGTTGACGGTCACCGCGCCGTCGACGGTAAAGCCGCCGGTGGCCAGGGAATAGGCGACCACACCGATCACCGAGGTGTCGGCACTGGTTAGCCGGAGATTGCCGCCGGCATCCGCCGAACAGGTGGGGATGTCGCCCGCCACCGTGCCGGTGAGGGCGGACTCGGTGGTGATGGCGATGGTGTTGACCGCCACCGCGCCGCCGAGGAAAAAGCCGCCGCTGGCCATGCTCACGGCAACGCAGCCGATGACCGCGGTGTTGTCGGCATCGAAGGTGATGTCGCGGGTCGCGGTCAGGCTGCTGTCGCTGGCCAGGGAGGCCACCCGACCGGTGAGGGTGTTGACCGCCACCGAGGCCCCGAAGGAAACCCCGCCGACGGTCAGCGAGCCAGCCACCACGCCGATGACCGCAGTATCGTCGCTGGTCAGGAGGATATCCCGGCCGGCGGTGAGGGTCGAACCGCCGCTCACCTGGCTTTCGACATCTGCGCTGAGGCTGTTGACCGCCACGGTGCCGCCGGCGGCGAACATGCCGATAGTGCCGCTGAAGGCGATGGCCCCGATCACGGAGGCGTTGTCGCTGGCGAGCCGGATGTCGCGACCGGTGGTGAGGGTGGTCTTTTCCACCCGACTCCGCACGCTGCTGGCGATGGTGTTGACCGCCACCCCGCCGCCGACCGTGCCGCCGGTGACCGAGAACTGGATCGCCCCGGCAATGGCCCCGATGACCGTGGTATCGGCCGCGCTGAGGACGCAGTCCCGCCCGGCATGGACCACGGGTTTCTTGGTCAGGGTGCCGGCGATGGCGGCCTCGGTGGTGGTGGTGATGGTGTTGACCACCACCGAACCGCCGGCGGCGAAGAACTGGGCGCCGGCGCCACCGATGGCCACCGCGCCGATCACCGCCTGGTTGTCGGCAATGAGGCGCAGATCCTGGCCGGCATCGAGATCGCTGCCGCTGCTCTTGGCCGTCACCGTGTCGACCACGGTGTTGACCAGCACCGCCGCCGCGACCGCGCCGCCCTGGGCGCCGGCGACCGCGCCGGCCCCGGTGCCGATTACCGAGCTGTTGGCGGCCGCGAGAACGATGTCCTCGCCGGCAATTGCCGTCGAATCGGTCAACAGGGCCTCGGTGGTGGTGACAATGGTGTTGACGCCGCAGGAGAGCTCGATGGCCACGCCCTGGGCACCGCCGCCGGCCACGGCTAGGCTGCCGATCACCGCCACGTTGGCGGCATCGAGGGCCACGTCCCGCCCGGCATGGAGCTCGCTACCTGTTTCGACCCGGACCGACGCAGTGGCGGCAATGGTATCCACCGCCACCGCCCCGCCGATGGCCACGTACTGGGCGCCGTTGACTGCCCCGGCCAGGGCCCCGATCACGGACGCATCCCGGGCCTCGAGCCGGATGTCGAGGGCGGCGTTGTAATCGGAGTCGGTGACCACCGCCTCGACGGTATCGACCACGGTATTGACCGTCACCGACGCGCTTCCGGCGCCTTTGCCCGCGCCGGCACCGGCCACGGCCAGGCTGCCGATGACCGCGGTGTTAGCGCTCTTGAGGGCGATGGTCCCGGTGGCCGCCTCAAAGGTGAGGGTCTCGGTGACTGGCGCCAGCGTCAGATCCACGGCCTGTTGCTCGCTGCCGGTGGTCTGGTTCGAGGTGGCGGCGAGTTGGATGGTGGTGTCGTCGACCCGGATGACATAGTAGGTGGCGTTGTTGCGCAACCCGCTCAATTCCAGGTTGCCGTCGCTGTGATAGACCACGGCGTTGTTGGTCTGGAGGCCATGGGCGGTGGCGAAACGAAGGGTGTCGGCGGTGGCGTTTATTGCCGTTGCCGGGGAGAAAGCAAGGGTCCGGGCCCCGCTGCCCAGCACCTCCAGGGACGGGGCGCGGGTGGCGATACCCAGGTCGAGGGCCCGGCCGGCCGCCGCATCCTCGGCGGAAGCGGCCATGCCGATGGTATTCGCATCGACCAGGATGGTGTAATAGGTCCGGCCGTTTTCCAGGCCGGTGATGCCCTCGGCGGTATCGGTGTAGACAAAGGCCTCGCCTTGGGCCAGGCCATGGGCGGCACCAAAGGTAATCCGGTCGTTGGTCCCGTCAACCATGAAGCTGCTGGCGCTGAACGCCTTGACCGGCTTCTGCAGCCAGTGGCGGGCATTGGTCGAGGCGGCCGGCAGTGTCAGGGGGAGGGCGGTGCCGCTCTGGGCCAGGTCCGGTGTGGAGGCCAGCCGGATGGACTGGCCGTCGACCCGGATGACGTAATAAACCGTGCCGTCGGTCAGGCCGGTGATCGCCTCCCCGCCGCTGTGGCGGTAGAGCACCTGGTCGCCGGTGGCAAAACTATGCCCGTCGGCAAAGGTGAGGGTGTTCCCGGCCAGGGCGGTCTGGGGATCGAAACTCCGCATCCCGGCCTCGAGCCGGCTGGTGTCGGTCTTGGTGCGGGTCGCACCGGCGATGGTGTTGACCGCCACCGCCGCCCCGACCGCCGCGGTCCCCGACCCCTGGACCGAGCCGGCCAGGACCCCGATGACCGCGGTGTTGTCGGCATTGAGGTCGATATTGCCCAGGGCGTACAACTCGGCGTCGTGGGTTGTGGCCGTGGTCTGGCCGTCGATCTGGTTGACGGCCACCGAACCGCCGATGGCCACATCCTTGGCGAACTGACCGCTGACCGCCAGGCTGCCGATGACCCCGGTGTCGCTGGCGTTGGCCGCAATCAGGCCATGGGCGAGGATGGTGCTCCCGTCGATGCGGGTGGCGGTGGTGGTGGCAATGGTGTTGACGGTCACGGCGGCGCCGAAGGCCGCGGACTGGGCAATCTGGACCGAACCGGCCACGGCGGCGATATACGAGCCGTCGGTGGCGCCCATCCGCAGATCGCCGCCGGCAGCGATGGTGGCGTCGTTGATAATCTCGGCCGTGGTGGTGTTGACGATGGTATTGACCGCCACGGAACCGCCCAGGGCGAGATTCTTGGCTCCCTGCACGCCCACCCCCAGCCCGACCGCCACCGACAGGTTGTCGGCGGTGAGGGTCACGCTCCCTTCGACATCCAGGGTGCAATGGTCGATGGCGGCCCGAACCGGGGCCACGATGGTGTTGACCGCGACTCCGGCGCCGGCGGCAGCGCCCTTGGAGAACTGGAAGGCGCCGGCCAGGGCGCCGATCCCGGAGGTGTCAATGGCGGTGATGGTCACATCCTTGCCGGCAATACAAGAGGTAAGGTTGCTGAGAGAGGCGGAGGTGGAGTCCACCAGGGTGTTGACCACCACCGATCCGCCCAGGGCAAACTTGCCGCCGTAGCCGATGCCGGCGGCCAGTCCGCCGATCCCGGCCCGGTTCTCGGCGCTCAGGCTGATCCCGCCTGCGGCATCCACGGTCCCTCCATCGATGGAGGAGCTGACCGTACGGACCACCGAGTTGACCGCCACCGCCGCGCCCCCGGCCCCGCCACCGGCATACTGGACCGCGCCGGCAACGGCGCCGCCCCAGGAGTGGTCCACCGCCCGTAGGGTGAGATCGCGGCCGGTGGTGATGGTTGAGCCGCTGATCGAGGCGGAGGTTGTGGTGACCACCGTATTGACGGCAATGGAGCCGCCGAAGGCGCCGCCCTTGTTGTCGGCCTTGGCGATTTGGGCGCCGGCGGCCAGATTGGCGATGATGCCGATGTGGTCGGCGGCCAGCAGCAGGTCGCGACCGGCAATGACGGTGCTGTTCTCGATGGTGGCCGAGGTGGAACCGATGTTGGTATTCACCGCCACCGCCGCGCCCAGGGCGGCGACGCCCGCCACCTGCAACGACCCGGCCACCGCCACGGTCACCGAGCGGTCCAGGGCGGTGAGGCCGATATCGGAGCCGGTCCCGGTCCTGAGGGTGGAGCCCTTGATGGCGGCATCGGTGTCGTTGACAATGGTGTTGACCGCGACGGAACCGCCGAAGGCACTGCCCTTGTCGCCGCCCGCCCCCTGGCCGCCGAGGGCCACGGTGCTGAAGATGGCTTCGTTGATTGCGCCGATGTCAGCCTGGCCGACGATCGCCCCGGTCCCGCTGAAGGCCACGTTTTCCAGTGCCCCCTGGACCTTGTTGATCACGACATTGACCCCAAAGGCACCGCCGGCGGCGGTCGCCGCTTTGTTGTCCGCCGCCTTGGCAAGCTGGCCGGAAATGGCCACGGTGGTGACAATGGCCCGATCAACCGCCAGGATGCCCAGGCTGTCCGGCAACGAGGTGGCGGTGATGGTGGCGTTTTTCATCAAGGCATCGGTCTCGGTGGTGACCGAGGTGACCGCCACCGCCCCCCCGATGGCCGTGGTATTGGCGCTGGCCCCGGCCATGGCCACCGTGGTGAGTATCGAGCCCCGGCCGGCGTTCAGATCGATCTTGCCGGCGATGTCGAGGGTCAGGTCGCCGGCGGTGCCGGCCCCGGTGATCAAGGCCTGGGTGTCGCCGACAATCACATCCACCGCGATGGCGGCGCCACCGGCCGCGCTCGACGAGGAGGACGCCTTGTCGCCGCTGCTCTTGATGATCGCCAGGGAACCGGCCACTCCCCAGACGATCGAGTTGTTGCTGGCGGACACGATCAGGTCACCGTCGGACGCGATGGTGTGCGGCGCCGAGGTGGAGCTGTTGGTGATCGCGCTGATGGTGTCGCCGACAATGACGTTGGTGGCCACCGAGAAGGCGACCGACAGTTTGCCTTCAGTGATGGCGCCGGTGATGGCCTGGGCGCCGACGATCTGCTTGTCGGCGGCCTCTACCCGGAGGGTGCCCTGCACATCCACCGTCGAATCGGCCACGGTGGCCCGGGTATCCCCCTCGTCCACGTTGACGGCCAGGGAGCCGCCGAGCCCGGCGGTCCCTTTTTCGAAGATGATCGCCCCGCCCACCGCCTGGATGAGCTGCATGTTGGTCGCGGTCACGGCCAGCCCGCCGCCGGTCGACTCGATGATCGAGTCGCCCACCGAGGCCATTGTGTCATGGAGCACCACATTGATCGCCGCGGACCCGACCAGGCCGCCGGAGAGATTTTTGCCCGAGCCGCTGCCGGACTTCTTCTCGATGGGCACGGTCTTGGCGAGCAGTTCCTCCCCCGGTTTGAGGCCGGTGGGCTTCTTCCAGGCCGACTTGGTCTCCTGGGTCGACGAGGCCTTGGCCGCGGCGGCCCCGGCGGAGACGATCATGGCCGTGGTTTGGGCGTCGACGACCACCTCCCCGGAGACGGTCAAGTGGGCGTCGTCAAGGGCGGCTTCGGTCGTGCCGATGAAGGTGTTGACGGCAAAGGCGGCGGCCCCGGCCATCCCGCCGGTGCCTCCGGATCCCTTGCCCTGGTAGGCCGAGGCCATGACCCCGGCCCCGGCAACGGCGATGGACCAGGTGGAATCAACGGCCGCGACCGTGACATCCTGGGCGGCAATGATGTCGGCCTGGTAGAGATAGGCCCGGGCATCCTCGATCACCACATTGGCGGCGCAATCGATGCCGGCCGCAAGGCTGAGGTCCTTGAGCCCCGGCAACGGCTCGGCCACCTTCTGGGGGGCGTAGGTTTTCGGCTCCGGCTTGGGCTCTTCCTTGACGCCGTACTTTTTGACATTGTTCAAATGCCAGTCTTTATGTTCCCAGCCGACGGAAGCCCATTGCTTGACGGCGGTGGTCACCGTGCCCACCCCGCCGGCAATGGCCGTGCCCACCCCGTAGATGCCCTTGCCCGCGGCGATGACGCCTTTATAGAGTTTGGTGCTGGCGATCGAATTGCCGATACTCTTGAAGAAGGTGACCGTGGGATCGACGATCTTCTCCTTGAGCGTCCCTCCCAGGGCGGTGAACTTCTTTTTCAGGGTCCCGCCGAATTCCGAGATCTTCTTGCTCAAGGCGCTCGTTTCGCCTGGGGGCTGGCCGGGGGTCTCCTGCTTGGTGCCGGACAACGACACGGTGAGCACGCCGCCGCTGTTGGTGGCGCTGACCCGCACGTTCCCCTGCGAGGAAACGGTCGTCCGAGCGGTCCCCAGTTGGTCCCGGTTGCCGATGGACGCCTGGGTATCCCGGATCACCACGTTGGCGCCGACGGTCAGCCCGAGACCGACATTCTGTCCCGAACTCACCCCGCCGGCGATGTTGATCAGGGAGGTCAGGTCGCTGGCCGTCACCAGCACCGTTTCCGGCACCGAGTCGGCAATCGGGCTGCTGCCGCTCTCGACCACAGCGCCGCCGTCGATCCGGGCGATGGTGGTGTTGATCACCACGTTGGGCGCAATACTCCCGTTGATCGCCACCTTGGAGGCATCGCCCCCGCCAACGGGGAAGGGGGCGGATACCACCGGGGCCAGGGTGAGGTCGCTGACCTGGGTGTCGGCTGCAACCAGGACGGTTTCGCCGTACACGTGGGCACCCTGGCGGATCTCCGCCGTGGTCTGGTTGATAAAGGTGTTGTTGAGGATGGTCAGGCCGCCGCCCACGCCCCCGCCGACGCTGCCGGTCACGTTGGTGATCAGCAGCGAGCCGGCCAGATCGCCCGAGGGTATGACCCCGGCGAGGTTGACCGTGGTCATGTCGTTGCGGGCCTCGACCGAGACGTGCTGCGCCGCCGAGCGGTAGAGGAGGTTCTGGTTGACCCGGGCGTTTTCGTCGATGACCGCGCTGCTGGTGTGCACCCCGACCAGGACGTCGACCGCGCCCTGGAGCGCCAACTGGGTCCCCCGGCCGGAACTCTGGGACCAGGTGGTGAAGAAGCCGCCCTTGAGCCCGAGATAGCCGGAGGTTTTGTCAACCGCCGTCAACCCGTCCAGCAGGGTGCTGACCAGGTCTTTCATCTTCTCCGGCCTGATCCAGGTCTGGTCCCAGGGCAGGGCGGTCTCGGAGAAGACGGTGATCGAGCCGCCCGCATCCACCACCGCGTTCTTGCCGATCCGGGCCACCGCGGTATCGGTCAACACCCCGACGGTGGCACTGCCGCTTAAGGAATAGTTCTTGGTATTGCTGGTTGCCACCCCCTCGGCGGTGGTGGAGGCGATGGTGTTGGTGGCGAAGATCTGCGTTTTTTCCCTGGTCCTCGCCTCGATGGTGATGTCGCCGTGTTTGGCCAGTACCTGGGCATTGTCGCTGATCTCGGCCAGGCTGTTGGCTTGGTGCACGTTTACTGCCGTGGCCCCGGCCAGGGCAATCCCCTTCAGGAAAGGTCCCGGGTCGGTGGGGTCTTTCTTGCTCTTCTTGATCGCCTCGGTCAACTGGGCGAAACCGCCGGGGCCGGAGCCGGCAGCGGCCGTGGTCCGGTTGGCCAGCACCTGGTGGGTATCCGGATCGATGGCGCCATGGATGTCGGCCCGGATGGTGATATTGTTGTCCGCCGTGACCGTCCCGGCAACCACCGCCCGGGCCGTGCCGGAAAAGACCGAGACTGCGGTGCCGACGGACAGGAAGCCGCCGTCCGCATCGGCGGTGACCAGTTGTTTCTTGGTGATGTCGGCGGTGACCTCGACATCGCCCCCCGCAATCACTGTGGCCCCGGCCACGATCTCAGTGGTGGCGGTGGCGACCCCGACCCCCACACTGGTGATGATGGTGGGGAAGTTCTGCAGGATGCGCAGGGTGTCCGGCTTGTCTTTGAGCAGCTTGTCGCGCACGCCGTCGAGGGCCAGTTTATCCAGGACCACGCTCCCCCCGGAGTTGGAGCGGGCACTGACCGTGCTCTCGGCCACGGAATGCATGGCCACGGCACCGGTGGTGGTGATGCTTACCCCGCTTGCCACCGTGACCTGGGCAGTGGGGACGGCGACGCCGACCGCTGCCCAGATCGGGATGTAGTTGGTCTTGACCGTGGCGTTGGCCAGGGCAATGGCGTTCAGGTCAAGGGATGCACCGTCGATGACCGTGTGCCCCCCGACGGTGACCGTCGAGGTGGCGATGGAGACCGCGGCCGGAATCAGGTCGAAGCCGAGCAGGTTATAGATCGATTCCAGGGAATCGCCCTGGGCCGCGAAGGTGTGGGTGCCGGTGCTGCCACCCGGCTTCAGGTCGACCACCACGGGGTTCGTTGCCAGGGCCTGTTCCTGGGTGGTCGCCAGTTGGATGGTCACCGGGTCGATGACCACCACATAATAGCCGGTGTCACCGGTCAAGCCGCTGATGGGGGCATTGGAGCCGGGGAAATAGGTGACCATCTCGCCGGCGACAAAGTGATGGGGGGCATCGAAGCGGATGGTGTCGCGGGCAACGTCCACGCCCAGCGCGGCATCGCACGCGGCCGCCTTGTCCTGGAACAGCTTCTCCCGGCCGGCTTCGGCGGCAATCGAAATGGCGCCGCCCTTGATCACCGCGTCGGTGATGGTCACCGAGGATTTTTCCCAATCGAGGGGCACGAAGAAGAAGGCCGTATCCTTGAGCCAGTCCGCGCTGGTACCGAACAGATCGTCGAAGACCCCGCCCTTGGTGGTATCCCGGGCATCGAGGGTGATGTTGCCGGCGCTGAAGCTGGAGCCATCCTCCACTTGGGCGAGGATCCGGGCATTCTTGTTGATAACGATATCCGGCGCCTCCAGGGTGATGGCGCCGGAATCGCCTTGGGACGGGCTGTCCAGCTGATCCGTACCGCCAATATGGCGGGAGGAGAGGGTGACGCCCTCGCTCACGGTCAGGGTGCTGCCGGAGATGATGGTGAGATCGTTGCCGGCCACCAGGATATCGCCGGTGATTTGATAGGCATCCGGTTCGATGATGGTCAGGGACTGGAGGGCGCCGGAATAATCGTAGCTGTCGTTGCCGCTGCCGCCGGCAAAGGTGTCGCTGCCGCCGCCACCGGTGAGGGTGTCGTCGCCGCCGCCGCCGTAGAGGATGTTGTTGCCGCTGTCGCCGGTGAGGGAATCGTTGAAGGCCGAGCCGAGCAGGTTTTCCATCTCGTTGAGCCCGTCCTGGTCGCCAAAGCCGTCGGTTGCCGCGTGGGTGGCGAGGTTGGCGGTCACGCCGGATGGGTCGCTTAAGTAGGAGGCGGTATCGTTGCCGCTGCCGCCGGTGAGGGTGTCGTTGCCCTCGCCCCCCTCCAGGTAGTCGTTGCCGCCAAGTCCGGACAATTGGTCGTCACCGGCGTTGCCGAAGAGCCTGTTATCCTGGTCGTTGCCAATGAGGGTATCGGCAAAGACCGATCCGCGTAGGTTCTCGATCCCGCTCAGGCGGTCGCTGCCACCATTTCCGGTATTCTGGGCGCCGGTGAGGCCGAGGTCGACCGTGACCCCGGCAGCCGCATCGGCATAGGAAGCCGTGTCGCGCCCGTCGCCGCCGTCAAGGGTGTCGTCCCCCAGGCCGCCGGAGAGCGTATTGGCATTGGCATCACCAATGAGGGTGTCGGCAAACGGCGAGCCGTTGAGGTTCTCGATGGCCACCAGGGTATCCTGGCCGTCGGCTCCCGTCTCCTGGGCCTGGCCGGAGAGTTTCAGGTCCACGGAGACCCCGGCGTTGGCCTCGGCATAAGAGGCAATATCGCTGCCGATGCCGCCGTCGATGCGGTCGTCGCCGCCATTGCCGAGCAGCAGGTCATCGCCGCTGTCGCCAGAGAGGAAGTCGGCGCCGCCTCCGCCTCGGAGCAGGTCGTTGCCAACGCCGCCGTAGAGCCGGTTGCTCTCTCCATCCCCGGTCAGGGTGTCGTCATGGGCCGAGCCTTGCAGGTTCTCGATGCCGGTCAGGGTGTCGGTATAGGTGATCGGCTCGGGCGTGAGATAGGGATTATCCGGGTCATAGGTCTGGGTGGCCGTGGCGCTGGCCAGGGAGGCTTGGACGCCATGGGGGTCGGACCCATAGGAGGCGGTGTCGCTGCCAGCACCACCCTCAAGGCTGTCGTTGCCGGCACCACCGATCAGCAGGTCGTCGCCGCCATCGCCGCGCAGCAGGTCGTTGCCGCCCAGGCCGAAGAGCAGGTTCCGGTCGGCGTTGCCGGTCAGGGTGTCGTTGAAGCTCGAGCCGGCCAGGTTCTCGATGTCGGTCAAGGTATCGGCGCCGGCCCCTCCGGTGGCCTGGGCAGTGGCGATTTTCAGGTCGACCGTGACCCCGGTTGCCGCATCGGCATAAGAACCGGTGTCGCTGCCGCCGCCGCCGCTGAGGGTGTCGTTGCCCGCACCGCCGATCAGGGTGTCGTCGCCGCCATGCCCCAGCAGGAGGTCATTGCCGGCCCCACCCGTAAGGACGTTGCTGCCGTCATCGCCGGTCAGGGTGTCGTTGAGGCTCGATCCGGTCAGGTTCTCGATTTCGCTCAAGGTATCGGCGCCGGCGCCACCGGTGGCCTGGGCACCGGCGAGCCTGAGATCGACCGTGACCCCGGTCGTGGCCTCGGCATAGGCAGCGGTGTCGACCCCGGACCCGCCGATCAGGGTGTCGTCGCCGCCACTTCCCCAGAGCAGGTCGTTGCCGGCGCCGCCATCGAGCATGTTGTCGGTGCTGTTGCCGATCAGGGTGTCATCATAACTCGAACCGATGAGGTTTTCGAAGTTCGCCAGTTGGTCGACGCCGGCCCCGCCGGTATTCTGGCCGGAGGGGAAGCCGTCGGTGAGCCAGTCGCCGGTGGCGCGGACAATTTTTGCCGGGGCATCACCGGTTGCCGGGATGAACTCCACCTGGCCGGCAATATCCCGCCGGACCGTCATCGTGACCCCGTCACTGTCGGTGGCCAGGGTGAGCGTTGCCGGGGCGGTCAGTTCCAGGGTGGTCCCCGAGACCGCCGCGACGACGAATTCGCCGTTATTGCCGGTGGCGCCGCTGATGGTGATCCGCTGCCCGGCCCGGAGGCCGTCGGTGAGCCAGTCGCCGGTCTCCCGGACAATGGCGGCGCGGGTCAACCCGATCGCGGGCAGGAAGCGCACCACCCCGGTCACGGTTACCTCGCGCAAGATCGTGACCCCGGAGCTGATGGTGGCCGCATCGATGATCGCACCCGAGGCCAGCTCCAGCGCATTGCCCGTGACCCCGGCAATGGCGAGCGGCCGAAAGCTGTTGCTGCCCGCGCCTTCGCACACCACCGACTGACCGGTCGTGGCGAGCCCCAGGTCCACCGTCACCCCGGACAGGGCGTTGGTGTAGGAGACGGTGTCGATGCCCGCCCCGCCATCGAGCAGGTCGTCGCCGCCGCCACCGAGGATCATGTTGTCCTGGTCGTTGCCGATCAGTTTGTCGCTGAAGTCGGAGCCGATCAGGTTTTCGATGCCGGTCAGCGTATCCGTGCCCGTGGCCGAGCCGGTCTCCTGGGCGTCGGTGCGGCGCAGATCGACGGTGACGGTATAGCCGGCGGTCGCCGCCGTGGTCACCTCGTTGTAGACCGCGTAGTCGGCGCCGGTGCCGCCGGCCAGGATATCGTCGCCCCCGGCCCCCTGAAGCAGGTCGTCGCCGGCACCGCCATCCAGGCGGTTGGCCCCGCTGTTGCCGGTGAGGACATCGTCGTATGCGGAGCCGATCAGGTTCTCAACGTCGCTCAGGGTGTCGTCGCCGGCACCGCCGGTGGCCTGGGCATCGGCGAGGGCCAGATTGACAGTGACCCCGTCGGCCGCGTCGGCATAGGAGACGGTGTCAATCCCGACCCCGCCCTGGAGCACATCGTTGCCCCCATCGCCGCTCAGGGTATCGTCGCCGGCCCCGCCCTGGAGCAGGTCGTCGCCATCGCCGCCGGCCAGGATGTTATTGCCGCCATCGCCGCTCAGGGTGTCGTTGTCGCTGGAGCCGGTCAGGTTCTCGATGGTGCTCAGGGTATCGCTGCCCGCGCCCACCGTATCCTGGGTCCCGACCTGGTTGAGGTCGACCGTGACCCCTGCCTCGGCGTCAACATAGGAGGCGGTATCGCTGCCGGCCCCGCCGCTCAGGAGATCGTCGCCGGCCCCACCGCTCAGGGTGTCGTCGCCCTCCAGGCCGCTCAGGGTGTCGTTGCCCTCGTCACCGGCGAGCACGTTGTTGCCGCCATCGCCAATCAGGGTGTCGTTATAGACCGTGCCGGCCAGATTCTCGATCTCCACCAACCGGTCCGTGCCGGCCATGACCGTATCCTGGGCGGTAGCCGTGGCCGCGCTCGCCCCGGCGAGTCGGAGGTCGACCGTGACCCCGGTCTGTTCGTCGGTGGAGGCGATATCCCCGTAACTGGCGGTATCGCTGCCGGTACCGCCGCTCAGGGTGTCGTCGCCCAGGCCGCCGGCCAGGGTATCGTCATCCGTGCCGCCGTCCAACCGGTCGTTGCCGTCGTCGCCCAACAGGGAGTCGTTGCCGGCGCCGCCCAGCAGTACATCGTTGCCGCGCCCGCCCACCAGGAGGTTGGCCGTGGCATCGCCCACCAGGGTGTCGTTGAAACCGGACCCCTCCAGGTTCTCGATCCCCTGGAGGGTGTCCGCATCACCAAAACCGTCCGTGGCTGTGCCGGCACCGAGATCGGCCTGGACCCCGCCGCCGTCGGCGAAGTAGGAAGCGGTATCGTCGCCGTCGCCGCCGCTCAGGGTATCGGCCCCGACCCCGCCGATGAGGATGTCGTCGCCCCCGCCGCCCTCCAGACGGTTGGCATCATCGTTGCCGACCAGGATGTCGTCGAAGTCGGAGCCGCGCAGGTTCTCGAACTCCAGCAGCAGGTCCAGACCTGCGCCGGCCGTATCCTGGGGAGCGTTGAGGCTGAGATCGATCACCACCCCGGATTTGGCATCGGCAAAGGACACGGTATCGCTGCCGGTGCCGCCGACCAGGAGATCGTCGCCGCCCCCGCCGTCCAGGGTGTCGTCGCCGCCGTAGCCGATGAGGATGTCGCCGTCGCCGCCGCCGACGAGGATGTTGGCCTGGTCGTCGCCCCGCAGGGTATCGGCATGATCGGAGCCGGTCAGGTTCTCGATGCCACTCAAGGTGTCGTATTCGTTGGCCGTCGCATTGACCGCTTGCGGTACGGCGCCCAGGCCAAGGTCCACGCTGACCCCGGAGGTGGCATCGGCATAGGAGGCGGTATCGTTGCCGGCCCCGCCGTCCATGAGATCGTTGCCGGGCCCGCCCAGGAGGAGATCGGCGCCGTCGCCGCCGTGCAAGACGTCGTTGCCGGCCCCGCCGCGCAGCGTATTCGCCGCCGCGTTGCCGGTGAGGGTATCGGCAAAGGCGGAACCGGTGAGGTCTTCCATGGCCACCAGGGTGTCGCTGCCGGCCCCGATCGTATCCTGGGCTATGGCGATCGCTTCCGTGGCCCCGCCCAGGGCAAGACTCACCGTGACGCCCTGGCCAGCGCCGGCGTAGGAGGCGGTATCGCGGCCCCCCCCACCCAGCAGGACGTTGGCGCCGAGGCCACCGACCAGGGTGTCGTTGCCGTCGCCGCCCTCCAACCGGTCGTCGCCGGCGCCACCATCCAGGATATTGTCGCCGCTATCGCCGATCAGCCGGTCGGCAAAGGCCGTGCCCATCACGTTTTCAATCAGGTTCAGGGTGTCGCGGTCCCCGGTGCCATCGTCTCCGGTCCCCTTCTGCAGGTTGACCAGGACCCCGGTCGTGGCCTGGCGATAGGTGACGGTATCGCTGCCGTCGCCGCCCTCCAGGGTATCGGCTCCGCCCTTGCCCGCCAGGATGTCGTTGCCGGCCAGGCCGCTCAAGGCATTGGCGCTGTCGTTGCCGATCAGGGTATCGTCGAAGGACGAACCGGTCAGGTTGGCGATCGCAATCAGGGTATCGCTGCCGGCACCGACCGTATCCTGCGCACCATTGATCCCCAGGTCGACGGTGACGGCCGCGGCAGCGGTCAGGTACGAGGCGGTGTTGAGGCCGGCGCCGCCCTCCAGGGTGTCGTTGCCGGCACCACCCTCCAGGGTGTCGTCGCCGTCGTTGCCGGCCAGGGTGTCGTGGTCGGCGCCGCCATCCAGGTAATCGTCGCCGGTGCCGCCCGCGAGCGTGTCCGCGCCCGCCTCGCCGAACAGGGCGTCGTCGCTGCCCGCGCCATCGAGGGCGTCGTTGCCGCTGCCGCCGCGGATGACATTGGCCTCGGCGTTGCCGGTCAACTGGTCGTCATGGGCCGAACCGGTGAGGTCGACGATACTGATCAGGGTGTCGCTGCCGGCACCGCCCGTGTCCTGCGCCGTCTTGATCCCCAGGTTGACGATTACGCCGGCCGTGGCGTCCTCATAGGAGACGGTGTCGCTGCCTTCGCCGCCGTCGAGCCGGTCGTTGCCACCACCACCCCGCAGGGTGTCGTCGCCCTTGCGGCCGTACAGCTCGTCGTTGCCCGCCTTGCCGATGAGCAGGTTGGGGTCGTCGTTGCCGATCAGGATATCGTCGTACTCGCTCCCCTCCAGGTTCTCGATCCCGGTCAGGGTATCGCTTCCCGCGCCCTGGGTGTCCTGAAGCTGGGTTATGCCGAGGTTGACCGTCACCTTGGCCGCGGCATCGGCATAGGAGGCCAGGTCAGTGCCGGCATCCCCCTTGAGGATGTCGTCGCCGCTGCCGCCGGTGAGGGTGTCGTTGCCGGCGCCGCCCTCCAGGGTGTCGTTGCCGGCTTCGCCCAAGAGGGTATCGTCGCCGGCGCCGCCCAGCAAGGTGTCGTTGCCCGTGCCGCCGTATAACGTATCCGTGCCCCCGCCGCCGTCGAGCCGGTCGTTGCCGCCATTGCCGATCAGTTGATTGGCCAGGTCGTTGCCCCGGATATCGTCATCAAAACTGCCGCCAAGGACATCGTGGATGTTCCGGACCCCCAGGGTCCCTGTCGCCTGACCGAACTCCCGGTCGTCCGTGGCCGCGAGGTCCACCGTGACCTTGGTGGTATAAGCGGCATAATCGAGGATATTGCGGCTGCCGCTGCCACCGTTCAGGGTGCCGCTGAAGGTGGCCCCGTTCTCGAAGATGAAGCGGTTTTCGCCGCTGCCGCCAATCAGGGCTTCCATGCCCCCCAGACGGGCGAGGGTGGTAGCGCCGTCGCTGACGGAAACGGTGCCGTCCTGGTGCAGGGTGAAGGTGAGGTTGGCGGTGCAGTTGGAACAATCGAGGGTGTCGATCACCCCCATGCTCTGGTCGCTCGGCAGGGCATCGATGCCGAGGGTGTGATCGTCGACCACCTGGTCGGCGGAGGTCCATCCCGGGGCCAGGACATAGGTATCCGCCCCTTCCTTGCCGCCTAAGAGGTCATTGCCTCCGCCGCCGGTCAGGACGTTGGCGCTCATGTTGCCGGTGAGGGTGTCGTTGAAGTCGGAGCCAATGAGATTCTCGATGCCGGAGAGGGTATCCGTTCCGGCACCGACCGTGTCCTGGGGCAGGGTGTTCCACAGGGCCACGGTCACCCCGGCGGTGGCATGGGCGTAGGAGACGGTGTCGATTCCTTCCCCGCCCTCGATGAGGTTGAGGCCCAGCCCGCCTTCGAGGACGTCGTTGCCGTCGTTACCGATCAGGATGTTGCCCGCGTCGTTGCCGCGCAGGGTGTCGTCGTAGGCCGAGCCTGCGAGCCCCTCGATGTTGACCAGGGTGTCCTTGCCCGCGCCGACCGTATCCTGCTGGCCGGCAAGTCCCAGGTTGACCTGGACCCCGGCCGTGGCGCCGGCATAGGAGACCACGTCCCACAGCAGCGGCGCCAGACCGTTGCCGCCGCCATCGAGGGTGTCGTCGCCTTCGCCGCCCTCCAGGGTGTCGGCGCCGAGGCCGCCGTTGAGCAGGTCGTTGCCGGCCCCGCCGGCGAGCGTGTTGTTCAGGGCGTTGCCAATGAGGAGGTCGTCATGGTCCGAGCCGATGAGGTTGGCGATTCCCACCAGGGTATCCCGGCCGGCGCCGAGGGTGTCCTGCGCCCCGCTGATGCCCAGGTCGACGTAGACCCCGGCCGCGGCCCCTCCATAGGAAGCGGTGTCGTTCTGGCCCAGGGGGTCGATTTCCCAGCCGCCGTAGAGGGTGTCGTCGCCAAGGCCGCCCACCAGGATATCCGTCCCCTCGCGACCGACCAGGAGGTCATTGCCACCGCCGCCGGTGAGGAGGTTGTCGCCGGCGCCGCCCCAGATCCGGTCGTTGCCGGCGCCGCCGATCACGTCCTGGATGTTGTAGAAATGGCCGATCAGGGGGTTGAGCTGGTTGCCCGCACCGTCGAGGGTATAGGCATGTTCCGCCACGACGATGCCGGTTGTGGGCACGGTGATCCCCAGATCGACCGAAACGGCGGTGGTATAGGCGGAAAAATCGAGGGTGTCGGTGCCGCCGCCGGATTCGCTTAAGCCCAGCAGTTGCAGCCAGAGGGAGCTGGCCCCGATTTCGCCGGCGAATACGGCACCGTTTTCAAAGACAAAGGTATCGTTGCCCTGGCCGTCGATCAGCCGCTCGATATGGGCGGCATGATCGAGGCGGTTGGTGCCGTCGCTGACGGAAACCGTGCCGTCCACATGGAGGGTGAAGGTGAGGTCGGTGGTCACGGCCGAGAAATCGAGGGTGTCGAACCCTTGGCCCGCCAGCTCGATGACCCGGTCCCGGCCCCAGTCCTCCCGGAAGGTATAGATGTCGTCGCCGCCCTTGCCGGTGAGGGAATCGGTGCCGCCACCGCCGTCCAGGGTGTTGGCCTGGTCGTTGCCCACGAGATGGTCACCGTAGTCGGTACCGACCAGGTTTTCCACCCCGGTCAGGGTATCCTGGCCGCCGTCGGCCCGGTTGATGGCCCCGGTGGAGAGGTCGGCGGACACTCCGCCCAGGGTGTCGGTGTAGGAGGCGGTGTCGCTCCCCCCGGCGCCGGTGAGCCGGTTGTTGCCCCGGCCCAGCACCACCCCCTGGATCTGGCTGATCCCACCGGCAACCCCGGTGGCGGTTCCGGCCGCCAGATCGACGATGACGTCGGTGGTGACGGCGGAGTAATCGAGGGTGTTGCGGCCGCTGCCGCCATCGATGGCTCCGGTCACGGTGGCGCCGTCGGCCAGGATGACGGTATCGTCGCCGCTGCCGCCGAGCAGCAGTGCCACCGGGGGCGCCACGGTCAGGGAGTTGATCTCGTCCGGAGCCGAGGCGGCATCTGCCGGCATGGCGGTCATCGTGGCCAAGGGAGAGGCGCCGTCGGCGACCGAGAGTGCCCCTGCGGCGTCGACGGTAACGATGAGATCGGCGGCCACGCCCGAGAAATCGAGGGTCACCGCCGTGGTCCCCTGGATCTGGTCGTCGCCCCAGTCGTCTGCAAAAGAAAACCGGTCGTCGCCGCCGTTGCCCGCCAGGGTATCATTTCCTTGGCCGCCGCTGATCAGGTTGCCACCGGCATCGCCGCTCAAATGGTCGGCGAAGGCGGAACCGACCAGGTTTTCCAGACCGGAGACGGTATCGTGGTTGCCGGCGCCGTCAATGGCCGTGCCGGCGGCCAGATCCACCGTCACCCCGGCGTCGGCGTCGGCGTAGGTGAGGGTGTCGATGCCGGCACCGCCGATCAGAGTGTCGTCGCCGGCTGCGCCGTCCAGGGTGTCGTCGCCGGCGCCGCCGTCGATCCGGTTGGCGCCGCCGTCACCGGTGAGGAGGTCGGCAAAACCGCTTCCCTGCACACCTTCAATCCCGGCAAAGGTGTCAATGGTGCCGAAACCGTCTTCCCCTTGGGCCTCGGCCAGGTTGATGGCAACGCCCTGGGGGGAGGTGGCATAGGAGACCGCATCCTGGCCGATCCCGCCATCGAGGTGGTCGTTGCCGGCGCCGCCCTCGAGCAGGTCGTCGCCCTCCTCGCCCAGCAGGGTGTCGTCGCCGCCGAGACCGAAGATCCGGTCGTTGCCCTTGCCCCCGCTCAGCCGGTTGCTGCCGCTCGATCCGGTCAGGAGGTCGGCGCCGCTGCCGCCTTTCAGGTTGGTGACCTGTTCGAAACGGCCGACCAGTAGGGCCCCGCCGGCCTTGATCGCGGTCCCGGCCCCGAGATCGACCTGGATCGCACTGGTATACTCGCTGAAATCGAGGCTGTTGGTGCCGCCGTTGCCGCCGAGGATGGTGCCGGCGAAGGTGGCGGTGTCCTCGAAACGAAAGTCATTGTCGCCGCTGCCGCCGATCAATTGTTCAACGACGGTGGTGGCGGTAACGCTCACCGAATGGTCGCCATCATTGATCGTGAGGCTGCCGTCCGCATGGAAGGTGAAGAACAGATCCTTGGTGACCCCTGAGAAGTCGAGGGTATCGCTGCCACCGGGATCGACGATGGTGTCGGTGCCCCAGCCATCCGAGAAGACGTACCGGTCACCACTGGTGGTGCCGACAAAGGTCTGGCTGGAGGTGTCGCTGACAAAGGTCTCCAGCAGGGCGCCATACCCCGGTGCCGCCAGCGGGGTGGTGTCGAGGGGGCCGGTGGCCTGTTCCAGTTGCCAGTCGCCGCCCAGGGCGGGGCTGCCGGTGGCATCATCGGAGGCCGCGATATCGGCGGTGGTCAGATCGGCCAGGTTGCGGATAAAGTCGATGCCGCTCTCGCCGGCGGCGACCTTGCAGCCGTAAAGGAGGATGTCGCCGTCCGCGCTCAACGCCTGACCCCATTGGGCAAGGGCGTCGCGGTTCTCGCCCAGGCTGTCGCCACCGAGCAGGGTGGAACCCAGGGTCAGGTGGCCGCTGGCGCCGTGCGACAGGATGTGGATGGCCGCGATATCGGAACGGTCCGCCAGGATGTCGGAAATCTGGGCCACCCCGTCGGCTTCGCCGTCCAGGGTGTGGATTTCGTAGGTGACGCCTGCCGGTTGCTGCAAGCCGTCGATCAGGGAGGAGGCCTCGGACAGGGAGGCGTCGACGAAGATCAGTTCGGTCCTGGCCGCATCGACCGAGACCACCGGCGCGGCCGGAACGTCGGTCCGCTGGTCGATGGTCTGGCCGGCATCGGCTTCGCTGTACTGCGCCGGGAGGACCTCCGCCTGCTGGACGTTCTTGGGAACCTCGATGCCCAGGTCGGCCGAGAGCAGGATGCGCGGTTCCAGCATCTCGAACTGCATCTTGCGGCGGGTCGGGACCTTATGCTGCTCCTGCCGGTTGTTTTTGAGATTCTTGTACAATCGTCTCAACATGGCGTCCTCCTCGGGTTCAGCCGCTGGCTCGGACCCTGCTGCCGTTCGGCCAGCGGATTATCGGAACAACTGGGCCATCTGCTGCACATCCTGGCTGCTCAGGGTATCGGTGGCCTTTTTCAGCTTGAGGCCGTTGAGCAGATATTCGTACCGCGCCTTGGCATAGTCCTGCTTGGTCAGATAGAGATCGCGTTCGGCATCGAGGACCGCCAGGCTGGTGTAGAGACCGGAAAGGAATCCTTCCTGTTTGGCCTCCAGGGCCGATTGGTTGGAGGTCACCGACTGCTTCAGCGCCTCGACCCGGTTGATGGCGGTCTTGACGCCGAGAAAGGCGCTGCGGGTCTGGCGTTCGACGGCGCGGGTCTGGCGGATCAGTTCCTGGCGGGCGGCGCTGCGCTGATGCTCGGCCTCGGCCACTTTGGAGCTGACCATGCCGCCCTGATAGAGGGGCACGTTCAACTTGAGCATGATCTTGGTGTTGTCGATTTCGCTGCCACCGCCATAGAGGGTGCCCTCGGTATCCTCGTTGTTGTAGCTGCCGACCACGTCGACCGTGGGCAGGTGGCCAGCGTTCTGTCGGTCGACCTCCTTGCCGGCGATGGTCACGGCATGCTGTTGCAGCAGGATGGCCGGGTTCTGTTTGACCGCGGCCTTGATCCAGGCGTCGGCATCGGCCGGATCGGGATGGGCCAGGGCGATGTCGGCCTGCAAGGGATCGATGGCGGTCACCGGTTGGCCGGTCACCTCCTGCAGGGCCTGAAGGGCGTCGTCGAGCAGGTTTTCCGCCTCGATGGTCCGGGCGCTGACCGCGGCCTTGCGGGCCTTGGCGTCATGCATGTCGGTGATCGGGATCAATCCCTTCTTGAATTGGCCGCTGGCCAGCTCGAAGTGCTTGTCCACCGCGTTCTGTTCGGCCCTGGCAAAGGTCAACTGATCCTGGGCCGCCAGGACCTTCAGGTAGAGGTCGGCCACCCGGATGATCAGATCCTGGACCGCGATCTGATATTCCGCCTCCGAAAGCAGGATTTCGGCGTTGGCCTGCTGGTAGCCGATGATCGAGTCCCAATGCAATACCGGCTGGGTCAGGGTGAGGCCGTAGGTCGAACTCCCGTAATCGGTCCGGCCGACGGCAAAAACGGTGTTGTCGCTACTGCGGATATCCTGGGTGGTATGGGCGGCTTCGGCCGAACCGGCCAGGGCGGGCAGTAGCCGGGCAATCGCCTGGGTGCGGTGTTCCTGGATCCCCTGTTTCTTGAACTGGGCCGTTTGCAGGGCGGGATCGTTTTTCTGCGCCAATTGCAGGATGTCGAGCAGCCCGGCGGCAGGAACCGCCCGGGGATACAAAACAAGACAGGAAAGGGCCGCCGCCAGTCCGGCCGCCAGCCCTCGGTGTTGCAATCCGCAAATCCACGTCCATCGACTCCAACCCATGGTCCACCTCCGTACCTGGTCAATGACAAACCGAGCCTTTCGCCAACAAAGGCCTTTTCCCTGATCCTGCGTAGCCTAGCAACAAAGGCTGACAATTTCCTTACATTAAACGGCAGAAACGAAAAAAATGGGCGAAAAACAAAAAATTACCGTGTCGGGCCAGGGGGGCGCCGACCGGGGTCGTTCAGGTGGGGAAGGGGGGGCCGGGGGGCTGCGGGGTGGTAATGGCCAGGACCAGATCGGCAATCTCGCGGTCATGGTAGCCTTCCTGCCGGAGAATGGTTTCGAAACGCTGCAACACCCGCCGGGCGTGCATTGCCGACCGTTGCCCTTCCAGCCGATAGAGGCGGGCGTGCAGCCGGTCGTTGAGCGGATCGTAGAGCACGGCCTTGTCGACCACCCGGATCGCCGCCGGCAACCGATCCGACCGGACCAGGAGATCGCTCCAGGCAACGGCCCATTCCGCCAGGGACCGGACCAGGGTGTCCCGAAAGAGACGGATGCGGTCGTCTCCCGCCACCCCAGGGGCGAATTCACCCTGCCACAGCGGTTCGGCCGCGGTGAACGCATTGCCCGCCTGCCAGAATTCCTGGAGCCGGTAGTGGTTCATGCCGCGTTTGACGCCGTCGAGAAACTGGTGGGCGTCGTCGCGGCAATGGGCTAGCCAGAGCATGCCTTTTCCCCGGTTGAAATAGAGGGGGGCCGTGTTCTTCGGCAGTGCCCCGGCCAGGGTCTTGCGCAGGCGCGAGACCAGGGTGTCGAATTTGATCTTCATCGTTGCCGGAGGGCTGTCCGGCCAGAAGTGGAGGCAGAGGGTTTCCTGGGGCATCTTCAGGCCGGGCGCGGCCAAAAGCAGGGCCAGCAACTCGCGTTGCAGCGGGGTGAGGTCCTCGGCTTCGAGCAAGGGTCTTCCCTGGTGCAGAATGTTGAACCTGCCGAGGGTCTGGATATCGAGCAGGGGGATGGCGGTGCCGTCGTCGAGCAGGGCGAGGTTCAACCGTTCGGTGGCCAGGGTCTGCGCCAAGCCGGGCTCGATGCGGTGCTGCGCGGCCAGGGACAGCATTCGCGTCATGGCCGCGGGCGTCCAGCCCCAGAAATGACGGTACCCGTTGCGGGCCAGCAAGCGCAGGCCGGCATCGATGTCCTGGCGGGCAGGAAGCGATTGGCCGGTCAGCAGCAGCGCGTCGGCTCGGTGGAGCAGACCGCAGGCCTCCAGGTATTCGGTCGGCATGCGGCGGGCATCGGCGATGCCCTCGTCGAGCAGGGCGAGCCCCTGCCGGTGGCGGCCGCCCAGGACATGGACCAGGCCGACCAGCAGTTTGTTCAGGGTGATGAAATACCGTCCTCCGGCCAGTTCCCGCAACCGGCGGGACTCGTCGGCCGCTGCCAGGGCCTGCTGGTGGCGCCCCTGGACGGCCAGGGCCACGCCTTGCAGTTGCAGGATCTGGCTGGCCAGGTGCGGACTGAAGGGCGGATGCTGGGCCAGGGCCTGCTCGGCCAGGGTGAGGGCGACGGCCGCTTCCCCCCGGTTGAGGGCGATATCCATTTCCCAGATATAACCGAACGGACCGGCGATGGACTGGGAGACCAAACTGATCCCGAAGAGGTCGACCAGTTGTTGTTTTTGATCGAAATAGTTCGGGAAATCGCCGTCATGGAAAAGAAAGTTGAACAGCATCATCCGAATGGCGAGACGGTTGAAGGTCCCCACCTCGGCATGGTGGACCAAGGGGGCCGCCTGCTCCAGATACATCCGGGCCAGGGCGGTGTGGCCGGCAAAGATGCGGATATAGCCCATCACCATCAGCAGGGCGGCTTCGAAATTGACCAGATGCTCCTTTCGGGCCAGGGTCAGGGCCAGGGAGCCATAGCGGGTCGCCTCGTCGATGTCCGCCAGGAAAATACAGAAGCCCATGGCCAGATTGCGCGCCACCAGGATGGTGGTGGCGGGGTCGAGGGAGTCGGCGACCAGGGAGAAAAGCTGCACGGCCCGGTGGAGCAAGGCCTCGCCGCCGCGGTAGTGGCCGGTGGTGACGATCCGCACCGAGATGAGGTGGGTGAGACTGAGCAACTCGCCGACCTCGTCGTGGTGCGCGGTAAAGATCGCCAGGGCCCGGTCGAGCAGGGGGAGGGCACGCATCGGCGCTCCGTCCAGGTGGGCCAGGGCCAGGAAGAAGGAGGCCCAGCCGAGTTCGTGTAGCCGGGGCTCGGGGATGCGGCTCAGGAGCGTGGCGAGGGTGGTTGCCCGATTGGCGGCCAGCAAGGCCATCCCGGTCTGCTCGAGGACGGTTTCCAGCCGCCGGTAGTCCTCGGCCAGCACGAAATAATGGAGCGCCGGCGCCGGATCTTCCCGGCAAAGATAAAAGATGCCGGCCTGGCGGTACACCTGGGCCACGGTTTCCCGGTCCAGCTCCTGGCCCGCCTTGTCCCGCAGGAATTGCCGGAAAAGGTGATGGAGGCCGAAGCCGGGGTGTTTCGGGTCAAGCGGTCGGATGAAGAGGTTGCGCCGGACCAGGTCGCTCAGCACGCTGCCGATGTCAGGGCGGCCGGTGAGCTCGACGGCCAGTTCGACCGGGATCTCGTCGAGCAGCGAGAGGATCAAAAGCGGTCGCTGGAGGGACGCTTCCAGGAGGGTGAAGATCTCCCGGCCGAAATACTCGAGGAGCTGCCGCTGGCCGTCGTCACTATTGCGGGCGATCGGGGTCGGCAGGGTGGTTTGGCCCCGGCGCTGCTCCATGTGCAGCCCCAGGAGCCGGACCCCCATGACCCAGCCGCCGGTGATGCGGGTTACTTCCCTGATCAGATAGAGGGGGACGGCGAGATGGAGGATCTGATGGAAGAAGTCGGTGACCTCGTGCTCGTCCATGGCCAGGTCGCGGTTACCCAGGCGCAGCAGGTTCGGCGTGCGCCCTAGATGGGCAAGCCCCGAGAGCGGCTCGCGGGAAATGAGGACAAAACGGAGTTTAGTCGGGGCCGATTCGAGCAGGGCATTGAAGGCGCCCAGGCTGGCCGAGTGGGGCAGCAGGTGGTGCAGGTCGTCAAACACCAGGCACAGCTCGTCTTGTAGGCAGACATGGAGATCGTACAGCAGCAGGTCGAGCCGCCTCGGCACATCGAAGGGATTGAGATCGCTGCTGGTCAGTATCCGGGCCGTGGCGGTGGAAGGGCAGTCCGCCAGGACCGTGTTGATGCAGGCGGCGACGGCCTGGAGGAAAAAACCCGGATCGGCGTCTTCGTCGCCCACCCGATACCAGGCCGAGGCGATCTTGATCCGGTCGAGATACTGTTTGATGATGGTGGTCTTGCCCAGGCCGGGCTGCGCCTCCACGACGATGTGGGCATTGTCGGGGGTGTTGTGCCGCAGCAGGGATTCGACGAGGCGGCCGCGATAGAGAAACTGCGCGGTGTCGACCTGGGGCTGAAAGAATTTAGCGGCCCTGATGAGCGATCCGAATGCAGTCATTGAGCGTGTGGACGTTGGTAACCTGGCGGGGAGCCGTGAAAACCTGTCCCCGGAGAAGGGGCGGGCCCAAAGGGATGTCGGCGTGGGCGGGAACAAACGAGAGACCCGATTCTTGGCGACCGAGATGGTGAAATTGAGGCATGTTTTGACACCGCGTGAGCTATCTGTAAAGAAAACTGGATATAATTATTATCCAATTCTCAACGGCAATACTACATTGTAGATAGGTAATATTACCTAGAGTTCCAAAAAATCTATTGGTTGAATAATTGTAAAAAGTTGACTATATATAATTTCATCGCCAAATGATGCAATGAAATTTAATCAATTTTATTGAATGAGTCTTGTCTGTTCTGAGTTTGCCCAATCCGCATCAGGAAAGCCGGATGCGTCGCCGATTTGATACAGCCCATTGTAGCCAACCGCGCCTGTTGTCGATATCTTCGACCAATGGGTGGAAACAAGTTTTGCAGTGCAACTTTTCCAGCCGCTGGTTTACAGCGGAGACGGTAAAAGAAAAGGGACCGGCACAACATTATGGCCAACATCAAGAGCATTCACTCGGTGTGCACCTCGATTATCCAATTCCTGCACAACGCCTATGAAGCCTCTCCCAGCCCTTTCGGCGCGCCGGGCAGCACCCTGAAGGATGAATATCCGTGCAGCTTTCGCGTGCTTTCTTCAGGGGAATTGAAGGCCAACGCCGATTTTGGCACCACCCTGTCGCTCTATCTCTACCGCGTCATGGTCAACGAACATGGGCGCCGTCAACCCGTTGCCAACGGCATGGACAGCGGCGTGCCGCTCGCGGTCGATCTCCATTTTCTCATTACCCTTTGGTCCGAGAGCGCCGCTGCCGAGCAGACGCTGTGCGCCTGGGCCATGAGCCAGTTGCACCAGCATCCGATCATGGATGTCTCCTCCCTGACCGAAGAAGGGGGGTGGCGCAACGACGATGTGGTCCAGATCATTCCGGCCGAACTGAGCAACGAAGATCTGATGCGGATCTGGGATGCCTTGGCTCCCGACTACCGGCTGTCACTTTCCTATATCGCCCGGGTGATTCGCATCGATTCCGCAGACAGAGCCGAGGGATTGCCGGTAGTGGCGACCCGGTATCAATATCAGGAAAGGGGCGGCGATGCTGATTGAACGTGTCGAGCAGCGGATATTGGGGGCGATGCGACTTGTCGACCGGGTGACGCGGACGCCGGTGACCCGGCCGCTTCAGATCAGCTCCAAAAAGGCCAGCCTGGTCCGCAATGGTCGTGGCTACTATGTGGTGACCCGGGCCAACGGGCTCGATCACCATGTCGCCTCCTTCCTCAAGCCCCCGGCTACCCCGGCCCTGGAATCCCGAAGCTTCAGGTTCGAGATCGCCGACCCCCTCGGTCACTACCTGCCGCGATGGCTGGACCTGCGTCTGCCGCGCGACCCCGATCCCCTGCATGCGACCGAGGCCGGATCGCTCTTCAGACCCGTCGATGTTGCCATGTATCCGGCCAGTACCGCCCCACTGTCGCCCAACTGGAGCACCCTGCGCATTTCGGTCGCCCGGGCGTCCAGCCATGCCCCGATCCGCGGCGCCTTGTTGCAGGTGATCGCTGCGGCCGACGACACCCTCCTGGCCAGCGGTCTTTCCGATGAGCAGGGCGAGGCGCTGGTGATCGTGCCCGGCGTGCCCATCACCAAATTTGCCGATGAGGATGAGGGTCCCGGTCACGGCGGCGGCGGAGGGCACGAGCCTCCGCCCGTGGTGGTCAACACCTTGCCGGTGCGCCTGGAGCTTTCCCTGGGCAACACCACTTCGTGGCCGGTCAACCCGGACCTGCTGGAACAGAACCATATGGCCAACCGGCGCATGTGGATGGATTTGGCGCTCAGTACAGGACGAATGGAACGAGTAATCATCAACTTAACGTAATGAAGGGAGACGAGCCATGCCTGAATACCTAGCCCCCGGCGTCTATGTCGAAGAGACAAGTTTCCGCGCCAAATCGATTGAAGGTGTCAGCACCAGCACCGCCGGTTTTGCCGGCCCGACCCGGAAAGGGCCCACCAGCGGCGCGCCGGTCCTGATCACCAGCTTCGGCGATTTCGAGCGGATCTATGGCGGCTTCGGCAACCTGCAATTCGGCGTCGGCGAGGTGACCAACTACATCGCCCACGCGGTGCGCAACTTCTTTGACAATGGCGGCGCCCGCTTTTTCATGGCCCGGGTCTTCAACGCCAGCGGTGGCGATGGCATCGCCCGCAGCCCCTTTGCCGGAGGCGATGCCGACGATGCCAACAACCTGCGGTTCATTGCCCGCTCGCCGGGCCGTGCCGGCAACGGCACCGTCACCGTGACCTTGGCGCCAACACCGGTCACCCCCCTGGCCCTGGAACGGGCGCCGCGCGGCACCTTGATGGTGGACGGCACGGATGTCTATGTTCGCGGCGCCACCAGTTTCCGCGACCAGGCCAACAACGCCTATGCCGGCCCCCTCGGTGGCGACGAGCATTTCATTGCCGCCAATGTGCTGGTCCGCGATGGGGATGGCAACGAGATGTTCTATGAAAATCTCGGGCTCGCCGGCAGCCATCCCCGCTCCATCGGCGCCATCCTAAACCCGGCGCCGGACCGCCTGGTGGATCAACTTGAACTGGCCTTCGCCATCGAACCGGGCAACGGGGTCGATGCCTTTCGCCTGTATGCCATTCTCAGTGGCATCAACGGTACTGCCCAGACCCTGACCGGCGGTACCGATGGCGCCGAACCGGTGACCGGTTCCTATACCGCACCCCTGGATGGCCTGGCCCGGATTGATGACATCGCCATTGTCGCGGCGCCGGGCTACGCCACCTTTGCCGATCGCTTAGGCATTCAGGATGCGCTGCGCACCCATGCCGAGACGCGCAAGGCCTACCGCTTCGCCGTGCTCGACTGCCGCCAGGGGATCATCCCCACCGAGGCGCTGATCGACAAGAGCGTGATCGATTCCAGCTACGCCGCCATCTACTATCCCTGGGTGATGGTTGCCAATCCGCTGGCCCGGCCCGACGACGCCAGCATCCCGCGCGAGATCGCCCTGCCGCCCTCGGGCTTCGTCTGCGGCATTTTTGCCCGCAACGACATCAGCCGCAGCGTCAGCAAGTCGCCCGGCAACGAGATCGTGCGCGGCGCCATCCGTTTCGAGCGCAACGTCAGCCATCCCGAACAGGAACTGCTCAATCCGCGCGGAGTCAACTGTCTGCGCTTCTTCCCCGGTCGCGGTTTCCGCCTTTGGGGCGCCCGGACCGCCAGCTCCGATCCGGAATGGAAATACATCGGTCCCCGCCGGTATTTCCTCTACCTTGAACACTCCATCGACCGCAGCACCCAGTGGGCGGTGTTCGAAAACAACGGCCCGCAACTGTGGGCCAATATCCGCGAGACGGTCAGCAGTTTTCTCTACAACGAATGGCGTTCCGGCGACCTGCTGGGGGCCACCCCCGAAGAGGCTTTCTTTGTCCGCTGTGACCGCAGCACCATGACCCAGAACGATCTCGACAACGGCCGCCTGATCTGCCTGATCGGGGTGGCGGTGCTCAAGCCCGCCGAGTTCGTCATCTTCCGGATCGGTCAGAAGACGGCCGACGCGCGCGATTGATGCCAACCCATTACTGAAAGGAGCACACGATCATGGCTGACCGCATCACACCCTATGGGGCCTTTAATTTCCTCGTCAACCTCAACGGCCCGCAGGGGCCGGAAACACCCCTGGGCGGCTTCTCCGACGTCAGCGGCATCGGCGTCGAGATCACCATGGCCGAATACCGCAACGGCAACGAAAAAGAGAACCATGTCCGCAAGGTGGCAGGGATTCACAAGGTTGCCGATGTCACCCTCAAGCGTGGCATCGTCAATTCCCAGGATCTCTGGGATTGGCTCAAGGAGACCCAGCGCAACGGGCCCGCGGCCAAGCGCACGGTGGTCATCACCTTGCTCGACGAGGCCGGCAAGAGCGTCGAGGCCTGGACCCTGCTCAATGTCGTGCCCATGAAGTACACTGGCCCGACCCTGGCGGCCAAGGGCGGCGGCGATGTGGCCATCGAGGAGCTGGTGCTGTCGGCGGAGGGGATCGATCTGAACGTCGGATAACGGTCATTCTTCCCCCGCTTCGGGGGCGGGGCGGGAGAACCCGGAAAACGCCGGCGTCATCACCTGAAAAAAGGCGGAACCAAGCAAAGGATAACGGCTGCGATGAAAGGATTGATCTTCGAAACCCTCACCCCCCAGGCCGATGCCGCCTCCAATCGCACCGACCTGGCCTGCTTTATCGGCCTGGTCAAGGTGCGTGACGGCGAAGTGCCCGAAGATCTCCGCCTATCGCTGCAACACGAGGGGTGGTGGCCGACGGCGACTTCGGCCGGTTCGCAGCCGGGCGCGAATTCGCTCTACGATGTGCCGGTCACCATTGCCAGTTGGGAGCGTTTCGATCAGGTGTTTGCCTGGGACCAGCGGCCCTATGGCGATGGCCAAACCCTGGGCGCGACCTATCTGGGCGCCGCCGTCCGCTCGTTCTTTGCCCAGGGCGGGCGCAAATGTTACGTCGTCAGTTGCGGCGAGCCGGTGGCGCTCGACGCCGATCGCGCCGTCCGCGATGGACTGCTGCGCCACATGGTGCCGGAGGATGCCGGCCAGCGGTCGCACCGCAGCGAGTGGCACGGGTTGCATCACCTCTTCGGCCTGCCCGGGGCCTCGTTGGTCGCCCTACCCGATCTGGCGGAGCTGGCCGGGCTCTATCGGGAAGCACCGGCCACGCCGGTCGTGGTTCCTCCACCCATGCCCACGTTTGTCGACTGTTCGCAGCCGACAGCAGCCGGACGGGAAGCCAAGCGGGTGCTGCACCTCGCCGCCCCCACTTGTACCGATGCGGAGTATGACCTGTGGCGGACGACGATCCACCGCGCCGCCTTGTTCCTGGCCGATCACCGCCGCGACATGCAACTGCTGGCGGCCCTGCCCCTGCCCCAGCGGGAGAGCGAAGCCGCTTCCGACCTGCTCGGGTTCATGCACCGGCGCGGTTGGCTCAGCGGGGCGCTTGCCGGCCAAAGCTGCCCCGCCATGAACGCCGGCCTCACCGATGCGGACAAGGAGGCGTGCAGCATCGCCAGCGCCTTTGTCCAGCTCGGCTACCCCTGGGTGCAGGCCAGTTATGCCGGCGACCTGCCGGCCAACCTGGAGCCGCCCGAGGGGGTGATGGCGGGGCTGTTGGCCCGCAACGCCCTCACCCGCGGCACCTTCTGCAGCGCCACGGCCCTGGCGATCCATGACCTGGAAGCGGTGACCCCGCAACTGCGGCAAGCGCAGCTGTTCGGCCGCAATCCCCAGGCGCCGCTGCGGGCCTCGCCCCAGGCCGGGTTGATCGACCGGGTCTCGCTGGTGGGGCCGACGCCGGAGGGGTTTCGCCTGTTGTCCGATGTCACCACCCATAACCACGGCAACTATCGCCAGGCCAGCATCAGCCGCACCGTGGGCCTGGTGATGCGGGTGGCCCGCAGTATCGGCGAGGAGCACGTCTTCGAATCCTCCGGCGAGCGGCTGTGGCAAAATCTCAAGACGCGGATGGAGGACGTCCTGGCGGCCATGGAACGGATTGGGGCCCTGGCAGGCACCCGTCCCGGCGAGGCCTTTCAGGTGCGCTGCGACCGCTCCACCATGACCCAGCAGGATATCGACAACGGCCGGGTCGTGGTCCAGGTACTGATCCTCCCCGCCGCCGGTATCGAGACCATGCGCATTCAGTTGGCCTTCGGTAACGGTGGCCGCGTTTCGCTCGCATCCCTGGGCATGGAGGCGGCATGAGCAACGGTAACGACTATCCCCTGAGCGGGTTCCGTTTCCAGGTCGATTTCAAGGAACAGATGCTCACCAACGAGACCGAGGGGGGCGAAGTGCTGCTCTGCAGCGGCGCCTTCTCCGAATGCAGCGGCCTGGAAGTGACCATGGAGCCCAAGACCATCAAGGAAGGCGGCCGCAACTGGGGGGCTGCCCAGCGCATGGGAGCGGTCAATTTCGGCACCGTGGTGCTGAAGCGCGGCCTCGCCAGGACCTCCGATCTCTGGGCCTGGTTCAGCCTGGTGGGCGAGGGGGCCTATGCCCAGCGGCTCAATGTGACCATCACCCTGTTCGACCAGTCCGGCCAGGGGGTTTTCTCCTGGACCCTGCTCAAGGCCATGCCGGTCAAGTTCAAGGCACCCGATCTCAACGCCAGCAACAGCGAGGTGGCGATCGAGGAGCTGCACCTGGTCCATGAAGGGCTGAGCCGCGCCACCGCGGCGGTCAGGCAGGTATAGGAGCGCGCGATGCCAACGACAGCCAACATCCTCAAGGCCACCATCAGAAACACCGTCACCGACGAGCGTTTCAGGGTCCATTTCAATCCGCAGACCCTGCAATACACCATCACCAACACCCTGGCCAATACCGGTTCCGGCAACTCCACCAAGCAGTACACCGGCGAGAGCACCGGCAAGCTGACCCTGGACCTGATTTTCGATACCACCGACACCGGAGAGGATGTCCGCCTCCATACCGTGCGCGTGGCCCAATTGATGGAGCCGGGCGACAACGAAGACAAGACCCCGCCGGTGGTGGAATTCGACTGGGGGCTCTATGCCTTCTCCGGCATGGTGGAGACCTACCGGGAAACCATCGATTTTTTTTCCGCCGACGGCGTGCCGCTCCGGGCCTCGGTCAACCTGACCCTGTCCAGTCAGGACGAGGTGTTCGAAGGAGGCTCGACGGCACGCCGGGCCAATACCGGCGGGTCCATGGCCGGCGGCAACAACGCGGGAGCTATCCAAGCCCCTCCTCTCAACCCCAGCGATGGCCGGGGCGTCACCCGGACGGCCACCCAGGCCGGCAACCCTGACGCCGCCCGCCAAATCGCCGCCCAAAACGGCATCGAGAACATGCGCTTTCCCGGCAACGCCCCGCTTCAGCTCGGCGGTTCGGTCTCGGCGGCCGGGGCCGGATCCATGACCGGTGGCACCAGCAAGGGCCCCGCCACCATGGGGGGGACCTTCGCCGGACTGCGGACCGGGATCGAGTCCAAGGCCACCGTTGGTCTCAAACTGAGCAATTTCTTGCGCCCGTCCGGCACCGCCGGCCTGGGGACCGAAGATCCGTCCGCCTTTGCCCTGGGCGGCCAGGCCCTCCTGCAAGGGTCTGCCCGGCTCAAGGCCGAGGTGGGCAAATCGGGCGCGCTCAAGGCGCGAATCGAATTCGATGGAGGTGAATGATGGCAGTGGTCTTCGACGAGGTCGTCACCCAGGTGGAAGTCGCGCCGCCCCAGCGGCCACCGCAGCCGGCGCCGGGCGACCAGCCACAGCCCCCGCCGAACATGCTGCACTGCTGGCAGGTGCAGCGGGCGATCGTCCGGCGCCGGCAACAACGGCTTGAGGCGGACTGATGAGCGAAAATCCCCTCAACCGCCGCCCGGTCTACAACCCGCGTCCGGTCATCACCGTCGACGGCCAGCAATTCGACAAGGTTGACCGACTGCTGCTGGCGCTGGACATGCGCGAGCAGGAAGGCGGACTCTCGTCCCTGGAGCTGCGCTTCAGCAACTGGGCCAGCGAGGCCGATGGCGGCGCCGGGTACGCCTTCGAGGACGAAGCCGAGATCAGGCTCGGATCGACCGTTGTCGTTGCCGCCGGCGACCTCGCCGATTCGCGGGAGATCTTCCGGGGGGTGGTCACCGGCCTGGAAGCCGAATTCCCGGAAGGGGCTCCCCCCGAGTTGTTGGTGCTGGCGGAGGATCGTCTCCAGCAGGCACGCATGGCCCGACGGACCGAGGTCTATGCCGATATGTCGGTGGCCGATATCGTCAGCCGGATCGCACAGCGGCTGAGTCTGCAGCCGCAGGTGAACGGCCTGGGGGCCAGCGGCATCTGGGTGCAGCTCAACGAGTCCGATCTCGCCTTCCTGCGCCGGCTGCTGCGCCAGTTCGACGCCGACGTCCAGATCGTGGCCGACCGGTTGGAGGCCGCGCCGGTCAGCGAGATCCAGCGCCAGGTGATCGAGATCGGGTACGGCAGCGATCTGCGCAGCACCCGCTTCATTGTTGACCTCGCCCATCAGGTGACCGAGGTGACCAGCAGCGGCTGGAACGCCATCAGCGGCCAGACGGTGAGCGGCAGCAGCCAGGGCGTCCATTTCGGCCCCGGCAGCGGCCGCCGGGGCGCGACCCTCCTGCGCCAGGCCCTCGGCGACCGCAGCGAGCATGTCGGCCACATCAATGTCGCCACCGATGCCGAGGCCCAGGCCCTGGCGGATACCGTCTTCGACCGACGGGCCCGCGGCTTTGTCCTGGCCGAGGGCACCGCCACCGGCCATCCCAGCATCCGGGTCGGCAGCCATCTGCGCCTGCGCGGGGTCAGCCCCCGGTTCGTGAACACCTACTATGTTGTCTCCACCCATCACCGCTATGACCTGCAAGGGGGCTACATGACCGATTTCAAGGCCGAGTCCGCCGCGTTGGGAGAGGCGTCATGAGCGACCAGGGACTGCTCCGGCAACTTGTGCCCGCGCTCCATGGCGGCACCTATCTGGCCAAGGTCGTGGCGGTCAACGATCCGGAAAACATGGGCCGGGTCCAGATCAGGCTGGTGGCCTTCGACGGACCCGCATCCCAGAATGGACCGATCTGGGCCCGGGTTGCCGTGCCGTTTGCCGGTGACAATCGCGGCTCCTTTTTCATCCCCGATGTCGACGACGAGGTGCTGGTCAGCTTCATCAACGGCGATCCGCGGCATCCCATCGTCATCGGCGGGTTGTGGAGCGGCAGTGCCGCCGTGCCCGAGACCCTGGGCGGCAGCGGCGACCGCGTCGACCGTTGGACCATCACCGGCAAGGCCGGCACCCGCATCGCCATTGTCGAGGAACAGCCTGCCGAGGCCACCATCAGCTTCACCACCCCCGGTGGCGTCAGCGGCGAGCTGACCGACGCCGGCGGCGGCAAGATCGAATGCACCATCGGCACCACCACCGTGACCTATGACAACCAGGGGGTTACCATCAATACCGGCATGAACGTTAAGGTGCAGGCCACCATGGTCGAGGTCACCGCCTCGATGGTAACGGTCAACGCCGGCATGTCCCGCTTCAATGGGGTGGTGCAGGCCGACACCGTCATCGCCACCAGCATCATCGGCGCTTCCTACACGCCGGGGGCAGGTAATATATGGTAGCCCGCCCGACCGAGATCAGGCCGGGGCGCGGCCCCAAGGCCAAGGTCAGATGGCTGGGGCCGCTGCCGATCTGGGCCAGTCCCGGTCCTGCCGGGCTGCGGTTGCACGACGATTCCCGAGCCCTCCAGCCTGCCATCCTCCGTTTCGACCATGACGATTTCATGCGGGAGTTCATCGCCACGCTCACCGGCGAGCCGGGACGGCTGGGCGAGTGGCTGGCGCAACCGGAGACCTGGCGCGCCCCCATGGCGACCCCGAAAACCTCGTCCGCCGGAGCGCAACCGGTTTCCAAGGTGGCCTTTCTCTACGACAAGACCCGCAGCGAAACCAAGGCGAAGAAACCGCGGCTGCCCACGGCGATCAACCTGCAACCGCTCAAGAACCTACTGCGCCGCCAATCCGCGCCAGCCAAGACTGCGCTGGACGACGAACAACTGCCGCTCAAGCTCTATCAATCGAGCCAGAAGCGCCATTACCTGGTGACCGCCTCGCTGATTGCCGAGGAGGCCGGCCTGCCCGATTGCGAGCCTGAATTGAGCCGGCAGGAAAAGGTCAGCTTCGTCCTTCGCCGCCTGGTGCCGCCGACAACGGAGGGTCAGGAGGAAAGCGTCACCGTGCCGGTGGAGCAGTGGGACGAATACGCCTTTGTGCCCGGTGCCGGCGGCAACGGTTGGCGCCGCATCGGCAGCCGGACTGCCGCCGCCGCCCGGACCCTGATCGCCGGCGAAGAGCAACTGCCGCTGTTTCCGGTCAGCTTCACCGGCAGTTGCGGCAGCACCCGCCGCCTCTTGAGCGGGGTGATCCCGGTGAGTCGCCGCGAGCAATGGGTCGGCGCCGGGCTCGGTGGGGATGCCGGCTCCAGTGTCCCCGCTGGCAGTGCCGGCCGCAGCCTGGCCAGCTTCCTGTTCCAGGCCGATGTGGTGGCCCCGTGGAAGCTGCTCTTGGAACAGGCCGAAGTCAAGAAAGCGGCGGCGAACAAGACCTTCACCAATTTCGGCAGCGATGCCACTGCCAAGGCCAACGATCGCAAACGGTTGCTGCGCACCGCCCGCGACGAAATGCAGACCGGCTCCTGGTATGTGCTGCTCGATTTCGCCCGCTTCCTTGCCCACCATCTGCCCGGTCTCTGGCAGGTGTTCACCGGGGCAACGGCGGAGGCCACCCTCGACGACGGCGAGCGGCAACTGCTGGCCGTGCTGCGCAAAACCACCCTCTCCTGGCGGTTGGCGTTCCGGATGCTGAGCGGTAAATCCGAGGCCGAACCCCTGACCGAGGCCGAGAAGGGACTGCGGGCGGTGCTGCAGTACCAGGCCCTCGACGCCGTTGCCGCTGCCGGCGAGTTGAGTCTCGACGAGCTCCAACTGGCGGGAGCGGCCACCATCCCCAGCGGGACCGCGCCCTACCGCTACCCCCAGCTCAAGTGGAGCCTGGCCGATGCCCTGGTGGCCGCGGCCGAGGCCGGGCAAGGGTTGGAGGCGGTCGAGACCACCCTGATCCGGTTCAGCGACTTGGGCGCACCCCTGGCCGTTGACCGCAACTGGCCCGCCTTCCTCTTTCCCCTGGCCGATCCGGACCTGACCGCGCCCGTACCGGCGGTGGCTGGAGAGGCATTGACCGGCCTCAGCGGGCTGGCGCGGCAACAGGCGGCCCTCGACGTGCTGGCCGGGATGGTCGAGGCCCTGCTGCCGGCGGGCCCGGGGGCCGAGGAACTGGTCGATACCGTGCCCGTAGGCGATCCCCGTGACGTCTGGTTCGTGGTCCGCTGCGTCTACGAACGCCCCCAGTGCGGCCCGCTGTTTCCCACCCTGGTGAGCGCGCCGACCCAGCGCTTCCTGATGGCGCCGTTTTTCGATCCCGACGCCCCGGCCCGGCCGGTGCGCATCCCCATGCCGCTGGACATCTCCCCGGCGGGGTTGCGTAAATATCAGAAGAACACCGGCTTCGTGCTCTCCGACATGCTGTGCGGCAAGATCAAGAGCATCCGCAAGATGACCCTGGCCGATCTGGTGCTCTCGGTGCTGCCGTGGCCATTCCATAAGGATCTGCCCGAACCGGGCAGCGGGACCTGCCAGGAGGGGGGCAACAGCTTCGGCACCATCTGTTCGCTGTCGATCCCCATCGTCACCCTCTGCGCCCTGATCCTGATGATGATCATCGTCGCCCTGTTCGACCTCTTTTTCCGCTGGATTCCCTACCTGTTCATCTGTCTGCCGATTCCGGGGCTGAAAGGGAAGGGGAAATAGGAGCCCTCCATGAACGCATCGCCACCCACCCCCGTCAACTGGCCACTGCTGGGTATCCCCGACAGCGAGGGCCGGCTCGGCTATCCGACGCTTGAAGAGAGCGTGCGCCAGTCGATCAAGATCGTCTTGCAGACCCGCCCCGGTGAACGGCTGATGCGGCCGGGTTTCGGGGGTGGTCTGGAGCGGTACCTGCACGAGCCCAACACCCTGACCACCAGGCGCCGGATTCGCGATTCGATCACCACCTCGCTGGAACGCTGGGAGCCGCGCCTGGTGCTGGACCGGGTCGATGTCTGGGAAGTGGAACAGCGCCCCGATACGGTGCGCATCGAAATCGTCTATCGTCTGCGTCGCACCAACCGGATGCAGCAGATGGGCATCACCTTGGAACTGGAAGGGTAGATTATGCCGATCACACCTCCGCGTCTGGATGACAGAAGATACGCCGACCTGGTAGAGGAACTGCTCGCCCGGGTACCGGCCCACACGCCGGAGTGGACGCCGCAGCAGGTTGGCGACCCCGGCCGCACCCTGGTGGAGTTGTTCGCCTGGCTGGCGGATGCGATCCTCTACCGCGCCAACCTGGTGCCGGAGCGGCAGCGGCTGGCGTTTCTGCAACTGTTGGGCATGCCCATGCAGCCGGCGCGGGCGGCCCGGGGGGTGGTCTCGGTACTCCTTGACGAGAAGCATCCGGTGACCGCGGTGACGCTGGCCCAGGAGGCGCGGCTGCCGGGGTCGGCCCCTTTCGAGACCCTCTCCGAGGTAACGGTGCTGCCGGTGCGCGGCGAGTGCTATTACAAGCGGGCCCTGACCGGCAGCGAAAAGAAAGAGATGGCCGAGGTCATCGAAGGTCTGCGCCAATTCCACAACATCGAGGGCGAGGTGGAGGGGTATGTCACCACCCCGATCTTTGTCGATGGCATGGCCAGCCGGGCCGGGCTCGACCTGGTCAAGGACACCACCGACCGCAGCCTGTGGTTTGCCCTGCTGGCGAGCCGCGCCGAGGATGTGGCCGCGGTCAAGTCGGTGCTGGCCGGCGGCGGCCAGGGGCGCCAGCTCCTCAACGTCGGCATTGCCCCGGCCATCGTCCTGCCGGAGCGTTTCGACGACATCCGCCACGCCGGCCAGCTTGGCCACAACTGGTGGATCAGCACCGCAGACCTGCTCGACGACTTGCCGGTCTACAATCCGCTCCGCCGCCTCGACGACACCACGGGGGAGTACACCCGCTGCGGCATCGAGCGGTTGGTGCTGCCCGGCGACGTGGCCGATTTCGGCCTGCTCGAAGGGGATGCCCGCAAGGAGGCCAATGCCGGGGTCGGCGACCGGCCGCCACGGCTCGACGATCCCGAGCGGCTGGCCCGGCTGGTGGCCTGGCTGCGGCTGCGGCCGGCAGACCAACTCGAATCGCTGAGCTTGAGCTGGGCCGGCATCAATGGGGTCGAGATCGATCAGCGCCAGTCCGTGCGCGACCGCATCGTCGGCCAGAGCGACGGCAGCGGCGATCAACTGCTGCAACTGCCCCTGCGTTCCATCGAGACCGCCGGCTTCGAGCTGGAGGTGGAGGAGAGCGGCCGGGGCTATGTGGCCTGGGAGGCGGTGGCGGACCTTGCCCTGAGCGGCCGCGACGACGGTGTTTTCGTGCTCGACAGCGAGGCCGGCACGGTGCGCTTCGGCAACGGCATCCATGGCCGCATTCCCGAGGCCGGACGGCGGATCCGTATCGCCCGGATGCGGGCCGGCGGCGGCAGTGCCGGCAATCTGGCCGCGGGCACGCTCAAGGCGATCGAGGCCCGGGGACTGGACGGCGCTGGCATTACCCGTAAATTGAAAGTCGTCCAGGGCGTAGCCACCGAGGGCGGCGCCGATGCCGAAACCCTGGCCGATGCCGAAAGGCGCATCCCGGCGCGGCTGCGCCATCGCAACCGCGCGGTGACCGCCGACGACTACCGCGCCCTGGTGGCCGAAACCCCGGGCGTGGGCATTGGCCGGGTCGAGGTGTTGCCCCGGTTCATGCCGAGGCCGCGGCGATTCAACGTGCCGGGGGTGGTGTCGGTCATGGTGCTGCCGCGCCAGGAGATGGTCGAAGCCCCCAATCCCCGACCCGATCGCCCCACCATCCAGAAGGTGCACGATTACCTCTCGGCCCGGCGGCCGCTGGCCACCGAGCTCTATGTCATCGGCTGCGAGTATATCCCGGTGGCGGTGAGTGTGGGCATTACCGTGCGGCCAGGATTCGGTCAGGAGCAGGTCAATGCCGATGTGCGTCTGGCGGTGCAGCAATACCTGTGGCCGCTGCCGCCCCATGGCCCGCAGGGCGAAGGGTGGCCGCTGGGGCGTTTGGTCAAAGACCGCGAGCTGGAGGTGGTGGTGGCCCAGGTCAAGGGGGTCAGCACCGTGACCGGGGTCAACCTCTTTGAGCGGATCACCCTGAACGGGCAAACCGTCTGGCAGGCCGTGACCCGGTTGCAGCCGTGCCAGGCGATCGAGATCGAACTCAAGGAGTGGCAGTTGCCGGAGTTGCTGGCCATAGCGGTCGGCACCGATGGCGTCACGCCGGAGGCGGTGATCGGGCAGGGCACGGGGAGTGCCGGTGGCGCCGGCGGTCCTGGCGGTGCTGGCGGCGGGATCGCCTTGCCGGTGGTTCCGGAGGTCTGCTGATGGATGCCAACGGCCTCAAGTTCTGGCTGCTGGCCGAGGAGCCGCACTGGCTGCTGCCGGGCGATCCGCCGGCCCTGGAGTACGACGCCCAGCGCCGCAGCCTGCGTCTGGCGCGGCAACGGCGCGACCTCGACCTGAACGAGGCCGTTGACCGGGCCGCGACCCGTCTGGAGAGTGTCCCCCAGGCGCGTGACCGCCACGGCAACCGGGCCTGGTACGACCCTGGCCTGCATGCCGTCTGCTCGGCAGGGGTCAGCACCACCCCGGTCCTGATTTACCAGGTTGCCGGGCAGACGGCATTGACCGACCTGGCCATGGGCGACGACGGCGTGCTCTACCTGGCCATCGCTGGCGCGGTGGTCATGCACGACCTCCGCCAGCGGTGGCCCGATGCCGTGGTCAGCGCCCCCGGCTTCAGCGCCTGGCGCCTGAGCCCGGCTCCGGGCGGCGGGGCATGGCTGCTGGACCGCGACCATCGCCAACTGGCGAGGCTCAGCGGCTCTCCCCTTTCAGCCCGGGCCGCCAAACCCTACACCCCCCGGATGGCGCGGCCGTGCCAGGAAAACGCCCAGCCGCCACGGATCGAGGTGATGCCGGAGGTGGCGTGGCCCGACACCGAGTCGCCGGTGGCGCTGGCGTGCAGCCTGCGCGGCGAAGTGGCGCTGCTCGGCTGGGTCGACAACAACACCGAGGCCGTGGTCCGGCTGCTCACCGGCCAGGGCACCCTGAGCCCCCCCATGACCCTGCTGGGCACGCGCTTTCCCTACAGTCTGACCTGGGTCGCCAACAACCGCATCGGGGTGTTGGTCTGCGGCGAGACCACCGGGGATATGGTGCCGGAGCCGAAGACCGAGGCCCGGGTCTACACATTCGACCCCGCCGGGGTGGAGAGCACCGCTTCGCATCAATACCCCTCCGGCGATCTCTATCCTGTCAAGGTCGATTACAGCCACGGCCCCTTCCTCCACGGCCTCGACTATCCGCCCCATTATCCCTCGTTCAAGGGCAGCCATGCTCTGCACCGCCTTTCCTTTCCCCTGTTCACCCGCCGGGGGGAAGCGGTCAACACCGCCCTGACCATGCCGCTGGACAGCCTCACGGGCGATACCGTCTGGCACCGCCTCTACATCGAGGCCATCATCCCCCAGGGCTGTTCCATCCGGCTCTGGCTGGCAGCGGGCAACGAAGTTATCGATCCCCAGGACATCGCCGAGACCGACTGGTTCGAACATCGCTTTGGCGAGCGGTACCGCCAGGGCGGCCGAAGCGAGATTCCGGTCGGCAGTTGGACCTCGCTGGCCTCGGAGCTGCCCCATCATCCGGGGCTGCTTCCCTGCGGGCGCGAACCGGAGCGCAAGGGGCTGTTCACAGTGCTGATCCAGCGGCCGGGCCGCAAGGTGCGCGCCCTGCGCGGCCGCTACCTCAGCGTCCGGGTCGAGCTGGTCGGACCCGGTAATGCCACCCCGGAGCTGTTCGCGGTGCGCGCCTATGGCGGCCGTTTCTCCTATGTCGAGCAGTATCTGCCCCGACTCTACTGGGAGACCTGCTTCCCGCCCGAGGCCGACGAGGTGGGCGCGGCCACCGGGGCCGATTTCCTTGAGCGGTTCGTCGACAACTTCGAAGGGATGTTGACCACCATCGAGGATCGGGTGGCCTACAGCGACCTGGTGACCCGGCCGCAGACGGTGCCCGCGGAGGCGCTGGAGTGGCTGGCCGGGTGGATCGGTTTCCAGTTCGAAGGGGGCTGGTCCGAACCGCAAAGACGCGCGTTCCTCGCCCACGGGGCCGAACTCTACCAATGGCACGGCACCCTGCGCGGCCTGCGGCTGGCCCTGGAGCTGGCCACCGATGGCGGGGTCAGCGGCGGCGAGATCGTGGTGCTGGAGGATTTTCGCCTGCGCCGCACCCTGGCCACCATCCTCGGCGCCAACCTGGACGATGCCAACGATCCCCTGACCCTGGGCGGCATGGAAAGCGGCAACTCGTTTGTCGGTGACACCCTGTTCCTGGGCGATGCCCAGCAACGCGAGTTCCTGGCGCTTTTTGCCGCCGACCTCGACCTGGCCGCCACCGAGCAGGCCGCCATCGACACCTTCTTCGACCAGCTCGCCTTCCGGGTGACCATCCTGGTGCATCAAAATGGCATTGCCCAGGATCTGGACGCCATTGAACGCATTGCCGCGCGCGAAATTCCGGCCCATGTCGAGTGCCGCATCCTCGCCACCAGCGCGCCGCTGCTGGCGGGCATCACCGCGCTGGTCGGGGTCGACACCTACCTCTCGCCCCGGCCCGGTCCGCGTCCGGCCCGGGTCAACCGCAGTTATGCCGGCCGCGGCGATTACGTCATGGGGCCGGCCACGCTCGATCCGCGTCTCGAAGGGATCGGCAGCACCATCCCGGATCCGGCGGGTCGGAAACCCGTGGCCCACGCCCACGATCTCACCGCCGAGTACGGCGCGGCATTCACCTTGGACGGCAGCGGATCGAAGGCGGCGCCCGGCCGCACCCTGACCGGCTTTCACTGGACATTCATCAACGGAGGAACCACCAAATGAGCATCAAGAAACTCGAAGAGATTATCGCTGGCCCGATCAAGACCGACGACGCCACCCTGACCATCCAGATGCCGGGCGAGAAGCTCAAGGTCGGCGGCCATACCTTTCAGTTGCAGGTGGCCGACGACTCCGGCAACGTCTCGGTCCCGGCGACGGTGATGCTGATCGTCGTCGATACCCAGGCCCCCACCGCCGTGATGATCGCGCGCGACGAGCAGGGCAATATCCTCTCCGACAACCGCATCCCCTTTGGCAGCGGCTTTATCCTCGATGCCAAGAGATCGGTGGATATCGGCGGCAGCATCGTCAGTTACACCTGGACGATGGTGGCTTGACCGACCATGGCCGACTTTACCAGCCAGCGCCAGTTCAAGACCCGGGAACCCGTGCTGCCGGTGGATAAAGGGCTGCCCGTCGGCATCCACACCTTCGAGTTGGCGGTGACCGATGCCGGCGGCAACCGGAGCCAGGCGGCGCAGGTCAAGGTCGAAATCGTCCGGTCTGTCGTTCCAACTGCGCCGACAGGGGTGGTCATCATTCGATAGCAGCATGGTTTCGCCCGGAGGGGCAGGGCAAAGGGTGTAGATACCGTCTAGGCGGTCAACCATTTTTTACATAATCGGCTTGATAGCAGATGCGGGTATTAAGGACTCCAAAACAAAGATGAACGAGTTTTCGCATCGCGGCGCCAAGAGCAGCCTTTT